>Ga0070683_100003420_pt1 | contig 12879 bp, 13 predicted proteins | sample KBSC713LmetaG_FD_64662 | JGI IMG/M metagenome (GOLD analysis project Ga0070683, IMG submission 64662) | Corn rhizosphere microbial communities from Kellogg Biological Station, Michigan, USA - KBS C7.1-3L metaG | ecosystem: Host-associated > Plants > Roots > Rhizosphere ...
GGCACCGGCAGCGGGCTGCGGTCGTTCGACATCCCTTCGAAGTACGCCGCACCGCGCCATCGCAGCGCTGCCCAGCCGCTGATCGCGCCGTAGTGCCTGAGCCGCGCGGCTTGTTCGACGATGCGCTGTTCGACCACCGATGCATCCACGGTGCTCGGCACGTACAGACCCGCCGACGTGCGGCGCCACCGGGGTCCCGACGCAGAATGACGAGTAGGCCCCGATTGACCCGTCGGGTCGATCGGCACGGGTGGAACCAGCTCCCGAGGATGCTCGCATCGCGGCGACCACTCACCTTCCACCCTGCGAGCGTGCGACGCTCAGCCGGTTGACGCCGCACACCCGGCCCGTGCCTGTGGATCACCGGTCGTTCACGCTCGTGTGTGGGAGCTCTCCGGCTCAAATCAACGGATAGTACGGATCAAAACGCCGTCGATCGGCCCGGTCGAGGCGGACTCTTGATCCGTACTATCGCGCCGAGCGGCCTACTGCGTGACCCGGTAGGCGTCGAAGACACCGGGGACGCCGCGCACGGCGCGGAGGACGGTGTCGAGGTGCTTGGCCTCGGCCATCTCGAAGGTGAACCGGCTCTTCGCCACGCGGTCGCGGGTGGTGGACAGCGTGGCGCTGAGGATGTTCACGTGCGCGTCGGAGAGCACCATCGTGATGTCGGAGAGCAGCCGGGCGCGGTCGATGGCCTCGACCTGGATGTTGACCAGGAAGGTCGAGTGCGCGGTCGTGTCCCACTCGACGTCGAGCAGCCGCTCGGGCTGACGCTCGAGCTCGGCGGCGTTGGTGCAGTCGCGACGGTGGACCGAGACGCCGCCCCCCTTGGTGACGAAGCCGAGGATCGCGTCGGGCGGGACGGGGGTGCAGCAGCGAGCGAGCTTGACCCAGACATCGGGAGCGCCGCGCACGAGGACTCCGGACTCCCCCGGCGCCGACACCTTCGACCGGCTTCGCGGTGCGGTGATGCTGACCGCCTCGGCGAGGTCCTCCTGCGCGCCCGCCTCGCCGCCGTGGAGCTCGATCACGCGGCGTACGACGGCCTGGGCGCTCAGGTTGTTCTCCCCCACGGCCGCATACAGCGCGGACACGTCGGCCAGCCGGAAGTGCAGCGCCACCTGGGTCAGCGACTCGTGGGAGAGCACCCGCTTGAGCGACTGCCCCTCCTTGCGCATCAGCTTGGCGATCTGGTCCTTGCCGCGCTCGATCGCCTCCTCGCGCCGCTCCTTGGTGAACCACTGCTTGATCTTGGAGCGGGCGCGCTGCGACTTCACGAAGCCCAGCCAGTCGCGTGACGGAGCCGCGGTCGGGGCCTTGGAGGTGAAGATCTCGACGACGTCGGAGTTGTCGAGGGTCGACTCGAGCGGCACCAGCCGACCGTTCACCCGGGCTCCGATGGTGTGGTGGCCGACCTCGGTGTGGACGGCGTAGGCGAAGTCGACCGGCGTCGCACCGACCGGCAGCGGGATGACGTCACCGCGCGGGGTGAAGACGTAGACCTCGGCACGGTTGATCTCGAACCGCAGAGACTCCAGGAACTCCCCCGGGTCCTCGACGTCGCTCTGCCAGTCGAGCAGCTGACGTACCCAGTTCATGTCCTCGAGGTCACCGAGCCGGTCGGTGTCGACGCCGGCCCCGCGGTTCTCCTTGTACTTCCAGTGCGACGCGACGCCGTACTCCGCGCGTCGATGCATCGCGTAGGTGCGGATCTGCATCTCGACCGGCTTGCCCTGCGGACCGATCACGGTGGTGTGCAGCGACTGGTACATGTTGAACTTCGGGGTCGCGATGTAGTCCTTGAACCGTCCGAGCACCGGCGTCCACCGGGCGTGCAGCACCCCGAGGGCGGAGTAGCAGTCCCGATCCTCCTCCACCAGGATCCGCAGCGCGACCAGGTCGTAGATGTCGCTGAACTCCCGGCCCCCCACGATCATCTTCTGGTAGATCGAGTAGTAGTGCTTCGGCCGGCCGGTGACCGTCGCCTTCACCTTGGCGTCCTTGAGGTCCTGCTCGACCCGGTCGATGACCGTGGCCAGGAACTGGTCGCGCGACGGTGCGCGCTCGGCGACCATCCGCACGATCTCGTCGTAGATCTTGGGGTGCAGGGTCGCGAACGCGAGGTCCTCGAGCTCCCACTTGATCGTGTTCATGCCGAGCCGGTGGGCCAACGGTGCGTAGATGTCGAGCGACTCGGTGGCCTGCCGCACCTGGGTCGACTGCTTGACGTAGCGCACGGTGCGCATGTTGTGCAGGCGGTCGGCCAGCTTGATGACCAGGACCCGGATGTCGCGGGCCATCGCCACGATCATCTTGCGGATCGTCTCGGCCTGCGCCGTCTCGCCGTACTGCACCTTCTCGAGCTTGGTGACGCCGTCGACCAGCCGCGCGACCTCGTCACCGAAGTCCGAGCGCAGCTCGTCGAGGGTGTACGGCGTGTCCTCGACGGTGTCGTGCAGCAGGGACGCCACGAGGGTCGGCTCGGTCATCCCGATGTCGGCCAGGATCGTGGTCACCGCGAGCGGATGGGTGATGTAGCGGTCGCCGCTCTTGCGCATCTGGGTGCCGTGCAGGTGCTCCGCGGTGCGGTAGGCCCGCTCGATCAGGGCCAGGTCGGCCTTGGGGTGGTTGTTGCGGATGGCTCGGAACAGCGGCTCGAGCTCGGGCCGCTCGCTCTGGTTGCGCCCGCCGCCCATCCGGGCCAGCCGGGTACGCATCGCCCGGGGTGACGGCACCCGTGACGACGCACGGTCGGCAGCCCGCGGGCGCGTGACCGGGGCAGCATCAGCAGCGCGCTCGTGCGCCACCGGGATGCTGCCGTCGGTCGTCATGCAGCAAGTCTAGGTGCGGACCGAGTACCTGGTTCGTGGACGCACGGATGGTCGCTCAGACCGTCATCAGCGAGGTCAGGGGCAGGTCGCCGATCGCCGCGCGCCCGCGCAGGAAGCTGAGATCCATCAGCACGGCCACGCCGTGGGTCACCGCACCGCTGTGCTCCACGAGGCGACGGGTCGCGGCGATGGTCCCGCCGGTGGCGAGCACGTCGTCGACCAGGAGCACGCGGTCGCCGGCCCCGAGCGCGTCCCGGTGCACCTCCAGAGTCGCTTCGCCGTACTCGAGCGCGTACGACTCGGCGTACGTCGCACGCGGCAGCTTTCCGGTCTTCCGCACCGGCACGAGCCCGGCGCCCAGCGCGAGCGCCACGGGCGCCGCGAGGATGAACCCACGCGCCTCCATGCCGACCACGTGGTCGACGACGGTGTGGCCGGTCTCGTCGCGTCCGGCCTGCGCCAGCGCCTCGATGACGAGTCCGAAGGCGTCCGGATCGGCGAGCACGGGTGTGATGTCCTTGAACACCACTCCAGGCTCCGGGAAGTCCGCGACGTCGACCACCAGGCGGCGCAGGACGTCGCCGGCGTCGGGAGCCGTCACTTCTTGCCGCGCTTGGACTTCGACTTCCGGCTCGGCTGGGCCCGGCCGCTCGCCGAGCTGGGCCGGACCGGCCCACGGGACTGGGGTACGACGCGCCCGCGACCGGTGGCCTCGGTGTTGGGACGCGGACGGTTGCCGCCCGTGGTCGCGGCAGTCGTCTGCGCCTCACGGTCGACGGAGGCCCGGTCGGGGTCGTCGGAGACCGGCATGTCCTCGGTGAACGCCGGCACCGACGCGTAGCGATCGGCGTCGTGCCGGCGGCGGGTCTTGACCCGCTTCTCCAGCTCCTGCACGTCGGGCTCGAGCGACTTCAGGTGCGCCAGCAGTGGGGTGGCGATGAAGATCGACGAGTAGGCGCCGGCGGCCATGCCGACGAACAGCGCCAGCGCGAGGTCCTTGAGGCTGCCGGAGCCGAGCTGGACCGCACCGACGTAGAGGATCGCGCCGACCGGGATCAGAGCGACGATCGAGGTGTTGATCGACCGCACGAGCGTCTGGTTGACCGCGAGGTTGGCCGCCTCGGCATAGGTCTGGTGGGTGGCCCGGAGGTTCTTGGTGTTCTCGCGGACCTTGTCGAAGACCACCACGGTGTCGTAGAGCGAGAAGCCCAGGATGGTCAGCACACCCGTCACCGTCGCGGGAGTCACCTCGAAGCCCGACAGGGCATAGATGCCCACGGTGATGACGAGGTCGTGCGCCAGGGCCACCATCGCGGCCACCGACATCTTCCATTGTCGGAAGTAGCCCCAGATCATCAACGTCACCAGCACCAGGAAGACCACCAGCCCGATGGTCGACCGCTTCGCGACCTCCTTGCCCCAGCTGGGCCCGATCTCGTCGGTGGAGATGTCGGCCTTGGTGACGCCGACCGTGTCCTGGATCGTGGCGACGATCTGGTCGCCCTCGGTCGGGGTCACCGGCTCGGTCTCGACGATGATGCTGTTCTGGCCGGCGGTGGTGACCACCACCTGCTGGGCCGACGGGATGCCGGTGTCGGCCACGGCGTTGCGCAGCTTGTCGGCGTTGTCCTGGGTGGCCTGGCCGCCCGACATCGTCACGGTGTACTGGGCCCCGCCGCGGAACTCCAGGCCGAAGTTGAGGCCCTTGAAGTAGATGCCGAGCACGGCCGCGACGATGATCAGGCCGGAGATCGTGTACCAGATGCGCGTCTTGCCGACGAAGTCGACCGACTTGCGGCCGGTGAAGAGGTCGTTGCCGAGTCTGCTGAACTTGCCCATCAGGCCCGCCCTCCCGCCGGGAGCCGGTCGACCCCGAGGTTCTCCGCGTCCAGGCCGGAGAGCTTGTGGCCCTTGTGGAAGAACGGGAAGCGGGCCAGCGTCGAGACCATCGGCTTGGTGAACCAGAAGAACACCGCGAGGTCGATCAGCGTCGACAGACCCAGGGCGAAGGCGAAGCCCTTCACCACACCGATGGCGAAGATGTAGAGGACGACGGCCGCCAGGATCGACACCGCGTCGGCCGCGACGCAGGTCGCCCGCGCGCGGATCCAGCCGGTCTCGACCGCGACCCGCATCGACTTCCCGGCTCTCATCTCGTCTCGGATGCGTTCGAAGAACACGATGAACGAGTCGGCGGTGATGCCGACCGCCACGATCAGTCCGGCGATGCCGGGCAGGGTGAGGGTGAACCCGGCGCTCTTGGCCAGGAGCAGCACCAACGCGTACGTCGCGGCGCCCGCCACTAGGAGGGACGCGATGACGACGAGGCCGAGCCCCCGGTAGTAGAAGAGGCAGTAGATCATCACCAGCAGGAGGCCGGCGATGCCCGCGGTGATGCCTGCGGACAGCTGGTCACCGGCCAGCGACGGTCCGATCACCTCGATGGTGGTCTTCTTCTTGTCGAAGGAGATCGGAAGGGCGCCGTACTTCAGTCCCGTGGCCAGGCTCTTGGCCTCGCTCTCGGTGAAGTTGCCGGTGATCTCGGACCTGCCGTCGGCGATGACCTGGCTGAAGAACGGCGCCGAGATCACCTGTCCGTCGAGCACGATCGCGAAGGTCTTCGACTGGTCGCCGGCCATGTGCTGCGAGAGGTTGCGCTGGACGTCGGCGCCGTGGGACTTCAGCTGGATGCCGACCGACCACTGCACCGAGCCCTGTGAGGACCCGGGCGGGTTGGCCGTCGCCGAAGAGATCTCGGTGCCCTCGATCAGGGCCGGCGACAGCAGGTACTTCTGCCCAGCGTCGTCACAGGTCACGATCGGGATGTTGGGGTCGTCGACGACCGGCTTCTTCGACGGACAGGTGTAGGCGTTGTAGACCGCCAGCGACTGCGGGTCGGGGTTGGTCATCCAGGTGAGGGCGTCGCTGAACGCCTTCTTGTCGGCCGCGGTGTAGTGCAGCTTCGAGGTCGAGTCGGGGACGGCGGCCGTCGGTGCCGTGGACGGCGACGAGCTGGGCTTGTCCTTCGTGTTCTTCTTCGGCTTGTGCTTGCTCATCCCGAGCAGCGCTGGCGCGCGGTTCTTGCCGGTCGGGCTGGACTTCGGTGTGTCCGGCGTGCTGGAGCCGGTGGGGCTCGACGGCGGCAGGGTCACGCCGACGCCGGGCGACGGCGACGTGCTGGTCGAGGGCACCGGGGTCTGCGGGGTGGCGGACGGGCCCGCCTGGGCGACCAACCGGAAGCGCAGTCGAGCCTGCCGGATCACGGTCTGCACCAGCGAGCTGTTGCTGGGGCCGGGCACCTGGACGACGATCTCGTTGCTGCCCTGCGTGGTGACCTCGGCCTCGGTCACGCCGGAGCCGTTGACCCGCTCGTTGATGATCGCGGCGGCCTGGTTGAGGTTGTCCTTGGTGACGCTGCCGGAGGCGATCAGGGTGATCTGGGTGCCGCCCTCGAGGTCGAGCCCCAGGGCGGGCTTCCAGGTGCCTACCAGGGCCACGAGCCCGTAGGCGACCGCCAGCCCGAGGAAGAACACCCCGAGGGTGCGCCCCGGGCGAGCGCTACTGCGTGCCATCTGATCGCTTCTCCTCCGGCTCGACGGGGGGGTCCACCGCGAGCTCCGTGTTGTCGTCGCGAGCCACGGGGGTCGTGACCTGGCCGACCGCTGCGCGGACGACCCGCAAACTCACACCCTCGGCCACCTCGAGCTGCACCCTCTCCTCGTCCAACGACGTGACCACGCCGAGAATCCCCGAGGTGAGCATGACTTCGTCTCCGACCGCCAGCGTGCGCTGCATCCGGCCGACTGCCTGCTGACGCCGTTGCTGGGGACGGATCATCACGAACCAGAAGAGCAACGCGATCCCGATCAGGATCAAGAACGGCGTCACGGTGTCCACAGCTTCCTCGTACGGGGGCAGGCAGGTAGAGGTCGGCGCGCGGGAGGTGTGCCAGTGTCAGTGCAGCCGACCGAGGGTGAAGTGTAACCAGGGGTGTGGTGCGCCCCACGAATCACCGGGGTGCACGCAGGGTCACGGCTCGAACAAGGCGGCCTCCGCCGGGTCGGCCGGCGGCGGGGTGAGCCCGAGGTGTCGCCAGGCCGCCCGGGTCGCCACCCGGCCCCTCGGCGTACGGGCCAGGAAGCCGTGGCGCACCAGGAACGGCTCGGCGACCTCCTCGACCGTCTCGCGCTCCTCGCCCACGGCGACGGCGAGGGTCGAGATGCCGACCGGGCCACCGCCGAACCGGCGGCACAGGGAGTCGAGCACGGCCCGGTCGAGCCGGTCGAGGCCGAGCGCGTCGACCTCGTAGAGGTCGAGCGCACGGTGGGCGACGTCGCGGGTGACCAGGCCGTCGGCACGCACCTGGGCGTAGTCGCGGACCCGCCGCAGCAGCCGGTTGGCGATCCGCGGGGTGCCGCGCGAGCGTGAGGCGATCTCGGCCGTGCCGCCCGGCTCGGCCTGGACCCCGAGCAGACCCGCGGACCGCCGGATGATCGTGTCGAGCTCGTCGGACTCGTAGTACTCCAGCTGGGCGGTGAAGCCGAACCGGTCGCGCAGCGGGCCGGGCAGGAGGCCGGCTCGGGTCGTGGCGCCGACCAGCGTGAACGGCGGGATCTCCAGCGGGATCGCGGTCGCACCGGGGCCCTTGCCGATGACCACGTCGACCCGGAAGTCCTCCATCGCCAGGTAGAGCATCTCCTCGGCCGGACGCGACATCCGGTGGAGCTCGTCGACGAACAGGACGTCGCCGTCGTTGAGGCCGGACAGGATCGCCGCCAGGTCACCGGCGTGGGTGATGGCGGGACCGCTGGTCAGACGCAGGGGCGCGGACATCTCGGTGGCGATGATCATCGCGAGAGTGGTCTTGCCCAGGCCGGGTGGCCCGGAGAGCAGGACGTGGTCGGGGGCACGCCCTCGACGCCGAGCCGCCTCGAGCACCAGGCCGAGCTGGTCGCGGACCCGGTGCTGCCCGACGACCTCGTCGAGCGTGCGCGGACGGAGCGCGGCCTCGACGGCGCGCTCGTCTCCCTCGGCCTCGGCCGTGGTCAGGGAGGCCAGATGGGCCTCCTCGCGCGCATCGAGCTCGTCGGCGGCCACGTCAGGCCCTGCTCAGGGTGCGCAGGGCGGCCCGCAGCAACGCCGCCACGTCGGCCTCGCCGTTCGAGCCGGCCGGGACCTCTGCCTGGTCGGCGACCGTCTCGATCGCCCGGTCGGCGTCCTTGGCCGACCAGCCGAGACCGACCAGGCCCTGCTGCACCTGCGCCCGCCATGGCTCGGCGAGGTGGGGCAAGCCGCCCGCGGAGGAGGCCACCGGCACCCCGATGCGGTCCTTGAGCTCGAGGATGATCCGTTGCGCACCCTTCTGCCCGATGCCCGGCACGCCGGTCAGCGTGCGCACGTCGTCGGCGGCGACCGCACGGCGTACGGCGTCGGGGGTGAGGACGGCGAGCATCGCCTGGGCCAGCTTGGGGCCCACCCTGCTCGCGGTCTGCACGAGCTCGAAGACCTGCTTCTCGTCCTCGTCGACGAACCCGAACAGCGTCAGCGAATCCTCGCGGACGACCATCGAGGTGGGCAGGGTCGCGGTCTGCCCCGGGCGCAGCGTCGCCAGCGTCTGGGGCGTGCAGATCAGTTCCAGGCCGACGCCACCCACCTCCAGGACCGCACTCGTGAGGGTGACGGCGGCAACCTCGCCGCGCACGAACGCGATCATCGCCTGTGCCTCTCGGTCGTCGAGCCCGCCGAGACACCCGCGGCCGCCAGTGCGGCCTCGATGCGTGCCTGGGCCCCGCCCCGCCAGATGTGGGTGATGGCCAGGGCGAGCGCGTCGGCGGCGTCGGCCGGCTTGGGTGGCTGATCGAGCCGCAGAATCCGGGTCACCATCGCGCCGACCTGGGCCTTGTCGGCACGGCCGCTCCCGGAGACCGCGGCCTTGACCTCGGACGGCGTGTGCAACGCCAGGGGCAGTCCTCGCTTGGCGGCCGCGACCATGGCGATGCCGCTGGCCTGGGCCGTGCCCATCACGGTGCTGGAGTCGGAGCGGGCGAAGACCCGCTCGATCGCGACGGCGTCGGGCCGATGCTCGTCGAGCCAGGCCTCGATGCCACGCTCGATATGGACCAGCCGCATCGAGACGTGCTCGTCGGCGGAGGTGCGCAGGACGTTGACGTCGACCAGGTGCAGCGGTCTGCCCATCTCGCCCTCGACCACGCCCATGCCGCAGCGGGTCAGCCCGGGGTCGATCCCCAGCACGCGCATCTGGTCGCCCTTCCGTCCGAACACCTGTTCGCAATGCACGCTATCCGGATGCCCCGTCGAGACGGCGCAGGACACGCGCGAGGGGGCCTCACGCGTCCAGGGCGGCCAGCACATCGTCGGGGACGTCGACGTTGGTGAAGACGTTCTGGACGTCGTCGAGGTCCTCCAGGGCGTCGACCAGCCGGAACACTTTGCCCGCCGCGTCGGCATCGACGGGAACGTCCATCGTCGCGACGAACTGCACCTCGGCGGAGTCGTAGTCGATCGCGGAGTCCTGCAGGGCGCTGCGCACGGCCACCACGTCGGTGGCCTCGGAGACCACCTCGAAGGACTCGTCGAGATCGTTGACCTCCTCCACCCCGGCGTCCAGGGCCGCCTCGAGGACGGCGTCCTCGTCGACCTCACGCGCCTCCTGGGCCTTGGGGACGATCACGACGCCTTTCCGGTTGAACAGCCGCGACACGGAGCCGGGGTCGGCCAGGGTGCCGCCGTTTCGGGTGACGGCGGTGCGGACCTCCATGGCGGCGCGGTTCTTGTTGTCGGTCAGGCACTCGACGAGGAACGCCACGCCCTGCGGCCCGTAGACCTCGTACATGATCGTGGAGTAGTCGGCCGCGCCGGCCTCGGCACCCGATCCGCGCTTGACCGCGCGGTCGATGTTGTCGTTGGGGACCGAGGACTTCTTCGCCTTCTGGATGGCGTCGTAGAGGGTCGGGTTGCCCGCCGGGTCTCCCCCGCCCATCTTGGCCGCGACCTCGATGTTCTTGATCAGCTTGGCGAACATCTTGCCGCGGCGGGCGTCGATGACGGCCTTCTTGTGCTTGGTGGTCGCCCATTTCGAGTGGCCGGACATGCGAACCTCTTCGTCCCTCTACGTCGTCAGTGTGTGCGCGCCGACACGACCCGGTCGACGAACAGCCGGTGGATCCGAGCGTCGTCGTCCACCTCCGGGTGGAACGAGGTCGCCACCAGCGGGCCTTGCCGGACCGCCACGATCGTACCGGCCGCCTGACCGCCGCCGACGCGCGCGAGCACCTCGACGCCCGGCCCGACCTCCTCGACCCACGGCGCGCGGATGAACACCGCGTGCACCGTCCCCTCGAGCCCGACGAAGTCGATGTCGCCCTCGAAGGAGTCGACCTGGCGCCCGAACGCGTTGCGCCGCACGGTGATGTCGAGCCCGCCGAGCGTCTCCTGGTCGGCCGTGCCGTCCTCGACGCGGTCGGCCAGCATGATCATCCCGGCGCAGGTGCCGAAGACGGGCAGCCCGTCCTTGATCCGCTGACGCAGCGGCTCGAAGAGGTCGAAGGTGCGGGCCAGCTTGGACATCGTGGTCGACTCACCGCCCGGGATCACCAGTCCGTCGCACGCCTCGAGCTCGGCGGGACGGCGTACGCCGATCGCTCGCGCCCCCACGGAGTCCAGCATCCGCAGGTGCTCGCGCACATCGCCCTGCAGCGCGAACACCCCGATGGTGGGGCGGTGGCTCACCAGCCGCGCTCGGCGAGCCGGTGGGACTGCGGGATCTCGTCGACGTTGATGCCGACCATCGCCTCACCCAGACCACGGCTGACCTTGGCCACCACGTCGGGGTCGTCGTAGAAGGTCGTGGCCTTGACGATCGCCTCGGCACGCTGCGCCGGGTTGCCCGACTTGAAGATGCCCGAGCCGACGAAGACGCCCTCGGCACCCAGCTGCATCATCATCGCGGCATCGGCCGGGGTCGCGATCCCACCGGCGGTGAACAGGACCACCGGGAGCTTCCCGGCAGCAGCCACCTCACGGACCAGGTCGTACGGCGCCTGCAGCTCCTTCGCCGCGACGTACAGCTCGTCCTCGCTCAGACCGTGCAGGCGACGCAGCTCGGCACCGATCGTGCGCATGTGCGTGACCGCGTTGGAGACGTCACCGGTGCCCGCCTCGCCCTTGGACCGGATCATCGCCGCGCCCTCGGTGATCCGCCGCAGCGCCTCGCCGAGGTTCGTCGCCCCGCACACGAAGGGCACCGTGAACTGCCACTTGTCGATGTGGTGGGCGTAGTCGGCCGGGGTGAGCACCTCGGACTCGTCGATGTAGTCCACGCCGAGGCTCTGCAGCACCTGGGCCTCGGCGAAGTGGCCGATCCGCGCCTTGGCCATCACCGGGATCGAGACCCGCTCCACGATCCCGTCGATCATGTCGGGGTCGCTCATCCGCGACACCCCGCCCTGGGCCCGGATGTCGGCCGGCACCCGCTCCAGCGCCATCACCGCCACCGCCCCGGCGTCCTCGGCGATCTTCGCCTGCTCGGGCGTGACGACGTCCATGATCACGCCCCCCTTGAGCATCTCGGCCATCCCGCGCTTGACGCGCGACGTGCCGGTGTCCTGGGTGCCTGCGGTGGTGCTCTCGGTCGTGCTCTCCATACCCCCATGGTAGGGCTGACCCGTCGTTCAGACCTACTCGGTGGGGGGTGGCAGCGCCAGCGACTGCTTGCGCACCACGAGGATGCGCTGCACGACCGTGACGGTGCTGGCCACGGCCAGTACTGCGAGCGTGATCGGGATCAGCCAGAGCACCCCGTCGTCGACCCCGAGGTGACGCAGGAGGTCGGCGAGCCCGGTCATGCCCAGGATCGAGACGAGCCGGTCGGACCGCTCCGCGATCCCGACCTTGGCCTGCATCCCGAGGGACTCGGCACGGGCTCGCGCGTAGGAGGTGACCGAGCCCATCGCCAGGCAGTACAGCGCGAGCGCCGCCTTCCACTCGCTGTCGCCGGGGCCGACGTAGTACAGCGCGATGCCACCGAAGACCGCAGCGTCGCCGATCCGGTCGAGCGTGGAGTCGAGGAACGCGCCGAACGGTGAGGTCTGCCCGCTCGCGCGGGCCATGTAGCCGTCGATCATGTCGCTGAACACGAACGCCGTGATCACCAGGACGCCGGCGAGCAGCCACCCCTGGGGGAAGAACACCAGCGCGCCCGCGCAGACGCCGAGGGTGCCGACCAGGGTCACGGCGTTCGGGCTCACCCCCAGTCGCAGGAGGAGGTTGCCCAGGGGAGCCCAGACGTCGGTCCAGAACTGGCGGAAGCGTTCGAGCATGGCGGGAGCAGGGTAGCGAGCGCCGACGGTCTCCTTGACATCCCGACCCGCCTCCGCCATTCTCCTAACTGTGTTAGACACACCTAACGTCGATAGATTCGACGTCGACCGGAGGGCCAGACGGCGCGAGTCCACCCGCCGCGAGATCCTCGATGCCGCCTGGGAGGTGGCTCGCGAGTCGGGACTCACCGGGGTGACCCTCCGCGACGTCGCCGAGCGGGTCGGCATGCGCGCGCCGTCGCTGTACTCCCACTTCGAGTCCAAGCACGCGATCTACGACGCGATGTTCGGCGAGGCGTGGGCCGACTACGAACGCGTCGTGCGCGTCGAGGGGGCCGGCGCCCCCGATGACCTGCGCGGCGCCGCGCACGCGATGTCCCGCACCTTCTTCGACTTCGCCGTCGCCGACCACGCCCGCTACCAGCTGATGAACGAGCGCGTCGTCCCCGGCTTCGAGCCGAGCGCCGAGAGCTACGCCCCGGCCGTCCGCGTGCTCGAGGCCACCTACGCGGTGGCCGCGGAGCGCGGGCTCGCCGACCCCGACGACCTGACCATCCTGCTCGCGATCATCGGCGGGCTGGTCGCACAGCATCTGGCCAACGACCCCGACGGCGACCGCTACGAGCGGCTGCTCCCCCGCGCCGTCGACATATGGGCCGACGGCATCGGGCTGCCCCGCACCACACCCGAGAAGGACCCGGCATGAA
>Ga0070683_100003421_pt1 | contig 12878 bp, 10 predicted proteins | sample KBSC713LmetaG_FD_64662 | JGI IMG/M metagenome (GOLD analysis project Ga0070683, IMG submission 64662) | Corn rhizosphere microbial communities from Kellogg Biological Station, Michigan, USA - KBS C7.1-3L metaG | ecosystem: Host-associated > Plants > Roots > Rhizosphere ...
GCCGTCCGCAGAGGCGGCTGCGCCGGCGAAACGGCCGTGGGGGCTTGCGTCATACGCACAGCGTTACCCCGAACGGGGGCAAACGATACAGATCTTGGACTCCTGTCCTCGCGGTTTCATGATCTTGGGGTGGCGCGCCGGGGTGAATGTGGGGGAAGTGCCTTTCTGCAAGGGAAGCTGTGTCAAGCCAAAGACATAGATCCCTGCTGCGGAAAGGCACTTCCGGGGTGAAGCGTAACGGTCGGGTTGCCAAGATCGGGTTTGGTGTCGGGGCTCGGGGTGTGGTGTCGCATGCCGGGGGCCGGCTACTGGTGGAAACGGCGGCCAGGATCGGCCTGGCGGCGGGGTTGCGGGCCGGGTTGGCCCGGTGGCGGCCGACGGCGGTGCATGATCCGGGCACGGTGCTGCTGCACGCGGCGCTCAGTCTGGCGGTGGGGGGTCGCCGGCCGGTGGACATGGCGGTGTTACGGGCCGCGCCGGGAGTGTTCGGGCCGGTGGCCTCGCCGGCGACGGTGTCGCGGACGGTGGCGGCGCTGGTGGCCGACGACGGGGGTGCGGCGGCCGAGGCGGCGATCTGGCAGGCGCTGGCCGACGCTCGTGCGGTGGCGTGGCAGCTCGGTGGTGCCCCGGCCCGGGACGCGGTGATCACGGTTGATCTGGACGCCTCGCTGGTCACGGTGTACTCGGCCAAGCAGGGGGCGGCGAACACGTTCAAGAAGACGTTCGGGTTGCATCCGCTGTTCGGGTTCATCGACCACGGCCCGGGCGGGACCGGGGAGCCGGCGGGGGCGCTGCTGCGCCCGGGCAATGCCGGGTCCAACACCGCCGCTGACCACATCACCGTGCTGGAGCGGGTGCTGGCCTCGCTGCCCGAGCAGTGGACCCGCCGCGACGGGCACGGCCGCCGGCCGATCCTGGTGCGTATCGACGGGGCCGGGGCCACCCACGCACTGCTGGACTTCATCCACGAGCAGGGCATGCAGTTCTCCGTGCGGTACACCCTGACCGGCCCGGACATCATCGACCTGGCCACCGCGCTGCCCGGGCACGCCTGGACGCCGGCCCTGGCCGGCCCCGCCACCATCGACTCCGCCGGGGTCGCCCAGGTCGCCGAGGCCACCGACGACGGCTGGGTCCGCGGCTGGCCGCCCGACTGTCGGCTGATCGTGCGTCGCGAGCACCCGTCCAGCGTCGCCAAATACCGGCAGCTGTCGATCTGCGAGGTCGACGGGATGCGCTACACCGCCATCCTGACCAACCGGGCGGACCTGCCCGCCGACGTGCTCGAACTCGACCACCGCCGACACGCCCGGGTCGAAGACCGCATCAAAGACGGCAAAGACACCGGCCTGACCGACCTGCCCTACCCCGACCTGGCCTCCAACCGGATCTGGCTGGCCGTCATCGCCTGCGCCCAACTCCTCCTCGCCCACACCGCCCGCCTCGCCCTGACCGGCCCCTGGCGAGTGGCCAGCCCGAAAACCCTGCGCCACCGCCTGTTCGCCTGCGCCGGCCGCCTCGTGCACACCAGCCGACGCACCCGTCTGGACTACCCCACGACCTGGCCCTGGACCACCGTGATCATCGACGCGCTCACCCGCCTGACCGCCCTGCCCGACCCCGGATAGCCACCACCCCACCCACCCCCCGACGAGCAGCCCACGGCCCGGAGACCCCGCCCACCCGACGCGACAGCCGGGCCCCGACCCTACCCAGCCACCATCAGACATCGACCCACATCACTACCCAACCCCGATCCCAACACCCGGACAAGATCGTGAAACGGTGAGGACAGGAGTCCACGATCGACAAGGTGCCCGGTCAGAACGGGGTATCAGGGGTCCCTACGGAGCAGGGCCGTCTCGGCCAGCACGAGCATGATCCAGAGGGTGCCGCCGGTGCCGCCGAGCAGCCAGTCGGTCACCGCGATCGCCGGGATCATCGCCAGCACGAGGATCGGCAACCATGGCGGCGCCCGCGTCGCTCCCCCGCCGCCCGGCAGCCGATCGACGAATGCCCGAAGCCCCGCCCACCGCTCCGGCAGGATGCCGGTCGCCGCGCGTCGCACCAGCAGGTACAGCCCGAGCAGGAACGCCAGCACGCCCAGCACTCCCCCGCGCCGCAGCGACCCGACCAGGGCGTTGTCGGTCGGCAGCGAGTTGCCGCCGCGCTCCACCACCGCCCGGGTGGTCTTCGTGTCGCCGAAGAGCTTGTCGCCGACGCGGGCGTCCCGCCACTCCCGGCCGACCTGGGCCCACGTCTGGGTGCGGCCGCTGGTGATGTCGTCGCCGCCGTACCGGGACTTGTACAGGAATCCCTGCCCCCCGGACACGGCGAGGACGAGGACCAACACGGCGAACGGCAGCGCTACGGCCGTCCACTTCCACCGGACCGCCGGATAGCGCAGGACGCCGAAGAGGGCCGCGAACGCGTGCAACGCGGCCGCCCCGAGCAGCACCAGGAACGCCGTCCGCGACTCCGTCAGATAGATGAGCAGACCACAGAGCGCGACCGACCCGACCCGCTGCCACACCGCGAACGCCGGGTCGGCACCGACCCGCACCGCGACGATCACCGCGATCAACCCCAGCGAATTGGGGTGGTAGAGCAGCCCGTCGCCGCCCCAGAACCGCTCGGCCATGTTCTTGCCCCACGGGCCGTCCGGGACGGGGTTGACGGTGTCGAACACGTTGCCGGATCCGGCGACGAGCAGCACCGCGATCGCCACGAGGAACGCCGCGGTGGCCCCGATGGTCAGGTCCCCACGAACCCGCCCGGTGACCACCACGGCGGCCAGCACCGCGAGCCCGAACACCCCGGCGTACGCGACCCGCTCGATCGCCACCGACGCGCTCGCCGCGACCAGCGCCCCGACGATCCCGAGCAGCCAGTACGCCACCCCGAGCCAGAAGCCGCCGATCCGCGGGAGCCACGGCAGGTGGCGAAACCAGGGCCAGGTCCAGACCAGGAAGACCACGCCGCCGGCGCCGAGCACGATCCAGATCGGCAGCGGACGGTCCATGAAGCTCCAGCTCAGGACGCCGGCCGTCACGAAGACGCCGCCGAACAGGGCGCCGCGCCAGGTCAAACCGGGCAGCGTCGCCGCGAGGAGCAGGGCGAGCGCGGCGATCAGCCCGGCGACCGCCGCCTCGAGGGCCTCGCCGACGCCGTCGCCGGGCCGGAGGAACTCCAGCACGCCGCAGCCGACTGCCAGCACCGCGCAGCCGGCGATCACCAGCGGGCGGGGGAGGGACCGGGGATCAGCCTCTTCCCGCACCGGCCCGGTTCGGCCGCGAAGACTCATGAAGCTCCCTGTAGATACCGACGAGACGCCGGGTCAGCGTATCCGGCGTGAATTCGCGCTCGTACCGGTCGCGCGCCCGCGCCGAGAGCGCCGCGGCCACCGTCGGGTCGGCCAGGTCGGCCGCCGCCCGCGCCAGGCCGCCGGCCAAGCCGCCGGCGGTCGGCTCCACGATCCAGCCCGCCTCGCCGACCAGCCACGGGATGCCGCCCAGCGACGTGCCCAGCACCGGCCGGCCGGCGGCCAGCGCCTCGATGCCGATGGTCGGCAGCACGTCCGGCCAGGTCGAGGCGACGATCAGCGCCGATGCGGCGGCCACGGCCGCGAGCATTTCCGGCCGGGGGAGTGAACCGAGGTACTCGACGTCGGACCGGCCGGCAGCGAACGCCGCCACCTCGTCGCGCATGGGCCCGTCGCCGGCGATGCGGAGCCGGCCGAACTCGGGCCGCCAGGCGTCGAACAGCTGCGGGATGCCCTTCTCGGGCACCAGCCGGCCCGCGAGCAGGAAGCCGCCCGCCGGGTCGAGCGGGGCGGGCGGACCCGGGTCCACCAGCGCGTTCGGCTTCACCGTGATCCGCTCGTCCGGCACGCCGAAATCATGCAAATGGGAAGCGATGCCCTCGGTGAGCGCGATGTACCTGTCGACGCCGAGCCACGTCCCGCGGTGGATCGCGAGCGTCGCCGCCATGATCGCGCTCTGCGGCCGCGACCCTCGGTAACAGGCGTGCCGCACCGCCGGCCAGCCGACCCGCTTGCCCCGGCAGTCCGTGCACAGCCCGCCGTCGCGGAAGTACGTGCCGGGGGCGCAGACCTGCCGGTAGTTGTGCACCGTCTGGACCACCGGCACGCCGCGCCGCTGCGCCACCCGCACCACCCACGGCGAGATCAACGGGTACGGGTTGTGCAGGTGGACGACGTCGGGTCCGTCGCGGTCGAGCACCGCGGCCAGGTCGCGCGCCGTCCACCGGTTGTAGATGGGCGACGCGGGGAGCAGCGCCTTCTGCACGGCGGGGAGCTTTCCGATGTCGTCGGATTCGCGGATGAACGGCACGACGTCGACGCCGGCGGCGCGCAGCTGCTCGATCTCCGCGTCGACGATCACGTTCTCGCCGGAGGGTGCGCCGCTGGCGTATCGGTTGTGCGCGACGATGATCTTCATGGCGCCTTCCGGGGTGGGGCGGCAAAATGGGGACCATGCCCGAGCTGCCCGAGGTCGAAGCGCTCGCCGAGTTCCTGCGCGAGCGCGCCGCCGGTCACGCCATCGACCGTGTCGACGTGTCGGCGATCAGCGCGCTGAAGACGTACGACCCGCCGGTGTCGGCGCTGCACGGCCGGAAGATCACCGGCGCGGCACGGCACGGCAAGTTCCTCGACATCCTCGTCGACGGCGATCTGCACCTGGTGATCCATCTGGCTCGGGCCGGCTGGCTGCACTACCGGGACTCGTTGGGGACGACCCCGCTCAAGCCCGGCAAGGGGCCGATCGCGCTGCGGGTGCGGCTCGACGACGGGTCCGGGTTCGACCTTACCGAGGCCGGCACGCAGAAGAAGCTGGCGGCCTACCTGGTGACCGACCCGGCCCTGGTGCCCGGGGTCGCCAAGCTCGGCCCGGACGCGCTGGCGGCCACCCCGGAGGTGTTCGCGGCCCGGATCAGGTCGCGGCGCGGCCAGCTCAAGGGCGTGCTGACCGACCAGTCGGTGCTGTCCGGCGTCGGCAACGCGTATTCCGACGAGATCCTGCACGCCGCCAAGCTCTCGCCGTTCGCCATCAGCGACAAGCTGGCCGACGAGGCGATGGCCCGCCTCTACGACGCGACGCAGACGGTGCTCAGCGGCGCGGTGAGCCGGTCGGTCGGGCAGCAGGCGGCCAAGCTCAAGGGGGAGAAGCGCTCGAACCTCGCCGTGCACGCCCGCACCGGGCTGCCGTGCCCGGTCTGCGGCGACACCGTGCGCGAGGTGTCGTTCCACGACTCCAGCCTCCAGTACTGCCCGACCTGCCAGACCGGCGGCAAGCCGCTGGCCGACCGGCGTCTCTCCCGCTTGGTCCGCTAACCCACCGCGCACACCTCATGATCACGTTGATCTTGCAGTTGTGGTGCCTCACAAACCGGGGCGGGTAGGGACGGAACCCGGCACCACAACTGCAAGATCAACGCGGGGGTCGAGGCGGGTGGGCTAGCCTGGCGCGCGTGCGGGCCTTCCTTGTCGCGTTTGTCGGGTTCTTCCTGCTCGGCGGCGCCTGGGCCGTGTCGCTGCCGGTGAACGGAACGTACGACGAGAGCCAGCACATCGTGCGCGCCTACGCCGCCGTCGACATGCAGTGGCCGCCGCACGGGCCCGACCGGCAGAGCTTCGACGTGCCGGCGACGCTGCTGCCGGCGAACCCGGAGTGCATGCACGAGGACAAGGACGCCTACCGCCCGGCGTCGTGCCTGCGCCCGCGCACCGAGCGCGGCACCGTCACGACGGAGACGTACGTGGCCCGCTACAACCCGCTGTACTACCTGGCTGTCGGGTTGCCGATCCGGCTCTGGCCGGACACCACGGGGATCGTGCTCGCCCGGCTGCTCTCGGCGTTGCTCTGCGCAGCCATGCTCGCCGCCGCCGTCGGCATTGCGATCACGCAAGGTAATCGGCTGCTCGCGGCCGCGGTCGCGCTGGTGGCGACGCCGATGGTGGTCAACCTGGCCGGCTCGGTGAACCCCAACGGGCTGGAGATCTGCGCGGGGGTGCTGCTGTTCGCGTCGGGGTTGGGGCTGATCCGCGATGAAACCGGCCCCCGCCGCGCGCTGCTGGCGTGCGCGGCGGTGGCCGCCTTCGTGCTCGTGGTGGTGCGGCACATCGGGCCACTGCTGCTGGTGATCGACCTCGCCGCGCTCGCCGTGCTGGCCGGCCCGGCCGCGCTGAGGGCCGCGGCGCGGCGCCGCGACGTGTGGGCCTGGCTCGGCGGGGGAGCGCTCGCCGGCCTCGTGGTGTACGGCGGGTGGCTGCTGCTGGCGCGCTCGCCGGTGGGGCCCGGGCCGGGGAAGCCGACCGACCTCGGCGTCGCCGGCATCCTGCGCGGGCTGCTGACGGACCGGATCAGGTTCTACGTGCAACAGATCGTCGGCCAGTTCGGCTACGGCGAGACAACGATGTCGCCGCTGGCGATCGCGCTCTGGTACGCGCTCGTCGCGGCGGTCGTGCTGCCCGTGGCGTGGCGCGCCGGGTGGCGGGTGCGCGGCGTGCTGGCCGGGCTGGTGGTGCTCGGGTTCGGGATGCTCGTCGCGCTCGAGTTCTACTTCGTGCCGACCGACGGATGGTTCTCGCACGGGCGCTACGCGCTGCCCGTCCTGGTTGGGGTGGTCCTGATCGCGGCCGTCAGCGACCCACGGACGCTGCGGTGGTGGTGGGCGCCCGCGCTCGTGCTCGCCACCGCGCCGGTGCACCTTTACGCATTGACGCGGGTGCTGTCGCGGTACCGGGAGGGCATCGACGCGAGCCTCTCGCCGTTCGGCGGCTCCTGGGATCCGCCGGTGCCGGCGCCGATAGCGCTACTCGCGGTGTTGGTGGGAGTGGCGGCCGCGGCTGGCGCCGCGATGATGACCGTCCGTGACCACGACGGAACGGACAACCGGGCCTCGACACGGACAGTGTCGGCGAACTAGGGTCGGCCAGTCGTCACCGATGAGCTTGCGAGGCGTGGCACACTCGAACATTGTCCGTGCAAGAGGGCGCCATGAACGCATTGCTACCGCGACGGCGAGACACGTATCGAGATCAGGGGTTGCGATGCGGACATACGGGGAGGGCGCAGGTTTGTGACTACCAGCCTCTCCCGTCCGTCAGCGTCACACCGACGAAGTGCCGCCATGCAGCCCATGCTTGACAGTTTTGAGATCATCCCCGACCGGCCGCTGCAGACGAACGGCGTGCCGAGGTCGGCGTGGGCGCGCAAGCGCCGGGCGTCCACCTGGCACCGGGCCTATGTGGTGGCGCTGATCGCGCTGGACTACGTCGGCGCACTGCTGGCCGACGTGACCGCGAGCAGCCTGTTCCCGACCAAGGCGGGATCCGACCTGCTCAACCCGCAGTTCTTCCGGCTGATCGTGTTCGTGCTGCTGCCGCTGGCGTGGACGGTGGTGCTCTGGAGTCACGGCGCGTACGACAGGCGCTATCTCGGCGTGGGCACCGAGGAGTTCAAGCGGGTGGTCCGGGCCTCCTGGACGATCGTCGCCGTCGTCGCGTTCATCGCGTTCGCCAACCAGCGCAACTTCTCCCGGATGGCGGTCGGGGTCGCCCTTCTCGGTGGCCTGGTCTACATCCTGCTGCTGCGCTTCCTCGCCCGCTCCGTGCTGCACCTGCTGCGGCAGCGGGGTGGCATCGCGACCCACCGGATGGTGCTCGTCGGCACGCTGCCCGAGGCGCTCGAGGTGCACAACGCCATCACGCGCAACCCGTCGGCGGGGTTGCAGCCCGTAGCCATTGCCCTCACTGAGGGTTACATGACCACGAACGGTAAGCCGACGCCGGTGCCGGTCTACGCCGGCCGCGACGTCGCCTCGCTGGTGGCCGAGCACAACGCCGACACGATCGCGATCTGCGGCGGCGCGGCCGGCACCGAACCCGGCGAGCTGCGCCGGCTGGCCTGGCAGCTCGAGGGCACCGGCGTCGACCTGGTGGTGGCGCCGCAGCTCACCGACATCGCCGGGCCGCGCGTGCACATCCGGCCGGTCGAGGGCCTGCCGCTGCTCTACGTCGAGGAACCGAAGATCTCCGGCGTCGGCTGGCTGATCAAGAACGCACTGGACCGGCTGCTCGCGCTGCTCGGGTTGATCGTGCTGAGCCCGGTGTTCCTGGCCGTGGCGATCGCGATCCGCTTCTCGGACAAGGGTCCGATCTTCTTCCGGCAGGCGCGCACCGGGCGCGAGGGCCAGACGTTTCGGGTGTGGAAGTTCCGGACGATGTACGTCGACGCCGAGGACCGCCTCGCGGAGATGGACGACCTCAACGAGAGCGACGGAATGCTCTTCAAGATCCGGGACGACCCGCGGGTGTTCCCGGTCGGCAGGTTCCTCCGGGCGTCCTCGATCGACGAGCTGCCGCAGCTGATCAACGTGCTGATGGGGGAGATGTCGCTGGTCGGGCCGCGCCCGCTGCCCGCCGACGACGGTGACTTCCTCGGCGACGTGCGCCGGCGGCTGCTGGTGCGGCCGGGCATCACCGGCCTGTGGCAGGTGAGCGGCCGGTCCGACCTGTCCTGGGACGACGCGGTGCGGCTGGACCTGTACTACGTCGACAACTGGAGCCTGGTGCTCGACGTCCACATCCTGTGGCGCACCATCGGCGTCGTGCTGCGGTCGAAGGGCGCCTACTGATTTTCCGCGATCTCGGACGCCTCCTACCGCTCCGGCAGTAGTAGACGTCCAAGATCTGCGGAAGACTCCCCGGCGTGGGAGTGTCCGCCACCGTCGCCGTCCTGGCGCTGCTCGCCGGCCTCGTGCTCGCCGTGTACGCGGTGGTGCGGCTGCGCAGCCGGCGCGGCATCGCCACCGCCGCCCAGCGCGCCACCTACGAGGTGCTGCACATCGCGGGGCTCGCCGCCGAGCCGCTGCGGGCCGGGCTGAGCGACGCCGCCGCCGCGAAGGCCGTCCGCCACCTGCGCACGCTGACCGGGGCCGCCGGTTGCGCGGTCAGCGACGACCGGCGGCTGCTCGCCCACGACGGCGCGGGGGAGCACCACAAGGAGCAACTCACCGCGGCGGCCGCCAAGGTGGTCGCGTCCGGCCGCTCCGCGGTGCTCGGCGAGCGCGACCTGGTCTGCGACCGGATCGACTGCGAGGTGCGCGGCGCGGTCGTGGTGCCGCTCGCGCCGCAGTCCGACGAGGCGCAGCCGTCGCCGTCCGGCGCGCTGATCGCGCTGTCGGCCGGGCCGGTGGTGCCCGGACTGGTGCAGGCCACGATGGAGACGGCCGGTTGGGTGTCGGCGCAGCTGGCGCTCGCCGAGCTGGACACCTCGCGGGCCCGGCTGGCCCGGGCCGAACTGCGGGCGCTGCGGGCGCAGATCAGCCCGCACTTCATCTACAACGCGTTGACGGCGATCGCGAGCTTCGTGCGCACCGACCCGGAGCTGGCGCGCGAGCTGATCCTGGAGTTCGCCGAGTTCACCCGGTACTCGTTCCGCGCGCACGGCGAGTTCACCACCCTCGCCGAGGAGCTCCGCTCGATCGACAGGTACCTGACCATCGAGCGGGCCCGCTTCGGCGAACGGCTGCAGGTGCGGCTGCAGATCGCACCCGAGGTCCTCCCCGTTGGGCTGCCGTTCCTGTGCCTCCAACCGCTCGTCGAGAACGCGGTGCGGCACGGCCTGTCGCGCAAGCCCGGCGTCGGCACGGTGAGCATCGAGGCCCGCGACGCCGGCGCGGAATGCCACATAACCGTCGAAGACGACGGGGTGGGCATGGACCCGGTGGTGCTTCACGGGCGGGACAGCGAGGACGGAACGGACGCCGGGCAACATGTCGGACTGTCCAACGTGGACGATCGGCTCCGGTCGGTGTTCGGGGAGCCGTTCGGCCTGGTGGTGGAGACGGCACCCGGCGCCGGAACCAAGGTGAGCATGCGGATCCCCAAGTTCCATCCGGCGGTGCGGGCACGTGCTGCGTAACGTCCGTTGTCTGTGCAACAGTGCAGCGTGACCGCGATGACCGGCTTCCTGCGCGTGCTGGCCGTCGACGACGAGCCGCCCGCTCTCGACGAGCTCGCGTACCTGCTGCGCGCCGACCCCCGCGTCGCGCGCGTGTATACGGCCGGTGACGCCACCGAGGCGCTGCGCGTTCTCCGCGACGCCGACATCGACGCCGTGTTCCTCGACATCCGCATGCCCGGCCTCGACGGGATGGAGCTGGCTCGCGTGCTCGGCCGCTTCGCGCGGCCGCCGGCGGTGGTGTTCGTGACCGCGTACGACGACCGGGCCGCCGAGGCGTTCGACCTGGGCGTCGCGGACTACGTGCGAAAGCCCGTGCAGCCCGACCGGCTGGCTGAGTCACTGCGCCGGGTGCTGGCGACCCGGCTGCTGCCGCAGCACCCGGCGGTGGCGGCGAGCCGCGAACGCGAGGAGGACCCGACGATCCCCGTCGAGCTGGCCGGCACCACCCGGCTGCTGCCCCGTTCGGCGGTGCGCTGGGTGGAGGCACAGGGCGACTATGCGCGGCTGCACACGTCCGACGGCTCGCACCTGGTGCGGGTGGCGCTGGCGACGCTCGCCGAGCGCTGGGCCGACGCCGGGTTCGTGCGGATCCACCGGTCGTACCTCGTCCAGCTGGGACTGATCACCGAGCTGCGCCTGACGAACGGCGGGTACGTGGTGAGCATCGACGGTCGTGAGCTGCCGGTTTCCCGCCGGCATACGCGGGAGCTGAAGGATCGCCTGGTGCGAGCGGCCAAGCAGAACTGGCGTTGACATCCGGAGGCACGCTGACATCCGTGCGCTGGTTCTACAGAATCTTCACATCGTGCGCGGGCCAAGCGCACGACCGGTCCCTAAGGTGCTGACCATGGACGATAGGCGTCGCGTGCTGGTGGTCGAGGACGAGCGCACCATCGCCGAGCCCATCGCGGCCCGGCTGCGGGCGGAGGGCTTCGCCGTCGACGTGGTGCACGACGGGCCGTCGGCCGTTCAGGCGGCCCGCACCGGGCGTCCGGACCTCGTGATCCAGGACATCATGCTGCCCGGCTTCGACGGCCTCGAGGTCTGCCGCCGGGTGCAGGCCGAGAACCCCGTTCCGGTGATCATGCTGACCGCCCGGGACGACGAGACCGACCTGCTGGTGGGCCTGGCCGTCGGCGCCGACGACTACCTGACCAAGCCGTTCTCGCTGCGCGAGCTCACCGCGCGGGTGCACGCGGTGCTGCGCCGCATGGAGAAGGCGTCGCGGGCCGGTTCGGACGCGCCGCCGCCGATCCTGGTGGGCGACCTGGAGATCAACCGGGCCGAGCGCCGGGTGCGCCGGGCCGGCGTCGAGGCCCACCTGACCCCGACCGAGTTCGACCTCCTGGTGCACCTGGCGAGGCGGCCGCGGGCGGTGCTGCCGCGGGAGCGGCTGCTCGCCGACATCTGGGGCTGGGCCGACGCATCGGGGACGCGCACGGTGGACAGCCACATCAAGGCGCTGCGCCGAAAGCTGGGCGCCGACCTGATCCGCACCGTGCACGGCGTTGGCTACGCCCTGGAACCGCACGCCCTGGAGACCTCCGCATGAGGATCGCCAGGCTCGTGGACCTGCTTCCGCGGCCGCTGGACCCGGTGCGCTCCATCAAGCTCAAGCTCGGCATGCTGCTCGTCGCCGCCGGGTTCGCCGGACTGTCGGTGTTCTGGATCGGTATCGGGTGGATCCCGTACGCGACCTCGTTCACCGCGATCGTGGTCGCGCTGGCGACGTCGCAGGTGCTCGCGCACGGCATGACCTCGCCGCTGCGCGAGATGACGGCCGCCGCCCGGGCGATGGCCAAGGGCGACTACAGCCGGCGGGTGCGGGCCACCTCGCGCGACGAGGTCGGCCAGCTCGCGGCCGCGTTCAACTCGATGGCCGAGGACCTCGCGCTGGCCGACAAGCAGCGGCGCGAGCTGATCGCGAACGTGTCGCACGAACTGCGGACGCCGATCACCGCGCTGCAGGCCGTGCTGGAGAACATCATCGACGGCGTCGCCGACCCGGCGACGTTGAAGACCGCGCTGGGCCAGACCGAGCGGCTGGGCCGGCTGGTCACCGAACTGCTCGACCTGTCGCGCATCGAGGCCGGCGTGCTGCCGTTGGCGCGCACGCGATGCAACCTGATCGACCTGGTCGACGAGGTGGTCGCCGAGGCGCGGGTGTGGGCGGTGGCCGCCGGCCGCGACGTCCGCTTCGAGACGTCGCTGCCGCCGGAGGCCGTCGCGTTCGCCGACCGGGAACGGCTGCACCAGGTGCTGGTGAACCTGCTGGACAACGCGGTGCGGCACAGCCCGTCGAACAGCCCGGTGCAGATCATGGCCGCGGTCGCGCCGGACGGCGGCTGCGCCATCGAGGTGCGCGACCGGGGCCCGGGCATCCCGCCGGCCGACCGCAAGCGCGTGTTCGAACGCTTCACCCGCGGCGGCCGCGCGGCCGGTGGCGGCACCGGGCTCGGATTGGCGATCGCGCACTGGGTGGTCGAGCTGCACGGCGGAACGATCGCGGTGCTCGACTCGGCCGTCGGGTGCCGGATCCGGGTGACGCTGCCAGCGGTCTGACAGGCCCTTCGTCACGTTTGGGGAGACTCGTGCCGACTAAAGTTGATCTTGTAAAACGGGACGATTCGGCGTGGCGGTCGCCGACGCCCGAGGCGAAACCGGCTCCGCCACGCAAGAAGCAGACGCCGCCGCGCCAGAAGCCACAGAGCGGGCCTCCGCCACTGGTCCCGCCGGTGCTGCCCGCCTATCCGACGTTCACCAACCGGTACTGGCCCGGCCCGGTCGGCCACGCCAGCGGCGCCGCCGTCGCGTCGGCCGGCGCGGTCGCGCTGCTCGCCGCGTTGCAGCTCACGATCAGCCGACCGGGGCTCGGCTGGCTGCTCGTCG
>Ga0070683_100003429_pt1 | contig 12875 bp, 14 predicted proteins | sample KBSC713LmetaG_FD_64662 | JGI IMG/M metagenome (GOLD analysis project Ga0070683, IMG submission 64662) | Corn rhizosphere microbial communities from Kellogg Biological Station, Michigan, USA - KBS C7.1-3L metaG | ecosystem: Host-associated > Plants > Roots > Rhizosphere ...
TACCCGGCTCAGCGCGCCCATCGGCGCCGGCGCCGCTCCTCCGCCCAGGCGATGAAGGCGGCGTCGACCGCCTCCGGCTCGCTGTCGGTCACCTCGACGACCTCGAGCCCGAACGAGGCGAGCTCGCCGTGCAGCTCGTGCTGCCGCTGCTCGTGCTGCTCGCGGCGGCGCCGCGCCTGTCGCCGCGTCAGGCGCACGAGCTCGACGTCGCCGCCGGCCGGATTCGCGACGGGCACGGCGACGCCGCCGACGGGCGGGAAGCTCTGCTCCCAGACCGGATCGCGGATCACGACCGGCACGACGTCCCAGCCGTGGGCGACCGCGTCCTGCCACGCCGCCGGCCGCGGCGGCGCGAGGAAGTCGGAGAGGACGAAGACGAACGTCGCCGGGGGCAGTGACGCCCGGTGCTGCGCGAGGAAGGCGAACGCGCGCTCGATCGTGTCCTCCGGCGCGTCGAACGGCGTCGTGCCGGCCTCCCGCTCGGCGACCTGCCAGGGCCGGTCGCCGCGCCCGGGCGGGATCCAGTGCGGCTCGCCGCCGGCGAAGTCGAGCGACGCGATGTCGGCGCGGGCCGCCGAGGCGCTCGCGGCGATCGCGGCTACCGCCTCGCGGAGCGCGTCGCGCTTCGCGAGCCACGGAAAGGGCGCCGGGTAGAGCCCCATCGCGGACCGCCGGTCGACGACGACCACGACGCGCGCTGCCTCGTCCGCTGCGCGCTCGCGCACGACGAACTCGTCGCCGCCGCTCGCCGACGAGGCGCGCGCCGAGGCGAACCAGTCGATCGAGCCGATCGGGTCGCCCGCCTGGTACGGGCGCGTGCCGACGATGTCGCCGCCGTGGCCCCGGCGGCGGCTCGGCAGGTCGCCGAACGGAAGTCCTGTCAGCCGCCGTCGCGGTACGAGTGGGAACGTCCGCCGTGCGCCCGTCGAGAGCGTCACGAATCCCAGTCGGGCGTCGGAGGCGGAGCGAGCTCGAACGTGCGGCGGCGAATCTGCTCGAGCAGCTGGTCGCGACCCAGGGCACGCGTCTCGGCGATCGCGGCCGACGTGAGCAGCAGCCGATGGCCCAGCACCGGCAGGAAGAGCCGCTCGACGTCCTCCGGAACGACGTGGTCGCGGCCGTGCAGGAGCGCCCAGGCCCGGGACGTCCGCTCGAGCATCAGGCTGCCGCGCACGGACGCACCGATCGCGACGCCCTCGACCTCGCGCGTCGCCCGCACGAGCTGCACGATCCACTGCAGCATCAGCTCGTCGACATAGACGCTCTCGACGCGGGTCTGCAGGTCGCGGAGCTCGTCGGCGGTCAGCGCCGGCTCCAGCTGGTCGATCGGATGGCCGTGGCGCTGCGCGGCGACGATCGAGACCTCCTCGCTCTCGGTCGGATAGCCGAGCGCCGCGCGGAGCACGAAGCGGTCGAGCTGCGCCTCCGGCAGCGGGAACGTCCCCTCCAGGTCGATCGGGTTCTCCGTGGCGATCACGAGGAAGGGCGAGGGCAGCGGCCTGGTCACACCGTCGACCGTCACCTGCTGCTCGGCCATCGCCTCGAGCAGCGCCGACTGCGTCCGCGGCATCGCGCGGTTCACCTCGTCGACGAGCACGATGTTCGCGAACACCGGTCCCGCGCGGAACTCGAACTCGCGCGTCTTCTGGTCGAAGATCGAGAGGCCGGTGACGTCGGTGGGCTGGAGGTCGGGCGTGCACTGGATCCGCGCAAAGGCCGCGCCGTCGATGCTCCGCGCGATCGTCCGCGCGAGGATCGTCTTCGCCGTCCCCGGGACGTCCTCGAGCAGGACGTGCCCGCCCGAGATGAGCGCCGAGAGGACGAGCGCGATCTGGTCGCGCTTGCCGACGACGACGCGCTCGACGTTCGCGAGCAGCCGCTCGGCGGTGGCGAGCACCGGACGCTCCAGCTCGGTCATCGGGGGACACGCTATCGGGTCGCCGCGTGCTCGAAAACGCGCAAGGCATCAGCTGCGTGGGTCGTGCTCCTCCGCGTAGTCGGCGGCGGCGTTCTCCTTCTCGACCACGTCGTACCCCTCGTGCGCGTCCACGACCGTCTCCACCTCGGGCAGCGCGTGGCCCTTCGCGACCGCGAAGCGGGCGCTGTGCGCCCGTACCGCCTCGTACTCCGCCAGCGAAAGCTCGATCTTCAGGGTGCAGTCCGTGTTGGAGCACTCGCACACGAACGCGTAGACGTGCGCGTCCTCGCCGTGTCGCCGGGCGGCCGCCTCGATCCGCTCGTTCAGCTCGCGGAACGTGGTCTCGTTCGCCGCAAGGCGTCTCTCCCGCGCGTCCATGGGTGGATCGTCCCCGCGCTACGGCGTCCGGGAAACGTCGTATCGACTGCCGAACAGCCGCCGCTCCTTTTCCAGCCGCGCCGGCCACTCGATGCGGCCGACGAGCGCGAACTCGAGGTATGCGCGCAGCGCCTCCCGCATCGCGTCGACGAAGCCGGGCTCACGGCGCGGGTCGAAGCCCTCCTCCCACCAGAGGTCGAGCACCTGCACGGTGTTCCCCTCGCGCTCGATGCGCGGCTCGATGCGGCCGACCAGGCGGGCGCCGAAGAGGATCGGCAGCACGTACCAGCCCCACCGACGCTTCGCGGGCGGGACGAAGAGCTCCCACACGTAGTCGAAGCCGAACAGCGACCCGAGCAGGGGGCGGTCCCAGACGACGGGGTCGAACGGCGGCAGGAACGCGGCCGACGGTCCCGGCTCCGGCGGCGCCCGCAGCAGCTCGAGCTCCTCCGGGAGCACGAAGCGCGGACCGCGCAGGCCCTCGACCGCGACCGGGACGATCGCCCCCTCCTCGATCAGCCGCTGCCGGATCACCGTCCGGCCGGGACTGCCCGGGAAGCGGGGATCGGGCTTGGCCGCCCCGAGCCCGTGCAGGATGTCGGCGCCCGGGGAGGCGCCGAGCAGGCCGTGGGCGCGGTAGCGGGACAGCATCCGGTGACGCAGACGCTCCTCGAGCGGCACGTCGCGCTCGAGCACGTCGCGCGGGACGAGCCGCTCGATCAGGTCGTAGTAGCGGCGGTTGCCGTCGCGCCGCGCGAGCCCGAGCACGCCGGTGAGGGCGGCGGCCTCGAGCACCTCGCGCACGACGTTCGTCGGCGCGCCGAACCAGTCGACGAGCGAGCCGCTCTTCCGCTCGAAGTCGAGCGAGGAGCACGGCCCGTCGTCGCGGATCCGCTCGAGGACGTGCGCCAGGACGTCGGCGTGCTCCTCGAGGACGCGCTGCGCCCGTGCGCTCCACGGACGGAACCACGGCAGCTCGCGCATCGGCACGAACGAGAGCCCCTTGTTCTGCGCCTCGAACAGCTCGCCCTGCGCGTAGAGCCGGTCGCACCAGGCGGGCTCGTACCCCGCGACGCGCGCGTGCAGGACGAGGTCGTGGTTGCGCCCGGCCACCGCGATCGGGTCGTACTGCACCGAGCCGAGCCGGTCGAAGACCTCGAGCACGCCGTCCGCGGAACGCGGCGGCGAGAGCAACTGCCGTGCGACGAAGAACCGGCGCGCGGCCTCGGCCGAGACCTCCATCGACTACGGATCGAAGCGCGGCGGCCGCTTCTCGCGCACCGCGGCGACGCCTTCGGTGACGTCCGGCCCCGTCATGTCGAGGAACTCGAGCGCGAGCGACGCGTCGAACGCCGGCCCCGCGGCGCGCAGCCAGTTGTTCAGCGCGAGCTTCGTGTGCCGCAGCGCGGGCTGCGAGCCGGCGGCGAGGCGACGCGCGACCTCCAGCGACCGCTCGTGCAGCTCCTCCTCGGGCACGCATAGCGAGACGAGGCCGATCCGCTCCGCCTCGACGCCGTCGACCGGCTCGCACAGGAGCAGGTGGTACTTCGCCTTCGCCATCCCGCAGAGCAGCGGCCACACGAGCACCGCGTGGTCACCGGCCGCGACGCCGAGCCGCGTGTGGCCGTCGACGATGCGCGCGGACGGCGCTGCGAGCGAGATGTCCGCGAGCAACGCGACCGCGAGGCCCGCGCCCACGCAGGGGCCCTCGATCGCAGCGACGATCGGCTTCGAGCAGTCGACGATGTTGTAGACGAGGTCGCGCGCCTCGTGGAACACCCGCCGCCGCGTCTCCGGGTCGCGCGCGATGTCCTCGACGAGCGCGAGGTCGCCGCCCGCGCTGAACGCACCGTCGGCCCCGCGCACGACGACGACGCGCGTCTCCGGGTCGCGGTCGACCGCGCGCCACACCTCCGCGAGCTGGCCGTGCGCCTCGTGCCCGACCGCGTTCAGCTTGCCGGGAGTGGAGAGCGTGATCCGGAGGACGTGGTGCTCAGGCCGGTCGAACGTCAGGCTGCCGAAGGCCTCGTACACGGGCGGAGCCTATCGCCAGGATCAAGAGAAGCAGTGCGTCCGCGGCGAGCAGCGCGAGCGGCAGCTCGAAGCTGCCCGTGGCGTCGCGCACCGCGCCGAGCCCGATCGGCGCGAGCCCCGAGACGACGTAGCCGACGCCGAGCATCAACGTGCTCATCGCCGCGACCGAGGCCCGGTCGCTCGTGGTGTCGAGCGGCAGCGTCATCACGGTGGTGAAGAGGACGCCCATCGCCGCGCCGAGCACGACCGCCCAGGCCCACGCGCCCGGGACGTCCGCCGCCACGAGGAACGAGCCGGCGAGCGCCGCGAGCGCGCCGCCGACGAGGAAGCCGCGCCGTGTCGCGAAGCGGTCGGCCGTCAGCGCCGTCGCGATCCCGAACAGCAGTCCGACGCCGTTGACGATCGCCACGAGCGCGCCCGCCGCGGCGTCGTGCCAGCCGCGTTCGACGTACACGTCGGGCAGCCACGCGTTGAAGCCGTAGAACATGATCGACTGGAAGGCGAACGCGCCGGCGAGCAGCCACGCGACGGGGGTGCGCCACGGCAGCGGCGCGCGCTCCGGCGGCTCGGCCGCGGCGTGTCGGCGCTGCAGCCAGGGCAGTACGGCGAGCACCGTCACGACGGAATAGACGACGAGCGTCCCGCGCCAGCCCGCGAGCAGCGCGATCGGCACGGCGGCGACCGACGCGAGGGTCGCGCCGACGTTGATCCCGGTCGTGTACACGCCCGTCCCGAGCGTCGGCTGCTCCGGGTACTCCTCCCGTACGACGACCGGCAAGAGCGTCCCGGCCACGGCGATCCCGACCCCGACCGGCACGGTGAAGAGGAGCACGAGCGCCGCACCCGGCACGAGCGCGCGCAGGATGCCGACCGCGCCGAGCAGCACGAGCGCGCCGCCGATCGCGATCCGCGATCCGTGCCGGCGCAGCAGCGGCGGCGCGAGCGGCGCGAAGACGCCCATGCAGACGACGGGGATCGTGGCGAGCAGGCCGGCGACGGCGTGCGAGATCCCGAGCGACGGCTCGATCCGCGGCAGCAACGGGCCGATCCCGACGATCTGCGGCCGCAGCACGAGCCCGACGAGGAAGAGTGAGACGAGACGCGACCGCACGACCTGCGTACGATGCACGAGTGGTCAAGCCGCCGGTGATCGTGCATGCATCGACGCTCGCCGCGGCGGAGCTGCTGTCCGATCTGCTCGGCGAGGACTACGGACCGGCGGTCAAGGCGGGCGAGGAGGGCGACGCGACCGTGATCGTGGAGCCGATCGACGAGAAGCGCCGGGGCGTCGTGCTCTACCGGGTCATCCAGGCGTCGCGAAACGTCTCCGAGCGCATGCCCGACGCGGACCTGTTCCTCCTGACGGAGGAAGGCTCGCGCTGGCGGCTGCCGCCGCCCGCGATCTGATCGTTCTTGATTTGCATAATACGCAGTCTTTCGCGTATTATGCGCCCGTGTACACCGCGGGGATCATCGGCGCCTCCGGCTACGCCGGCCAGGAGACCCTCGACCGGGTGCTCGGCCATCCGGGGCTCGAGCTGGTGGCGCTCGGCTCCGACTCGCTCGCGGGGGAGTCGGCCGGAGCGCTCGACGTCCGGCTGAACGGCTCGCTGCCGCGCTTCCGCCCGAACGACGAGGCTGCCGCGGCCGGCGCCGACGTGCTCTTCCTCTGCCTCGGCCACGACCGGGCGGCGGCCTTCGAGCCGCCGGCGGAGGGCGTCGTCGTCGACCTGTCCGGCGCGCACCGGCTCGCGGACACCTCTCTCTATACGAACTGGTACGGCTGGGAGCATCCGGCCTCGAACGAGGGCTGGAGCTATGCGGTGCCGGAGCTGTCGCCGCCCGCGACGCGCCTCGTCGCGAATCCCGGCTGCTACGCCACGGCGGCGATCCTCGCGCTCGCACCGGTCAAGGACGCCGTCGACCCGGCGAGCGTCGTCGTCGACGCGAAGTCCGGGGTCTCCGGCGCCGGCCGCGAGCTGAAGGCGAGCTCGCACGCCGGCTTCGTGCTCGAGAACCTCTCGCCGTACAAGGTGGGGTCGCACCAGCACGCGCCGGAGATCGCGCAGGCGCTCGGCTTCCCGGTCTGCTTCGTCCCGCATCTCCTGCCGGTGCGGCGCGGGCTGCTCGCGACGTGCTACGTGACGCCGGCCGCGGACCTGCGCCCGCTGCTGGAGGACGCGTATGCGGACAGCGACGTCGTCCGGGTCCTCCCGGAGGGCGTCGCGCCCGAGCTCGCGCGGGTGCAGCACACCGACGGCGCCGAGGTCGCGCTCTTCGAGGATTGCGCGACCGGCCGCGCCGTGATCGTCTGCGCGCTCGACAACCTGGGCAAGGGCGCGGCCGGGCAGGCTGTGCAGAACGCGAACCTCGCGCTCGGCATCCAGGAGACGGCCGGGTTGCGGCTGAGCGGAGTCCTCGTATGAGCGTCACCGCGCCGAAGGGGTTCGTCGCCGCGGGCGTGCACTGCGGGATCCGGAAGAAGCAGCGCCCCGACCTCGCGGTCGTCCGCTCGCTCGAGCCCGCCACGGGCGCGGGCATGTTCACGATCAACCGGGTGCAGGCCGCGCCGGTCGTGCTCTGCAAGGAGCACCTCGCGCAGGCGCAGCCGCAGGCGGTCGTGATCAACTCCGGGAACGCGAACGCGGCCACCGGCGCGAACGGTCTCGCGCACGCGCGGGCGACCGCCGCGACGGCGGCGCAGGTCGTCGGTGTCGCACAGGAGCAGGTGCTCGTCCTCTCGACCGGCGTGATCGGCGAGCCGCTGCCGGTGGCGAACGTCCTGAACGGGGTCACGCGCGCGGCGCTGCAGCTCTCGCGCACCGGTGGCGGCGCGGCCGCGGAGGCGATCCGCACGACCGACACGTACGCCAAGGAGGCGGTCGCGCACGGGACCGGCTTCACGGTCGGCGGCATGGCGAAGGGCTCGGGCATGATCCACCCGCAGCTCGCGACGATGCTCGCCGTCCTGACGACGGACTATCCGCTCGAGCCCGGCGAGGCGCTCCCGCTGCTGCAGCCGGCCGTCGACGCGAGCTTCAACGCGATCTCGGTGGACGGCGAGTGCTCGACGAACGACACCGTCGTCCTGCTCGCGAACGGGGCGAGCGGGATCGCGCGCACGCCGCAGACCGACCTCGAGCTTGCCGCGTGCATCCGGAAGGTGTGCGGCGAGCTCGCGAAGCAGATCGTCGCGGACGGCGAGGGCGCGACGGTCGTCGCGGAGATCGCGGTGCGCGGCGCGGCGAGCGACGCCGAGGCGCGCGCGATCGCCGAGCGCGTCGCCACGTCGCCGCTCGTCAAGACGGCGCTGTACGGCCACGACGCGAACTGGGGGAGGATCGCCGCCGCGGCCGGATCCGCGAAGTTCGACGGCGGCTTCGCCGACCTCGATCCCGACCGGCTCAGCATCGTCATCGACGACGTGCGCGTGCTCGACGCGGGCCTGCCGACCGGCGACGAGCCGGAGCTCGCGAACGGCAACTGCGCGATCGAGATCGACCTCGCGCTCGGCGACGGCAGCGCGACCTACCTGACGACCGACCTCTCGTACGAGTACGTGAAGATCAACGCGGAATACCGGACATGATTCTCCTGAAGGTCGGCGGGGCGTCGCTGGGGCGGATCGAGGTCGGCGGCGAGCCGACGGTGGTCGTGCACGGCGCCGGCCCGCAGATCTCCGAGGAGATGGCGCGGCGCGGGCTGGAGCCGCGCTTCGTGAACGGGCGCCGCGTGACCACGCCGGCCGTGCTGGAGATCGTGCGCGAGAGCTTCGCCGCTGCGAGCGCCGCCGTCTGCGCGGCGATCGGGCCGCGCGCCGTGCCGCTCGACGGCGCCGACATCGGGCTCGCCGCCGTGCAGGTGCGTGAGCTCGGGCTCGTCGGCGATCCCTTCCCGTGCGCGCCGCCCGCGATCCTCGGTGCGCTCGCCGCCGGGCTCGTCCCCGTCGTCTCGCCGCTCGCGCGCGGCCCGCTGAACGTGAACGCCGACGAGATGGCGTCCGCGCTCGCGGTCGGGCTGGGCGCGGAGCGGATCAGCTTCCTCACGGACGTCCCGGGCGTCTACCTGGACGGCGAGCTCGTGGAGTCGATCGGCGCCGAGCGCGCCGAGACGCTCGTCGGCGACGGTGCCTTCGACGGCGGGATCGTCCCGAAGCTGCTCGCCGCCGCGCTCGCCGCGCGGGCGGGGATCGCCGCCGACATCGGTCTCACGGCGGTGGCGGCATGAGCGGAGGGCTCGACGGACGCGACCCGGGAGCGGAGGCGCCGGCTTCGCCGGCGACGGAGCGGGAATGAGCACGACCCTCGCCACGGCGCTGCTGCCGACGTATCCGGAGCCGCGGGTCGCCTTCGTGGAGGGCGACGGCGTGCAGCTGACCGACGCGGCCGGGCGCACGTACCTCGACTTCGCCGCAGGCATCGCCGTCGTCGGCCTCGGGCACCGCCATCCCGCGCCGCTCGCCGCCGCACACGGGCAGCTCGACCGGCTCTGGCACGTGTCGAATCTCTTCGCGACCGATCCGGCGCGCGTGCTCGCGCAGCTGCTCTCGGAGCGGATGGGCGGCGCGCACGCGTTCTTCTGCAACTCCGGCACGGAGGCGAACGAGGCCGCGCTCAAGTACGCGCGCAAGGCGACGGGCAAGCGCGGTGTGATCGCGCTCGAGCAGAGCTTCCACGGCCGCACGCTCGGCGCGCTCGGCGTCACCGGCCAGCCCGGCAAACGGGGCGGGTTCGTGGACGCGGGGGCGACCTTCGTTCCGCCGAACGACGTCGACGCGCTGCACGCGGCGATGTCGGAGGAGATCGGGCTCGTGCTGCTCGAGCCGGTGCTCGGCGAGGGCGGCGTGATCCCGCTCGAGCCCGAGTTCGTCGCCGCCGCGCGCGAGTTCGACGCGTTGCTCGCCTTCGACGAGGTGCAGACCGGCGTCGGGCGGACGGGCACGTTCTTCGGCTTCGAGCACTTCGGCGTCACGCCCGACCTCGTCACGATGGCGAAGGCGCTCGCGAACGGGCTGCCGATCGGCTGCCTGCTCGTGTCCGAGCACGTCGCCGGCGCGTTCGCGCCAGGTGACCACGGCTCGACCTTCGGCGGCAACCCGGTCTCGTGCGCCGCGGCCGTCGCGGTCTGCGACACCGTCGACGACGAGCTGCTCGCCGCCGTGCGCGCGAACGGCGCGCGCCTCCTGCAGGGGCTCGCCGGGCTGCCGCACGTCGTGGAGGCGCGCGGTCGCGGCCTGCTCGCCGGCGCCCAGCTGGACGTGCCGGCCGGCCCGGTCGTCGACGCGGCGCTCGACGCCGGCCTCGTCTGCCTGACCTCGGGTGCGGACGTGCTCCGCCTCGCTCCGCCGCTCGTCGTCGACGCCTCGCACGTCGACACCGCGCTGTCCATCCTCGAGGAGGTGCTGAACGCATGAACCGCAACGAGCGCCATGCCGCGATCCTGCGGCTCGTGCGCGAGCAGCCGCTCTCGACGCAGAGCGAGCTCGCCGACGCACTGCGCGCCGAGGGGCACGAGGTCGTGCAGACGACCGTGTCGCGCGACATCCACGAGCTCGGCCTCGTCAAGGTGCGCCACGAGAGCGGCCGGCTCGTGTACGCGTTCCCCGAGGACGTCGCGGGCTACAACGAGGACCTCACCGACGCGCTGACGCGTTGGGCGCTGACGCTCGAACCGAGCGGCAACCTCGTCGTCGTGACAACTCCGTACGGCTACGCGAGCCCGCTCGCGCAGGCGATCGACGTCGGGCGCCACCCGCACGTCGCGGGCACGATCGCCGGGGAGAACACCGTCCTGCTCGTCGCGCGCGAGCCCGTCACCGGTGCCGAGCTCGCCGAGGAGCTGCGCGCGCAGCGGCTGAAGGGCGCCGCGTGAGCATCTCGTCGGCAGCGCCGCGCGTGATCCTCGGCGCGCTGCCGGTCGGCGAGCGCGTCGGAATCGCCTTCAGCGGCGGCCTCGACACGTGCTGCGCGCTCGCCTGGATGCGCGAGAACGGCGCCGTCCCGTATGCGTTCACCGCCGACCTCGGCCAGTACGACGAGCCGGACATCGACGCAGTCCCCGAGCGGGCGCGCGCGTACGGGGCGGAGGACGCGATCCTCGTCGACTGCAAGGACGCGCTCGTGCGCGAGGGCTTCGTCGCCCTGCAGTGCGGCGCGTTCCACGTGCAGACGGCGGGCCGCCGCTACTTCAACACGACGCCGCTCGGCCGCGCCGTCACGGGGACGCTGCTCGTGCGGGCGATGGAGGAGCACGGCGTCGAGATCTGGGGCGACGGCTCCACGTACAAGGGCAACGACATCGAGCGCTTCTATCGCTACGGCCTGCTCGCGAACCCGGCGCTCCGCATCTACAAGCCGTGGCTGGACAGCGCGTTCGTGGACGAGCTGGGCGGCCGGAAGGAGATGAGCGAGTGGCTGGAGGCGCGCGGCCTCCCGCACGGCTCGGGCGGGGCGGAGAAGGCGTACTCGACGGACGCGAACATCCTCGGCGCGACCCACGAGGCCAAGGACCTGGAGCTGCTCTCCACCGCGATGACGATCGTCGAGCCGATCATGGGCGTCGCCTCGTGGGACCCAGCGGTCGCGATCGAACCGGAGCAAGTGACAGTGTGTTACAAGGACGGCCTTCCGGTGGGGGAGCCGGTCGAGGTGATCCGCTGGGCGAACGAGGTCGCGGGGCGGCACGGGCTCGGGATGTCCGACCAGATCGAGAACCGCGTGATCGAGGCGAAGAGCCGCGGCATCTACGAGGCGCCCGGCATGGCGCTGCTGCACATCGCGTACGAACGGCTGCTGACGGCGATCCACAACGAGGCGACGCTCGAGCGCTACGCCGTCGACGGGCGCAAGCTCGGGCGGCTGCTCTACGAGGGCCGCTGGTTCGACCCGCAGGGGCTCGCCCTGCGCGAGTCGCTGCAGCGCTGGGTCGCCGGGCCCGTGACGGGCGAGGTGACGATCGAGCTGCGCCGCGGTGACGACTACACGATCCTCGACACGACCGGCGAGCTGACCTACGACCCGGAGCGGCTGAGCATGGAGCGCAGCGCGACGGTCTTCACCGCCTCCGACCGGATCGGCCAGCTCGCGGTGCAGCTGAACGACATCGCCGACACGCGCGCGATGCACGAGCGGCAGGAGTACCGGCCGCTGTGACCTTGTGGTCGGGTCGCGTGGAGACGGAGCTCGCGCCCGATGTGTGGGAGTTCGTCCGCACCGAGGACGCGGAGCTGCTGCCGTACGACTGCCGCGGCACGTTGCTGCACGCGCAGCGGCTGCACGCCGCCGGGATCCTCGACGACGCCGAGCTCGCCGAGGCGGAGCAGCGGCTCGCCGAGCTGACGCCCGACGATCTCGAGCCGACGGACGAGGACGTGCACAGCGCGATCGAGCGCCTGCTCGGTCCGCTCGGCCGCAAGATCCATGCGGGTCGCTCGCGCAACGACCAGGTCGTGACCGCGCACCGGTTGTACGTGCAGGACGCGTGCGCGGAGGCATCCGCGGGACTCCATGCGTTCGCCGCCGTGCTGCTCGACCGTGCCGCGGCCGAGGCGGCCACGCCGATGCCGTCGTACACGCACCTGCAGCGCGCGCTGCCGGTCACCGTCGGCCACCACCTGCTCGCCTGGGTGGAGATGCTCGAGCGCGACCTCGCACGGTTCGAGTTCGCGCACGCGCAGGCGGAGCCGTCGCCGCTCGGCGCCGGCGCCGTCGCCGGCTCCACGCTCGCGCTGCCGCTGCCGCCGAACGCCATGCGCAACACGATCGACGCCGTCGCCGACCGCGACTACGTCCTGAACTACCTCTACGCGTACGCGACGCTGTTCGTCCATCTTTCGCGCATCGCGGAGGAGCTCTGCCTCTGGGTGGCGAGCGAGTTCGGGTTCGCGCGGCTGCCGGAGAACGCGGCGACCGGGTCGTCGATGATGCCGCACAAGCTGAACCCCGACGTCGCCGAGGTCGCGCGCGGCAAGGCGGGCACGGCGATCGGGCGGCTGACCGGGTTGCTCGCGACGGTCAAGGGGCTGCCGCTCGCCTACAACTCCGACCTCTCGGAGGACAAGCAGGCGAGCTTCCGCGCCCGTGGCGACGTGAAGCTCGCGCTCGCCGCCCTCGCGACGCTCGCGCAGGGGCTCGAGCTCGACCGCGGCCGGCTCGCCGCCGCTGCGTCCGACCCGCTGCTGCTCGCCACCGACGCCGCCGAGCGGCTCGTCGAGGAGGGCGTCCCGTTCCGCGACGCGCACGAGCAGGTGGCCGCGCAGGTGCGCGCCGGGACGTTCGAGCCGCCGGAGCCCGCGCCGCGGATCGGGGACGTCGCCGCCGCGGTGCGGGCGGCGAAGGAGCGGTGGGGATGCTGACGACGAGCCTGCTCGGCCGCGACCTGCTGCGGATCTCGGACCTGAGCGCGGACGAGGCGATCCACCTGCTCGACCTGGCGGTGGAGCTGCGCGAGCAGCCGAAGCAGCCGCTGCTCGCGGGCGCGTCGCTCGGCCTCTACTTCGCGAAGCACTCGACGCGGACGCGCGTCTCGTTCTCGGCGGGGATGGCGC
>Ga0070683_100003432_pt1 | contig 12867 bp, 13 predicted proteins | sample KBSC713LmetaG_FD_64662 | JGI IMG/M metagenome (GOLD analysis project Ga0070683, IMG submission 64662) | Corn rhizosphere microbial communities from Kellogg Biological Station, Michigan, USA - KBS C7.1-3L metaG | ecosystem: Host-associated > Plants > Roots > Rhizosphere ...
GGCGGTTCGATTCAAAGCGCGGAATTCTTGATCATTACAGATCCTCGCGCGGCAAGGTTTGGCGAGTGAGCTTGCCGGCGGCGAAAGCTTGAGTCTCTTCCTCGACATGCGTGCCATTCGAATTCACGAAACGGGCGGCCCGGAAAAATTGCGCCTCGAGGAGGTCCCGGTTCCCGAGCCGGCGCGCGGCGAGGTGCGACTGCGCGTCGAGGCCGCTGGCTTGAACTTCGTCGATATTTATAATCGCTCCGGTCTCTATTCGGTCTCGTTGCCGCACACGCTTGGCCAGGAAGCGGCGGGCGTGATCACGGCGGTCGGCTGGGATGTGGACGAATTTCGTGTGGGCGACCGGGTCGCAACGGCGCGCGCGAAAGGAGCGTACGCCGACGAGACGCTCGCGCCCGTGGCACAAATTGTGCCGGTGCCCGACGGGATCGATTCCGAGACAGCCGCGGCACTGCTGCTGCAGGGAATCACCGCGCACTTTCTCGCGTGTGATACGTTTCCGCTCGAGTCAGGCGACACGGCGCTGGTCCATGCGGCAGCGGGCGGGGTGGGTTTGCTGCTCGTCCAGATCGCGAAAAAGCGCGGAGCACGGGTGCTGGCGTGCGTCGGTTCGGACGCCAAAGTGCCACTCGCGCGCGAAGCCGGCGCGGATGAAGTGATCGTGACTGCGCACGAAAATTTCGCCGAGGCGGCGCGCCGGCTCACCGCCGAGCGCGGAGTCGATGTGGTTTACGATTCCGTCGGCAAGGATACGTTCGAAGGCACGTTGAACAGCCTTCGTCCTCGCGGTTTATTTGTTTCTTATGGCAATGCCAGCGGAGTCGTCGCGCCGTTTTCGCCGCTGGTGTTGACGCAAAAAGGTTCGCTGTTTTTCACGCGCCCGTCCTTCGCGCACTACACGCAGACGGCGGCTGAACTGAGAACCCGGACGGGAGAACTTTTCCGCTGGGTCAACGAAGGCGTGCTGCGCGTGCGAGTTGGCCAAAGATTTCCGCTGGCGGACGCCGCCGCCGCGCATCGCGCGATCGAGAGCCGCTCGACCACGGGCAAAGTCCTCTTGTTGCCGTGGAACAGTACTTCGTAAGCGCCGAAAAGCGGCGCGGATTCGCGTGGGATCCATTTGAGAGATTTGCTGATTTTTGCTCCGCCGTCGTTTTCCGGCAAATCCCGCCTTTACGCCGCCTGACCGATGTGTTTCGGTCGCCGGTTCACGAACTCGATATCTTCCGCCATGCCGAAACCCGCCACTCCGTCCTCATCAAAATCCCCCGGCGACGACCGCAATCTCGTGCGCGTCGACGAGAACTACGTCGCGCCGAGTTTCGAGGACCGTGTACGGCTGATCTGGGAAAAAAACAGCACCGCCGTGACGACGGTGCTGGTGGCGATCCTGCTCGCGATCGCCGCGAAAGGTGGCTGGGAATATCTGAGCGCGCAGAAGGAGCAGGACGTGGAACGGGCATATGACGCCGCAACCAATTCGACCCAGCTGAAGACCTTTGTCGCGGCGCATCCAGACCACCCGCTCGCCGGAGCCGCGCAACTTCGGATCGCCGACGAAGCTTATGCGGAGGGCCGGTTCGCCGATGCGATCGCTCCTTACGAGCAGGCTGCGGCCGTGCTCAAAACTGGACCGTTGGCCAGTCGCGCGCGACTCGGACTTGCGATGGCCAAACTCCAGGGCGGCCGTGAGGCCGATGGCGAAGCCGCACTCAAGGCGCTCGCGTCCAATCCCGACGAAGTCAAAGCCTTCCGTGCGGAAGCCGCATATCATCTCGCAAGCGCTGCGGCCGCGAACGGAAAACCGGAGGACGTCAAAACTTACTCCGAGCAGCTTTTGCAAATCGACGCGACGAGTCCGTGGGCGCAGCGTGTGATGCAGTTGCGCGCGATCACCGGCGGCGCGCCGGCGGCGAACGTTTCTCCACAGCCCACGACCCAGGCGCCGTTGATCAAGTTGCCCACGCCGGGCAAGTGATCGCGCGATTGGGCTGCGCGATGGCGGATCTTTCCGGCACGCGGACGTTGACATGAGAACGTCCGGTGCGTCCGATGAGGGCGTTCGTCGGGGTGTAGCTTAGCCTGGTAGAGCGCCTGGTTTGGGACCAGGAGGTCGCAGGTTCGAATCCTGTCGCCCCGACCATTCAGATTCCGAATCGGTTTGCCGGCCGGTGCCGAGTGGTGGTGCAGGAGTGGCTTGACGCGCGGGCATTTCGAAGGAATCGCGGCGTAAAGCCGCTCCTACAACGTTCCCGCAACTAGACTAAGCTAAGTGCGACCGAAGGCTGCGAATCCGCGCTACTTGGCTCGACCGAACTTTCGCTTCAGCTCCTGTTTTGCGCGCTGCAACGTTTGTTTTTTCTTCGCCGGAAGATTTTTGCCGGCACGATTCTCAAAAAATGAGATCATTGAAACGGCCGAGCGATAAGGGTCCGATTTGCGACGCGTGCTGGACTCGGCCGAGCGTTTCACCGATGCCGCGATTTTTTTCGGATCGCTGTTTTTGAAAACTCCCGGTTCGAGATCCATCGCATGGCTGGTGCGTGTCACCCGGCCGGACCATCGGTGTTTTTTTCGCCGTGTATCGCGGCGAGACTGGCTTTTTGTGGCGGTTTTCATAACGGAGATTTTTCAACAAAAAAGCAGATCGAGCTTGTTGTATTTCAAACGTAGTTGCCGGGCCGGCCCATTGACGGCTTGTCGAACCTCTTTCGAAAGGCACGCCGGGTTTGCCGGATTTTCGAGAGCTACGTTCATGAAATTATGCGGCAGTTATGCGGCGGCGGCAGATTCGGCGCTCTTCCACCATTTCGTGAAGCGTCGGGCGAATGCGGAGGGTTTCTCTGCGAAAATATGCGCGCCGAGCGGAATCGCTCCTGCACGCAACTCGTGCTGGCGCGCGGCGATCAACGTGCACAGCGCGGCGACTGCGGAGGCGTTGACGTTTTTGAGATTCATCAACTGATCTCGCAACACGATCAGGTCGTGATCGTCGCCCAGGAGATCGGATAGCTTTGAAGCTTGATCGGAAAGCTTCTTCATCACGGGTGGCCACGCGTCGCGCAGCAGGCGCAGTTGATAGCGATGATATTTTACGCGTTTGCGCCACTCGTGCAAAACGGCGTCGTCCGGCGTCTCGCGCGATTCTTGAAATGCATTCCGGGCGCCGCGGTAAGTTTCCGCCAGACCGCAGGCCAGCGTGTCGGGATCACACGCTTCGACCAGCCATTGGTGGCAGCGTTTGCGCGCCCGCCGCATTTTCGTGACAAAATCAGCGAGGCGACGCTCGATTCCGGCCGCATCCGGAATCTGCTCGCGTCTGATTTTCAGCAGCTGCCGGCGAACTCGTTTAAATTCATCCGGCAGCATCGAACTGTCCTTGTTTTTAAACAGGTTGTCGAAACTGACAACGATCGCATCGGCGTCGCGGAGGATGGAGAGATCGTGGGCGGCGTCGCGAAACCAGGCGTTCTCTTTTTGGTACATGTCTTCGTCGCACGGCCGCACCAGCCGAAAGGCTGCACGGATTTTTTTGCAACGAGTGCGCGCCTTGTGAATCCGTTTGAGGTGCGAAAGTTGGCGGTTCGCGACATCTTCGACTGCGCCATCGACCTGTTTCCGGATGACTGATGCCAGCCCGGCTGCCACCGAACGATCGCGGTCCAGTCGAAAAGCCATGGCTCCTATGACCGGTGGGCGAACCTAGAGTTCAGATTGGACCGGCGAACGCGAAATGGAAACGTCGGCGGCAAAAAAATCCGGCGGCCGTTCGTCCCTGCGGGCGGAGATGTCCGCGCGTGATGCATGGTCACGAACTCACTCGAGCCGCGGCGATCAAGTCATGAGCGGCGCCCGGGCCCAAATTTCTCAGCGGACGAAATTCCCGGCCTTGGATTTCATGATAGGTGCTGAAAAACCGGCGGATTTCCTCCACGATGGTCGGGTTCAGATCGCCGAGTTTGGCGATTTTCTTGAACGCGACCGACTTCAGCGAGGTGGCGATGACACGATCGTTCCGCGTGGTCTTCCCGGCTTCGGTCTGTCGTGCGACGATGATGCCGAGCGCCCGACATTCCACGAGGCAGCCCGGGAAAACCGGTTCGTCCAGCAGCACCAGCGCATCCAGCGGATCGCCATCCGCGGCCTTTGTTTGGGGAATAAAACCGAAGTCGAACGGAAAACTTGTCCCCAACGGAAGGATTCGGCTGAGCACAATTACGCCGCGGACCGGATCGTAAGCGTATTTATTGCGGCTGCCTTTTGGCGTTTCGATGATGACGTTGACCGTTTTTGTTTTTGGATCGAAGGGAACGATGTTCTCGAACGCCATCGCCTGATAGACTCTTTTCGATCGAATGGTTCCGGAGGGTCGCGCCGACCCGGCCTAATTCTTCGGATAATGAAACTAGTCGTTTGCCGGTGCCCTTTTATCGGCTGGTCAGCAGACGCAAAGTTATGCCATGATCTGATCCGCAACCGGCTGGTTGACCGGGCGATTGTTAATAATCTCTTCTTGCCTCACCGAGTGATTCAGCTACTCCTCGCGACTCATCTTTCATTCTATGGACACTATTTCTCGCGAAAATAACAGCATGCTCCCCGTCGCCGGGGTCGTGGTGGGCGTGCTCTCACTTTTGATCGGCGGGTACGCGCTGGTCAAAGTCTCGAGTCTGCAAAAGCAGGTCGCGACTCATGAGGAAAAGGTCTCAAAGATCGACGGCATCGAATCCACGGTGAACTCCGCCTCCGCGGCCGCCGACAAAGCGGCGCGTGATATCACCTCGCTGAATCGCAGCACGCAGGATGCGTTCAACACCGTCGCCGCGAGTCTTGGCACCATTCAGGCTTCGGTCACGAAGCTCGAGGAATCTCAAAAGAAACCCGCGGCTGCCGCGGCCAAGGGCTCGAAAGAGCCGGCTGTTGCCGGTCCTGGCGAATATGTCGTCAAGAGCGGCGACACCGGCTCGAAGATCGCGCGCGCGCAGGGAGTTTCCCTGCCTGATCTCATCTCGGTCAACCCGGGCGTGGATTGGACGAAATTGAAGCCGGGCCAAAAAGTGAAATTGCCGCAGAAGAAATAAACGAACAGACGCGAGTCGTCGCAAAAACTTTCCGCCTCCCGGTTTTGAAAACCGGGAGGTTTTTTTTCGCACATTTCATTTTCTTGAACTCGCGACGCATGAATTTCGCGGATGATTTTCGAGCTTTGAATTGGGTTCGCGTTCTCCACGGCCGGGCGTGTGATTCGCGCGGAACACGAATCGCCGCATGAATCCGCATTCCACCGATCCCGAGCCTTCGCGCTGGGAAGCGCTCTCTCACACGACGCTCGCGAAAACCCGGATCTTTGATTTGCGCAGCACACGTTACCGGCATCCCACGCGCCGGACCGAGCGCGAGTTTATCGTGATCGATCCGCCGGATTGGGTGAACGTGATTGCGCTCACCGCCGGGGAACAAATCGTGCTGGTGCGCCAGTTCCGGTTCGGAACGAATGCGTTCTCCCTCGAGATTCCCGGCGGCGTGATCGAAGCGGGGGAAGAGCCGCTCATCGCCGGAGTGCGCGAATTGCGCGAGGAGACGGGCTATACCGGCGCGCCCGCGAGACAGCTCGGAACTGTGTATCCAAATCCTGCGATACAGAGCAACCGATGCCATTTTGTTTTTGTCGAGCAGGCCGTTCTTACGATGCCTCTCGCCTGGGATGACGATGAAGAAATTCAAGTGACGACGCTGCCAGTCGAGGAAGTTTTCACGCTCGCCCGCACCGGCGGAATCACTCACGGCCTGGTGTTAAACGCGCTTTTGTTGTTCGAACCAGTGTGGCGGGCGCGGAGACGGTAGTCGGACGAGATGCAGGCCGCCAGCTTGCTGGCGCGCTTGAAACGCCAAAAGTGCGAGCGAGCTCACGGCCGTCGATGTCAGCGTCGGAGCCCAATCCGCTCTCGTGAAGTCGCCTCGCACCATTTGACTTCGGTTGCCCGCCACGCTTAATTCGGTCCACACATTTCATGATTTCACCGACGTTTGCCAACGCCTCCGAGACGCTCGGTTCTGCGCCTGAAGGTTTTCTCCCGACGTCGCTGGAACGCGAAATTCGGAAGATTTACGACCGTAGCCCGCTTTATGGCCGGCGGTTTCCGCTGCACGCCGAGCCTTTGCAATGGTCGTGTTACCGCGAGATCCCGACGCTCTCGAAAAAGGAGATCGTGGCGCACGGTCACCAGGCGTTTTTCAGCGATTATCGTGAGGTCGAGCGCGGCCTGCAGACGAAGGATTTCGAATACGAAAGCACCGGCGGCACCACGCAGTCGCCGATGACCGTCATCATGGAAAACGGCTGGTGGAACGCCCAGACGGAGCGCGCGTATCGAGCTTCGCCGATTTTGCGGGAATTCCTCGGACGGCCTTATCGCAAGTGCGTTCTGGCGCCCGTCGGCTGCTCGAGCAATTTGTGTCCCTACGAGGATCATCCGTTTCCCAACCGTTATTTCGACGGCACGGTTTATTTGAATTTGTCGAGCGATCCCTTCGCATTTCCCGATGCGGAATGGGATCGCATCGTGCTCGAGCTGCAGGCGACCAAACCTGAAGTGCTCGAAGGCGAACCCGTTTATCTTTCGCTGCTGGCGCGTGCGGCAAAAAAGCGCGGCGTGCGCGTGCCGAGTTTGCGCGCCGTGATTTTGACTTACGGGAAGGCGAGCGCCCAGCACGGGGCGCGCATCGCGGAGACATTTCCTGCGGCGCAGGTCGATCTTTATGGGTCGACGGAGGCGGGCTACCTGTTCGTCGGCGAAGCCTTCAAGGACAACTCGCAGGTGGTGGACGCGAACGCATTCATCGAATTGGTGCCGTGGCGCTCGAATCTTCCGGACGTGTTTCAGATTTACGTCACAACTCGGGATCGCGAAGCGATGCCGTTGCTGCGTTATCATACGGGTGACATCGTCCAGAAATTTCCCACCGGATTCCGGCTGCTCGGGCGCGAAAGCAATTTGTATTTTCGGCCGGATGGTTCGCTCGTGTCACCGACGGACATCGACGCAGTCTTGCCGGGGGACTTCGCGTGCTGGCATTATACGCTCATCCAAACCACCGATACGCGGTGGGATTTTCATTACGTGGCCGACTCCGCCGCGCCAGCCGGAATCGAGCAGGCGATCGCGCGAACGCTGGGGGATGGCGTGCGGGTGAGCGCGTTTCGCCGGCGGGTAATCGCACCGGCGGCGAGCGGGAAATTCGCCTTGTTGAAGCCGTTGGCGAAATCGTAATGACAGCGCGGCGTTCCGTCTGGCTTTGCTCCGAGGCGGGCAACGCGTTCTGCTGGCGCACTTCTCAAAACGGTTAGTGAGACTAATAAGCGCCGGGCGGTCAGCCTGCTCCTTTACTTCGTTGTCATCGCAGTTGAACTTAACTCGCGCTCGGTGTCAGACGACTTTCCCCAACTGCGATTTTAGCGATGAACCTCTTCCGCTCTTCCATCGGCCGTAAAATCCTCATGGCCGTCACCGGCGTGCTTCTGATTGCCTGGGTCGTCGGCCACCTCGTGGGCAATCTCCAGGTGTTCTCTGGTCCGGACAAGCTCAACGGCTACGCGCATTTTTTGCATTCGCTTGGACCGATTCTTTGGATCGAGCGGCTCGTGCTGCTCGCCCTGGTCGTGATTCACATCTGGGCGGCCACGGTGCTGACACTCGAGAACCACGCCGCGCGCGATGTGCCTTACAGCGTGAAGCACACGATTCGCGCGACGCTCGCGTCACGCACGATGCGCTGGACGGGTTACGTGGTGCTCGCGTTTATTTTGTATCATCTCGCGCACTTCACCGTCGGCTGGGTGCAAACGGGCACGTATAAAGGGAATCTCCCGGAGTACACGCTGACGAGCGAGTATCATGTCGCCGGATTCCCGGTCGTGGCTGCCGGCACCACCGTAGCCGACGTTCATTCGATGGTGATTCTCGGATTTCAAAATGTATTGGTCTCGTTGTTCTACCTGCTAGCCGTGGGTCTGCTTAGCGTGCACCTGCTGCACGGCGCGGACAGCATGTTTCAAACGCTCGGCTGGCGAAATGGACGCTGGTCGGGCGTGTTGCGCAAGGTCTGCATTCTTTTCGCCATCGTCTATTTTCTCGGGAACGCCGCCATTCCCGGCGCCGTGCTGCTCGGCAAACTGCAACCGCTGCATCCGCGGGCCGAGGCTCACGCGGTCACCGCGGTTCACCGTTAATTTTTCCGCGCCATGGCTCAACTCGACTCTCACATCCCCTCGGGTCCGCTCGCCGACAAATGGCGCAAGCACAAGGCCGAGATCAAGCTCGTCAATCCGGCCAACAAGCGGAAATACGAAGTGATCGTGGTCGGCGCCGGCCTCGCCGGTTCTTCCGCTGCCGCCACGCTCGCCGAGCTTGGTTACAAGGTGAAGTGCTTTGTGTTTCACGACAGTCCGCGCCGCGCCCATTCGATCGCCGCGCAAGGCGGCATCAATGCCGCGAAAAATTACCAGAACGACGGCGACAGCGTGTATCGGCTTTTCTACGACACGATCAAGGGCGGCGATTACCGTTCACGCGAGGCCAACGTCCATCGTCTCGCGGAAGTCTCGGTCAACATCATCGATCAATGCGTCGCGCAAGGAGTGCCGTTCGCGCGCGAGTACGGCGGCCTGCTGGCGAATCGCTCGTTCGGCGGCGCGCAGGTGTCGCGGACGTTTTACGCGCGCGGTCAGACCGGGCAGCAGTTGTTGCTCGGCGCCTATTCGGCGCTTTCGCGGATGATCGGCGCGGGCGGCGTCGAAATGCACCCGAACAGTGAGATGCTCGATCTGGTCGTCGTGGGTGGACAGGCAAAGGGGATCATCGTGCGCGATCTGATCACGGGGGAGGTTTCGCGGCATGCGGGCGATGCCGTCATCCTCGCAACGGGTGGTTACGGCAACGTATTCAATCTTTCAACCTACGCCCGGCAGTCCAACGCGACCGCGATCTGGCGCGCCTACAAACGCGGAGCATGCTTCGCGAACCCGTGCTACACGCAGATTCATCCGACGTGCATCCCGGTGACCGGCGATTACCAGTCGAAGTTGACGCTGATGTCGGAATCGCTGCGCAACGACGGGCGCATCTGGGTGCCGAAGAAAAAGGAAGATCGTCTCAAGGATCCTAATACGATCGCGGAAGCGGATCGCGATTACTATTTGGAGCGGATGTATCCGAGTTTTGGAAACCTGGCGCCGCGCGATATCGCGTCGCGGGCGGCCAAGCGGGTGTGCGATGAAGGCCGCGGCGTCGGCGAGAGCGGGCTTGGCGTGTATCTGGATTTTGCCGACGCGATCAAGCGGCTCGGTGAAGCCGGGGTGCGGGAACGCTACGGCAATCTTTTCGACATCTATCACGAGATCACGAACGAGAACGCCTACCGCGTGCCGATGCGCATCTATCCCGCCGTGCACTACGCGATGGGCGGCTTGTGGGTGGACTATAATCTCATGTCGAACGTGCCCGGCCTGTTTGTGCTCGGCGAAGCGAATTTTTCCGATCACGGCGCGAACCGTCTCGGCGCTTCCGCGCTCATGCAGGGGCTCGCGGACGGGTATTTTGTTGTTCCCTACACGATCGGCGACTATCTCGCGACCCAGAAACCCGGCTCGCGACCCTCGGCTGACTCAGCCGAGTTCAAGGCCGCGGAAGCGAACGTTGGCCGCATCACAAAACGGTTGCTCGCGGTGAACGGAAAAGAACCGGTCAGCCATTTCCACAAGCGACTGGGCAAAATTTTGTGGGAAGGCTGCGGGATGGCGCGAACGGCCGACACGCTGAAAAAAGCGTTGGCCGAAATCCCGAAGCTGCGTGAGGAATATTGGGCGAACGTCAGAGTGCCTGGTTCCGCGGACACGCTGAATCAATCGCTCGAGCAAGCGGGCCGCGTGGCGGATTTTCTCGAGCTGGGCGAACTGCTGTGCCTCGACGCTCTCACGCGCGAGGAGAGCTGCGGCAGTCACTTCCGCGAGGAGTATCAGTATCCAGACGGCGAATGCAAACGTGACGACGAGAAGTTTGCGCACGTTGCCGCCTGGGAGTTCCAGGGTGAAGGCAACGCGCCGCTCCGAAACACCGAACCGCTGAATTTCGAATTCGTGAAACCAAGCGTGCGAAGTTACAAATAATTCAAGTAGCGGGCCGCGAGTAGTGAGTAGCGAGCATGGCTCAGACTCATGACCGCGCCGCTGAAATTCTACTCACTACTCGCTACCCGCTACTTTTCCTCCCATGGTCGCAGTCAATTCTCAAAAAACGATTAGCGTCACGATCCGCGTCTGGCGCCAGGCCAGCCAAAATGCGCCGGGCAAGTTCGTCGACTATCCTGCGACGAATTTGAACTCGAACATGTCGTTTCTCGAGATGCTCGACGTGGTGAACGACGGGCTTACGCTCAAGGGCGAGGAGCCGATTGCGTTTGCGCACGACTGTCGCGAAGGCATCTGCGGCACGTGCTCGCTGACGATCAACGGCAAACCGCATGGTCCGGGTGAGGGGATCGCGACCTGTCAGACCTACATGCGGAGCTTCAAGGACGGCGATATCATCGTCGTGGAACCATTCCGGGCGCGGGCGTTTCCGCTGGTGAAGGACCTCGTGGTGGACCGCAGCGCATTCGACAAGATTCAACAGGCGGGCGGATTCATCACGGCTCGCACTGGCTCGGCGCCGGACGCCAATGCGATTCCCGTGCCGAAGGCTGATGCTGATCTGGCGATGGATGCGGCGGCGTGCATCGGATGCGGCGCCTGTGTCGCCGCGTGTAAGAACGCGAGCGCGATGCTTTTCGTGGCGGCAAAAGTTTCCCATCTTGGGCTGCTGCCGCAAGGACAGGCGGAACGCAGCCAGCGCGTGCTCGCGATGGTGAGCAAGATGGACGAGCTCGGCTTCGGCAGTTGCACGAATTATTACGAATGCAGTGCGGCGTGTCCGAAATTGATTTCGCACGATTTCATCGCGCGCATGAACCGCGATTATTTGAAGGCGAGCTTCCGCATGACTTTCAAGCCCGAGTCTGCTGCGGCGGGTGGAGCGAGTTGAATTTTTTGCGCACGCAAAAATCCGGGTGAGTCGGCGCACGCCGATTGCTTCGCGGCAGGGCCGAGATCAGCGAACGATCAAGGTGAAGGAAATTCTCGAGCGGCCAGAAGGGCGGACTGCTCGCGGTGATACCAACGGCCGTCGTGGACTTCAACCGGGAGTTGGCCCGGCTTTTCGAAGAACAAAAAAAACTCGCGGTGTAACTTTTCGCAACGTGTGGGGTATTGCTGGCAACCCTCCACATCATGAAAGCTCTTCCGATCCTCGCCTTTCTCGCCGCGCTCGTCGCGTTGGTTTTTTCATCCCTGCCTTTTGAACTCGCCAGCTCAATGCTCTTCGTCGCCGGATTTGCTGCTATTCTCGCAGCCGACTACACGAGGCGGCCACTTTTGCAGACCGTCCTCGTTTCACCAGTCTGCCCGATGACGCCGGTCAGTCAGGGTAAACCGGAACCGGCCTTCGAGCTGGCGGCGTGATTTTCGCCAGCTTGCACTGGAAGCGGCCTCTGTTTGCTCCGGAATCAACCGCAAGATAGATCCGCTGGAGCGGCGGGGGCCGCTTTTCTGCGGCAGAGAGCAGCGGCTGTTTTCTCCCGCGTTTTTGAAATTAACCGGTGCCGCTATTTCACCGCGGTCGCGGATTCTCGCAAATCGACTGATCCGTTTGCCTGGATTTTGATCTGATACTTGTCCTCGTAAATCGTCTGAAACAGCACGCTCTCCAAACGGTACGCTGCCGTTTGGGTGTCGCGGGATGCCATCAATTGTCGGACCAGCGCAACATTTTCGAGATGGACGGTCTCGTCCTGGGTGACCGAATTCAACGGGGGAATACCGAACGGTTGATCGCCGACCGCTTTTCCGACGTAACTGCCGTTCAGATACAGTTTGTGCGTTGAGCTGGAGAAACCGAGCGGGGAAACGTTTTCGTTCGTGAATCGCAGTTTCATCACCGCGCGGCCTTCGGCGAGCGAAGCTTCGGTCGGCCGGAAATCCACGATCGTTTCCGTAACACCACCGGGTTTTCCGCCACCCGAGCAGCCGGTGACTGCGAGCGAGATAGCCAGAGCCGCAAAAAAAGTGCTGCGAGGTGTTTTCATGGGGGCACCACCGATGGCAGTTGTTGGATAAACTGCAAGGTCACGGTTCAGCCGAGCAGGCTGGCCGACGGCGCGCCGGCCGGATGGCGAACGTTTTGAGCCGGAGAACACGCGGCCGCGCCGGGGAGCTGCAGGCAGTCGGAACTCCTGCGCTGCGACCGCCGCAATCCGTCAGAATACCGACAGCGCCCGTGCGCTCTCGACCACAACCCACGCGCCGCCGCCGGCCAACGCCAACAACAGGAGCTGGCGCACGATTTTGCGACCGCGGAGGACGGCGTCGTGCATATCGGCGTGATATTGCTGGTTGCTATCCGCCAGAAAGCTCGCGAAACGCGGATTGCGGTGGGGACTGCGCTTATCTCTCGCCAACCCGAAACGGATGGCCGGACGACGACAGAGATTGAGAAGAAAGCGGAGCACAGTCTGGTATCGGCACATCTCGAAAATTTGGAATCGTTCTTTCAAGTGAAATCTCACTAACGTCGCACCTTTCACGCATTTTTCCCAGCGTTCATTCCCCATGCATCACTTCAGCTATTCCGGTCCGGACCTCCACTGCGAGTCGGTTGATCTCGCCGCAGTCGCCCGGCTTTACGGCACGCCCACGTACGTTTACAGCGCGTCGACGATCGCGGACAACTTTGCCCGGCTCCAACGCGGCCTGGCCGGCTTGGATCTGCA
>Ga0070683_100003433_pt1 | contig 12866 bp, 9 predicted proteins | sample KBSC713LmetaG_FD_64662 | JGI IMG/M metagenome (GOLD analysis project Ga0070683, IMG submission 64662) | Corn rhizosphere microbial communities from Kellogg Biological Station, Michigan, USA - KBS C7.1-3L metaG | ecosystem: Host-associated > Plants > Roots > Rhizosphere ...
CTGCAGCCTTGGCTATTTTAACTATCTGTTCTCTTTATGCGCAAAAACCGGATACAAAAGGCCGGTTTATCGCTGGAAACACGCCTTTGACCGAACCAGCAGGAGGTCCGCCCGAGGACATCGCGCGCCGGTTTCTGGAGTCCACGGCTCCCAACCTGTCCCTAAGTCCGGACGACGTCGCCGGTGTGTTCCTTGCAAAGCAATATCAGACCGACCACAACGGTGCGACCCACATGGTCTTCCGCCAGCAGTTTCAAGGCATCGAGGTATGGAACGCCGAGTGGGTGACCAACCTCGACCGTAACGGCGCCGTAGTCAGCGCCGGAGGAACTTTGTACGCGGATCCCGCGTCGCCGGGGCAGGTGACGCCCGGGTCTTCGCTAGCGGCGGTCCGATCCGCGGTGAGAGCGGTGAACCCCCGGCTGGGAGCCGCGTTCGCTCCGGTTCAAACGGCCCGTGTGACCCGGCGCCCGGATGCGATAGTGTTCGCTGCGGGTGATTTTGGAAGCGACATTGAAGGGCGGCTGGTATGGTTTGGGCTACGCGGAGCGCTTCGCCTGGCCTGGGTGTTCACGGTGACCGATGAGGATGCGGTTAGCCGCTACTCCGTTGTAGTCGAGGACGGCAGCGGCGCGATCCTCGATAAGACCGAACTCACATTCTTTGCCACGCCACCCGTAGGACAAGTGTTCGATAAGGGCTCGCCCCAGCCCAATCCTACGCCGGGAATCCGGCTGAGCAGTGCGCCGCCCGTGGTGGATCGCGTCACAGTCCCGCTGGTCGGGGACGTGGTTGCGTCGCCGTCCGGCTGGGTCAGCGCCAACAGCACCGCAGGCAACAACGTAATCGTCGGCGAAAACCGCTTGGCTCAGGGCTATTTAATGCCCCAAACCACTGTTGCGGTGGACGGAACTTTCAATTTTGCGTTCACCGCCGGGCCCAATCCGCTGCTCTTCAGCGATGCGGTCAATGTGAACCTGTTTTACTGGATGAATCGCGCGCACGACTTGCACTATACCTACGGATTCAACGAAGCCGCCGGCAATTATCAGCAGGATAACCTCGGACGCGGCGGCACCGGCGGCGATCCAATTTTGGCTTACTCGCATTATGGCGCCGCCCTGACAGGGTCTCCCCTCCTGGTGAATTCATTTTTCACGAGCCAAGGCACGGATGATGGCGATCCCGCCGAAGTGGGGATGTTCGCGTCGTTTTCGGGGGCTGGCGGCTTTTTCACCGACGGTGCTCTGGACGCCGAGATCATCATTCACGAGTACACTCACGGGGTCAGTACTCGCCTGGTTCGGCAGGGCTACACGACCTTTCAAGGGCGCTCCATGGGCGAAGCGTGGAGCGACTTTTACGGCCTCGAATACACCATCCCAACTGGGGCGCCTCCCGATGGGATCTATCCTGTGGGTCAGTACTTCATTCAGGCGTGGGGAACGGGCGGCCGCAGCAGACCATTTTCCACCAGCGTGGATGTGAATCCGCTTACCTATGCCGATTTAGGCACGGTGATTCCTTTCCCCGAAGTTCATGCCGACGGGGAAATCTGGGTGGAGGCTTTAATGGAGATACGGGCGAATCTTATCGCCCAGCTCGGAGAGGCCGAGGGCCGCCGCCGTGTTCGGATGCTGGTGCTGGACGGCATGAAGCTCTCCCTTCCCGCGCCTTCGATGGTGGATATGCGCGACGCCATCCTGCTGGCCGACCGTTTGGACTTCGATGGCAAGAGCCAGAGCCAGCTGTGGGCCGGATTCGCCAAACGCGGCCTCGGCGTGCTGGCGTACTCTTCGGGAAGCGACACAATTCACGTGGTTCCTTCGTTCGACACGCCCTCGGCTACAGGGCGCGTGAAATTTTATGATGATTCCATCGTGAACGGTGAACCCCTCCGTGTACTTCTGGCCGATTCGAACTATAGCCAGCCAACGGTCAAAGTGCAGCTCACCAGCACCGTGGGGGACCGCGAGGATCTGGTCCTCACACGCAGCGGTTCTATTTACGTAGGAACCATCCCCACCTCCACAGGCACCGTCACTCGCAACAATGGTGTCCTGAGTCTAAGCACGTTCGACTTCATCACTGTTTTTTACGTCGATTTCTTCAACGAATCGGGCGCGACGCAGGTGATGACAGCCAGCATTCCGACCCAGGTGCCATATTCTCTGGCGGGCGGGCCGTCAGTGGCGCCAGTCTCCGGAACCGAGGTCCGATTGACCAACTCTGCGAACGCCAGAATTTCTTCGAGCTTGCCTTTTGCGTTTCCATTTTATTCGAAGAAGTACACGTCCGCGCAGATCTATGCTAATGGACTGATTTCCTTCGATGTTCCGGTCAGCAGCGCGTGCACGGACTTTACCGCACTTGCACATTATGCCGGAATCGCTCCTTTGTGGACTGGGTTGACGTTTGGGACAGCCCAAGCGAATGAAGGCGTGTACATGACTGTCGGCACTGCCGGGAAGGTCGTCTTCCGCTGGGCCGCCGAAACCTCGACCGGCTCGCCCGTCAACTTCAGTGTGACTCTCAATGACGATGGCGCGATTGACGTTATTTACGGCACCGGAAACGCTAATCTGGCGCTGGTGCCCACGTCCACGGGATGCGGTTCCGGGCCCGCCGTCGGGATCTCCAATGGTCACGATCTCTATTTCCAGGGCGTCGTCCTGAAAGTCACCACCAACCTCGCTTTGCGCTGGGAACCCCCGTTCAACTATTCCACCGTCCCGCAAGTAACGCTGGAGACTCCGGTTGCCAACGCTACGGTGCAGGGCGTGCTCACAGTGAGCGGCATCGCCTACGATCCAGGCTTTAGAGTGAGCCGAGTGGATATTATGGTCGATGATATAGAGCTTGCCGTAGTCAGTCCGACGGTTTCCCGGCCCGATTTCTGCGGACAGCACAATGTGAACGGATGTCCCCAGGTGGGTTTTCAGGCCAATCTGGACGTAACAGCACTCAATTTGGCTCCCGGGGTCCACACGATTCGCGCGCGTGCGACCAATCCTCGAGCGGGTTTCAGCGATACCGATCCCGTGTCCTTCACGGTAAGCGCGGTTCCGGGGCGCCTGCCGAAGGGTGCAATCGAATTCCCCGCGGCCGGGGCGGAACTGAGCGGCAGCGTCGTGTTTACTGGGTACGCCTATTTCGACGATCCGGCGCTGACGGTCCGGCGGGTGGACTTGCTCATCGACGGCTTGACCTATCCTGGCGCTACTTATGGCGCGATTCGTAACGATGTCTGCGCGCCCCTGCCTACGCCGCGGCCGCTAAACTGTCCTAACGTGGGCTGGAGTCTACCCTTCAACACGCGTACTGGTTTGCCGCCGCTTCCCGACGGACCTCACTCCATGCAACTCCGGGTGCAGGACGACTCGGGAAGATTTACGATTCTGCCCGATGCGCCTGTGCCCTTCACCGTGAAGAACGGCGCGCAACAGGCTCCCATTGGGGGCCTGACGACTCCGCATCCGAACGACCGGCTGAAGGGCCAAGTGAACTTTTCAGGGTTCGCTTATTCTCCGGGGGGCCAAATTACTTCGGTGTTTCTGATGATCGACGGCTCATTGCGGTCGCTTGCGAGCTACGGGATTCCGCAGCCCGATATCTGCGCGACATTGCCGGGTGTCAAGGCCTGTCCGAACATCGGATTCTCCGGGGTCCTCGACACGACTACGATTCCGAACGGGCAGCATGTGCTCGGCATTCTTATCACGAATAGTCAGGGACTATCGACCGTCGTGCCGGCGCTGGATAGCGACGGAATGAACGTTGTGATCGACAACCCTTAGGCTGTTCTACTTGGATTCCAGCGGCAGATCAAAGTAGAAATATTCCTTGCCGCTGGAAGCGCTGCTCAGGCCGTTCAGGTACAGCATCGATCCCGGCTGATGTTCCGCCTCGAAGTAGAAGAACCCGTACGCCTTCTCGCCGTTCGGAATCAGTTTTACCGATAGCGCACGGTTCGTGATCTCCGGTGTATTGAGGGGTCCCTTTTTTTGCCTGCGTGGCAGGGGAATCGGGAGCGAGGTCGCTGGACCGATGTGAGGGGGCTTCTTGACGCCCTGGTAGTAAATCAAATCATCGGGCGGATACGGATCGAGGTGGTGATTCTCGGGATCGACGAACTGTACCTTCATGTTCAGCCGCAGGGCGCTGCCGGACCCGTTTTCAATGATCACCAGAACCGGCAGGATCCCGTGCTCATACGGGTTCACCTTGCCGAAGGCCGACTTAGCCTGCTCGTCAGTAACATATGGAATGGCCGCGATGGTGATACCTTCCTGAGTCTGGTGTCCGGCATACGAAGAGGCCGGTCCCGGAGCGAAGCGGCCTTTGTCCTTGTCCACCGCCAGCGCCGCCGGTATACTCAAAAGAACGATTAACGCGACACGTTTCATCTATTTCCTCTACCAGGTTCTCCAGATCGCGCTCAGCCCGGCGCTGATCCTGTATCTACTCTATCGAGGTTTGCGCAACCTGAGGTATTTCACCGGAATCGACGAACGGTTCGGGTTCCTCCCCCCGTCCTTTAAGCCGACGGGTCCCGGCCCCATCTGGTTTCACGCCGTTTCCGTGGGCGAAGTGCTTACAGCGGTAGAGCTCGTCCAGCGGGTGCGGCGTGTTCAACCGCACGCCGAGATTTTCGTGTCGGTCAGCACCCTGGCGGGACGCGAAGTTGCCGACCGGCGACTGGAGGGGCTTGCGAACGGCGTATTTTACGCCCCCCTCGACTTTCGGTCTGTTATCCGACGTGTCCTGCGGCGGATTCGTCCTGCCGCGGTGGTGGTACTCGAGACCGAGATCTGGCCGAATCTCTATCGCGAATCGAAGCGTGCCGGAGCGGGCTTATTGGTGGTCAATGGCCGGATTTCCGATCGCGCATTGCCGCGATACCGGCAGTGGCGTGGATTTTTCAAGCACGTTCTTCGGTGGCCGGATGCGATTCTCGTGCAGAGCCAGCAGGATCGCGAACGATACGTAATGGCGGGTGCGCCCGAGGATCGGGTGCGCGTTGCTGGAAACCTGAAATACGATTTCACGCCGTCCGCCGCTGCTGGAATTGCCACCGGCTTAGGTGGCGAACCAATATGGATCGCGGCGAGCACTACAGCGCCTGTTGAAGCTGGCGATCCCGACGAAGATGATGTGGTGATCGAAGCGTTCAAAAGGGTAAGCTCCCATTATTCCGGGCTGCTATTAATAATCGCCCCGCGGCGGCCCGAGCGATTTCCCGTGGTCGCGGAGAAACTGGCGCGCGCGGGAGTCTCCTTTATGCGCCGGTCGGAAGGCGCCACTGATCTTGCACGCCCAGGCGTGTTGTTGCTCGACTCAATCGGCGAGTTAGCTGGGCTATTCGAGCGCGCAACCGTAGTCTTCATGGGCGGGACCTTGCCGCATCGCGGTGGGCACAATATCCTGGAGCCGGCGTACTTCGGCAAGCCCGTGATCGTGGGACCGCACATGGAAAACTTCGCGCAAATCATGCAGGAGTTTTCCGCGGCAGATGCGGTAGTCCAGATCGATAGCCCCGATGCGCTCAGCGTTGCGGTGGAATCGCTGCTCGAAAATCCCATTCGTGCGGGGGGAATCGGCGCTCGGGCGCGGACGCTCGCAATGGCGAATCGAGGGACCGCCGACGCGATGGTACAGCAGATCTTGGCGGCGGCTGACCTGGCCGTGTCCGATCCGCCGCATACTCTTGAGGCGCGAATCACACGCGGGCCGCTGGCTGCGATCTGGAAGGCGGGGCATTCATTGAATATCGCGCGAAGTCATTCTAAAAAGCTGGATGCCCCGGTTGTCAGTATCGGCGCCCTCGCGATGGGTGGGGCGGGGAAGTCGCCATTTGTGGCGCACCTGGCGCATAAACTGGCCGAGGCGGGCCGGAACCCGGCCATCCTGACTCGGGGATACCGGCGTAAATCGCAGTTGGACATGATCGTTCCACGGGGCGGCAGTGCGGCGGTGGAGCAGACGGGGGACGAGGCGCAAACGTACATCCGGCAAGCCGTTGCGCATGTGGGGATCGGCTCTGATCGCTATCAATTGGGTTGTAGAATGCAACGCGAACTGAATCCGGAAGTCTTCTTGCTGGACGACGGATTTCAGCATTTCCGTTTGCAACGCCAGCGGAATGTTGTATTGATCGATGCGCTGGATCCGCTGGGTGGTGGTGTGTTCCCGCTTGGGCGGCTACGTGAACCGTTCACGGCTCTGGCGCGAGCGACGGCGGTCATCATCACGCGAGCCGAGGGCCGGCACGCGGGGATCGAAAACCTGATCCGGCGATACAATCCGCGCGCGCCGATTTTTCGAGCGCGGGTTGTTCCTCAAGGAGAGCTTCCGGCCGGCCCTGTCGCGGCGTTTTGCGGGCTCGGCCAGCCGCGAACGTTTTGGCGGACCCTTGAAACTCTCGGCGTCAACGCCGCTCCGCGTTTGGTATTTCCCGATCACCATCGCTATACTCCGGCCGATCTGCAGGAAATCGTTCGCCAGGCGACTACCGCGGGAGCCCAAGGCGTGGTGACCACCGAAAAAGATATGATGAATCTTCCCGGCAGCAATATTTCGCTACCGTTTCCACTCTATTGTTTGCGGATCGGGATCGAAATCGAGAACGAAGCCGAACTGCTGCGGCATCTCTTTTCATAATGCGACGAGCCATCTTCGGAGGGACCTTCGACCCCATCCATCGTGCACATCTGGTAGTCGCCCGCGAGGCTGCAGATGCTTTCTCACTCGATCAAGTACTGTTCATTCCGGCGGCCAATCCGCCTCACAAAGACGCTGGCACGCCCTACGAAAATCGCTATAAGATGGTCGAACTCGCGTGCCAGGAAGATCCGCGCTTCTCACCGTCGCGTCTTGAGGAAGAGTTGCGGAAGAGTTACTCGATCTACACGATTGAGCTCGTAAAAGGCATGGGCGGCGACGTCTTCTTTGTAATCGGAGCCGACGCCTTCGCCGAGATCCAGACTTGGTTTCGCTGGCAGGACGTGGTGCGAGAAGTCGAATTCATCGTGGTCACGCGGCCGGGGCATCAATATTTGAGTCCGCCTGGCGCGCGCGTTCATAGGCTGGAGACGGTGGCTTTGCCGGTGTCGTCGTCGGAGATAAGAGCAGCCCTGGCACGGGGCGAAACGCCGGCGGAGCTGCCGAACGCCGTCGCCGAGTACATTCGGGTCAACGGGTTGTACGCTACTTGACCGGGGCTGGCAAAACCCGGGTTGCCGGCCGGGGCGACTGCAACAGCTTCCATTGATCCGGCGTCAGTACGCGCCGAACCTGCCACAACATCCGGGAGTTGGCTTTTTCCAGTTCTGCCCGAGCTTGGGCTACGCGGTCGACTTGCGCAAAGACCTTGGCGTCGTCCGGCTGGTCTGCATTCACGAGCGGCTCGAGCGTCACTTCTTCTTTTTGCAGAGCGGCATCCAGGTCGATGAGTTTCAGGCGATGCTGCTGAAGGATGTCGTTGAGGTTCTTCCGTTGGTCCATGGAAAGCCCCAGCCGTTCGATCTCCTCAGGGCGGGTCCACCACTTGCCAGGGTTTACGCCGGCGAAGAACCTGAACGAGGTCGTTCCGTCTTTTGTGATCAGGCTATTCAGCGTGGAGCTCTGTTCGAGCGCCTTGGGCACTGGCTGAGCTGCGACGGAAGCGGCGCCGAGCACCGCCAGTAACAATCCACGAAATTGCAAAGTCATTGGTTCTCCTTGGATATCAACTGCATGAGTGGTTCCATCGAGGTGGGAACCGAGCGCGATAAACTCGCATCGATTCGTTCCAGCAAGAGTTCGTCCGATTTAGCTTGTTCGGCGGCACGCTGCTGGCGAGCGTTCCAGTACACTGGCGCGGCAGTCAAGAGCAGCACCGCAGCCGTCGCCAAGATCCAGCGCGGCAGAGTTCCACGCACGCGTAAATAACTCACAGGAGGTACGGGCGACTGCTCCAGCGAATTACGGAACCCGGCCAGAGCCCTTTGAAGCTGATGCAATTCTGCTCTGCAAGCCGGGCATTCGCGAAAATGCTCTTCTGCTTCATCGCGACGCTCTCCTGAAAGCCATTGATGGACTTCTTCTAAAGACAAGTGCGAATTCATTCCGATCTTCCCATCTGTGCACGAACGGCTCGCAACGCGCGGTACAGGTGCACCTTGACGGCGTTCTCCGATAAGCCGGTGGCCCCAGCGATCTCGAGCAGCGTCATCTCATCGGCGAAACGGAGTAAAAAGACGCTCTTTTGGCGCTCCGGCAGGCTGGCCGTAGCCTTCCATATTCCGGCGATCTGTTCCCGCAGCAACGTTTCCGCCTCGGGTGACAAACGTCCGTCTCGATCGTATCCGCCGATCTCTTCCGAGTCTCCACTCCGCAGTCGCTTCCAGAACTGAAGGCGCCGGTTACGGCTGGCGTCGCGCACCAGGTTCACCGTGATCCGCATCAGCCAGGTCTGAATGCTCGCGTCGCCGCGGAACCGCTCCCAGGCCTTGTAGGCGTGCAGGAAGCAGTCCTGGGTCAGCGCCTCGGCGGCATCCCGATCGCGCAGGGATGCCAGAGCGAAGCGAAACACGCGGGCCCAGTAGAGTTGAACGACCGCGTCGAAATCCCGAGTCTCCGTAAGGGAGTGCTCCATGATCGCGGTAGCAGTCGCGGCCGGTTCCATTCGGGGGTATAGACGGACTACGGGCCAAAGGGTTAACAGGCGGGCAACGAAGAGTCTAGTGATCGCGGTCGGTGACCAGATCCGTGACGGCCGTTAGAGCCTTCTGGTAAGGCGATTCCGGGAACCCGGCGATGATCTCGCGGGCCTTGCTCGTAAAGCTAAGGGCCCGTTCCTGGGCACGCTCAATCGAACCATGGCGGTTTAGGATATGCAGGATTTTGGCGCACGGCACCTGGTCATAGTTGCCGTCCGTGAGCACGGTTTCGACCAGCTTGCGCTCTTCAGGCTCGGCCGTTTCCAGGGCGTAGATTAAGGGCAACGTGACTTTCCCTTCGCGCAGATCGTTGCCGACAGGTTTGCCCAGGATTTTCTCGCGGGATGTGAAATCGAGAATATCGTCCACCAACTGGAACGCGATGCCCAGGTTCCAGGCGTATTCGCCTAGGCGGTTCTCGATCTCTTCTCCGGCATTCGCGCAGACGGCTCCCAGGCGCGCGCAGGCGGAGAATAAGCTGGCAGTCTTGCGGTCGATCAGCTCCATGTAATCGGCTTCGGTCACGCCGATTTTGCCGATGCGCTCGAGCTGAAGCAGTTCGCCTTCTACCATCATCTGCGTGAGAGTGATCAGGACATCCAGAATGCCGAAATTGCGCTCGCGCAGGGCTACATGAAAGGCCTGCATGTACAGCCAGTCGCCCGCCAGAACCGACGTATGGTTGCCCCACACCACGTTGATCGAAGGGCGGCCGCGGCGCGTCTTGGCCATGTCGATGACGTCGTCGTGAACCAGCGTCGCGGTGTGGATCATCTCCATCACGGCCGCGATCCGGGTGAGCCCTGGGCTGGCCGCTCCGGGCGTTGGTCCACACAATTTCCCGCACAGCAAAACCAGGATGGGACGCAGGCGCTTACCACCGCCGGACTGCAGATATTGGCCGATTGAGGTGAGCGCTTCCACCGACGCGATGGACTCGAGGCCGATCTCACGCTCCACCTGGTCCAGGTCCTTGCGGACCAAGTCGAAAATCTCGATGGCCGTGAGGGCTTGGCCGATTTTGCCGAATGCCATAGGAATGTTTGAGTGTAGCAAAGCGGGCAGATCCTGCGACGCGTCCTGCAAAACCGGTCTCTAGTGGTAAACTACCTTCGTGTCTTTGCCTGGGCGTCCACCGCAATCTGACAAAGACCGTTTGAATCGCTAAAGGAGCGTGATCCAAGATGAACATCTTTGTCGGAAATCTCAGTTTCCAGACGACCCAGGACGAGCTACACGCGGCGTTTGCACAGTACGGGAACGTGGACCGCGTGAACATAGTAACCGATCGTGACACCGGGCAGCCCCGGGGATTCGCGTTTGTCGAAATGCCCGACCAGCACGAGGCGGAAACTGCGATTCAGCAGCTTAACGGCGCTGAGATGAACGGCCGTGCGCTCAACGTCAATGAAGCGCGCCCCAAGCCTGCGGGCGGAGGATTTGGCGGTGGCGGCGGACGAGGCGGTCCTCGGGGTGGCGGTTTTGGCGGTGGTGGCGGGCGCGGCGGAAATCGCGGTGGCGGCGGTGGCCGCGGCCGTTACTAGATCTTACAGAGACTCCGAAAGTTTTCGGAAGTAATTCGGGCGATCTCTTCCGGCGCGACGCCGCGAAGTTCAGCCAGCTTGCGGGCGGTTTGCGCTATGAACGCTGGCTCATTGCGCTTGCCGCGATGCGGAACCGGCGCGAGATAAGGCGCGTCAGTTTCAATTAAAATCCGGTTTGCAGGTGTGCTGCGCGCCGCTTCCTGAACGTCGGCTGCTTTGGGGAAGGTGATGATTCCGCCGAAGCTCAAGTGAAAGCCAAGATCGAGGCAGCGCTGCGCTTCGCTGGGTCCGCCGGAGAAACAGTGCATGATGCCGCCTAAACCTGTTGGTTTCCAGTAGACTTCCAGCAGGGCGATGGTGTCCTCCCAAGCCTCGCGCGTGTGGATCACAACGGGCTTGCGAGCCTCGCCTGCAATCAGCATTTGCTTTAGAAATACATCGCGCTGGACGTCGCGAGGCGAATGGTCATAGTGGTAATCCAGTCCAGTCTCCCCCATCGCGATCACTTTGGGGTGCTTGAGTAGCTCTCGTAATTCGCGGTACGTCTCCCGAGTCGTCTTGGCCGCATCGTGCGGGTGGACGCCGACGGTTGCGAAGATTGATTCGTGCCGGTTGGCCAAGCGGATACCGGCTTCGAGGTCGGGCGGACCTTCGCCGGTGCCAATGACGACCATCCGCTCGACTCCGGCGGCCAAGGCGCGGTCGATGACGGCCTCGCGGTCGGGGTCGAACTGGGGGTTGTCGAGATGGCAGTGACTGTCGATCACTTTAGGCGCGCACCGATAGGGACATCTTCGAGGAAGCTGGCGAGCACGGGATTGCCGCCTTCGAGCGAGGCTGCCACGATCATGCCCTGCGATTCCAGCCCGCGCAACTTGCGGGGAGCCAGATTGGCGACGATCACGACTTTACGTCCTACTAGAGCTTCCGGCTTGTAAGCTAAAGCAATACCAGCCACAATCGAGCGCGGCTGAGGCTCGCCGATGTCAACCTGCAGGTGAAGTAATTTGTCGGCGCCCTTGACGGCATTGGCGGTTTTCACTTCTCCGACGCGCAGATCGACTTTAATAAAGTCGTCGATGCTAATATGCGACGTTCCGTCCGCGGCAACTGAGGGTGGCGCAGCCAATTTTGCGCCCATGAGGGTCTGTTGGCGAACAAGTTCGGCGGCTTCGCCCTCCTTCATCTTTTCGATCATAGTTTTTACGTCAGCCCTTGGAAATACTCCACTTGCAGGTTCGATTTCCTGCCCAGAAGCGAGCTTGCCCCATTCGAGATCGGCGACTCGGATGGCGTCGAGAGGGGTCCGGAATCCGAGCTGGGCCCAGATCTTGGCGGCGGATTCGGGGATCACCGGGAACACGAGGGCGGTTACGACCCGCAGAGCTTCGGCAGCCGTGTAAAGTGTGTCGGCCAGCTTGCCTGTGTCGCCTGACTTAGCGAGGTTCCACGGAGCGCGTTCAACGATAAATTTGTCGACATGAGAAATAAGGCTCCAAATGAGCTCGAGGGCCTGTGAGAACGCCAGCTTCTCGTAGCTCGCCAGCGCGAATTCGGTGATTTCGGTGGCATGCTTTTTGATGGTAGGGTCGCCGGGACCGGCCGGGATCATGCCGCCGCAGTTCTGATGAATCAAGGCCAGGGTGCGGCTAGCGAGGTTGCCCAGGCCGTTGGCAAGGTCGGAATTGTAGCGCTGGACCAGCGCGTCATAGCTGAAATTGCCGTCCTGGCCGAAGACCACTTCGCGGAGGAGGTAATAGCGCAGAGCGTCGGCGCCGAGGGCCTCTTTGATGGGCGTCGCGCGGACCATGTTGCCCTTGGACTTGCTCATCTTGTCGTTCTCGAAGAGCAGCCAGCCGTGGGCGAAGAGTTTCTTGGGCAGGGGCAGATCGGCCGCCCACAAGAATGCAGGCCAGTAAACGGCGTGGAAGCGCAGGATCTCCTTGCCGATCAGGTGGAGGTCGGCGGGCCAGAGACCTTCGCCGTCGACGGCGGACATGTAGGTGGAAAGCGCATCGAACCAGACGTAGAAAACGTGGGGGGCTTCGTTGGCCACGGGAATGCCCCATTTGATGGTGGTCCGGCTGATGGAGATGTCCTTGAGGCCCTGCTTGACGAACGCAAGCACTTCATTGCGGCGCGATTCGGGTTGAATGAAATCGGGTTGGTCTTCGTAGAACTTGAGCAGGCGGTCCTGGAAGGCCGAAAGCTTAAAGTAGAAATTCTCTTCGGTGACGGTTTCGGTGGGGCGCCCACAATCCGGGCAAGGGTCGCCGGGCTTTGCCTCGCTGACGTATAACTCGTCGAAGACGCAGTATTGGCCGGTGTAACTGCCCTTATAGACGTAACCGCTTTTCACGCAGCGATCAAACAGGTCTTGGACCACCTTCGCGTGCTTGGGGTCGGTGGTGCGCTGGAAACGATCGATCTGCAGGTCGAGTGCCTTCCACTGTTGGCGGAATTCATTCGAGATGAGATCGGTGAATTTCTGCGGCGACTTGTTGGCTGCGGCAGCGGCGCGCTCGATCTTCTGGCCGTGCTCGTCTGTGCCGGTAGTGAGAATCACCGGCTCGAAACCCCGCATCCGCTTCAGGCGCTTGATCGCATCGGCGGCGATGGTGGT
>Ga0070683_100003434_pt1 | contig 12861 bp, 11 predicted proteins | sample KBSC713LmetaG_FD_64662 | JGI IMG/M metagenome (GOLD analysis project Ga0070683, IMG submission 64662) | Corn rhizosphere microbial communities from Kellogg Biological Station, Michigan, USA - KBS C7.1-3L metaG | ecosystem: Host-associated > Plants > Roots > Rhizosphere ...
GCGAGGCGAAAAAGCTGATCGAGGAATACGGCGTCCGCGGCTTCAAATTCCATCCGACCATGCAGGGCTTCTATCCCAACGACCGCATGGCCTATCCGCTCTATGAGGCGATCAATGACGCCGGCGCGATCGCGCTGTTTCACACCGGACAAACCGGCGTCGGAAGCGGCATGCCCGGTGGCATGGGCATGCGGCTGAAATATTCCAACCCGATGTATATGGACGACGTCGCCGCCGACTTCCCCGACCTCAAGATCATCCTCGCGCATCCCTCCTTCCCCTGGCAGGAGGAGGCGCTGTCGGTCGCGACCCACAAACCGAACGTCCATATCGACCTCTCCGGCTGGTCGCCAAAGTATTTTCCGCCGATTTTGGTGCGCTACATCAACTCGATCCTGCAAGACAAGATGCTGTTCGGCTCGGACTGGCCAGTGATCACGCCGGATCGCTGGCTGTCCGATTTCGCCAAGCTCGACATTCGCGACGAAATCCGGCCGAAAATACTAAAGGCGAACGCACGGAAAATCTTGGGCATCTAGAGCTTGCGCGTTTAGAATGTCGGCGTTCGGCAGGCCTCTCGCGAACGGTGCTGCGTGACAAAGCTTTTCGCATCGACAGTCTTCGTCGCGGCGCTTCTCTTTGGAAGCGCGCTTGCCACGCTTGCGGCCGAGCCCAAAGCATCGGACAAGACATCAGACAAGGCATCGGGGAGCGTCGTCGAGCTGGAGACGCCGCTCGCTGGCACACCACCGCTGCAAGGCTATCTGCGCCGGCCCGACGGCGTCGGCCCCTCCCCTGCCGTCGTGCTGCTGCATAGTTGCAACGGCAACTGGCGCCGGCTCGACCAACGCTGGGGCCCGAGCATCGCATCCTGGGGCTATGTCACGCTTTCGGTCGACAGCTTCGAGACCCGCGGCATCAAGAGCGCCTGCACCAGCACCGGGCCGGTCGACATGACGCTCGATGCCTATCGCGCGCTCGCCTTCCTCGTGAAACAGCCCTTTGTCGATCCCGCTCGCATCGCGGTCGTCGGCTTCTCGCAAGGCGGCCGGATCGCCCTCACCTCGGTCGAGCGCGGCATCATCGAGCAGACCGCTAAAAACAAGTTTCGCGCCGCAGTGGCGTTCTATCCGCCCTGCTCTCCTTTCAAGGACGACATGACGGTTCCGGCCTTGATCATGGTCGGCGAGCTCGACGATTGGACGCTGGCGCAGGAATGCCGCAAGATGGTCGACGGCATCGACAGCTACGGGATCGCGCGGCAAAAGGGTGAGGGCGTTCCGATCAAGCTCATCGTGTATCCCGGCGCCTTCCATGCCTTCGACGCTCCTGCCCTGAAGACCCCCAAAGAACTCCTCGGACATCATCTCGAATATAATCAAGCCGCCGCCGATCAGTCGGCCATCGCGCTCCGCGAGTTTCTCGACGCGACGCTTGGCGGAAAGGGAGAAACAAAGTGACCATCAACGCCGTGGTATTCGACGCCTACGGAACGCTCTACGACACCCAATCGGTGGCTGATGTCACCGAGGAGGCGTTTCCCGGCTATGGTGATATCATCACGCAGGTCTGGCGCATCAAGCAGCTCGAATATTCCTGGCTGCGCTCGCTGATGCGGCGCTACCAGGACTTCTCCGTCGTCACGCGCGACTCGCTCGCCTACACGCTGCGCATCCTCGGGCTGCATTATGACGAGGAGACCTTTTCCCGTATCATGGAGAAATATCTCGATCTCGCTCTTTATCCGGAAGCCATGGCGGCACTCGATGCGCTGAAGGACAGGAAGCTCGCGATCCTCTCCAATGGCAGCCCGGACATGCTGAACGCGCTGGTAAAGAACACCGGCCTCGATCGCGTGCTGGCCGCGACGCTGAGCGTCGACGAGCACAAGGTCTTCAAGCCGAGTCCGGAGGCCTACACGCTGATCGAGGAGAAACTCGGCGTGCGACCGGCGAATGTGCTGTTCGTGTCCTCCAATCCCTGGGACGCCTGCGGCGCCAAGGCGTTCGGGCTCAATGTCGCCTGGATCGAGCGGGTGTCGAGCGAGGCGATGGCGCTCGCCTGTGTGGAGAGCGAGACCCTGCCCCCGCTCACCCTGTTCAAGGCGCTGCGCACGCAGATGGATGCCCTCGGCGTCGAGGTCGATCACCGTATCCGTTCATTGTCGGAATTGCCGAAAGTCGTCGCCTTCCATGAGTCTTGAATCCGTCCGCGCCTTCTTCGCCGAAAAAGCCCCCGACATTTCCGTCATCGAAAGCCAGCAGAGCTCGGCAACGGTGCCGCTTGCCGCCGAAGCCTACGGCGTCGAGCCGGCGCGGATCGCCAAAACGCTGTCGCTTCGTGTCGCCGAGCGCGTGGTCTTGATCGTCACCTCCGGTACCTCGCGGATGGACAACAAGAAGGTGAAGGCGCTGTTCGGCGGAAAGCCGAAGATGCTCGGCCTCGAGGAGGTCGCCGATATCACCGGCCACGAGGTCGGCGGCGTCTGCCCGTTCGGTCTCAAGACGCCGCTTCCGATTTTTTGCGATGTCTCGATGAAGGTCTTCGACATCGTGGTGCCGGCCGCGGGCTCGACCCACAGCGCGGTCAAGATCGCGCCCGAGCGCCTGGTCACGCTTGTCGGCGCCGAATGGGTCGATGTCTGCAGCGCATGATCCGGAAAAAGCCTGCCCCGCACTTGATGCGGGGTGCCCGGCGGTTTTCCGAAAAGCATGCCCTCGGGCTTGACCCGAGGGATCATGCGCAAACAAGAGCAGTCAGGCCTTCGCCTTAGTAGTCGTCATCGTCGCTCGGAGACATCGGCGGCGCGCCGCGCATCGCCGGTGACGGCGCGGTGCGGCCGCGCGGCGGCGGAACCGCCTGCGAGGGCGGCATGCTGTTGTTGGATTGAAACACGGCGCGACAGCCGCTCGAGAGATTCGGCGCATTTTGTTGCAGGCACGCCACGATGCGATTCACGTCGGGAATCTGGTCGCTGCAAAGCCGCCACACATCGGGCGTGCAAGCCATCTGCTGCTCCCAGGTTCCGCGATATTCTTCCGCGCGAGCCGCGCTCATCACCGCGCCGCCAAGCGGCAGCACGAGAGTAAGGACAACCAGCTTTGTCCGCATATCCGATCCTTCCATGGAGATTTGGGCGGTCGTTGTCGGGCGAGAACGCCGACACATTCGCGAACGAATTTGTCGCGGGGAGGTTTGCTCGGACAACAAATCGTGAGGCGGTTCCCTTGCTCCACCTTGCCGATCCTGTTCACCGCGGCGGTCAGTCACGCGCTGTTTTCGAATTTCAACTGATTTGCCCGTCGGACTGATTTTCCGAAATCATGTCAAGCCCATTTCGAAAAAATATTCTTCCTCCGTTTTCCAGAAGAATATGATTGTCTACGCCCGTCCCGCGCTTCATCGGAGGGCGTATCGCGATCGTCACGAAACGTGGTGCGGGATGCGATGGACGTGTTGGCGCGTGCGACGAGTGCTGCCAATGCGTACGGCAAAACCGTGTGGTCCTGATCCCCCGACGCTGGGATCAAGCTTGCGGGATGGCGATGTCGGCCCTGACGGGCCCGACACGCCGCGCAAGCGACGGTGGCTATCAAAGCCCGGACACCGGGGAGAGCGCGGGATAAGCCGTCGAACCATTGCGCAGGGAATGTCGGATGTTTCGGCTGAACCTGTGGTAACTGCCGCCTGCTTTCTTTGTTGCAGGCGGACCATGGGTGCGGCCTGCACCCGGCATTCCCTGCCCCCTCTGATTTCGGGGGGTGATGGTTGGCAAGACCCGGACACGATTCGTGTCGCGGGAATGCGTACTGCTGTTTCAGAGATCGTTATTGCGAGCGAAGAAAAGTAGGGTGGGCAAAGCGAAGCGTGCCCACCATAGCCAAGCATGCTATGAGAGATGATGCCGAATTATCGTCGAGCGATCTCGAGCGTCACGTCGACTACATTCACTTCAATCCGGTGAAGCAGGGATATGTGATACGCGTCGCGGATTGGCCCCACAGCAGCTTTCATCGATTCGTTAAAGCCGGCCTGCTGCCAACCGATTGGGGCGGAGAACTGCTGGAGATCGAGGGGTCGTTTGGGGAGTGATGGTGGGCACGCTTCGCTTTGCCTACCCTACGAAACTTCGCTTGCTTCGTCGCTTCGCTCGCAATGACGGTTTCACTACTTCCTTTTCCACTTCGCAAAATGCTTCGCCAGAAATTCCGTCAGCACCTCGACGCGGGCGGGACGCGGGCCGCCGGGCGGGGTGACGAGATGCACGGCGCCTTCCGGCTGCTTCCAGCCCTTCAGGATCACCTCGACCTCGCCGGAGGCGATCGCATCGCCGACGATGAAGTCCGGCAGATCGGCGATGCCGAGGCCCGCGACCAGCGCCGGCATCACCGCTTCGCCGTTGTTGACCCGGAGCGGCCCGCCCGGCCGCACGCTCGCCTGCTCGCCGGCGGCGTTGGCGTAATGCCAGACATTCGGGCTCGTCATATAGGTATAACCGAAGCATTGGTGCTCGGCGAGTTGCATCGGATGCGTCGGCCTGCCGTGGCGCTTCAGATAGGAAGGTGCGGCCACGGTATGACGCGGCATGGCGCAGAGCCGGCGCGCGATCAGGGAGGAATCCGGCAGCCGCGCGATGCGCACGCCCGCATCAAAGCCTTCGCCGATCAGGTCGACGGTGGCATCGCTCAGATGCAGGTCGATCGACACTTCCGGATAGGTTTTGAGAAATTCCGGCAACAGCGGCGCGACGCTCTTGACGCCGAAGGTCATGGGCACCGCGAGCCGCACCAGTCCGCGCGGCACCGAGGACTGCGCCAACGCCTCGTTCTCGGCGGCTTCGCCATCGGCAAGCAAACGGGCGGCGCGCTCGGCAAGTTTTTGTCCGGCGTCGGTCAGCGCGAGCCTGCGCGAGGTGCGGTTGAACAGCCGCGCGCCGAGCCGCTCCTCGAGCCGGCCGACTGCCTTGGAGACGGTCGCCTTCGACAGCGCAAGCTCACCCGCCGCTCCGGCGAAGGAGCGCAATTCCACGACTTTCGCGAAAATCGCCAGGGCCTCGAAATCCGGAAGTTTGGCCATTTTGGCTATCCATCAAGAATGGAAACAATGTATTTCGATAGTTTCTATTTCTATACCACAGCCGAAGGCATATCCAAGAGCCAACGAAATGCATCAACTCAAATCGCAAAGGAAACATCCGATGATCAAATTGAAGCCATTCGCTGAGCTCGGCGGCGCCGACCATGGCTGGCTGAAGGCGAAACATCACTTCTCCTTCGCCAGCTATTACGATCCCGCCAATATGAGCCACGGCGCGTTGCGCGTGTGGAACGACGACGAGATCGCGCCCAACACCGGTTTTCCCGCGCACCCGCACGCCAACATGGAAATCATCACCTATGTCCGCGAAGGTGCGATCACCCATCAGGACTCGCTCGGCAACAAGGGTCGCACCGAGGCTGGCGACGTGCAGGTGATGAGCGCCGGCAGCGGCATCCGTCACTCCGAATACAATCTGGAGTCGAAGCTTACAAAGATCTTCCAGATCTGGATCCAGCCGACCACGCAAGGCGGCCAGCCGACCTGGGGCTCAAAGCCGTTCCCGAAGTCGGATCGTTCGGGCAAGCTCGTCACCATCGCGAGCGGCTTTGAGAACGACAAGGATGCGCTGCCGATCCGTGCCAAAGCGCGGGTGCTCGCCACCACGCTCAAGGCCGGCGATAGCGCGGAGTACGACGCCGACAAGGCGCGCAGCCTGTATCTCGTGCCGGCGATCGGTCGCCTCGAGGTCAACGGCGTCAAGGTCAACGCCCGCGACGGCGCGGCGATCTCGGATGAAACCAAAGTGAAGATCACCGCTTTGGAAGATTCCGAGCTGGTGCTGGTCGACGCGGCGTAAGGCAGCAACACAAGACCGGTCATTCCGGGGCGATGCGCAGCATCGAACTATGGTGCGCAATTGCGCACCTGAGAATCTCGAGGTTCCGGATTCGCGTCTTCGACGCGCCCCGGAACGACGACGGCACAACTCAACCATCATCCCCAATTTCACGGAGTCTCCCATGCCCAAGGTTCTCGTCCTCTATTATTCCGCCTATGGCCATATCGAAGCGATGGCCAATGCCGTCGCCGAAGGCGCGCGCGAAATCGGCGCCAGCGTCGATATCAAGCGCGTCCCCGAGCTCGTGCCGGCCGAGGTCGCCAAGGCCGCGCACTACAAGCTCGACCAGGCCGCTCCCGTCGCCAAGGTCGAGGAGCTGCCGAATTACGACGCCATCATCGTCGGCACCGGCACCCGCTTCGGCCGCATGTCCTCGCAGATGGCGAATTTCCTCGATCAAGCCGGCGGGCTCTGGGCCAAGGGCGCGCTCCACGGCAAGGTCGGCGGCGCGTTCTCCTCCACCGCGACCCAGCATGGCGGCCAGGAGACCACGCTGTTCTCCATCATCACCAATCTCCTGCACTTCGGCATGACCGTGGTCGGCCTGAATTACGGCTTTGCCGGCCAGATGACGCTCGACGAGATCACGGGCGGCTCGCCCTATGGCGCGACCACCATCACCGGCGGCGATGGCAGACGCCAGCCGAGCGCCAACGAGCTTGCCGGCGCGCGCTATCAAGGCCGCGTGATTGCGGAGACCGCCAAGAAAATTCACGGTTAAGCCACGATGAAATCGCGCCATCGTCGCCTGCATGGCTGATGCGAAAAGGGCGGCATTCCCGGACTGGAATGCTGCCCTATCTAGCTCGCAAAGGCGACGAAGGACTCTGTGATGGTGGAATTGTTGTTCATGGCTCAGATCGTACGCAAACCGCTCCAGGCGATGGCGCGGCGTTGGTACTGCAAGAGCCTTTTCCGCGCGACACGCGGCCGCCGCCGCTGCGCCGGGTGCACGGCTTCGTGAAGCGGGTGTGAGGGATTCGTGATAGGCATCGAGCCTGCGCGATGAACACGTACGGAGTTCAATCATGCCTGCCTCCTCGCCAGCACTTTGGCCGGAGCTGCCCACGGCGGCCTGGCGCGATACTTCTGCGACGCTCCAGCTCTTTACCCAGGTCATCGGCAAGTTCAGGCTCGCGCGGTCGCCATGGCTGAACCATTCCTGGCAAGTGACGCTGTACGTTACTTCCCGCGGCCTCTCGACCTCGCCGATTCCGGATGGCAACCGGAATTTCGAGATCGAATTCAACTTCATCGATCACGTGCTGAAAATCTCGACCAGCGACGGGCAGATGCGACAGTTCGCGCTCGCCGGCCACTCGGTGGCAAGCTTCTACGCGCGGGTGATGAAAGAGCTTGCCGAGCTTGGCATTCACATTGCGATCGACGAGGTGCCGAACGAGCTGCCGGACCCGATCAAATTCTCTGAGGATACGCAGCATGCGTCCTACGATGCCGATGCGGTACGGCGCTTCTTCCAGATCCTCGTCAACGCCGATCGCGTGTTCAAGCAATTCCGCACCTCCTTCCTCGGCAAGGCGAGCCCGGTGCATTTCTTCTGGGGCAGTTTCGATTTGGCGGTGACCCGCTTCTCCGGCCGCACGGCCCCACGTCATCCCGGCGGCGTTCCGCACCTGCCGGATGACGTCGCCTGTGAAGCCTATTCGCACGAGGTGAGCAGCGCCGGCTTCTGGCCCGGCGGCGGCGCCATCGACTACCCCGCTTTCTATTCCTATGCCTATCCGGAGCCGGCAGGTTTCCGCACGACGAAAGTGCGTCCCGGCGCAGCCTTCTTCAGCGAGGCGCTCGGCGAATTCATCGTGCCCTATGATGCCGTGCGTACGGCCAGCGATCCGGATCAGGCGCTGCTCGATTTCCTGCAGAGCACCTACGAAGCCGCGGCCAACTGCGCCAAATGGGATCGCGCAGCGCTGGAATGCGCGCCGGGCAGGCCCGGCGTGGTGCGGGAGATTTAGTGAGGCTTGCGAGTCGCCAGCGGGCCGACCGCGCGTCGAACGTGCTCGGCAAGTCGCGGATAGCGCCGCAGCCCTTGCGCCGTGCGGTCGCGCAGCGCGTAAGGCATGCCGCGCCAGGTGAGGGCAATGCTGGCATCCGCCAGCGGCAGCGGCTTCGCGCCAAAGCGCCGCTTGTAGTCGTAATTGCCGATGCTCAGGTCGAAGTGGCGAACGCCCTCCTGGTGCAAGGCCGCCATCGTTCGTTCGACACACAGCAGACTCGGCGAGCAACTGGCCCACTGCCCGCCGGCATTGCTGGTCCGCAGCAGCGAATAATGGCTGCCGTGCCGGACTCCCATGGTGGTCGCCACGATGGTGTCCTCCGCGATCAGCGCGGAGACCACGGCAAACCCTTCAGCAACACCGCGACGGACAACGTCGCGATAGAATTTCGCGTACTCGGGATCGTCGAGGACGAATTTGAGCCCGAGCTTGTTCATGCGCTCGCGCTGCTGGACATCCATGACGTCGAGCAGCCGCAACGCTTCATCGACGGTGGTCGCGATCTCGAATCTCGCGCCGGAGTGACGGGTGAAGACGCGCCAGCACCGCGGCAATTGCATTTTCTTGATCGAGGTGCGGTAGATCTCGAAGTCCTCGCCGACCTCGACGAGATTGCCATTCAGCGACGACGATCCGCTCCATCCGGAAGCCACCAGCGGATTCGGCCTGCCGCGAATTTCTACCGGCATCTTCTTGAACCGAATCAGGTCCGGACAATCCGGCAACTGGCGCAACGCCGCCAGCAAGGCGCGGCCGATCGCGCGCAGGCCCGCGGCTTCGCTCGGCGCGCCGCAGGCCAGGATCGGCGCATTGTAATCGCTCACTCCGAGGTCGGCGAACTCGACCACGCGCACACCGTGGTGCTGGCGGCCGATCAAAGGGATCAGCGCGACATGGCGCTGCGTCACCGCATCGGAGACGATGGCAACCAGCGGCGCTACGGTATCGAAGGCGCGGTACCACGCATCAAGCCAATGCCGGTGCTGAAAGCTCGTGCCATCGCCGCAATTGTCCCAGCGTGCGGCGGCCAGGGTCCAGTCGCGGACGAACTCCACGTGGAACGGGTCCAACGAAGATACTCCGCGCTGGCCTGCCTCCCCAAGCTCTAGAACAGCCATCTTGCCCAATTTCAATCACCCACCGTCAAACCGACTGTGCTCGTCCTGCGATCTCTTGGTTCAGTTGATCACGTGCTCGTTGCAGGTTGCAGGCGCAGTTCGTCGCAGTGTCGTGTTGTCCCGAAGCGGGACCGCACGCCATGGATGTTGCTCTTATCTGGCAGGACGCGCGTTCCTGTGCCAGCGCAATCAACGCGGGGAACCGGACCTCCGCAAGGTATGGCTAACAATAAACCGCTTCCGAAAGCGTGCTGCGACAGCGCGTCGCAAGTCCGCAGGCGGTCGCAATCGACGCGTCTCGTTAACCGTTAATTCAGCTCACGGAAGCCTGACGACGGTTGCGGCTTTTGCTCGTGGCCGGCGGCCGATATCAACGACGCATATCGTAACGCCGTTTCGGAGCCGAGAGCTCGCCATGCATTCCGTCGCGTTGCTGACGCCAAGTCACAGCAAGGACCTCGAGCGCTTCGCGCTCTTGTGCGACAGCATCGATGCGTGCCTCACCGGCTACACCAGGCACTACGTCATCGTTAATGACGACGATGTATCCCTGTTTGCAAAATATCGATCGGACAAGCGCGTCGTCGTTCCGATCTCGCGCTATCTGCCGAAATGGCTCTGGGCCGTGCCCGCGGCGCTATCACGCAATCGTCGGCGCGTCTGGGTCTCGCTGCTGTCAAAACCCGTGCACGGCTGGCACGTGCAGCAGATCGCCAAGATCGCTGGCGTGCTCGAGGCCCCCGAGGAGCGGGTGTGCATCATCGATTCCGACAACTTCTTTTTCCGCAAATTCGACATCGGCCGCTATGCCGGCGCCGAGAAGTCCCCGCTCTATGTCGATCGCGACGCCATTCGCGCCGACGCGCAATTCCATTCGATCTGGCTCCGCAACTGCGATGCCATGCTCGGGTTAGGCGAGACATCTTTTCCGGCCGACGACTTTGTCGGCAACGTACTGGTCTGGGACAAGGCCACGGTCCGCGCCATGACAGACCGGATCCGGTCCGCGACCGGCAAGGGCTGGCAACTTGCGCTGTGCCGCAAGCGTCCGTTCTCCGAATATCTCCTGTATGGGCGTTTTGTCGCCAGCTCTCCCGGCCATCTCGCCGCCCACGAGATCGTTGAGCGCAGCCTTGCGCTCGCGCATTGGGATGAAAGCCGCCTCGACAAGTCGTCGATCGAGGCGATGCTGCACGACGCCTCGCCCGAGCAGGTCGCGCTCTGCATCCAGTCTTATTCGGGAACGTCGATCGGCGATATCAGGGGTGTCTTGTCCGGCGCGATCGAGCACGAACCGGCCTAGCCGGCATTGCGCTCCGCGGCCGCGAAGATCCGCAACGAAACGGCATGAACCGCCGATCTTGTTTCGCAGATGTTCAGCGCGAGCGCCGCCAGTCCATAAACGAGCATGCCGCTCGCCGCGAGCACGGCAAACGTTGCGATACCCGGCACCGGCAACCACCGCTCCAGCACGAGCACCACGCCGGCCATCACGCTACTCGCGAGCAGTGTGCGTGCCAACGGACCGAACAGATAAGGCAACGGATATGCAAAGCGCGTCATCACCAGGCCGGCTACCACCCCAACGGCTTCCGAAATCACGAAGGATGCGGCCGTGCCTTGCAGCCCCCAGATATTCGTCATCGGCCAGATGAGAGCAACGTTGAGGATCACGCTGGTCAAGCCCTGAAGCAGTGACCATTCCGGCCGCTTGGCCAGATGAAAGCTGACGTGAACGTAATATTGCGTAATCGATTGCAGCAGCCACCCGGCCGCCAGCATCGGCACAACCGATGCCGCGGTGTCGCGAAACGCGGGTCCGAGCAGGAACGAGGCGAGATAGGGGATAGTCAGCGAGAGACCGACAGCGGCCGGCACCGACACGGCGAGAAGGATTTCACCGAAACGTTCGAGCTGCTGCCGTGCCTTGAAGGAGCCGTGCTGCACCAGGCTGCTCACCGCAATCGGGAACGCGGCGGCGGCGAGACTGCCGGCGGGCATCTGGATGATCTGGCGCGTCAGATCGGCGGAAGCGCCATAAAGTCCGGAGAACGCCTCGCCGGAATGCCAGGCCAGGAACAGCCGGTCCATCGAGCACTGAAAGGTGTAGACGAACGCAGTCAGCGTAAAGACGAAGCCAAGGCGGAAAAACAGGCGGAGCTCGCTGAAGTCGGGCTTGGCGAGCGGCGCGCGCCAGATCGTCCGCGCCGAGAATGCCGCCGCCACGAAATAGGCGAGCGCCGTTCCCCCCAGAAGACCGAGGCCGCCCCATCCCAACTGGATCGCCGCGAGGCAAAAGCAGAAGGATGCGACGGTGCGAAGCACCGCGCCGCTGACGAACTCGCGCACCTGGAAGCGCGCACGCATGATCTCCTGGCCCATTTCGACCAGGCCAATACCGAGCGCGAGCACGATCGCGAAGGCGACCTCCTGCCATCCGCGGTGGGCAAGATATGCGGTCAAGGGGAACAGCAGTGGCGCCAAGGCGACCGAGATGCCGTAGCCGGCGAGCGCCGTGCCGCGCAGGTCGCGCTCGCCGCCCTCCGACTGAAGCCGCATCACCGAAAAGCGGATCCAGGTGAACAGAATTGCCGAAACGAATCCGGCGATGCCGATGCCGATGACGTAGACGCCATAATCGCCCGGCGAGAGCAACCGTGTGAACGTCGCCGTGCCGACAAAGCCGAACACGGCGGCGATCACGCTCGCGATCATGTACTGGGATGCATGTCGAAGCATGGCGCGGGCTCAGCTCGCCTCACGGGTAAATTTCGCGATGGCGTCCATGAAGGGCTTGGGCCGGAAATCCGCATCGAGCGGCAGCGGACGATTGGGCAAATGGTCGCCGCGGGGAAACATCTGGTTGATCCAGCTGTAGCGGTCCGACAGGCCCCAAGTGAGGATCGACTTGAGCGTGGCTTCCGAGGAAATCGCCGCCAGCACGTCGCCGGCGCGTTTGGCGACGATCGCGTCCCGCTCCGGCACCGCGCCGGGAAGCTTGGAGTCGTCGACGTCGAGCTCGGTCACGATGACGTCGAGACCCCAGGAGCGGAATTCCGCAACGCATTTGGCAAGGCCGTCCGTATCGATCTCCAATTCGCCATGGAGATGGGACTGCAGACCGACCGCATGAAGGGGCGTACCGGTGTCGAGCAGATCGGAAACGATATTGCGCAAGGCCGCGCGCCTGGCAGCGAAGCGTTCGCCAACCGACTCGATGTCGTAGTCGTTCAGCACGAGTTGGACGTCGGGATCAGCGTCAGCGGCGGTGCGAAAAGCCATCCGCATGTAGTTGCTGCCGAGGTAGCGCTGCCAAAGCGAATCGCGCCGCTCTGTCGGCCGCCTGGGAAATTCGGGGATCGGCTCGTTGACGACATCCCAGGACGTCAGCTTGCCGCGATAGTAGCTGACCACCGTGGCGATATGGTCGCGAAGCACGCGTTCGGCGCTCTGAGCGTCCTTGATCTGCTTGGTCCACTCCGGCAGGTCCGCGTACCAGACCAGGTTGTGGCCGCGCATGGTCAGCCCGTTCTGACGCGCGAAGTCGAGCAAGGCGTCCGCCTTGTCGAAAGCGAAGGTATGCGCATCGGGCCGAAGCGTCGGCCACTTCAATTCGTAGACCGGCACGATCTGCGTGCAATATCGGGTAATCGCGTCCTTCAGCCGCGCGTCGGACTGCAAGTCCGCGAGCGTCGCCGCCGCTCCATAGCCGTCACGGCGGCTGCGTGCGCTCGCAGCTGTCGGCGCTGCGCCGACCGCCGCGGAAGCCGCCGCAGCGAGGCTGCCT
>Ga0070683_100003435_pt1 | contig 12860 bp, 7 predicted proteins | sample KBSC713LmetaG_FD_64662 | JGI IMG/M metagenome (GOLD analysis project Ga0070683, IMG submission 64662) | Corn rhizosphere microbial communities from Kellogg Biological Station, Michigan, USA - KBS C7.1-3L metaG | ecosystem: Host-associated > Plants > Roots > Rhizosphere ...
GACGCCCCGGCCGCTACCGGCCGTCCCAATTACACCCTGCACACCCTGCACAAGCTTCGCTCCGGCCTCCCTCAGGCGGAACTCTTCTGCCTCATCGGCGCCGACTCATTCCTGATCCTGCGCAAGTGGTACGGCGCGGCAGAGATCCCCTTCGCCGCCGATCTCATCGTCGCTTCGCGCCCCGGCCAGCGCTTCCATTCTCTGGCCGCCGTGCTGCCGCCCGGCCTCACGGCGCATCCTCGCCAGCAGATCGCCTCCGCGGACTCCCGCATCGAATTGGAAGCGTATGAGCTGCACAACCCCGCCGGACAATCCGCCCGCTTGTTCGTCCTGCCCGGCCTTGACGTCGCAATCAGCGCCACGGCAATCCGCGAGCAGCTTCGGGGCGGCGCTTCGGCCGCGGCACAGGCCGTCCTGCCCGCATCCGTAGCGCACTATATTCGCGAGCACGGTCTTTACCGCTGATGGCCCACCTTGCCCGCGGTTCCGGCAAACAGCTACGATGAAGCACGGAGAGCGAACGCGCCGCATGGTCACACATCACTCGCACCAGGAAACACGTATTCTCGTTCAGGCCGCCGCGGCAGCCTGCGAAGACAAAAAAGCCGAAGACACCCGTATTCTCGAGTTGGACCCTGCCGATTCCGGCCTCTCCGACTTCTTCCTTGTCACCTCGGCCACCAACGACCGCCAGGCCCTGGCCATCGCGGACGAAATCGAGATGCGCCTCAAACGCAACTACAGCGTGACGCCCAACTCCGTCGAAGGCCGGCGGCACGGCGAATGGATCCTTCTCGACTACGTCGATTTTGTCGTCCACGTTTTTCTTGCCGAGCGGCGCGCGTTTTATGACATCGAGCGGCTGCGCAAATCGGCGCGCCCCTTCACGCCGGCCGAATTTGAGAGCGAGTTGAAGCATCTGCTCGCCGACAAGACGCGCGAAGCGCGCAGCAATTCCGCCGGAAAACCCGCGAAAAAGAGCGCCGCCGGCTCGGCAACAAAGAAAGCCGCCGCTGCGAAGAAGGTGGCCAAGTCCGCCGCAAAGAAAGCTCCGGCGAGAAATGCCGCGGCCAAACCTGTCGCGAAGAAGTCCTCGGCCAAAAAGCCCGCCGCCGCTGAGGCCGCATCGGCACGCAAAGGCAAATAGCACGCCCGCGGCGCATCTCACCCGAGGCATCCAACCAGTTCGGAACAACAGCAGAAGGGCGCTCGCGCCCTTCGTGCTGTTCGCGAGCTTGAGGTTCATGGGCCAGGGAGCACCCCGGCGGGCGTTTCAAAAAAGTTGAGGCGGGCCGTAGCCCGCCTCGAACTGCGATCGACTGCACCTGGCTAGAAGCTGAAGCTCACGCCAAATTCCAGCTCGCGCGCAGCACCGTTGGTGTTCACGCCCGTGCCGGGACCCACACGCTGCGTATTGTACGCATTCTCCTTTGTGGTGCCGTTGGCTGCGCCATCGCTGCCGTACAGAACGCCGTCGATGGAGCTGAAGTTGGCAAAGTTGAAGAGGTTGTAGAAGCCGACTGAAGGCTCGATCTTTAAGCGCTCACGAATGGGTACGGGCCACATGAGCTTCAGGTCGAACGCCTTCATCCAGGGGTTGGCGAACTGGTCCTGAGGGGCAGCCGGAATACTGTCAAGAACCGCCTGCAATGATCTCAACTGACCGGCGCTCATCAACCCGGCGGTCATGAGCGCTTGCGCCTGCGGGCTGAACCTACCCGCACGTTTCGAGTTGTAGGCGTCGATCTCGTGGTTGACGCCGGCACCATTGACCTCGCGGCCAAACGTGCCAAGCTTCGTGCCTACGATCGGATCGCCGCCCTGTCCATCTCCGGTGAGGTCGGTGAAGTAAATCTCGCCGGGGCGAGACTGGTTGTAGAGGAACAGGGTCGAGGCCAGGGGCGAATCGAAGTGCATGGCCGTGCTCAACATCGGGCCGTGATGAGCAATCTGGAAAGAGCCACCGATCGACAACTGGAAGGTGCGATCGAGTGAACCCGGTCCGGTGTAGGCAGTTGGGTTGATGAAATCAACTGCGGTGTTTACGAAGTCCTGGTCGCCGCTGGCTGCATCGGTATTGAACCGCGAGATTGCGCTTGAGATCTCAAGGTTCATGCCGCCCAGCCCGGGCATCGGCTCTTTCTTCTGTGCGGTTAGCTTCAACTGAACGCCAGTGTAAGTGGAACGGCCGATCGGGAACAGCATGGTGTTCTCGCCGACCAGCGGGTTGATTCCCGGAAACGCGGCGCCGAAATCTGGAGTTCCGCCGAAAGAGTTGATCGAATATCCGCTGGTGAAGTTGATGTCAGATCCGGACGTCAGACCGTTGCCGGCGTAATCCATAATTGTCGCGCCCGCTGCAATCGCGCAGTCGATAGCGGCGGCACTGGCGTCTGCAGGGCAGTCGAACGAATCGTTGGTGGCCGCAATCGCATTTTGTGCCGCGATCTTGTTGAGGAATCGCGCATCGCCCAGGTGGTTGGTGTCCACACCGAGCAGGAAGTGCTCGCCGACGTTGCGCACAAAGTCGGCGCTGAACACGACTCCTTGCCCGAACTGACGCTGCATACCGATGTTCATCTGTATAGAACGTGGTGTGCGGTACCTCGGTGCGATGAAGTTGTTGCCTGTGGAGTCGGGGCCGTTGGCGAGGTTCTCGCCAATGAAGTTGAGGTTTGTGCTGGCTCCTGCGGCGGCTGTGGCAGTCTGATAGGCGGCAGTATTTGACACCACGGTCTTCATCACATCGCCTACACGTTGTCCACTGACGCTGGTATCGAGCTGATAGCCCCAGAAGAGCCCTTTCTGCAGGCGTCCCGGACGATCGAACAGCACGTTGTTGAACACGGCGTTTTCGTAGTAGAGGCCCGCGCCGCCGCGGATAACGGTTTTGCCGCTACCCGTGGGATCCCAGGCAAAGCCTGCCTGAGGCCCGAGGTTGAGGTTCGGCTGGCGCACCCGCGCCCCAAGGCCCTGTCCGAACTGGTCGAGGATGCGCTGATTTCCGCTGCAGGGGAGGACCGCGACTGCTGCCGCGTCGATCTGATCGCAGGTGTTCGGCGCCATATCGCTGTCGGCGCGTCCGGTGTCGCGGTCGTACCGCAGACCAAGTGTAAGTGTCAGGTTGTGGGTTGCTCTCCACACATCGCCGATATACGCGCCAAATCGCGTGTCGTACTGACCGCCTGCCGGTCGGCCGAACTGCGGCAGTTCCGTGAAGTAGCCCTGCCCGTTGCCTTCGAGTGCGTACTGCACGGCATAGTTGAGGGGGTTGTGCCGTCCGCCGTCATATGGACCAGAGTCCGCGAAGGTCATGGCCGAATCGTCGTTCTTGGTACGGATCTCCGGCCAGAAATAGAACGAGGCGAAACCGCCGCCGAGGATCCTGTTCACCGCCGCACCATAGCGAAGAATGTGCCTGCCCCACATCTTCGTGCCGTCGTATTTGATTTCCTTGTTGCTCTGGAACGTGGCCTGGGGAGCAAGGCGGGAAGGACCAAATCGGCTGCTTACACTGGCGCCACCGATGCGAATGGCGACGGGCACGTCCCCCGCCGGGTTGTAAACGCCGGCGTTGCCCAGCACCGCGTCGGCAATGTGGTTTTCAAATTTGAGATAGCCGAAACGGACGCTGTGCGTGAAGTTGCCGGTGGTCCAGTCCCAGCCCACGCCATGCGCCGGGGTGTTGTCGCGGTTTGCGAACGGCTGGTAAGTACCGCCATATGCGCGTACGTCGCCGTTCCAGTTGTAAGTGAAGCGATAAAACACGTGCATGTTCGACTTAATCTGCCAGTCGAGACGTCCCAGGCTGGTGTTGTCCCTGAACACCGCGGGATACGTTGTGGGGATGTAGCCTACGAACTCCGACTCGGGGGTCAACGGCACCATGAGTGGTTGGCGAACTCGTTCGAAAGTGCCGAAGAAAAACAGCTTGTCCTGCACAAGGGGGCCGCCGAGATCGACGCCGTACTGGTTCCGCTGGTAGTAGGTATTCTGTCCGCCGGGAAACGCGGCAAAGCCCGCGCGCTGATCGCGGAAAAGATAAAAACCACCGCCGTGCAAGGTGTTGGTGCCGGACTTGGTGACCACATTGACCGACCCCGACGACGTAAGCTCCGTGGAAACGTCCAGCGTCGACTGGCTGATCTGAAACTCCGCGATGCCGCTGGCAGGAATATTTTGAGTGGTGGTTCCGACCGTTTCGTCCGAGACGTCGATACCGTCGAGCGTGATGCGCGCCGTGCGCCCGTACCGGCCTCCGAACGAAATCGAAGAGAAACCGTTCTTGGTCGGGTCAAAGCTGCCGCCGTCCTGGATCTGTACGCCAGGTTCGAGTGCCGCAATGTTCAGGAAGTTCCGCCCCGACATCGGCAGGGATTCAATCTCCGTCGATGTGATGACGCCCTGCACTGTCGGCTGTACCGTGTTGACCTGCACTTCGCCTGACTCGACGGTTACAATTTCGCTCGCCTGGCCGAGCTTCAGCTTGAAGTTGGCTGAGGTGACTCCGCCGACCCGCACGGTTACGGTAGTCTGGCTGGTGCTGAAGCCGTTGGCGGTTACGGTCACTGAGTAGTCGCCGGGCAACAGTGGGCCGGACGTGAAAATTCCACTCTCGGTCGGGTTCAGGTTCATCGACTGCCCTGTTGCCGCGCTCTTGATTGCGACTTTGGCGTTAGGAACGACAGCACCCGACGGGTCTGTGACTATGCCTTGAATACTCCCTGTCGGTTGCTGCGCCCGGCTCAGCACCGGGGCCAGAAGGGTTGCAAGCAGGACTGCGAGGGATATGCTGAAGCGCATGGGCACGAGCAGACACGACCGGCCATGCAACCTGATATTTCGCATTGAACTCCTCCAAACAAGTAGGGATCCGGTAGCCCGCGAAGGCCGCCGGTTCCATGTAGTTTTCTGTAGCGTTTCAGGACTGGTTTGGAGCCCCGATTCGCCCTTGAAGACTGCGGGTCCAGCGAAGTCGGAATGTATGAGAATGAAGCCCGGTGATAAAGCCTGCGACTAGGACAAATAAAGACCCGTGGGGAACGCAGCCTCGTCCATGACCATGCACAATAGCATGGCAACAGCCAATTTGAAAATGGTTGTTTCACCAAAAAGCAACAAGAAAATAAACGGCTTATCAAATACGCGGTTTCTCTCAGCCGCAGCCAAATCCATAAATTTGTAGATTTAGACCCAAATATTCCAAATTATGGCGAAAACCGCCCTCGTTTTTCCGAGGCTCCTGATCTCTCGCAAAAAAAGGCGCCCGCCGCGGCGGACGCCTTTCCAAACCAGATCACTCTTCAGAACGTAAACCGGCCGTGCAGCACAAGTACGCGCTGCGTGACCGCCGCTCCCTGGAATGACCCATACGGGCTTGTCGGCGGAGCCGCCACGCTGCTGATCACTCCAAACGTCGACGACCCCACCACCGAACCGGGAGGCGCGAAGTTGGCATGATTGAACACGTTGTACGCGTTGGCCCCGACGGCGAACGTGGTGTGCTCATGCTTGAACAGATCCTTCATGAGCGTCAGGTCTGTGTTGAAGTAGTGCGGACCAAAGAGCGAATTGCGCCGCAGTGTGCCGAAAGTCGTCTGCCCCGTGCCCGGCCCGGAAAACGGTTGAACGTACTGCGCCGCATCCAGGCACGTCGTCGCCGCAACGCAGGCATGCGGACGGTTCATCGATAGATTCGTCAGCGAATGCGCGCCCGTAGTGGTCTCCGGCATCATGACCGTGCCCAGTTGCCCGTAGTCGTTGATCTGGTCTGACGTGACGGAGAAGGGCTCGCCCGTCCGCCAATACGTCTTGCCGCCGACGATCCAGCCGGCAAGCGCCACGTTCAGGAATCCGTAGTGGCTCTTGTACGGCTCCTCGTACATCACGTCAGCTGTAACGTTGTGGCGGATGTCGTAGTCCGAGTTGGAGTAGTTCAGGCTCTGCTCTCCGAACATATCCGGGCTGACCTGGTTGGTGACCGAAGCGCCGTTCCACGGCAATCCCGTGCCGCCGTTCGAAACATCATCGAGCGCGTGGCTCCACGTATAGCTCACCTCCCCTGCAACCCCGTGCCCGTTATGTCTCAGGTTGAGTTGCATGCCGCTGTAATTGGAATGCGCGTTGTTGGAGAATGCCGAAACGCGCCCGTAATTCTGGTTCGGCGGCGTCACCCCGATCCCGCCAATGTTCGGCACGCCCGCGCTCACCCACGCTCCGCCAACTGGATCGAACGTGCCCGAACTTGGATTGATGAACGGATTCACGATTACCTCGTTGTAGCCGAAATTCCCGGCGTAGGTGATGCTGAACGCATCGAAACGATCGATCTGCTGCTGAATCTGCAGGCTGTATTCGATGTACTGCGGCACCCGGAACTTTCCGGGGAAGTACGCATTAATCGACGGCGGCGAACTCAGGAACACGCCCTGGTTCACCAGCGCATTGTTGATGGCGCCCCACCCCTGTCCTGCGGCGAAGCCGGCCTGCACTGTGTTGTTCGCCGTCACCGCATTGCTCACCACGTTGTTGGGCCCGGTGGGCGACAGGATGCCTGACGTGACCGGCGGCTGGAAATAGTTGGGGAAGTTCTGAATCACCCCGTCAATGAACGAAGCGGGGAAGAGGTCGGCGAACATGCCTGCTCCGCCGCGAATTTCAGTGTGCTGTCCGAGGCCCACATTGAATCCGAAGCGCGCCTGGAAATTCAGCGGCTCCACGCTGGGGAATGCGTTCGACCGCGCAGGGTTGATCGGTCCACCTGCCGAGCTGTTCATCGCATCACCCAGGCTTCCTGCCCCAAACGTGCCAGACCGGAATGCCGAGAAGCACGCATTGTGGCACAGCGGATTCCCCGTGCGGTCGACCCTCACGCCCATGGTGAGTTTCAGGTTGCTGAGCGCCTGGAATTCGTCCTGCGCATACACGCCGATGTTATAGAGCGCCAGGTGCGCGGTCTGGTGATTCGTGAATGCCTGCGAAAAGCTGTTGAACGGGTAAAACTCATTGCTTGGCCCAAGCTGGAATTGCGTGAAGTCAGGCAAATCGAGAATCAGCAACTGCGGGAACACAGTGTTCACCCGCTGGTCGTAGTCGCTTATCAGGTCGCGGCGGAAGTTCTCCCCGAAGCGAAGCGTGTGCTTGCCCTTCAACCAGGTGAAATCGTCGACGATCTGGTACTGCGTTACGTCGCGTCCCTGCGTCAGCGCCCCCGGCACGCCCAGGAATGACAATCCCGAGCTATGCGACGTTCCGCTGCCGTCAAAGCCGTAATCGACGATGCCGAAATAGGGATACACCGCCTGCGACGCCGCATTGCTGGCCGGTCCGAAATAGGCCGAATACCAGTTTGCCGCCGCCACAAATACGTTCGTCTTGTCAGGGCCGAACGAGGCCGTGTCGTTGAACTGGCCTTCATACTCCGGCTGGATCGACACCGCATCGAACAGCGGATTGATATAGCTCGTATACGTCGGCTGCGAACCGCGGTCCATCTTGTAGCGCCCGTAAATCTTGTGGCTGCTGCTGACATTCCAGTCGATGCGCCCGGTGAACAGCGATTCCTTATTAATATTGTTGGCCGACGCAAAACCTTCCATCATGCAGGGCGTATCCACGCCAAAGGTCCCGCCGCCCGGCGCAGCCGTTCCCTCGAGTCCTCCCGATGCCGCCGGTCCGCACCCCAGGGCCGTGCTCGTGTCGCTTACCGCTCCGGCACCGTATTTCTGCACCGCCGCGTTGTAAAGGTCGAAGGTCTGCGTGGCGAAGTTCGCCGCGTCAGTCGGCAGGCCTTCACCCGCAATCTGGCCCATACTGTACGCTTCGAGCTGCGGTGAAGGCGCGGTGAAATACCCGCTGTTGGGCAGGATGTAACGCAAGCCTTCATAGTCGACAAAGAAGAACAGCTTATCGCGCTTGATGGGCCCGCCCGCATTTGCCGCCCACTCGTTCGATACCGCATGCGGCCGCGGCTGCCCCGCAAAGTTGTTGAACCACCCGTTCGCGTTCAACAGCGTGCCGTTCCAGTTGTAGTCCAGCTCGCCGTGAATCTTGTTCGTCCCGGACTTGGTGACGTAATTGATCGTCGCTCCCGCCGCGCGCCCGTACTGCGAGTTGTAGGCGTTCTGGATCACGCTGGCCTCGGCAATCTCGCCCTGGCCCAGCGTCAGGTTCGAGCTGCCCGAGTTGTTCAGGTTGAGGAATGGATCCTGGTTGTCGAATCCGTTCAGCACGAACAGGTTTGAAATGCCCGGCAGCCCATTCGAGCTGAAGTTGCCATACGATCCGCCGGCATTGACCACAATGCCCGGCGCGGTAAACGCAACCGTGGTCACATCGCCGCCCGGCGTGGGCAGGTCCTGAATCTGCTGCGCCGTAAACGTCGTTGCCAGCGCTACGTTCTGCGTGTCCAGCAGGGGAACCGTGCTGGCTGTTACCTCCACAACCGTCTTGCTGCCCGCGGGATTCACCCGCACATCGCCCGGCGTCGTGGTACTAACCTGCACGTTGAAAGACATCGGCTGCGACTCGAACCCCTTCGCCGTCGCTGTGACGGTATAAGCCCCGGGGGGCAGGTTCGATGCCGTGTACCGCCCCTCGCCATTCGACATCACGGTGCGCTTCGCACCCGTGCCTGTGTTCACAATCGTGACCGTGGCGTTCGGCACCACCGCGCCCACCGCATCCGTCACCGCACCGCTCAGCGCACCGGTCACCGCGGTCTGCGCATAGCTTCGCGGAGCCAGGCTCGCGGTAATCAGGATGGCAAGAATTGCGGCTCCAAGCGATAGAACCACACAACGTAATCTGCTCGTTTGCATGAACGACCTCCAAAAAAAGAATGCGAACCCGCTCCCGTCTCGCGGGATGGGTTCCGTCTATGTCTTCTTCCAACCGTGTTGACTTGCCGAGCAGAGAGGGTGCGAAAACTCGAATACCTATGCGCGTCTACATCGATTCGAGATATCTGTTCGAAACCTGTGCGCACCCTGTTCCGTGGGCGCCCGGGGCCTCAGCCGTTAAGGGCTGCGCTCCAGGTCGCGCCGCAGTGCGCACAACAATCGAAACACACCGTATATTCCACACGTTCGAGCGCCTCAAAGGTCCCGCCAAGGGAAAAGGGCCCGATCGCAGCCGCGGGGAGGCTCCCGCAACTCGCCGGAACCTTTGATGCAGGAACTCGGAAAAACTATGTATGCCCTCGCCTTTTCCGCTCAAGATGCGCGTTAACGCGCTGGGCCTTTACGGGAATCATGTGATGGCATGGCGGCCGCCACTTCGGCGACCGTTGTCATCCTGAGTGCAGCGAAGGACCTGCTTTTGCTTTTCTGTCTGTCATCCCCGCAAGAGAATCTGCTTTTGTTCTTGCCCCTGCCGCGGTAGGGGTGCGGCTCCCTAATCCCTAATGCCTAAGCAATTTAGGTCTTACACTATGAATGCCCCGTGTGATACGGATGCCCCGTAAGAATCGTCGTAGCGCGGTAAACCTGCTCCGCAACCACCACCCGCGCCAGCGGATGCGCCAGCGTGAACTGCCCCAGCGAGAGCAGCAACCGCGCCGCCTTCCGCGCCGCCTCGCTCCACCCGTCCGCCGGGCCCACGGCAAATACCACATGCTGCGCGCCCTCGTCGCGCCGCGCTCCCAGCCACGCCGCAAAGGCCTCCGATGTCATCGATCGTCCCCGCGCATCGAGCAGCACCGTGACCGGCACCGTGCGACCCTGCAACTTCGCGATTCCTTCCAGCAACGCCTGCTCCGTGCGAAACGCCCGCGTCTCGCAGCGGGCAAACGCCGCACACCGCTGCACATACATCTGCGTCAGCCGCTCGTAATCGTCGGCCGCCGAGGGCTGCGGCCCCACATGCGCAAGCGTGATCAGCACAACCCGAGTATAGGCAAACAGCCAATTGCCGTGCCCCGCGCCCGCAAGGAGATCGAGGGCTCATTTCAGGCGCGCGCACGCTTCAATGTGTTAGAAATGGATGTTCCGGGAAAACGGGCGTACACGTGGTGAAAAATCGTTTTACTCTCTAACGGACGGGATACGCCGGCCAGCTCCTTACGCGCGCCACGCCCGACTACAGAAAGGCAGGAAATTGCACCATGGCTGAAACGCTGTTCAGTTCCTTTAACACCGTGCGCTTCGAGGGCCCGAAATCCGAAAATCCGCTGGCTTACCGCTGGTATGACGCCAACCGCGTGGTGCTCGGAAAGCCGCTCAAGGACCACCTCCGCTTTGCCGTCGCCTACTGGCACTCGCTCGCCATGCAGGGCGGCGATCCTTTCGGCAGCGCAACCATGCCGCGTCCCTGGTTTGCCGCGGGAGATCCCATCGCACAGGCCAAGGTGAAAGCCGACGCCGCTTTCGAGCTGTTCCGCGTCGTCGACCTGCCGTTCTTCTGCTGGCACGATGCCGACATCGCTCCCGCCGCCGACACGCTCGCCGAAACGCTCAAGAACTTCCACACCATGGTGGACTACCTCGAAGAAAAGATGCGCACCTATTCCACGCGCCTTCTCTGGGGAACGGCCAACATGTTCTCGCATCCGCGCTTCATGGCCGGCGCCTCCACCAATCCCGACCCCGAAGTTTTCGCATGGTGCGCGGCGACCGTGAAGAACTGCATGGACGCCACCAAGCGCCTCGGCGGATCGAACTACGTCCTGTGGGGCGGCCGCGAAGGCTACGAGACCCTCCTCAACACCGACATGAAGCAGGAACTCGAGCACATGGGCCGGTTCCTCACCATGGTCGTCGACTACAAGCACAAGATCGGTTTCAAGGGGCAGATCCTGGTTGAGCCCAAGCCCAAGGAGCCCACCGCGCACCAGTACGATTTCGACGTCGCCACTGTCTATTCGTTCCTCAAGCGCTTCAACCTCGAAAACGAAGTCAAGCTCAATATCGAGGCCAATCACGCGCTGCTCGCCGGCCACACCTTCGAGCATGAAATCGCCACCGCCGGCTCGCTTGGCGTTCTCGGCTCGCTCGATATCAACCGCGGCGACCCACTTCTCGGATGGGATACCGACCAGTTCCCCAACGACCTCTGGTCCATGGTCATCAGCATGTACCACGTGATTAAGGCGGGAGGCCTCAACCAGGGCGGCTGCAACTTCGACGCCAAGGTTCGCCGCCAGAGCTTCGATCCCGCGGACCTGATCGCGGCCCATGTCGGCGGCGCCGACCTCTGCGCCCGTGCGTTCCTCACTGCCGCCCGCATCATCGAGGACGGCCGCTTCGACAAGCTGCTCGCCGACCGCTACTCCGGATGGCAGTCCGCCGACGCGAAAGCCATGGCTGAGGGCAAGATGTCGCTCGAAGAGGTAGAGAAGTGGGCGCTCGATCACAAGATCGATCCACAGCCGCGCTCCGGCAAACAGGAGCAGATCGAAAACCTCCTCGTCCGCCAGATCTACTCCGACCAGTTCTAATCAACTATTCGAAAATCAACCGCTCGAAAATCAACTGGCCGAAAATCAACTCGCGATGGAAAACGGCCCGCCACGAGCGGGCCGTTTTCTTTGATCACTGACCGGCCACTCAACTCACCCTTGATTACTTCGCCTGTTCGAGAATGCATCCCGGCGTGGATCGCGCGATTGCCCACTCCTCCTCGTTCATGTCGGGCGATACATCCGCAAAGAGTGGAGTGCTCAAGTAACGCTCACCCGTATCCGGCAGCATGCAGAGAATCGTCGCGCCCTTCGGCGCCTGTGCCGCCACCTGCAGGGCCCCTGCAAATGTGGCGCCCGATGTAATGCCGACAAAAATGCCTTCCTTCTTCGCGAGATCTTTGCTGCAGCGCATCGCATCCGCACTGGCAATGCGCAGAACCTGGCTGATCGCTTTCGATGCGACTGCATCCCCCGTAAGCTTCGCCACGAAATCCGGGCTCCAGCCCTGCAGCGGATGCGGCTTCCAACTCGGATGTTTGGCGCTCGCCGATCCGTCCGCGTTACGCTCCTGCTCGATCCCGCTCGAAAGCATTGGCGCGTCGTCCGGTTCGCACACCACGATCTTCGTTTCCGGCCGTTCTTTCGCCAAAACCCGCGCCACCCCTTTCAGCGTGCCGCCGGTGCCGAATCCCGTCACCCAGTAGTCGAGTCTGTCGCCCTTGAAATCCCGCAGGATCTCCTGCGCTGTAGTGCGCGAGTGAATGTCCGCGTTGGCCTCGTTCTCAAACTGCCGGGTGTAATACCATCCGTGCTTCTCGGCGAGTTCCTCGGTCTTTTTCACCATTCCCACCGCCCCCGCCGAGGCCGGCGTGATCACCACCTTAGCGCCCAGGAACCGCATCAGCTTGCGGCGCTCGATGCTGAAGGGCTCCGCCAGGGTGACCACCAGCGGATATCCCTTGGCCGCGCACACCATGGCGAGCCCGATGCCCGTATTCCCGCTGGTCGCCTCCACCACCGTCTGGCCCGGCTTCAGCTTTCCGGTCCGCTCTGCTTCCTCAATCACTCCCAGTGCGAGCCGGTCTTTTACCGATCCAAGAGGGTTGAACGCCTCCACCTTCACATACAGGTTCACGTCCGGTGGCGCCAGCCGGTTGATTCTTACGATCGGCGTGTTGCCGACAGTTTCCGTGATGTTTGCGAATTTTCCCACTTCCGTGACCTCCGAATCAGCGCCCATTGTACCGCCATCGAGGACCCACTTGACTCCCCGCTGTTACTTGTTTACTCTAGGCATGTTCGCATCAACCCTTATGGAAAACAGCAAAGACGCATCCCGCGATTTGTTCCCCGGCGCGCTCGAGATGATGATTCTCGAATCGCTCCGCCGCCAGCCGGCGCACGGCTATGCGCTCGTCCAGCACATCCAGCAGCGCTCCAACAACCTGCTCCAGGTCGAAGA
>Ga0070683_100003437_pt1 | contig 12859 bp, 10 predicted proteins | sample KBSC713LmetaG_FD_64662 | JGI IMG/M metagenome (GOLD analysis project Ga0070683, IMG submission 64662) | Corn rhizosphere microbial communities from Kellogg Biological Station, Michigan, USA - KBS C7.1-3L metaG | ecosystem: Host-associated > Plants > Roots > Rhizosphere ...
GGAGGGGTGGCGAAAATTCAAAGAATTTTTGACGGGGGTGGTTTAATGATTATGAATTATAACATGCTGCAAAGTTTTTAACACATTAGAATCATGAAGAGAACAATATTGAAAACAGAAGAACACATCAGTTTTTCAAAAACCTACGGTTTTTAAAATCTGTGGAATAATAATCTGGAGATAAAACCACAATAGTCACAAAAGTCTTTTCTGAAACTTTAGAATCTTAAGAAACTAACTTTGAAAACAGAAGAACACAGGAGTTTTAAAAATCTATGATTTTTAAATGCGTAAAAATCTGCGTAATCTGCTGATCTGCGAGGATAAAAGCAGACAACCTGATTAAGCATTGACTAATTCAATTGAACCTACCGGGTTTTTAAAACCTGGTAGGTTTTCTCACTACGAATTTCCTTCTGTTGAATAGCTTATTAAGCTACAATTGATTCAAGATTTTTTCTGAGCAGGTTCAACGCCTTCTACGATATCGTCTTTATCCTCTTTAGCTACCATCTGCGGGCTCAACTTTGCATGCCTCGACGGCTTGAGTTCATGACCCTTATTTTTTGCATATACTTTGGTAAATTCGGCTCCGAAAAAAATAATCTGGCAGGTATAATTGATCCAGAGCAACAACAGGATAATGGTCCCTGCGGTCCCGAATGCAGAGCTGGGATTGAAGGTGTCGAAGTAAAACGTCAGGAGGTATTTCCCAAGCGTAAACAATGCGGCAGTTACTGCGGCACCTATCCACACCGATTTCCATTGGATCTCAACATCCGGAAGGATTTTAAACATGGCCGCGAAAAGGATCAGGGTAATGGCAAAGCCTACCACAATGTTAAGGATGTTGACTAAAACCAAAGTCTCCAGGTTGAACCGGCGGACGATCCAGTCATTGGCAAGTCCGATGAATGAACTCAGCAACAGGGTGATCAGCAGCAAAAATGCAATCACTACAATCATTCCTAAGGAATTGGCACGGTCCAGAAGGTATTTTTCCCATGCTTTTTTAGGCGCTGCCACCACATCCCAGAGCTTATTGAGGGATTTCTGGAACTGGAAGAACAGGGAAGTGGCACCGAATACCAGGGTAACTATTCCCACAATTTTCATTACGATATTCTTTTTGTCAACCATCCCGCCGATCACCATTTCTTCAAGGCTTTTCCCGACATCTTTCCCCATCATGCTGCCGATAAGCTTGGTGATTTCACCACGCACCGCTTCCTCACCGAAGAAAATCCCTGTGAGCCAGATGATGATGATGAGCAGTCCGGGAATTGAAAAAATAGCATTGTACGCAAGGCTGGCTGCTTCCGTACCCAAGTCGCGGGCACTCCAGTCTTTATAGGTATCTTTCAGGATGTTCCAGAAGTTGTTTTTAGCGTTCATATATTTGGGTGTTAGGTTTAAAATATTATCTATAATTAAAAATAATATTTAAAATATTTCTGGAAACATTCAAAATTCGTACCTATATATATTAAACTATCGTAGTGACATATTTTTATAATGGAACTCCTGTCCTTAATAGCTGATACGAGTAAGACAAGTATTAGTTAATTATTTAAAAGTGTATATATTGTTAACTTTCTCTTAGCATTTTATAAATCTTATGCTAAGAACTTTGTAATAATAGCTTATGAAGCTATAAAGAATCTGGGTTTTATAATGAAATAATAGTATGAATTCTTACGGATTAAAATGAAAAGAATGGAAGTTTCAGATGATAAAATCTCAAATTTAAAATAAGATTATATATGAGATCAATATTTAATCTTATAGATTTTAGAATGTGTAACATATTAATTTTATTAAAAAGGAGCCTGTTTCAAACAGGCTCCTCAATAATTCTAAAATCAGACTGGACTAAGGACAGCTAACGCAAGTAAGCTGACCACCTGTGGTTATCTTGGTATACGTAGAACAGTCAGTTGAGTTATCACTTCCTGTACACCAGTCACATGTAAAGTTATGTCTGGTACTAGCTGCACCATTGTCAATCTGCTTACCTCCTGTAATAGACTGCATGTCTGAATTCGTTAAAGAAGAAATTTTTTCCTTCTTCAGAGAAAGTTTTTTACCTTTTTTCATAGAATAATTCACAATATATTTAGTTATTGTGCTGCAAATATATATATATTTGTAAAATAAAAAAATTAAAAGGAAGAAAAAAAATAAATATCTCTCTTTTCATAGATATATAAAATATACTTAATAATATTTAATCACAAAATGTATAAATGGACAATACCCTATTAAGAGAAAAATTAAATGAAGTAACCCAGTGCTTATATGAAATAGATTATCAAAATATGCCGATTTCTCTGTTTCAGGGTATAGGAGGAGTGTCTTACTTCTTTTTTGAAAAGATAAATTCTATATCAGCAACAGAAAAAGATAAAGAATTCTTTATCTACTTGATCGAACTTTTAGTCGATAAACTTAATACAGAAGAATATTCATTTACGTACTGTGATGGACTGTGTGGGATAGCCTTTATACTCAGAAAATACCATCCTTTACTCACTAAATATGGATATGAATTAGATGATCTTATTGAAGATATAGATTCTGTTTTAATTCATCACCTGGAGAAGCTGTCTGAAAATGATGATATGAATACAGACTTTTTGCACGGTACTTTTGGATTGCTTTATTATTTTTCTTTTTTCAAAATTAATGATCATCAATTTAGGGTCAATTATATCAAAAACATTAATTACATTATTTCATATATCGATAAGGCGAAAAGCAGTATTGAATTAAATATAAATTATGGCCTGGCTCATGGGCTTTGTTCAATAATGAATGTCATAAAAATATATTTAGCACATTTCGACCCTAATTGTAAGACTTCCAGGGAATGCCTGGATTTATGCTGTACTTTATTTACAGATCCAAGAATTGATTTCAAATCTTCATCTTTATATCCAAGTATCTCTCCTATTAATGATTTCAGTATCAATGCTGAAATGCACCCTGTACATTTAGGCTGGTGCTATGGTGACCAGACTATTTCTACCTCTCTGCACAATATCGCCTATTTTCAGAATAATGAGAAATTAGCGCAGTTTTCTTTAAAAATTGCAGATCATTGGAAGAAAAGGGATACTATTAAAAAAGCCTTAAATAATGATCACTTTTATGACTATATGTTATGTCATGGAGTAGGGTCTGTGGCGCTATACAATAAAATCTGGTTTAATATTACTCAGGATGAGCAGTTTTATAAGAACTATGATTTTTTTATGATGGATTTATTATCTCAGGAGCAGGCTGAAGATAATGTAGCAGGATATAAAAGGGCGGTGATTAATCAGCAGTATGAGAAGAGTTATGGAATTTTAACAGGTGTAGCGGGTGTTGGGCTTATTCTTTTAGATGCATTTAATTCTGAAAGAAAGTCATGGTATGATTTATTTATAATTTAACAAAATGAACAATTTATTTTCAAAAAGTCTTTTAAGAACGCCCATTTATTCTCTTGAAGATTATAAAAATATTTCTGACTTAGATAAAAAATCTCTTTTTGAGTATTTAAAAAAAGATGAATTCTTTCTATACGCTTTATATACATCTTCTCCGGTCCTTTATGATTCTCTTACCATAATACAGGATTTTGATGAAAAACTACATAGTAAGATACTGCTTAGCTGCTATAAATACTATACTAGAATGTGTACCCGGTGTATTCCATTCGGTTTATTTTCTGGGGTTAATATTATAAATCATGAGAAAACAGCTGGAAATTCACATTTAATTAGAAATAATTCTATCAAAACACATACTAGGTTAGATTCTAATTATTATCATGTACTACATGAATCTTTCAGTACATTTGAAAAATCAGAAATAAGGTATTACACCAATACGAGCTTATATAAATTGGGGAAAGTGTTTCGATATACTGAATATGAATCTGAAAAATCTTCTGGTAAAAGGAAATATATTTTATCGCAGATTGAATCGGATGCAATACTCAATAAAATAATTAAGTTCTGTAAAAAAGGTGCTTACTATGTTGATATAGTGCGACTGGTAGCAGATGAAGGCTATGAAATGGAAGATTCTAGAGAATATATTGATCTCTTAATTGAATCCCAAATCATAGTTAATAATTTTTCAGTATCTACCATAGGAGAAACTTCAGAAAAGTTTTTGTTGAATGAATACAAAAAAAATGAAAATTCAAATGAATTCAAATTTTTGAAATGTGTTAACGACATGTTATCTGAAATTGATCACACAGATTTTCAAACCTCCTTCAGTAAGACAAAAGAACTCGAAAACCTTTTATTAAGCAGGACAACATCTAAAAGTGATGGTTTATATTTTCATAAAGAAGTATATTTTGATTCCGCAGAATTTAACTTTGAAGATTCTAAGTTAATCAGAAATGCCGTGGAACATGCACAGTTGCTTGGACAAAAAATTAATCCATCCAACACCAGGATCGCAAAATTCATTGAAACTTATAGTAAACGATATGGTGATACAGTTAGAAAACTAACTGATGTCGTAGATATAGAATCTGGTATCGGATACGGTAATTTTTTAAATTCCGGAGGAATTGATGATAGCAGTATCTTATCAGGATTAAAGAACTCTACAATGCCTAATTCTTCCATTGAGCTTACAGATATTGATTTATTTCTCATTAGTAAAATAAAAAATAATATTGATTCCAAATCCATAGACATAGAAGAAAAAGAACTACAGCATTTTAAAGAAAAAAACAAAAATAGAAATTTTGAAGGAGCAACATTTTCCTTTATGGCCAATATCTATGAGAACGACGAAGAGAAAAAATATATTTACCTGAACAATATTGGTGGTAATGCTACAAGATTGGTAGGACGGTTCACTAATGGCAATCATGATATCAAAGGTTTAGCTCATGAAATTGCAGCTTACGAAGAAAATTATTATTCTGATTATACCTGTGTTGAGCTTGATTATATTCCAGAATCATCTTTAGGAAATGTGATTCATAGAGAACAGTTTAGAAACTATAAAATGTCATTCCTGGCCGGGACTCAACAGGATATTTCGATAGATGATTTATTAATTCAGATCAGTAATAATAAGGTTGTTTTATTAACCGAAAAAGGAGAAAAAATATTGCCTTTTTTCTCTAATGCTTTTAATGTAAGCCACCCTAAAAACTTACCCTTATTTGAATTGCTTGTTGATGTACTGAGCCAATTTGAAATTACGAATGCAAATTTTTTTGATATAAAACATTATCACACATTTTTTAATCATATTCCGCGAATTACTATAAATAATACCATTCTTTACAGAGAAAGCTGGGCGATTGTAATAGATAACTTAGACATTTCCAAAGAAACAGTTTTTACAGAAAAGCTAGCGACTGAAATTAAAGCCTACTTGAGTAAAAGAAATATCCCTGTTCACTTTGTATTAGCAGATGGAGATAATGAATTAGTTATCAATTATAAAAACGCGATATCACTCGAAATTTTCTTTAATGAACTGAAAAAGAAAAAATCAATGATCATCTATGAATGGTTGCCTAATGAACTTAATTCTGTAGTGAAATCTCAGGACGGTTCGTCAACCTATAATAATGAGTTTTTATTCTTGAAGAAGAATACAATCAATCCGTTATTAATGCCTATCACAGATATCAGAAAAAGTAAGGCTTATAAAGTGAAAAGTCACTTAACTCCGTATTCAGAATGGGTTTATTTTAAAATTGATATAGGAAATAAAACCGTTGATAACTTCTTGTTAGGCCTTTATATTTTAGTTAAGAAATTACTGGCGGATAAAGTAATCGAAAAATTTTTCTATATTAAATATGTAGAAGGATCATTTCAGTTAAGAATCCGATTTTTACTTATGAATAAGTCAGATTATGTTCATTTATTGAATACAGTTGTACCGTATATAGAAAAGTATATAAACAATAAACAAGTTATAAAATTCTCAATTGAGACCTATGAAAGAGAAGTTTTAAGATATTATGGGAAAAAAGTAACAAATTTTGAAACAATATTTTATCATGATAGTCTTTTGTCTATTGAGATGATTAAAAAGGGTAAAGGAAATGAAACTCCTGTATGGATTTATTGTTTAGAATACATCTATATATTATTAAAGAATGTCTTATCTGAAACGGAACTCATTCTGAAATATGTTGAGGTGCTTAAAAACTCTTTTGATAAAGAATTTAATGCAGATAAATTTACAACGAAGTCAATTAATTTAAAGTATGATAATAATATTAAAAAAATACAGGATATTGTTATTCATGAAAAATTCAGCTTAAATGTAAAAGATAAAAATTTTAGAAATATATTAGAAGAAATAAAAGAGATCTCGAAAGATGATGAGGACAAAATTTTTATTAATTTAAGCAATATTATACACATGCATATTATAAGAGTAGTTCAAAATGAGAATAGATTATATGAATATCTAATCTATTCATTCTTATCTAAAGCTATAAAAACTAAAAAATATATATCATTAACCCATAATAATTAGTAATGAAACATTTAAAAAAACTATCATTAAAAAAGGAGAAAGTTTCTTCTTTAACGAATTCAGACATGCAGTCTATAACAGGAGGTAAGCAGATTGACAATGGAACAGGAAGTGTCGGAAGCTCAAGACATGACTTTACCTGTTGTTGGTGCACAGGAGGGAATGGAACTGATATTACAAATTCCGGATGTCCAAATCCTAATCCAGGAACATCAGGAGGTCAACTTACTTGTATAAGCTGTTAGGAAAAGAATTATAGTGATTGTACTTATCAATATCAGGTTAGTCTAAGTATATAGGCTTTTCTAACACATATTTATTGAAACTGCTTTCAGCATAATACAAAATTACGTAGAATGATTTTCCAATAATTACTAAATTTCTTAATACATAATGAGTATTGAGGCCTTTTGTTAATGATCATAATAAAATATTATACAATATGTCAAGATATTATTGTTTATTCCTTATACTTTTTCTGAAAGTCTTATTTGCTCAAAACAACAAAGTGAAAATTGTAGATGCCGAAAATCTAAATCCTATTAAAAATGCGAGGATTTTAAAGGACAATAAGGTATACTATACTAATGATGACGGTCTAGTTCTAATCCCGGAAAAATTTCAGAATTTTGAAGTTTCGGCACCCAGCTACCAGAACCAAAAAATTGAGAATTACACTTCAGAAATTAGACTGAAACCATTTTATAAAACTATTGATGAGATAAAAATGGTAAATGTAAATATAAAAGATATTTTTGAAAATGTATTGAAAAATTATGCTAAAATATATTATGATCAACCCTCTTTGTATGATATAGTTTACAAACAAAAAAATTATTATGATAATAAGCTGAACTTCTTAGTAATTGCAGATGGAAAGCTCTGGACAAAAACAAATCAGTATAATTATAAAGAGGGATTTAGAAAAAATTTCGATAACATCCTACAATTACAATTAAATAATATAAGGTATTTAAAAAAGACCAATAGAGATAGTCTTTTTTCTGGCAGAACAAATGAGTTTTCTCACGAAATCATAGGAAATTATTTTTTTAATTATGAACTTTCAAGGCTTATCGGTGCATTAAAAGCTGCAGATAAAAAAATATTCGGAACTGTTGTTTCTCAGGAAGGGTATAATCAATTTATCAATTTTAAAATCAGTAAAAAGAATGGAACGGCTATTTCCGGAAACTTCACTTATAATACTTCAAATGGAGGAATGTCACGGTTTGAAGTAACGTATGATCAAAGTGATTTCCCTATTATGAAGAAAAAGGCAGCAGATGGTAAAGAGTATGATTATAAAATGGGAATTGCTTCATTAATGTTTGATTTTTACCTTAAAGACGGAAAATATATTCCTTCACGATACAACTTTAAGGGGGATAATTTCTTAATGATTATGGACAACAAAACTTTAACAAAAAAATTTGAAAAACAAATAATATATAATGTATTTACACCTTCAAACAATGATGGATTAGATTCTAAAATTGATTTTACAAAAGACTTCTGGGATAATATTCCAACCAATGATAAAAAAACAGATCCCTTGCTTTTATCAGAAGAAGAAGCTAATTTTTTAAATGTATCAACAGATGAAAAATAATTTATTGCCCATTATCTTCTTTTTCTTTTTCATAGGTAAATCCCAAACGCATAGATTTATGTATGATGTACAGTTTAAAAAAGACTCGGCATCCAATATACTTACAAAAGAAAATTATATTTTAGATATTCATAGCAAAGATGTTTTATATTATTCTAACGATTTTTTTGTAGCAGATTCGCTTATTATGAACAACATTCCGTTTCCTGATGATATGAAATTAAAAACATCCAATATTATATCTTATCAGGTTGGAAACGATAATTTTGATGAATATGATATTTTACAAAATAACGTTTTAAAGTTGCAAACGACCGATTCTCAAAACTGGAGACTTAGTGATGAAAAGAAACAAATAAAGGATATCACATTACAGAAAGCTACGACAGATTGGGGTGGGAGAGAATGGGTTGCATGGTTTTCGTCTGAAATACCTTTTCCAGTAGGACCATATAAATTTCATGGTTTGCCGGGCTTAATATTTGAAATATATGATACAAAAAGCAATTATCGGTTTGAATTGGTAAAGTCGATGAAAATTAATGATATAGTTGACAACCAATTTATAAAGATGACAAAGCAAAAGGGTATTCCAGTATCTTGGGAAAAGTATAAGCTTACCAAAATGAAGTATTATGAATCTCCAATAGATTTCATTAGAAACGGAGTTTCTGTATCTAAGAATGATGAGTTTTTCTTAAATGATGGAACAAAAGTTAATTCTGCTAATAAAAGAGAAATTAATCAACACCTACGCTCTGTTATAAAAAAGTATAACAATCCTATCGAATTAAATAAAAAGATTAACTACCCAAAATAAAATTCTTATCTTATTGTTGATAAAATTCAAATAATTTATCATTGTATTTAATCATACATAAGCAGCATGACTAACTTTTTTCTTATGATTATATTAAAGCCGCCTCATTTCAGAATGAGACGGCTTTAATATAATCTTTTGACTTCCTAGGCTTCAATGAACTTCAGAAGATCCCTGTTAATGGTTTCATGCTCTGTGGTGGGCATTCCGTGCGGGAAGCCGGGATAGGTAATCAGCATTCCGTTTTTCAGCAGTTTTGCGGATTTTATAGCTGAATTTTCAATAGGGACAATCTGGTCGTCTTCACCGTGAAGGAGTAAAACAGGGATATCCACCGCTTTCAGGTCTTCTGTAAAATCGGTTTCAGAAAACGCTTTGATCCCGTCATAATGTGCTACGATGCCGCCCATCATTCCCTGTCTCCACCAGTTCCTCTGTACGCCTTCTTTCACATCGGCACCTTCTCTGTTGTAGCCGTAGAAAGGAAAGGTCAGGTCGATGAAAAACTGATTTCTGTTGTTTAGAGTCTGGTCTCTGATATTGTCGAAAACTTCCATCGGGACACCGTCAGGATTGTGTTCGCTTTTCACCATTACCGGTGGAACGGCACTGATCAAGACCGCTTTTTTTGCCCTTCCGTGGGCATATTTATTCACATAGCGGATGACTTCGCCGCCGCCTGTTGAGTGGCCGATGTGGATCACGTCTTTCAGATCTAAAAATTCAACCAGTTCAGCTGCATCAGAAGCATACTGTTCAATGGTGTGGTTGTATATATCTTGGCTGGAACGTCCATGGCCTCTTCTGTCGTGTGCTATTACTCTGTAGCCTCTCTGCAGGAAAAATATTACCTGCGCATCCCAGTCATCTGAAGACAAGGGCCATCCGTGGTGGAACATTAAAACCGGGCCTGCTCCCTGGTCTTTGTAAAAAATCTCTGTGCCGTCTTTTAATTTCAATGTACTCATGTTGTTAATTTTTAAAGTGGTTAATATATTCTGATATTTTTTCTGTCCTTATTCTTTAGCAAATGTAGGACAGTTGAATCCAATGCATCTTAATCTATGGTAATATCGTTCATTTTGAATAAAAAAATGTGAATACTGCGGTTGAATAGGATAGCCGGGACATCAATGCGGCCATTAACAATCAGTTTCCGGGAACTGCGAAATAGGGACATAAAAAACCGGCATGGAAAATCATGCCGGCATTACTGATCTCTTGTATTGTCTGATGGGGTACGACTTATCTTACCAGGATAATCTTACCGGTATGGGTACCTCCTTCCAGCAATCGTTGTGCTTCGGAAGCTTCAGAGAAAGGAAAGGTTTTAAATATCACAGGCCTGAACTTTTTGGCTGCAATCAATGGCCAGACATGATCCCGCACCTGTCCGGTCAGCTGTCTTTTAAATTCATATTCCCTGCTTCTGAGGGTACTTCCGGTAATTGTCAGGCGTTTCTGCATCACTTTGGCGATATCAAGATTCGTCTTGCTGCCATCTACAGCATTGATATGCACCAGCCTTCCTTCCGGTTTCAGGGTGCTGATGTTCTTGGCCAGATAATCACCGCCTATCATATCTAAAATGACATCTGCCCCTTCATCCTGAAGTTCTTTTTCAAAATCCTGAGTCTTATAATTGATGAATAAGTCAGCGCCCAGATCCAGGCATATCTTACCTTTTTCTTCCGATCCTGCCGTAACAATCACCTTTGAACCCAAAGCGTGGGCTATCTGGATTCCCGTAATGCCGATGCCGCTGTTTCCTCCGTGGATTAATAACGTTTCAGTGGGCTGAAGTTTTCCTCTTTGAAAGATGTTTGACCAGACCGTACATACCGTTTCGGGCAGGCTTGCGGCTTCGGCAAAGCTGAGGCCGTCAGGAACCGGAAGGCACTGACCTTCGCGTACACTGACGAATTCGGCATAACCGCCTCCTTCCAGAAGTGCACATACAGGATCACCCACTTTAAATCCGGAGACATCCGGCCCGCATTCAGCGATTATTCCGGCAACTTCCACTCCTAAAATATCTGCCGGGACCCCGGGCGGCGGCGGGTAATTGCCTTCACGCTGAAAAACATCCAGACGATTGATGCCCGCTGCTTTTACCTCTATCAGTACCCGGTCTGCGGATATTTCGGGAGTTGGGTATTCCTTTAATTGTAGTACTTCCGGACCTCCGGATTTTGTAATGACGATTGCCTCCATTGTTTGAATTTTAGTCCTTATTGGGTTGTAGTTTTCCAGGTTAGTATTGAATCAGCAGGAATGATTTCGCTTTCGGGGTTTCGAACCAATTTTTTGAAAGCTGTTATGCGGTTGATGCCTGCTGTCTGCAACAGTCCTGCCGGACTGGCTATTGTTACTGCTGGAAAATACCCAGGGTACAGTTCATAATTTGTGCCGATATGCATCGATATGAATGACCGGAGATGAATTCATCGGATTTTTCCTCACTGGATCGGTAATCTCCTTCAATATAAACTGAATCGCTATTTATATTGGTCAAATAACCACTTTGGGATTTCGTCCGTTCATAAGAAAGGAATGCCTGCGGTTTATCTGTTTTTGATGATGATGTCCGGATTATATTCCAGGGCTTTATCAACGAGATGTTGTTCCTGGGCAGGATTGCTGTCCATACCGAAGAAAAAGCTTCCGCCTTTTGCTTTCTTGAAAATGACCAGTTTATTTTGCCTTCCTCTGCTGAAGTAATTGGGGCGGATTGAAATTTCACTGAGTTCTGTAAAGGAAAAATCAGGTTGGCTATACAGTTTGAAAACCCTGATCTTGCCTGAATAAATAATGAAAGAAGGAAGCTGTTTCTCCATCCACCATCTGGTCTTTCCCAGTCTCTCCATAGTTTCCAGGTCTTCATCCGTCATCACTTCGATCACCTCAAGGTATCCTTTGAAAAAAGACCGCATGAAAACAGCCAGGCCAATGAATATCAGAAATCCGGGCAGCATCATATACACGGAAGTGCTGTTGCCGTTCGTTATGTATCCGTAGTAGAGGAGAATGCCCATCCCTGCGGCGATAAAAGCAATACAGAATCCAACGATTCCCAGTATAATATTCCTGAGCCTGCGGACTTTTTGCAGCACTGTTTCACGGTAATTTATTTTCAGCATATCTGGATTTATTTATATCCGGTTATATTAAATTCATAAAATTAGGATGAGACCTCTTAATTATAAAACTGCCTTTTTTGCAGCATTCTACCTGGAAAAAAGAATTGTATGCAGGTAGAAACCGTGCACGGAATTTCCGGATTTTAATGGTTTTCCGGCAAGACAGTAATATAATCCTGAAGGTTTTTGGACTTGACATACCGGTCCGGAGCAATACCTTTTCCAACCTCCTTGTATTGATCTCCCTTCCTGTTCACCAGGATTCCTGTGGTAAGCTTCAGAATGGCACCGTCTGACATCCTGAACTCAGAATTGTCAGAAGTGAGTCCCTGGGTATGGGTTCCGATGATCGTGGTGTTTTTCTGCCCGGCAAAAGCCGCGGTAACAAATTCACCGGAACTTGCGGTCTTTTTACTGACCAGGATATAGATCGGGATTTTTTTATGTTGCAGGGTAATTGCCGGAACCTCTATAGTGGCGATCACCGTCTGGCCGAAAAGCACATCATTTTTGCGGTTGGCATAATAGCTGGTCCTGCCGCTGTTATCGATGGATCCAACAGCTTTTTCGCTGTCTAAAAATGGCTGTACGGCTTTGAACATCGGAGAAAACATTCCTCCATCGTTGTCCCTGAGATCCAGGATCCAGGCTTTTGGGTTGCGGGCATCCAGGGCTTTTATTTTTTTATAAAAATCACTCACATACAGCTTCCAGTCGTCCTGGTTCAGATTGCCGATGGCCGGAACCGAAAGATAGGCCAGCTGGCCA
>Ga0070683_100003439_pt1 | contig 12854 bp, 9 predicted proteins | sample KBSC713LmetaG_FD_64662 | JGI IMG/M metagenome (GOLD analysis project Ga0070683, IMG submission 64662) | Corn rhizosphere microbial communities from Kellogg Biological Station, Michigan, USA - KBS C7.1-3L metaG | ecosystem: Host-associated > Plants > Roots > Rhizosphere ...
CCTCCCCGTGCGCGCCGACGGGCGTGTGCACCGCTTCGGGCACCGGCGCCACTACTGTCCGAACCAGCCGGCGATGCACGAGGCGGCGAGGCGCATCGTCGGCGCGCTGGCCGAGCGGTACGGCCGCGACGCGCGGGTCGAGGCGTGGCAGATCGACAACGAGCTGATGGGGCGGTGCATCTGCGACGCCTGCCGCGACGGGTTCCGCGCGTGGCTGCGCGCGCGGTACGGGACGATCGACGTGCTGAACGAGCGCTGGGGCACCGCGTTCTGGAGCCAGGTGTACGACGACTTCGACCAGGTTCCGCTCCCCGAGCTCGGGCCGGTCCCGATGCCGTACGGCTTCCTGCGCGAGTCGCCGAGCCCGTCGCTCGCCCTCGACTACCGGCGCTTCGTCTCCGACAGCCACGTGCGGTTCCTGCGGCTGCAGGCCGGCGAGCTCCGCGCGCGGATCGATCCGGCACAGCGGATCACGCACAACCTGATGGGCTTCAAGTTCTCGGAGATCGACTATCACGCCCTCGCGGCCGAGTTGGACGTCGTCTCGTGGGACAACTATCCGGCGCTCGACCCGAGCGGACGCTGGGCGGGGCCGGCGCTCGCCGCCGACGCGATGCGCGGCCTCAAGCACGCGCCGTTCTGGGTGCTCGAGCAGCAGGTCGGCCCGCTCGGCTGGGAGACGCTACGGACGCCGCGGCGCGGGCAGATGCGACTGCACGCCTACCAGGCGCTCGCGCACGGCGCCGAGCTCGTCTCGTTCTTCCGCTGGCGGACGGCGCGCTACGGCACCGAGCAGCACTGGTACGGCATCCTCGACGCGCACGGGCGGCCCGGACGCCGCCACCGCGAGGTGGGGGAGCTCGCACGCGAGCTCGCGCGGCTCGGCGACACGCTCGGCGGCGCCGCGCCCGTCGCCGGAGCCGCTGTGCTGCACGACTACGACTCGCGGTTCGCGCTGCAGATCCAGCCCACCAACCCGTCGCTCGCCTACGAGGAGTCGGTCCAGCGGCACTACGAGGCGCTGCGCGAGCTCGGGATCGGCGTCGACGTCGTCTCGCCCACCGCCGACCTCTCGGGCTACCGCCTCGTCGTGGCACCGAACCTCTACGTCGTCGACGAGGCGCTGGTCGACGTGCTCCGCACGTACGTCTCGGGCGGGGGAACGCTCGTGCTCGCGCCGCGGGCGGGCGTCAAGGACCGCTGCAACGTCGTTCCGGAACGGCCGTTCCCGACGCTGCTCGCCGAGCTCGCCGGGGTCGAGGTGACCGACGTCGCGAGCCTCGTCGACCGCGCCGAGGCGCCGTTCGCCGGTGTCGACGGCATTCCCGGCGGGACGTTCGCCGGCTGGTACGAGCAGATCGAGCCCGCGCCCGGCGCACGCGTGCTCGCGCTCTACGAGCACGGGGACTTCGCCGAGACGCCGGCGATCACCTCGCACGCCACGGGGCGCGGACGGGTCGTCTATCTCGCCGGTGCGGCCTCCACGCCGACGCTGCGCGCGCTGTACGCGTCGCTCGCCCGCGAGTCCGGGCTCGCGACCGTGGAGCTTCCGGACGGCGTCGAGTGCGTGCACCTCGAATGGGCCGGCGAGACGTTGCTCGTGCTGCTCAACCACACGGAGGCCGAGCGGGACGTCGAGCTCGACCGCATCCGGCGGGATCTCCTCGGCGACCGCGAGCACGAGCGCTCGATCCGGCTCGCGCCCTTCGGCGTCGCGCTGCTCGCGCCGGTGCGCAGCGCCGTCCAGACGATTACGTGAGCAGCCTGCGGCTGCTGACCGGCTCGCAGCACCTGTACGGGCCCGGGACGCTCGCCGCCGTCGAGGCGCACGGGCGCGAGGTGGCCGGCGCGCTCGGCGAGGCCCTGCCGCTACCGGTCGAGCACCGCGGCCCGGTCACGACGGCCGAGGAGATCCGCCGTGCCTGTTTCGAGGCGACGGCCGACGACGACTGCGCGGGCGTCGTCGTCTGGGCGCACACCTTCTCGCCCGCGAAAGCCTGGATCGCCGGCCTCGAAGCGCTCGGCAAGCCGCTCCTGCACCTGCACACGCAGTTCGAACGGGAGCTGCCGTGGGCGGAGATCGACATGGACTTCATGAATCTCAACCAGTCGGCGCACGGCGACCGCGAGCTCGCGCACGCGCTGACGCGGCTCGGCGTCCGCCGCAAGACGGTCGCCGGCCACTGGCGCGACCCGGCTGTCGTCGCGCGCGTCGAGACGTGGGCGCGCGCCGCGCTCGGGCTCCGCGAGGCGCGCTCCCTCACGGTTGCGCGCATCGGCGACAACATGCGCAGCGTCGCCGTCACCGAGGGCGACAAGGTCGAGGCGCAGCGCCGGCTCGGCTTCGCCGTGGACGGCTACGGCGTCGGCGAGCTCACCGACGCAGTGGCGCAGGCGGCCGACGTGGAGGTGGACGGGCTCGTCGCGGAGTACGAGGAGGCGTACGAGCTGGCGCCGGCGCTGCGCGGCAGCGAGGCGCTGCGCGAGGCGGCGCGCATCGAGCTCGGACTGCGCGCATTCCTGGACTCCCGCGGTGCCCACGCGTTCACCGACACGTTCGAGGATCTCGGCGCGCTCCGCCAGTTGCCCGGGATCGCGGTGCAGCGGCTGATGGCGGACGGCTACGGCTTCGGGGCGGAGGGCGACTGGAAGACGGCGGCCCTGCTCCGCATCGCGAAGGTGATGGCGGCGGAGCTTCCGGGCGGCACCTCCTTCATGGAGGACTACACGTACGACCTCACGCCCGGCAGCGAGGCGGTGCTCGGCGCGCACATGCTGGAGGTCTGCCCGTCGATCGCCGCGGCCCGTCCGTCGTGCGAGGCGCACCCGCTCTCGATCGGCGCGCGCGAGGACCCGGTGCGGCTCGTCTTCACCGCGCACCCGGGCGAGGCGGTCGTCGCGTCGCTCGTCGACCTCGGCGACCGGTTCCGCCTCGTCGTCAACGAGGTCGAGGTCGTCGAGCCGCCGGCGACGCTGCCGAAGCTGCCCGTCGCGCGCGCGCTCTGGCGGCCGCGACCGGACTTCACGACCGCCGTCGAGGCCTGGCTGGCCGCAGGCGGCGCGCACCACACCGTGCTGAGCTTCCCGCTCGGCGCCGAGGCGTTCGTCGACCTCGCCGAGATGACCGGGACGGAGGTCGTTGCGATCCGATGATGTTCGAGGAGCTCCGCCGCCGCGTCGTCACCGCGAACCTCGAGCTCGTGCGGCTCGAGCTCGCGATCCTCACGTTCGGGAACGCGAGCGCCGTCGACCGCGACGCCGGTGTCATGGCGATCAAGCCGAGCGGCGTCCCGTACCACGAGCTGACCGCCGAGTCGGTGCCCGTGCTCGACCTCGCCCACGGAACGATGCTCGACGGCGAGCGGCGTCCCTCGTCCGACACGCCGACGCACCTCACGCTGTACCGCGTGTTCGGCGAGATCGGCGGGATCGTGCACGTGCACTCCCCGTACGCGACCGCCTGGGCGCAGGCGTGCCTGCCGATCCCGTGCCTCGGCACGACGCACGCCGACCACTTCCGCGGTCCGGTGCCCGTGACGAGAACGCTCACGCGCGAGGAGATCGCGGGCGGCTACGAGCAGGCGACCGGGACGGCGATCGTCGAGCTCGGCCTCGACCCGGCGTCGATGCCGGCGGCGCTCGTCGCCTCGCACGCACCCTTCACATGGGGACGTGACATCGAGTCGGCCGTCGAGAACGCCGTCGCGCTCGAGGCCGTCGCGGCGAGCACGTACCGCGCGCTCGTCCTGCGGTCGGACTGCGTGTCGATCGACGACGGCCTGCTCGCGAAGCACTTCGACCGCAAGCACGGCCCCGGCGCCTACTACGGACAGCCGACATGAGGTGCGCGGTGGGCATCGACTTCGGCACGGAGTCGGCGCGCGCGCTGCTCGTGGACTGCGCCGACGGCCGCGAGCTCGGCGTTGCCGTCCACGCCTACGAGCACGGCGTGATCGACGAGCGGCTGCCCATGCCGGACGACCACGTGACGCTCGGGACCGACTGGGCGCTGCAGGACCCGCTCGACTACGTGCGCGCGCTGCAGCACACGGTGCCGCGACTCCTCGACGAGACCGGTGTCGCGCCGGCGGACGTCGTCGGGATCGGGATCGACTTCACCTCGTGCACGATGCTGCCGGCGCTCGCCGACGGGACGCCGCTCTGCGCGGTCGACGAGCTCCGCCGCGAGCCGCACGCCTGGGTGAAGCTGTGGAAGCATCACGCCGCCCAGCCTGAGGCCGACCGCATCAACGCCGTCGCCGAGGCGCGGGGCGAGCCGTGGCTCGCCCGCTACGGCGGCCGCTACTCCGCGGAGTGGTTCTTCTCCAAGGCGCTGCAGATCCTGGACGAGTCGCCGGAGACGTATGCGCGCGCCGACCGCCTGCTCGAGGCGGCGGACTGGATCGTCTGGCAGCTGACCGGCGTCGAGACGCGCAACATGTGCACCGCCGGCTACAAGGCGATGTGGTCGGAGGAGAGCGGCTTCCCCGACGAGGCGTTCTTCGCCGCGCTCGACCCGCGCTTCGCGCGGGTCGTCGACGAGAAGATGTCGCGCACGCTCCTGCCGCTCGGCAGCCGCGCCGGGCGGCTGTGCGCGCGGGCGGCGGCGTGGACGGGCCTCGAGCCGGGTACGCCCGTGGCGACGGCGAACGTCGACGCGCACGTCTCGGTGCCGGCTGTCGGCGTCGTCGAGCCCGGCCGGTTCGTGGCGATCATGGGCACGAGCACGTGCGACATCCTCGCCGGCCGCGAGCTCGCGCACGTGCCCGGAATGTGCGGCGTCGTCGCCGACGGCGCGCTGCCCGGCCTCTACGCGTACGAAGCGGGGCAGTCGGCGGTCGGCGACATCTTCGCCTGGTTCGTCGACTCGGTCGGCACGCCGCACGACGTGCTCGGCAACCGTGCCGCCGCCCTGCGGCCGGGCGAGAGCGGGCTGCTCGCGCTCGACTGGTGGAACGGCAACCGATCCGTGCTCGTCGACGGCGACCTGCGCGGACTGCTCGTCGGGATGAGCCTCGCGACGCGGCCGCACGAGATCTACCGGGCGCTGATCGAGGCGACCGCGTTCGGCACGCGCGTGATCGTCGACGCGTTCGAGCGCGGCGGCGTCCCGGTCGAGGACGTCGTCGCGTGCGGGGGGCTCCCCGACAGGAACCCGCTGCTGATGCAGATCTACGCCGACGTGCTCGGCCGCTCGATCTCCGTCGCGGGCTCGGCGCAGGCGCCCGCGCTCGGCGCGGCGATGTTCGGCGCCGTCGTCGCCGGCGAGCACGCGTCGATCGTCGACGCATCCCGGGCGATGGCGCCGCCGATGCGCGAGGTCTACCGCCCGGACCCGGAAGCAGTCGCCGTGTACGCGCGTCTTTATCGCGAATACCTCCGGCTGCACGACCTGTTCGGCCGTGACCCCGACAGTGTGATGAAGCGCCTGAACGACGTCCGGCGTGAGCAGCGCGAGCTACGGCCGGAGGCCGCCCGGGACTGATCACTTCGCGCAATCGGATTGCGCGGCAATCTGATTGCATGGGCCGATGACGAAGGTGACGTTCGTCGGCGCGGGCTCGGTCGTGTTCGCGCGCAATCTCACGGGCGACTTGCTCGGCTTCGACGCGCTGCGCGACTCGACGGAGCTCGTGCTCATGGACATCGACGAGGAGAGGCTGCGCACGTCCGAGCTCGCCGCGCGGCGCGTCGCCGACGCGCTCGGCTCGAGCGCGCGGATCGAGGCGACGACCGACCGCCGCCGCGCCGTCGACGGCGCGGACTACGTCGTGACGATGATGCAGGTCGGCGGGTACCGGCCGGCGACCGTCACCGACTTCGAGGTCCCGAAGCGCTACGGACTGCGGCAGACGATCGCCGACACGCTCGGGGTCGGCGGGATCATGCGGGGGTTGCGGACGATCCCCGTCCTGCTCGACCTCTGCCGCGACCTGGAGGAGCTCGCACCGGACGCGCTCCTGCTCCAGTACGTCAACCCCATGGTCGCCAATTGCTGGGCGGTCGCCGAGGCGACGTCGATCCACACCGTGGGTCTCTGCCACTCCGTGCAGCACACGGCGCGGCAGATCGCGAAGGACGTCGGCGTGCCGCCGGACGAGCTCGACTTCCTCTGCGCCGGGATCAACCACGTCGCGTTCTACCTCCGCCTCGAGCACCGCGGCGAGGACGTCTATCCGCGCCTGCACGAGGTGATCGCCGAGGATCGCGTCCCCGACTGGAACCGCGTCCGCTACGAGCTCTTCCGCCACTTCGGCCATTTCGTCACCGAGTCGTCGGAGCACTTCGCCGAGTACTCGCCGTGGTTCATCAAGGACGGCCGCGACGACCTGATCGAGCAGTTCAACGTCCCGCTCGACGACTACCTGCGCCGTTGCGAGGAGCAGATCGAGCGCTGGCACACGCAGCGCGTCGAGCTGGAGCGGGGCGAGGGGATCGAGGTGCACCGCAGCGCCGAGTACGGCGGGCGGATCGTCAACGCGATCGAGACCGACGAGCCCTTCCGCTTCAACGGCAACGTGCCGAACAGTTCCGCCGATGGCGGCCGCCTGCTCACGGACTTCGCCGAGGAGGCGGTCGTCGAGGTGCCGTGCGTCGCCGACGCGCGGGGGATCACGCCGGAGCACGTGGGCGCGCTCCCGCCGCAGCTCGCCGGGCTGATCCGCACGAACCTGAACGTGCACGAGCTCGTCGTCCGCGCCGCCCTCGACGGCAGCCGCGAGCACGCCTACCACGCGGCGATGCTCGACCCGCACACGGCGGCCGAGCTTTCGCTCGACGAGATCCGCCGGCTCGTGGACGAGCTGCTCGCCGAGCACGGCGAGCTCATTCCAGAGCTGACATAGCGACGAGCGCGGCGAGCGGGAACGCGAGGCACCACACCGAGATCTCGCGCAACCCGAACGCGCCCGCCGTCGCGAAGACGACGTAGGAGACCCAGATGCCGACGACGAGCAGGAGCCACTGCTGCGACGTCTCCCGGTGGAGCGCCCTGCGGACGGCGGTCACCGTCATCGTCGTCAACGGCCCCGACACGTACGTCGTGCGAACGGGCGCGCCCGCGATCTCGGTCAGTGCCGACGTCTGCAGCCCGAAGGCGACCACGGCGAGCACCTCGAGGGCGAAGAACGCGGCCCGGGCGCGCCCCGGCCCGGTCTCGCCGTGGATCACGGTCGAGCCGTACACCATGTAGGCCGCGACGAGCGCCGCCTGCGCGGCGAACACCGGCCTCCGCGAGCGCAGCTCGATCACGGCCGTTCCGGCGGCGATCCCGAGGACGTACAGCGCCGGCGCGAGCACGAGCGGCAGCGCCTCGCCGAGGCGGTCGTGCGCGAGCGCGACCCCGAGCTTCGAGGCGTTCCCGGTCATGTGCGCGACAAAGAGGTGGTGCAGGGTGATGAAGCAGACGGCGTCGACGAAGCCGGCGATCGCCGCGAGGACCAGGGCGAGACGTTCTTCCCGCCTGGGAGGACGAGCGGAAGAGCGGTATCCGATGGTCTTTCTCTACCCCGACCGAAGCGCGTGAAGCGGCTCCGGCGCGCTGGTCGCCGGGGTCGATAGGACGGCGATTTAAGTATCACTTGAAACAAAGTCCGGAACGTGATCTGATCGGCCTCGGAACACCTGCGGCCCATACGTCGAGGGAGATGGACGTGTGACAGGCCCGAGCCTGGTCCGTACGAACGAGAGGCAGCCCCACCCCGTGACGTACACACGAGGTGGGGCGGCAGCACCGTGCCTCACGCCCCAGACGCCTGCGAGGACGAATAGAGGGGAGGTGGTGCTTAACGGAGTCTACGCCGCCTGCGGCCGCCCCGGTCAACGCCGGCCGGCGGCCGCGGCCTCGATCTGACCCTTTCTCGCGAAGGAGAACATCGTGACTCCACGTAGGTCATCGCGCGCGCGGCTCTGGAAGTTCGCCGCCGTGCTCGCAACGCTCGTCGCGCTCGCGGTCGTGCTCGTCGCCGGCTCGAACGCCAACCTGAACGGCAGCAAGTTCGAGGCGAACGACGGCAACCTCGCCGTCGACACCGCCGGAAACCTGGACTGGAACGCGCTGAGCACGGCAGCCGGCGCCGACCCACGGTTGAACGTCGGCGTCGAGCAGTTCAGCGGCCAGCAGGACAACTCCTTCGGCCAGGGGACGAAGGAGGACAACAGCAACGTCACGCTCGTGCAGGGCTCCATCCCGCCGCAGAAGAGCGACCTGACGCGGTTCTACGAGGCGTCGCAGGTCATCTCCGGCTACGGGGACGGGTCGCACGTGCTGCTCTACCTCGCCTGGGAACGCTCGAACGTCCTCGGCAGCGCGAACATGGACTTCGAGATCAACAAGGTCGGCACGCCGTGCCTGTCCAGCACCGGCCCGTTCCCGGTGGCCTGCACCATTACGCGGTCGACGGGCGACATCCTCGTCACCTACGACTTCACGAACGGTGGCGGAACTCCGACGGTCGGCATCCGCACGTGGAACGGGTCGAGCTGGCAGCTCGACTCCACGGTCGTGGCGGAGTCGGCGGTGAGCACGGGGACGGTGCACGACTCGCACGCGAACGTCGACCTGGCCGCGAACACGTTCGGCGAGGCGGCGATCGACCTGACCGCGTCCGGCGTCCTCGGCGCCGGAAGCTGCGGGTTCGGTCAGGCGACGACGTTCCTGGCGAGCCGCTCGTCCGCGTCGTTCACGTCGGAGATCAAGGACTTCGTCTCGCCGATCGCGACGCCGATCAACCCGTGCTCGTCGATCACGATCGTCAAGCGCACGCTGAACGGCGCGGGCACGCGCTCGGGAATCGACCAGTCGTTCGGCTACACGACGACCGGCAGCGGTCTGAGCGCGTTCTCGTTGAACGACAAGGCGGGCGTCGACACCGACGGCGCGAACATGAGGACGTTCGGGTCGCTGGGCCCCGGTAGCTACTCGGTCTCCGAGACGCTGCCGGTGACGGGCTTCACCTTCGTGAGCCTGATCTGCACGTCCTCCGGTTCGGGCACGAGCGCGAGCACGAGCGACGCCACGGCGTCGATCACGCTCGGGTTCGGCGGGAGCGCCACCTGTACCTACACGAACCGGCAGCAGGTCGGCGCCTTGAAGATCACCAAGACGTCGATCAAGGGGCCGCCGTTGAGCGGCGCGACGTTCTCGATCAGCGGGCCGGGCGGCTACTCGAACAGCGTCACGACCGGCGGCGACGGGACGGTATGCGTCGCCGGCCTCGTCTTCGGCACCTACTCGGTGCAGGAGACCGCCGCGCCGAGCGGGTACGCGATCGACGACGCATCGTCGCACGACGTCGCCGTCGGCAGCAACTCGGTGTGCGGGGACGGCAACGAGGCGACCTTCGCCGCGACCGACACGCCGCTGACCGACATCGCCGCGAGCGCGACGAGCGAGGTGAGCGGTGGAACGTCGAGCACGGTGACCTGCGTCGACGCGTCGAACGCCAACGTCGGCAACTCGCCGCAGTCCGGCGAGTCGGCGAGCGTCGCCGCTGTCGGCCTGCGGCCCGGCGTCTACACCTGCACGATCGTGGTCGACCCGTAGGTCCGGCCGCGGGGGAGGGCGGCGTCCGGCCGTCCTCCCCCGCAACCACGGGCCGGCGAGCTACGGCGCTTCGACGAGATCGCGCTCCGGCTCGTCTTCCTCGCCGCCGTCCTGATGTGCCAGTTCACGACGCTCACGAACACGCACGTCGGAAACCGACCGGAACACTCTGAATGTCCGTAGCATCGCCGCGAGCGCGACGAAGCCGACGACGAGGTTCGTGGCCAGCAGCGTCACCTTCATGCCGACGCTGAACGCGAGCACCGCCGCCGCGGACGCCTTCCCGGAGAAGACGTAGACGACGAGGCCCTGCTCGGTGCCGATGCCGCCCGGGGTGAGCGGGACGAGCGTCGAGAGGCTCTGCGCCACCTGCACGAGCAGCGCGTTGTGCAGCGTCGCGGGCAGCCCGAACGCGCGCAGGAGGAAGAAGATCGTCGCGAGCCGGAGCGCCCAGTCGAGCGCCTGCAGGGTGACGACCGAGCGGAGGTAGCGGCTGGGCTCGGTGAGAATGGCGCCGCCCGCGCGCACCTGCTGGAAGAGGTTCTCGACGCGCCGGCGCAACAGCAGGAAGGCAACGAGCAGCAGCACGAGCACGATGCCCGCGACGATCAGCGCCGTGTGCGGATTGCGCTGCACCCACGACCAGTCGATCGCGCGGAGCGTGCCGAGCACGTCGAGCCCCGGCAGGACGTTCTGCTGCAGCGCCCAGAGGAAGAGGCAGCCGGAGACGACGAAGTCGAAGAGCGTGTCCACCACGAGCGTCGCCGCGAGCGTCGGGTAGCGCGAGCCCGCGATCCGCTGCTTGATCAGGTAGAGCTTGACGACGTCGCCGCTGCGCGCCGGGAGCACCGCGTTCACGGCGGCGCCGGCCGCGTAGGCGCCGAACGCGTGCCGCCACCGCACGGCAGCGCCCGGATGCGCCGCGGCGAGGATGTTCCGCCACGCGCGCGTGCGCGCGCACAGCTTCGTCAGATGGAGCGCGACGGCGATGCCGAGCCATTGCCACCCGATCGCCCGCAGGTGGGAGACGAAGACGTCGAGCGCGTGGAGGATGGAGTGGAGCACGCGCCCGACATCATGCGCCGATCACGGTCGGGGAGCGAGGGAGCCCGCAACACGCAGCAGCTCGTTGCCGCTCAGGTCGCCGCCGACCGTGACCACGAGCGAGCCCGTGAGCGCCCAGACGTGCGGGACGGCCCGCGGCGTCAGCAGCAGATCCACGTCCGCGCCCTGCAGCGCGCCCCCGTCGAACGTCACGTGCTGCGGCTGGTCGACGAAGCCCTCGCCGCTCGCGAGCGGGTCGCTCCAGCTGCCGCCGCCGCGCAGGCGGGTCGTGACGAGGAACCGGTCGAGGCCCTTGCGGTAGCTGAGCGAGACGACCTGCTCGGACTGCGGGTTGCCGCCCTCCTTGCCGGTCGGCGCGCCCTCGCGCGCGACCGCCACGTCGGCCAGCCGGTAGCCGTCGGGCACCCAGGCCGGAACGAGCGGCGCGTAGCCGACCGCGCCGGCGACGTCCGAGAGCCCGACGCGGCGGAAGCCGTCGTCGCTGCGCATCACCTCGGCGCCTGCCGGGAACGCGAGCCTGAACGTCGAGGGCGGGACGTCCTCGTTCACCTGCAGCTGCTCGATGCTCAGCTCGCGCAGCACGCTCCCCTGCTTCAGCTCGACGACCTGCACCGGCATCCCCGTCTCCTGGTCGACGGTGATCCGGAAGCGGTCGCCCGAGAGCTGCGGGACGATCTTGTTCGGGACGGTGTCGACGTCGAGCCGCCATGCGGGCCGGCCGAGATACGTCGTCTCCTGTACGGCCGGGCTGCCCGAGGCGAGCGCGCCGCGCACGTAGTCCGCGAACTCGTCGGGGAGGAGCCACGTCGGCGGGCCGAGGTCGGGCGGCCCCGGCGCGACGCCGTCGCGTTCCGCGTAGAAGAGTGCGTCGGAGCTCAGGCTCGCGCTGTGCTGCGCCGAGCGCGCGACGCCGGCGGACGCGTCGTAGGTGATCACGTCGCCGGGCTTCGGCCCTTCGAGGCGCACGTCGCCGGCGGCGTCGAGGACGAAGCGCCACCGATCCGTCCCGTGCTGCGCGGGGCCGCTCGCGACGAGCACGCCCTGCAGCGTGCGCATCTCCGCGAGCGCGGCGCGCACGTGCGCCTTGACGACGGCAGCGTTCGCCGGCTCGGTGCCCGTCGTGCTCGTGACGGCGAAGGCGACGACCGCCGCGGCGGCGGCCACTGCGGCGACGGCGGCGAGCCGCACGCCACGGCGCGTCCACACCGGACGCCGCTCGCCGGTGAGGCGCGCGCGCAGCTCGCGGTGGAAGTCGGCGCGGTGCTCGGGCGTGTCCAGCTCGCGCAGCGCCGCGCCGAGCCGGTCGTCCCGGTCTTCGGTGAGCGTGTCGTCGGTCATCGTTCGGACGCTCCTTCGAGGTCGTCGGAGAGGAAACGGCGGAGCACCGCGCGCGTGCGGTTGAGCCGCGACGCGACCGTGCCCTCGGGCACGCCGAGGATCTCGGCGGCGCTGCGGTAGTCGAAGCCCTGCGCGTCGACGAGCAGCACGGCGGCGCGATCCGGGGCCGGAAGCGCGGCGAGCGCGTCGGCGAGCAGCCGCCGGACGGGGAGGAGCTCGCCGGGGCCCGGCCGCGGGTCGGGCCGCTCGCGGACGCTCTCGAGCGGCACGACCTGCCGCTCGCGCCGGAGCTCGTCGATGCACGCGTTGTAGGCGATCCGGTACAGCCACGTGCCGACCGCGGAGTCGCCGCGGAAGGACGGCAGCGCGCGGAATGCGCGGACGTACGCCTCCTGCAGCGCGTCGTCCATCCGGTCGCGGTCGCCGAGCAGTCGGTAGGCGAGCGCCCGCAGCCCGTCGTCGTAGTGCCGGACCAGCAGGGCGAACGCCCGCTGGTCGCCGCGGCGGGCGCGCGCGAGGACTGCCGGATCGATCTCCATCGGACGTTGGACGGCGCCGGGCGCCGTTTCCTTCACGGGATCCTAGGTCGCCCTGCTAAATTGACGTTTACGTGAAGATTCAATCCAGCACGAACCCATTCCGGCAGCCGAAGGCGGTCTTTGCGGTCGCCCTCGCGTGCGTCGTGTCGTTCATGGGTATCGGGCTCGTCGACCCCATCCTCCCGGCGCTCTCCACGAAGCTGCACGCGACGCCGAGCCAGGTCGAGCTCCTCTTCACGAGCTACCTCGTGATCACCGCGGTGGCGATGCTCGTGACCGGGTGGGTCTCGAGCCGGATCGGGCCGAAGCGGACGCTCGTCGTGGGGCTCGTCCTGATCGTCGTCTTCAGCGCGCTCGCCGGCGCCTCG
>Ga0070683_100003443_pt1 | contig 12848 bp, 10 predicted proteins | sample KBSC713LmetaG_FD_64662 | JGI IMG/M metagenome (GOLD analysis project Ga0070683, IMG submission 64662) | Corn rhizosphere microbial communities from Kellogg Biological Station, Michigan, USA - KBS C7.1-3L metaG | ecosystem: Host-associated > Plants > Roots > Rhizosphere ...
GCTCGCCGAGACGAACACGCACTGCGCGACGACGCCGTCGCTGCCGTCGCAGTTGTCGTCCGCGAAGCCGGGATCGATCGGATCGGCGTCCGAAACTTTGGTGCACGAGTATTCGCAGCCGCAGACGCCCGTGGCCGGATTGCCATCGATGTCCCACGTTCCGGCCGGGCAGGTCGTCCCGCACTGCGACGTTCCGTCGGGCGAGCCGTCGTCACCCGGCGCGCCGTCCATGCCGCCGTCGGGCGAGCCGCCGTCGCCGCCGCCGCCCGCGGTGCCGCTCGTGCCCGCGGTGCCGCTCGTGCCGGCGGTGCCGCTCGTGCCGGCGGTGCCGCTCGTGCCCGCATCACCGCCGACGCCCGAAGTGCCGGCCGCGGACGTTCCACCCGAGCCGCCACCCGACGAACCGCCGGAACCCCCGTGGCTCGTCGTGCCGGCCACGGGCGTCACGTCGCCGCACGCGACGGCAAGAGCTGACGTTCCGAGCACGATTGTAAGCAGGGCCCCGAATCGATCCATCGGCGTACGTCATGCATCGGCGGAAGCGCGCGGGTTCATGATGGTGCGGGATCGCACAGCCCGGCGACCTTGCAAGTCGTCGATTTAACGTGTGATTTTTGCGCGCTCGCCGGTCGCGCGCCTCACCCGACGGGTATCTTCAGAGACAGTTCCTCACTTGAAGTCGCCGGCCAGCTCGTTCAGGTACGTCTCGAGATTGGTGTAGCCGACCTTCGAGAGGTTCGTCTTGTTGCCGTCGGCCGCATCCGACGGATTGAGACCGTGGGACTTTTCCCAGGCGTCAGGGATGCCGTCGTGGTCGGTGTCCCAGTCGGCGGCACGCGTGGTGGTGGGATAGCTCTCGTAGCCGCCGACGTCGTTCTCGGTATCGGGTAGACCCGCGAGCCCCGTCTTGCTTCCCTTGTAGTGGGTGGTTCCGTCGCGCGTCTCCTGAATGACGCGCTTGTCGTGGTCATCGAGCATCGGCACGTTGGCGCCGACGTTCGCGAGCACGTTCGTGTACGCGTCGCCGGCCGATTGGGTCGTGACGTTCTGAGTGAAGAAGGGCGTCGTCACCCAGGGGTTGTAGTCGCGTGCCTGACCGGTCGCCTCGCGGCCCTTGTCCTGGCTCGACTCGTCGAAGTGGCCCGGCATCACGTTGCCGACGAAGTAGTAGTACTGGCCACCCATGAAACCGTCGTTCTGCGCGTTCAGCGCGTAGAAGAACGTCGTGGCCGGCCCGGGCTTGTAGTAGTTGTTGACGAAGTTGACCTGGTGCGCGCCGCCGTCGGTCGTGCGGTACTGCCAGTTGTAGACGACGTTGTTGCGGATATCGACGGCGCCGTCGTAGTTCAGCGTCCCGTGAAGCAGCCCGCCCGCGAGGCTCCAGTTGCGGCCCGCGCAGTGCGCGAGCAGGTTGTGGTGGAAGCTGCCGATGTTGCCCGAGATGCTGGCGGCGAATCCATGCGGCTGCGTTCCGGTGTGATCGGGCGTGCTGTCGTCGTAGTGGTAGGAGTCGTTCAAGCACTCGGAGATCAGCGTCCGCTGCAGCGTGATGTTGTGGGCGCTGCGCGAGCTGAAGGCTTCGTCGATCGTCCAGCTGATCGAGCAGTGGTCGTAGATGGTGTTGTCTGCTGACGCCATCCCCATCCCGTCCATCGCCGTCATCGAGTAGCCGCCGACCTTGAGGCGAATGAAGCGCATGATCACGTCCGCGCCGCCGGTCATGCCGAACGCGAAGTTCCGGATCGCGATTCCCTTCCCCGGCGCTGTCTGTCCGGCGACGGTCACCGTGCTGTTGTTGCCGCTCCCGGTGATCAGCAGCTTCGACTTGAGCGCGATGACGCCGCTGACGTTGAACACGATGGTGCGCGCGCCGGTCATCTCGACGGCGGCGCGCAAGCTGCCGGCGCCCGAGTCGTTCAGGTTGGTGACCTCGACGACCTTGCCGCCGCGGCCTCCCTTCGAGTAGCGCCCGTATCCTTCCGCGGTCGGAAACGCCTTCAGCTCCGTTTCCTTCGCATCGAGGAAACCTGCCGCGCCGCCGGTGCCGGTCGCGCCGCCGCCGCCGGTGGCACCACCGCTGCCGGAGGAACCGCCCTTGCCGGCCGCGCCGCCAGCGCCCGCGGAACCGCCCGCACCGCCCCGACCAGATGCGCCGCCTGTGCCGGCGCCGCTGCCCGATGAACCGCCGGCGCCCGCGCCGCCGCGACCGGATGCGCCGCCGGTGCCCGCGCCACCGCTCCCGACGGAAGCGCCCGCTCCCGAAGATCCGCCCGTGGCCGTCGCGCCACCCGTGCCGGCGCCGCCGCTGCTGGACGAGCCGCCGGTGCCACTGCTTCCGCCCGGGCCCGAGGTTCCGCCGGACGCTCCCGCGCCGCCGAGCGATCCCGCGGCGCCTCCGGTGCCGGTTCCGCTTGCGCCGCCGGATCCTGTCCCGGCACCCGTGCCTCCGGTCGCCATCGCCCCGCCCGTCGCCCCGGTTCCGGACTCTGTCGGGGCGCACGCAGCCAGGGAGAAAGCGACCGAACCCCACAGGGCCGCGTGGACGAACCGGGACATACGATTGGACATGAGGTGAGCTCCGTCGTGCCGTTGGTGGGCTATGTCGGCAGCACCTCGTACTGATCGCATTCCGTTCAAGTTTCGAGGCGGGTCGACGGGGCGCGCGCGATCCGCGGTTCTGACGACCTGAAACTCGGTGATCAGAACGGGCCGCTCGCGACATCAGCCCCGGCCCGATCCGCCGTTACCGGACGGACGTCCGCATCGTTCGCCGCTCAGCGCGACGACCGCGGCGCCGTCATGATCCGGTCGCTTGGCGCGCGCGGCGCCGAGAGCAGCCCGACGTAATCCGCCAGGATGCGCAGGGATTCGTCGAGGACCAGGTTGTCAGGGGCGCGCGACTGCGCGGCCTCGGCTTCGGCCTCCTCCTTGGTTGCTCCGGGTTTGGCGACCGCGGCGCCCGGCGGCGGCGTTGCCGCGCCCGTGCGGCGTGGAGGCAGACCGGGCAAGCTGGCGCCCTTGACGGTTATCTCGTACGCGGGGATGCCGGCCTCCACGGCTTCTGCCTTGGCCGCGGTCGCTCTGGCGAGCGCCTTGTCCTCAACCTGCTCTCGCCGGCGCTCGACCTCGTTGAGCGAGACCGACTTGCCGTCCAGGCGGGACTTGAGACGAGCGAGCTGTTTGCGCACGTCGTCGAAGGCGGGATCGGCGGCCACCCGCCGGGCCGAGCCGTCACGCAGCGGCGTCAGGTGCGGCGCGACCGCGCCAAACCCTTTGTAGGGCGCGGCGGAGATCGTGTCCCACGGCAACGGATCGTCCAGCTTGTCTTCGCCCACCGGCAAGATGCCGCTTGCCGCCGCGATGACGATGTCGGACGCGACGCCGCGCAGCTCCGTCGAAGCGCCGCTCGGCCGGTAGAACTTGCTGACGGTCACCTTCAGCGCGCCCGGATCGGTCGCATGGGCCACACCTGCCTGATCCATGACCGCGCCCAGCGGCACGATGGTCTGCACGGTCCCCTTGCCGAAGGTCGAAGGATCGCCGACCACGACCGCGCGGCCGTAGTCCTGCAGCGCTCCGGCGACGATCTCGGAGGCCGAGGCGCTGAACCGGCTCGTCAGCACGACGAGCGGTCCCGTGTAGCTCACCTTCGCGTGCTTGTTGGCCTCGACCTCGATGGCGCCCTTGGCGTCCCGGGTCTGGACGACCGGCCCGCCGCCGATGAACAGCGACGTCAGCTCGACCGCCTCCTGCAACGAGCCGCCGCCATTGCGGCGCAGGTCCAGCACCACGCCGCGCACCTTTTCCTCCTGCAGCTTCGTGAGCAGACGCGCGACGTCGGCCGTGGCGCCGTGCCCGCTTCGATCCTTGGCGTCGCCAGTGCCGGCGTAGAAGGAAGGCAGGTCGATCACGCCGAGCCGCAGCGGTCCGGCGCCGGGGCGCGGCAGGTCGACGACGCGCGCCTTCGCCTGCTGATCTTCCAGCTTCACCTCGGCCCGAGTGAGGCGCACGGTTTTCCGGGCGCCGCCGGTGGCGGGCAAGATGGTCAGCGTCACGAGTGACCCTCTGGGCCCGCGAATCAGCTCGACGATGCGCGTGAGCGGCATGCTGGTGACGTCGACGGCCGCCTGTCCGTCCTGCGCGACCGCGACGATGCGGTCCCCGGGTTTGAGCGCGCCGCTCAGCGCCGCCGGGCCACCGGGGACCAGCTCGCGGATCGTGCAAAGGCCATCCTCCGTCCCAAGCGCCGCTCCGATCCCGAACAATGACAAGTTCATCGAGATCGAAAACGAGGCCATCGACTCCTTGTCCAGATAATCGGAGTGGGGGTCGTAGACGTGGGCGAGCGCGTCCAGGTAAATCTCCAGCACCTCTTCGTTTCCGAGCGCGCTCATCGTCTTGAGCTGCTGCTCGTGGCGCCGGATCAGCGTCGCGGCGATGTCCTTCGGCGGTTTGACCGCGAGCTTTTCCTCCAGGACCTCCGCGCGCAGCTGTTGCCGCCACAGCGCGTGTGCCGCGGCCAGGTCGCGCGGCCGCTCCTCGTGCGTGCGGTCGATCAGGAGCTGGTCGCGGCCGGTGAAGGTGAACCGCTCGCTGCGCAGGAGATGGGTGTCGAACTCGACCTGCTGGCGAAGCCGCTGGAGGTAGCGCGCAAAGATGAGGTGGGCCGCTTGCGTATCACCCTCGACCCGCGTCTTCTGCGCCAAGGTCGCGCGCACCGGCGCCAGCTCGTCCAGATCGGTGCCCAGAAGCAACGAGCGCGTGCCGTCGAGGGCGTCCGTGTAACGGTCGAGCAGCTTCCCCGCCAGCTGCTCGTCGAGCGGGTGATGCGCGAGCTGCGAGCTGCCCAGCAGCGAAGCGGTCACGCGCGTGACGGCGGCTTCGGTCGCTCGCGAGCTGGTCGTATCGGACGTCCGCGCGACGGCGGATGACGTCATCAACACGAGCGCCAGGACAAAAGACAAACGACGGATCCAGGCTCTCCCTGGTTGATTCATGCTGAGCCACTCTCCGGGTGAAAGGGTACCGAGATGTTCGGGCAACCGGACAAATATGGCAGCCGCTGCGCGTGCTGCCACCGGCATAGAGCTGGACCGGATCGTCGCACGAACCCTGATCGCGCGCGCTGGCGCTCGATCGCGCCTACCTACGCCAGCTGAAGCCCGCAGTCTGCGCAAGCGCCGGCCGCCAGCGGCCCGACTGTGCCGCAGGCGGGGCAAGAGACGCTGTCTGCGTCGGCCGGCGCAGGGACCGCGACCGCCGCATGCGTGGCATCGATCGTCCCCTCGCGGAGGGCGAGCGCCCGCCAGCGGTCCTGGAGCAGCTTCGCGACGAGCGGGACGTCCTCGCTTCGCGCCAGCAGGTCAATCTTCGGCGCGCAGCCGCAGCCGCCCTTCCCGCAGCAATCGCCGCGGTCGAGCAGCACGGGGATGTCCGCCTCCAGGCACGCGTCGCGCACCTCCTTGGCATCGCCCAGCGAGGCTTGCAGGCAAAGAACCAGCTCGGCGTCGGCGAGAGATCGCTCCGCGTCGTCCACGTCCATCGCGTCATTGTACCCTGCGACGAACTCCACCCGCCGGCGGTCTACCGCGCCGCCGGAGGGGGCAGTCCCGCGTCCAGCCAGGCGTCGATCTCGCGCCACACGTCTTCGGTCAAGGGACGCCGGTGACCGCGGTTCGGGACCAGGATCAGCTCTTTGGGCGCCTGCAGCGCCGCGAAGATCCGCTGCGAGTGATCGGGCTGCGTCTTGCGGTCGCGCGCGCCATGGATGATCAGCGCGGGTACCGTGATGTGGGGGGCCGCGGCCAGCGGGCTGACCTCGTCGGCCCGGAAGTGGGCCCGCTGCTCGGCCAGCTTGAAGGCTCTGTCGATGTCTCGCCGGGTCGCGAAGAACGGCGCGCGCTCCTCGACGATGGTGCGCAGATCGGAGAAAGGCGAGACCGCGACGACGGCGTCGATGCGCCGATCGTCAGCCGCCGCTTGCAGCGCGACCGCCGCTCCCATGGAGAACCCCATGACGACGATCGGCTTCGCCTCCACCCGATCGAGGACGCGCTCGAGATCCCTTTTTTCGTAGTACCCGTACGTGCAGGCGTTCCCCTCCGATTCGCCGTGGGCCCGGCTGTCGTAGGCGATGACCTCGAAGCCGCGTCCGACGAAGTGATCGGTGATCTCACCGCCCGACGCCCGGTTATCAGAGAGACCGTGGAGGAAGACGACGGTGCCCCGCTTGTCCCGGGTGTGGAACCACCGACCGGCCAGCCTGACGCCGTCGCCTTCGAACTCGACGACCTCGAACGACGCGACCGGCTGTTGCCTCGCCGGCCGGCGCTTCGGATGCAACAGTGCATCCGCGCCCCACGAAGCCGGCACGCAGGCGCCCGCAACCATCCCGAGCACCAGCGCGCCGAAGATCGTTCGGCCCCTCCCCACGACCCCCACCTAACGTTGAAGGTAGGAACGCTCAGCCGCGGCGCCAGCCGCCGACGACAACGAGTTCATCTCGATCGGTGGCGGTCGGCCGCGGTCAAAGATCAAGGAGGTGGGGATGAAACCACATACCGCCGCCTCGGCCACGGATCAGGCGCATGTATCATGCAATCGTTGCATCATACAATGTCATTGACCGCGCTTGGTGGCGGCCTAGAATTCGAGGGCGATGGCACAGGAGAACCGGTTCGCCGAGCTGCTTTCCGCGGTGGCCCGCGAAGTTACGCTGCGGCAAGCCTCGGACGTGTGTTGCGGAGAGCTGACGCTCGAACAGTTCCAGACCCTGCGCGCGCTCAGCAGATCGGACGCGCTGTCCATCGGGGCCCTATCGGCGCAGCTTCGCGTGGACATGTCCACGATGAGCCGGAACGTCACGGTGCTCGAACGGAACGGCTACCTCCTTCGCGCGCGCAGCGCGGACGATGCGCGGGTCGTTCACGTGAGGCTCACAGCCAAGGGCAAGCGGGCCCTCGAGTCCTTGCGATGCGACGAGCAGGACGTCCTCAAGGACGTCTACCAGCGACTGCCGGCGGGCGAGCGCCCGGTCGTGCTGAAGGCGCTGGAGGCGCTCCAGAGCTGCCTCGGAGAGTCGGCGGGCGGTGTGCCTTGTTGTCCTCCCGCGCGATCGGGAAAGAACGCTTCGTGAGCCGACCCGTCGATTCCGGTCGGCCGGCCGCGCGCCGGGCGTCGCTTCCGCGTCGGGTCGTCGCCGAGGGTGTCGGGACCGCTTTCCTTCTCGCGACGGTCATCGGTTCTGGAATCATGGGCGAGCAGCTCTCCGGCGGAAACGTGGCGCTGGCGTTGCTCGCGAACACGATCGCCACCGGGGCGGGCCTCGTCGCGCTGATTCTCACGTTCGGAGGCATCTCCGGCGCGCACTTCAACCCGGCGGTGACGGTCGCCGACGCCAGCCAGGGCGGCATCCAGTGGCGCGATGTCGGTCCGTACATCGCGGCCCAGCTGGCCGGAGCGTTCGCCGGCGTCGCGCTCGCGCACGTGATGTTCGACGCGCCGGTGTTCTCTGCGTCCAGGCACGTCCGGTCGGGACTCGGCCAGCTGACGGGTGAATTCATGGCCACCTTCGGGTTGGTGTCGGTGATCCGGGGGTGCGCGCGCACTCGTCCGTCGGTGACGCCGTTCGCCGTGGCCGCCTTCATCACGGCTGCTTATTGGTTCACGTCGTCAACGTCGTTCGCCAACCCGGCCGTTACCATGGCGCGGGCAGCGTCCGACACGTTCGCGGGAATCCGCCCAGCGGACGCGCCCGCGTTCATCGCCGCGCAGGCGCTGGGCGCGACCACCGCGACCGCGCTCTTCCGGTGGCTGGTGCCGAGCGTTCCCGCGGTGGCCAATCAAGTGGCGAGAACCGACGACCAGGAGAACGCCGCATGAACCTGCTCGGCGCAGCCGCAGACGAAAAAGGAGAATCATGAAGACCGTGCTGTTCGCTTGCGTCCACAACGCCGGCCGCTCCCAGATGGCGGCGGCGTGGTTCAACGCTCTTGCCAATCCCCAGGCCGCGCGTGCCATCTCGGCCGGCACGGAGCCCGGCTCCCGCGTCCACCCCGAGGTCCTGGAGGCCATGAAGGAGGTCGGCATCGATCTCTCGAACGCTCAGCCCACGCTCCTCACGCGCGAGCTCGCGGCAGGCTCGGAGCTGCTGGTCACGATGGGCTGCGGCGAGAAGTGCCCCGTGGTGCCCGGTCTGCGTCGCGACGACTGGCCGCTCGAAGATCCGAAGGGCAAGACCGTGGAGGTCGTACGCCGGATTCGCGAAGAGGTCCGTGGGCGCATCGAGACGTTGATTGCCCAGGAGGGCTGGGGCGGCGCGCGGACCGCGGCAGGACCGCAATGAGCAACGTTCACATCCATCTGCATGTCTCGGACCTCGAGGCGAGCCGCGCGTTCTACGAGCGCTTCCTCGGGGCCGAGCCGGTCAAGGTCAAACCCGGCTACGTGAAGTTCCTGCCGTCGTTCGTGCCGATCAACCTCGCGCTCTCCGCGGGTGAGGCGGGCGCGGGCAAGACCGTCGACCACCTCGGCTTCCAGGTCGAGTCGCGCGAAGCGGTCGCGGCGCTGCTCGACCGCGTGAAGGCGAGCGGGCTCGACGTCCGGGAAGAGATGGATACGAGCTGCTGCTACGCGAATCAGGACAAGTTCTGGGTGCGCGATCCGGACGGTGTCGAGTGGGAGGTCTACCATCTCAACTACGACGTCGACGAAGACGCGGCGGCGGGGGGGACGACCTGCTGCACCCCGCTGGCGAAGATCAAGCTCACGCGAGGGTTCAAGCAGCCCTGATCGTGGTTCGGACCGAAAGCCTGTTGCCGCCGATCACGTCGTCGGGAACGGCGCCGACCACGAATCAAACGCTTTGGCCGCCCGATCGCGCGTGAACACGGCGTGCGGCGTGCCCGCCGGAATCGCGATCGCCTCGCCCGGTCCGACGCGGACCACGGCGCCGTCGATCTCGAAAAGCAACTCTCCTTCGACCACCGACGTGATCTGCTCGCCCTCGTGTTGGTGTCGCTCGAAACGCGTGCCCGGGTCGACCTCGAAATACGTCATCAGGACGCGATCGAGCCCGACCGCCCACATGCGCGCGCCCGGAACGTCCGGGCGCAGCGGCAGGAGCGACCTCGGAAGGAAGCGCGGGCCGGCGTCGAGTCGTTTCGACATCACCGTCGCCGTCGACGGGCAGAGGGTCCGGAACTCGGCGGTACGCCGGATCGCGGGCGCAGCATCCTGCCGATCCCGAGGGGCGTAGCCCTGCTTCTCGAAGTAGCCGCGGGCGTCGGTCGTCAGAAGGTAAAGCTCGCGGGCACCCGTGCCACGTGCGATTGCTTCCGCGCCGGCGCAGAGGGCGCGCGCGAGCCCGCGTTCGCGTCGTTCCGCGACGACACACAGCGAACGCAGGAGCGCTTCGTTGCCGTGGGGCTCGACACCCACTACGCCCGCGAGCTCACGATCTGTTCTCGCGACCAAAAAGCCCGCGAGATGCTCGCCGACGTCCGCGGACGGGAGCCCATGGGCGTCCAAGAGACGGCAGATCGGATCCAGGTCGCTCGGCGACGCCGGTTCTAGTGTCGGCGGCGGGCTCATCGGCATGTTGTTCGCTGGGTAGTGTAGCCCCGAGCGCGCCCAAATTAAGCCGGGGCGATCACGTCCGTCGGCCGGCCGCGCCGATTCACTGAGGCGGAGGCTTCAGGATCATGTTCCGGAAGTCGTTCGTGGTGTTGCGACTCGGGTAGGGCTGCGCGGGCACCCGCACGCCGAGGTGCGCGCACAGCGGTTTCCGCCCATCACGGCGCTCCCTCCGCGATCGGAACGACAGGTGAGCGACGATCCGATCGCGCGCCGCTGGCGTCAGGCACTCCGTCAAAGCGCGTCGATTGCCTAACCCACTCCGACGCCATCGCCGTATTGCTGTTCGGGGTCGATGTCCCCAGAACTGAGAGGACGCGATGGCAAATCCGTTTGCTCCAGGAAGGAACAGAATCGGGCGATCGTCCAGCGGGCGACGGTCCTTGCCGTTCATGCTTACCGCGCTGGGCGCGCTTGCGGGCACGACGTCGTGCGGCGACAAGTCACCGGATGCCGCAGGGGTCCAGCAGAAAGTCTCGGCCCTCTCCAGCGGCCGCCTGCTCGTGCGCGGGCCAGGTTCGGCACTTCGCCAGCCGACGATCTATCAGCTCTTCTACGGCGACTGGTGGAACACCAGCTTCGGCCAGACAGAGATGAGCGACATCAAGGGATACGTCACGAGTCTGGTCGGGTACATCAACGGACAGGGTGCGCCGACAGGCCAGGTGCCCATGCTGCGGCAGTACGGCGTGTTGTCCGCGTCGGCCCCGACGCCCCCGGCCCCGATGGCCGACAACATCGGATCGCGTATCAACGTCGGGATGCAGGGCGGCAAGATCGACTCCCCATCGGGAGCGACGGCTCACGTTGAGACCCCGCTCGGCACCGCCCCGTTCACGTCGAATCAGGTGGGCGGCTCGATCACGTTCACGGGCGCCGCGACTGCGATCAACAACGCGTCGTTCACGATTCTGAGCGTCGAAGACAGCCGACACGTCACGATACGGCCCGGTCAGAACGACCCGCTCGGAGCCCCGGTGCCCGAGACGTTCGGCAGTGGCGTGAACGCGCGCATCTCGCGGCCCGGCCTGGTGCAGGAGCAGGACATCGCCAACATCATCGCCAGCGCCCAGAACCAGAACCTCATTCCGGCCTGGAGCCCCGACATGGTGGTGATGATCTGGATGGGGTATGACCTCGAGCCCAACACGTGCGACCAGACCTACGCACCGCCCGCGCCGGACGCGAACTGCACGGAGAGTATGTGGGGCACGTTTCACCGGACGATCCCCAACGTCAAGCAGGCGTACGGGACGGTCTTCGAGCGCCCCGGCCGACCGACGTCCGCCATGTTCTATTACGTCGGTCACGAGATCATCGAGGCGCTGACGGACCCGTATATCGACGTGAACACGGGCTGGGAAGGCATGTTCGACTACGCCACTGGCACGCTCAACGGCCCAGGAACGGAGATCTGCGATTCCGATTGCGGCAATTTCAACGCGAACGGGATCCTCGTGCCGGGGATGATCGACAACACCCAGCTCGGGTGCACCAGCACCGGCTACATCTCCGGCTGGTTCGATGACAACGCGCCTACCGGTCCCGCCAGCGCGTTCAATCTCGCCTCCAAGAAGCCCGTGCAGGCCCTCTTCCTCGACGGCTCGCAGGCGGTCATGCAGCCGGGAAGCACGCCGGCGGCGGCCGTCGACGGTGATCCGTCCACATTCGCCCAGGCTACCAACCAGTGGCGGTGGCAGTTGCAGATCGATCTGCTCGACGTGCAGTTCATCGACACCGTCAGGGTGACCATGCCGACCACCACCTTCGCGACGGCCCTGCACGTCGATACGTCGGCCGACGGCTCCAACTTCACGACGGCGGCCACGAGCACCGGCCTAACCGGCGGAGGCCCTCAGATCATCTCGTTCACCGCACGCACGGCGCGCTACGTCCGGATCGTCGCTGACAAGCCCGACGGTCCCGGGCAAACCGGCGGGCAAATGGCGCTCTCCGAGGTCGGCGTCTTCGGCCCGCCCGATCTGGCGTTGCATAAGACCGCCGTCGCGCAGTACATCAATGGAGGGACGGCGGTCGTCATGCAGCCGGGATCGCTCCCCGCGTTCGCGGTAGACGGCGACAGCTCGACGTTCGCGCAGGCAAGCAACCAGTACCGCTGGCAGCTAGAGGTCGAGGTCGGGGCGAACGCTCGTCCGATCAACATGGCGCTGCTGCAAATGCCGGCCAGCGCTTACGCGACCAGCTATCACGTCGACTTCGCCACCTCCATGATCGGCACCGCGAAGCTCTGGTCGACCGCGGCGACGATCACAAACGGGGCACCCGGGACGGCGGCGATCCCGCTTTCCGGCAGCGCGCGCTGGGTCCGGGTCGTGGCCGACAAGCCCGACGGTCCGGGGCAGACGGGCGGACAGATGGCGATCAGCCGCCTCAGCCTGTTTGGCGAGCGCGACCGCGCGACGGGGGCCACCTTCACCGCCGAATACCTCGATGGCAGCCCGGCTACGATGCAGAGCCCAGTCAGCGACGCCAGCGACGGGAACACGCGGACCTGGGCGCAGGCGACCAATCAGTTCCTGTGGCGAATGAAGGTCGACTGGGGCGCTCCGCAAAGCGTGAGCCAGGTCGACGTCCTCATGCCACCGGAAGGCTTCGCGACCGCCTTCCACGTCGATTTCTCCGCGAACGGAACCTCGTGGACCCAGGTGGCCAGCGTCAGCAGCCGGGTGTTCGGAGGCGTGGTACAGACGACGTTCCCGACTCAAACGGCCCGGGCCATACGCATCGTCGCCGACCAGCCAAACAGCGCGAATCTGCTTGGCGGCCAGATGGGTATCGCGGAGGTCGTTGTCTCGCGCTGACGCGATCCGGAGCGGACAAGCGCCCTCGCGGCGACCGGCACGCGGGCTTGTCCGCGCCCGTCGTGCCCGTTGCCGTGTCGGTTTCCGTTGTTGCCGCCGTTGCTCGGCTGGCCGCGCCGATTCACTGAGGCGGAGGCTTCAGGATCATGTTCCGGAAGTCGTTCGTGGTGTTGCGACTCGGGTAGGGCTGCGCGGGCACCGGCACGCCGAGGTGCGCGCACAGTGGTTCCCAACCGTCGCCCAGCGTGTGAACGAGCAGGCGCTCCGGCGCGACCGTCTCCTTCACCGCCTTCACATTCTCCTCGTACATCGCGATTGCGTGGTCGCGATCGAGGCGGCCGCCGAAGACCTTGTCTCGAACGAGCGCGACGCCGAGTGACTCCGGCTCGGTGC
>Ga0070683_100003445_pt1 | contig 12846 bp, 11 predicted proteins | sample KBSC713LmetaG_FD_64662 | JGI IMG/M metagenome (GOLD analysis project Ga0070683, IMG submission 64662) | Corn rhizosphere microbial communities from Kellogg Biological Station, Michigan, USA - KBS C7.1-3L metaG | ecosystem: Host-associated > Plants > Roots > Rhizosphere ...
GCGACGGGGATCATTCCCGCCGCCCTCGAGATGATCGACCAGGCGACGATTCGCGCGGTCGAGAGCTCGATTTACGCCGCAGGCTATCCGACTGACGCCGCGGCCGCGCTCCTCATCGAGCTCGATGGTGCCGCGATCGGGCTCGAGCACGATGTCGAGACGGTCGAAGCGTTGTGCAAGAGCGGCGGAGCACGCACGGTGCGCATCGCGCGCGACGAGAAAGAGCGTACGCGTCTCTGGCAGGGGCGAAAGAAAGCCTTTGGCGCGATGGGGCGCGTCTCGTCGCACCTCGTGGTGCAGGACGCCGTGGTGCCGCGCACGAAGTTGCCGCAGGTGCTCGAGGAAGTGCACGAGATCGGCGAGCGACTTCGGCTCCGAGTATGCAATGTGTTTCATGCCGGCGACGGCAACTTGCATCCCAACATCGCGTACGACGCGTCGGATGCGGACGAGACGGCGCGCGTCCACATCGCGATGCGCGAGATCATGACGGCGTGCGTCAAGGCGGGCGGGACGATCACCGGCGAGCACGGCGTGGGCATCGACAAGCTGCCGTACATGGACATGATCTTCTCGGCCGATTCGCTCGCGGCGATGTGTGCGCTGCGCGAGGTCTTCGATCCCGATCGTCGCGCGAATCCGGGCAAAGTCGTTCCGGTGCACAGCTGTCGCGAATGGCACGCGGCTCCGGCGGCGCGGCCGACTCGGGCGCCGGCGTGACGATGGCAGCGACCGTGACGGCCGATTCAGTCGACGCACTGCGCGATCGCGTTCGCGATGCGGCTGATCGCCAGGTCTCGCTTCGTGTGATTGGGCGCGGCAAGTGGCTCGACGCCGGACGCCCGGTTTCCGCCACGGAATCGATTTCGACGCGCGAGCTGAGCGGTATCACGGAATATGTTCCAGGCGACTTGACGCTCACTGCGCGTGCCGGCACGACGCTCGAGGAGATTCGGCTCGCGACGGCGGAGCACGATCAATGGCTCGCGCTCGATCCCTACGGCAGCGATGACGGAACGCTCGGGGCAACGATCGCGACAGCGTCCGCCGGCCCGTTGTCGACGTCGTTCGGTACGCCGCGCGACCTGGTGCTCGGGTTGGAATTCGTGACGGGCGAAGGGGTCGTCGTTCGCGGCGGCGGGCGCGTGGTGAAGAACGTCGCGGGGTTCGATCTCACGCGATTGCTCACCGGTTCGTGGGGCACGATCGGTGTGATCACGGAAGCGACGGTGCGGCTGCACGCGCGGCCGGAAGCCGACGAATCGATCGTGGTGCCGTTGGATGACAATGACGGCGCCTCGCGCGCGCGTGAATTGCTGCGACGTTTGCCGTTTTCGCCGTACGCGTTCGAGATCATCAACGCAACGCTCGCTCGACGTCTGATCGCGATGGACCGTGTTGCGGCGGTCATTCGGTTGGGAGGCAACCGCCTCGGCGTGAACGCCCAGCGAGCTGCGTTCGAGACGTTGGGTTCCGTGAGCCCGATCGACGCCGATGTGTGGCGCCGATTGAGGACGAGCGAGGGTGACGGAGCGATGGTGTTTCGATTGTCCGCACGGCCGTCCGATATCGGGCGCGTATGGCACGAGGCATCGAGCATAGCGGAGGAATGCCCGGGGACGATGCTCGCGGCCACACCGGCGCGCGGGATCGTGCGTTGCATCGTGCCGAAGACGGCGCACTGCGTCTCCGTCTTGCAGCGCGCGTGGGGAGGTCACGACTCGGGTATTGCAAGAATCGGCGAGCGGCTGCCCGTCGAATTGTGGTCGTCGTGTTCGCCCAACCCGACACAGGACCGCATTTCCGCCGGCATCAAGCGAACGTTCGATCCTCACGGCCTGCTCAATCGCGGAATCTTCGGAGGCGGCGCGTGAGCGTTCCGGTCGTCGTACCGCCGGAGTGCGCGCTGCCAAACAGTCCGCTGGCGCGTGAACGTGCCGGTATCGATGCGTGCGTGCACTGCGGGTTCTGTCTCCAAGCGTGCCCGACGTACCTCACACTCGAGGACGAGAACGACAGCCCGCGTGGGCGGATCGTCCTCATGCGCGCTCTGCTCGAGGGCACGCTGGCGCCAGAGAACGAGAGCGTACACCGGCACATCGCTCAATGTCTTGGCTGCCGAGCGTGCGAGACGGCATGTCCGTCGGGCGTGCCGTACGGTCACTTGCTCGAGGCGACGCGCGCGACGCTGGCCGAACGCCGTCCGATTCCGTTCGTCGCTCGCATGATCCTGTCGGTGTTCGAGCGGCCCAGTGTTCTGGCGATGGCGATGTGGGGCGGACGCGTGCTGCGTCGGATTGGTATCGCGAACATGCTGGCCAAGCTTCCGGGACGGCCGGGTTTCGCGATGGCGATGCTCGCGTCGACGCGACGCGAGCGATCGCCGCGGAAAGAACGGCCAGCGTCTGGCGGTGCGCGGGGACGCGTTGCGTTGTTGACGGGCTGCGTGATGGAAGGATTGTTCGCGGAAACCAATCGCGCGACTGAGCGCGTTTTGTCGGTCAACGACTACGCGATAGGCGAAGCGCGCGGTCAAGGCTGCTGCGGCGCGCTGCACGCGCACGCGGGCGACGCCGACGCCGCTCGCCGCTTGGCGAAGGTCAACATCGAGTCGTTCGAGCGATCGGGCGTTGATTACATCTGCGTGAATGCGGCTGGCTGCGGCGCGATGATGAAAGAATACGGGCACCTGTTGGCGGACGACCCCGCATGGCGCGACCGCGCCGCGAATGTCTCGAGTCGAGTGCGCGACGTGAGCGAGTTGCTCGCGGCGCATGGCGGACCGAAACGTGGTAGCGTCGTGGGCGTGCGCGTTGCCTATGACGCGCCATGTCATCTCGTGCATGCGCAACGAATCGCTGCCGCACCGCTCGACGTGCTGCGCGCCATTCCGGGCCTCGAGCTCGTGCCGCTCAACGAGAGCGAGGTGTGTTGCGGCAGCGCGGGCATCTACAACCTCGTCGAGCCCGAAACCTCGGACGTCGTGCTGGCGCGAAAGCTGGAGAATATCGCGGCCGCCGCGCCGGAGCTCGTCGTCACCGGAAACCCGGGCTGCCTGATGCAGATCGGCGCCGGCTTGCTCCGCGCGGGCTCGGCGTCGCGCGCCGTACATCCCGTCGAGCTCCTCGATCGGAGCTATGACGGCTCGCCTCGATAATCGCACGAACCCAGGTGGCGCGGCCGGATCGCCACGGTTTACTTACGAATCATGACGGACGTTGCGCATCACAGGTCGGCAGTGCTGGGAGAAGGATCGGAGGAGGTGCCTGTTCAATGACCAATCTGGACATCGCACCGCAGCGTCGCGGCTCGACGCAGGAGATCGGCGGCCAGGAAGTCGTGCTGTCGTACGCAGACGCCGGTGTTGAGTACGACGCGCTGCGCACGGGCGCGATCGTGGTCGATCGCAGTCATCGGGGACGCATCCGATTCTTTGGTGAAAAATCGGGCGAGGCGCTCACCGGGCTCGTGACCAACGACGTGCTCGCGATGCATCCGGGGCACGGTCAGTACGGCGCGGCGTTGTCGGCGAAAGGGCGTATCGTGTCCGATCTGCGGATCTTTGCCGGATCCGGCTCCTACCTCGTCGACGCGCCGCCGCGCGCCTGGGCCGCATGGCTCGCGATGATCAAGAAGTACGTCAATCCGCGTCTGTCCGGATATCGGGACGAATCGCACGCCGTAAGGAATCTCGGCGTCTACGGTCCGCATGCGCGTCGCATTGTGGCCGCCGTGGGCGGGCTGAACGCCGACGAGCTCGGAGCCATCGCGCCGTACGCGCATGTGGACCTCGCGATCGACGGAGCGTCCGTGATGATCGCGCGGTCGCCGGACATTGGCGTCGAGGGATACGATCTCTTCGTCCCGTTCGAGCAGTTCGATCGATTCTGGGAGCGCGCGATCACCGAAGGCGCCATGCCGGCCGGCCTCGACGCGTGGGAGATCGCGCGGGTCGAGGCGGGCCGCCCGGAGTGGGGAATCGACATCGACGATACGACGATTCCGCAGGAAGCGAATTTCGACGAGCTCGATGCGATCTCCTACACCAAAGGCTGTTACATCGGGCAGGAGGTTGTGGCGCGCGTGCATTTCCGCGGGCATGTGAACCGTCATCTTCGCGGATTGCGTGCCGCGAGCGCCGAAGGGCCTCCGACCGGTGCACAATTGATCGACGAGTCGGGGAACCATGTCGGCGACGCGCGAAGCTCGGTGGCGTCGCCACGATTGGGCGGCATCGCCATCGGCATGGTGCGGCGTGAAGTGCTGCCGGGAACGAGCCTCAACGCGAAATGGGAAGGTGGTGAGCGACGAGTCGACGTGACGGCGCTGCCCTTCCCTGCGTAAGTGCCCACGGCGCTCGTGACCGGGGCGACAGGTCTCGTCGGCTCGCACATCGTCGACCGCTTGCTCGCCGAGGGATGGAATGTTCGAGCGTTCGTGCGGCCGGCGTCGGCGAGTGATTTGCCGGCGGGAGTGGAAGTGGCGCGCGGCGACGTGCTCGATCGCGATGCGTTCGTGCGATCGGCGTCGGGCTGCGACGTCATCTTTCACACCGCCGCCGCGATCACGACGTTGGGAGATTGGGAAGTCTTCCGGCGTCTCAACGTCGACGGAACGAGCAACGCGATCGCAGCCGCCGAGTCGTCGCGGGCGAGGCTTCTGCAGTTGAGCAGCGTCGCGGTGTACGGACCCACGGGCCGGTACAACGCGCCGGGAAAGAAGACGGCCGAAGATGCGGTGCTCGGACCTCTGCCCGAGCGCGCGTACTACGCGCGGTCGAAGCGCGAATCGGAGCAACTGGTGCTCGAGGCGCACGCGGCGGGCAGGATCTGGGCGACGGCCGTGCGACCCAACGTGATCTATGGGCCGCGCGACCGGCAGTTCGTGCCGCGGATCGCGAAGCTGCTACGACGGGGTGTTGCGCCGATCATCGGCGGTGGGCAATCGACGTTGTCGGTGATACACGCCGCGAACGTGGCCGACGGCGCGGTACGCGCCGCGATGTGCGACGTGGCGGGAGGTCGCGCGTACAACCTGACGAATGATTTTGACGTCACGGTCCGCCGTTTTTTCGAGCTAGCTGCTCAGGGGTTGCGAAAGCATGTGAGATTCGTGCCGATTCCGTTGCCGGTGGCGAAAGTCGGGTTCAAGCTCGTGAAAGCGGCGGCTCGAGCTCTCACGGGCGGACGATTCAACGTCATCTCGAACGCGTCCCTCGGCATGCTCACCAAGGACAATCCGTTCACGTCGGAGCGAGCGCGCCATGAGTTGGGGTGGTCGCCGGCCGTTCGACCCGAGGACGGCGTTCCGGAGGCGTTTCGATGGTGGATGACGCATCGCTGACCGAGCGCACGGCGCTCAAAGAGTGGGCGGTGCTCGTCGACGCGATGGCGCGAGGCGACATCATCGCAATGATCCGCAAAGGCGGAATTCGTGAGCAGCGCGCAGGGTTCTCGGTGCGGCACGAACGGTTTCTGCTTTATCCGACGTTCTTTCACGAGAAAGCGAACGAGGTCGCGCCGCGATTTCTATCACACCTCGACGCCGTGCATGCGCGCCGCCCGGACGAGGGGACGATTCGCATCGAGTACGTCGCCGACGTGCTGGGCGTGTGGGAAGTGTCGTCGCTCGAATCGTTGCGCGCGATCGACGGCGCCCACGGCCTGGCGTGGAACGCGGTCGAGTCGCGATTCCACTACAAGAATCGGCCTGGGGTGCAGGTCGTGGCGGTGCGCGTGTCGCGACTGCCCGAAGCCGTGATCGTGCCGGAGACGCGCCGTTATCTGGGCTGCGTGTCGTGGGTCGAGCTGGACGAAGGCATCGACGTGTCCAGTGCCGCGCCGGTGCTGGATGATGCGAGTTTACTCATGCGACTCGCGGCGCTGCGGAACGCGTTGGCCTAAACACAACGAGGGCGCGACTCGATGTCGCGCCCTCATGCTGTGGAACGGCGGGACCGATTACGGCTTCTTCTTTCCGGCCTTCGACGTATCCATCTTTTTCGACGTGTCCATCTTCATGGCGGTATCCATCTTCATGCCAGTATCGGCGGCGGCGGCCGGCGCGGGAGCCGGGGCCATCGCGGGAGTGGCGGTATCCTTTGCGGCTTCTTCTGACTTGGAACAGGCGGTGACACTTACCGCGAGCACAGCGGCGACGAAAGCCAGGCGCTTCATGACATTCTCCTGAAGAGTAGGTCGAGTGTTTCTTCCGCGTGGTCCGTGCACGCGATCTGGGCGCTCGGGTCGAGCGGCGAGAAAGTTACCGTACCCAGAGGGCGTGTCAAGGCGCAGGTTGGGCAAGTTCGCATCGGGCAATGAGTTTCCTTTTGCGCACACTCGGCAAGCCTCAGCGCCCGCCGGCGCGGCGTTAGTTCAATCGCGGCTGCAGCTTCCGGACCACTGGGCACGACGTCTCGTTGATCATTAGCTTGATCGCAGTTGGGTTCTCACGCCGAGTCTCGCGATGTCCAATCAGACTTCCGCCGATAGCCACGTGGTCCGCGGCGCTTGCCCGCACGACTGTCCCGACACATGCGCTATGCTCGTGACAGTCGAATCCGGGCGCGCGGTGCGCGTGGCCGGTGATCCGGATCACCCATTTACGCGCGGCTTTCTGTGCGCGAAAGTGAACAGGTACGTCGAGCGTACGTATCAACAGGACAGGCTCTTACATCCGTTGAGACGCGTCGGTCCCAAGGGATCGGGACGCTTCGAGCGCACCACCTGGGACAGTGCGCTGAGCGAGATCGCCGGCCGCTTGAACGAGATCCGGAATTCCAGCCACGGCGCACAGGCGATTCTGCCGTACTCCTATGCCGGGACGATGGGGATGGTCCAGGGATCGTCGATGGACCGCCGACTCTTCCATCGAATCGGAGCGTCGATGCTCGACCGCACGATCTGCTCGATGGCGGGGACGGTCGGCATGCGGATGACGGTCGGTGCCAACATCGGCGCCGATCCAGAGGGAATTCCTGACAGCGACCTGATTCTCCTCTGGGGCACCAACACCCTGACAGCAAATCCGCACCTGTGGCCATTCGTGCTCGAGTCCCGCGAGCGCGGAACGCCGGTGATTGCGATCGATCCCATCCGAACGCGAACCGCGGCGCAGTGCGACGAGTGGATCGGCATCCGGCCCGGCACCGACGCCGCACTGGCTCTGGGGATGATGCATGTGCTCTTCGACCGCGGCATGAATGACGCCGAGTACATCGACGCGCACACGATGGGAGTCGACCAGCTCCGGAAGCGCGTGGCCGAATATCCGCTGGAGCGCGTCGCCCAAATCACCGGCGTTCCCGTCGAGACAATCATCTCACTCGCCGAGCGATACGGACGGGCCAAAGCGGCGTTCATTCGGGTCAATTACGGGCTGCAACGTCATCGTGGCGGCGGCATGGCGGTGCGGACGATCGCCTGTTTACCGGCCCTCACCGGCCACTGGAGACGCGCCGGCGGCGGCGTGCAGCTCTCGTCGAGCGCGAACTTCACGTTCGACAAGCGGGCGTTGGAGCGTCCGGATCTGTCGCCGCCCGTTCGCACGATCAACATGATCAGACTGGGCGAGGCATTGACGACGGCTGACGCCGGGGTGGGCGGACCGCCGGTGCGTGCACTCGTGGTGTACAACTCGAACCCGGCGGCGGTGGCGCCGGATCGAAACGTGGTACTCCGCGGACTGGCGCGGGACGATCTGTTCACGGTGGTGCTCGAGCATTTTCAGACCGACACCGCCGATTACGCGGACATCGTGCTCCCGGCAACGACGCAGCTCGAGCACTGGGACGTCCATTTGTCGTACGGTCATCACTACGTGACGCTCAACAGCCCGTCGATCGAGCCGTTGGGCGAGGCGCTGCCGAACAGCGAGATCTTCCGCCGGCTCGCGGCGCGCATGGGCCTCGACGACGACATGTTCCGCGACGACGACGTCACGCTGATCCGTCAAGCGCTTGGCACATCGACGGGAAAGCTTGGCGGTGTGACGTTCGAAAAGCTCGTCGAGGATGGATGGGCGCGACTCAATGTGCCAAAGCCGTATCTCCCGTACGCCGAGGGTGGATTCACGACGCCATCGGGAAAATGCGAGTTCTACTCGGCGCGCATGGAGCAAATGGGACTCGACCCGCTTCCGGCGTTCACGCCGCCGTACGAATTCCCCGACGAGGTGCCGGCGCTGGCCGAGCGGTATCCGCTGACGCTGATTTCGTCGCCGGCACATCAATTCTTGAATTCGACCTTCGTGAACGTCGACTCGTTGCGGCGCGCGGCGGGCGAACCGGAATGTCTGCTCCATCCGGTCGACGCCGAGCGACGTGGGATCGGCGTGGGGGCTCGCGTCGTGGTGCACAACGATCGGGGGGCGTTCACTGCTGTCGCTCGCGTCGAGGAGGGCATACGACCCGGCGTGGTGTGGGCGCCGTCGATCTGGTGGGGCAAGTTCGCGGCGGATGGGGCGAACGCGAATCAGACGACGTCGCAGCGAGAGACTGACCTGGGGCACGGACCGGTGTTCTACGACAATCTCGTGGAGGTCGGGCTGGCGGACTGATTTGCTGGTGATTTGGGCCGCATCGGGTGATTCCGGTGCGGCCTTTTTGTTTGTGTCGCGTTTCGTGGAAGAACGACTTAGGGGTGCCGCGGAATCCGCGGAACACACGGAATGCCGCGGAATGAACTGCGGATTTTGACGGCTCCATGACTGAATTGCTTTACAAGGAAATCACCGATCGAATACTCCGGTCGTTCTTCCAGGTTCACTGGGAGTTGGGACCCGGGTTTCTCGAATCGGTGTATGTGAGGGGAATGGAAATCGCGCTTACTGATGATGGCCTTCGCGTCGAGCGTGAGGTTCCGGTCAGCGTGTATTTCAGAGGGCATCGCGCGGGAGCATTTCGGGCCGACATGATCGTCGAGTCCGTTGTGCTCCTGGAATTCAAAGCAGGCCATCGGTTGGATCCGAGCTCGGAGCCGCAGCTTCTCAACTATCTGCGAGCCTCACGACTCCAATTGGGCTTCATCCTGCACTTTGGTCCGAAGGCATCGTTCGTTCGCCGGATGATGACGAACGATCGAAAGCTGATTCCGTGAGGTTCCGTGGATTCCGCGGATTCCGTGGCCTTCATTGGCTCCCGTTTCGTCCGCCGAGAGACTTGCGCGGCCCTTGTTCCGGCGCCTTCATTGCAGGAGACGCAAGTCAGGAAATGGAGAATCCGTGCCCGCGCATCCAGAGACTTTCGGCGCGCTCAAGCGCTCGCCACATGGTGTCCCCGATCGCGCATTTCGATCCGTCAAGGACGAGATGCGGCAGAATCTGCTCGAGCGGCTGTGCCAAGGCGGCGCGCTGTTCGCCGGAGTGATTGGTTATGAAGAGACCGTCATGCCGCAGATCGTCAACGCGATCCTCTCCAAACACAATTTCATCCTGCTCGGGCTTCGCGGGCAGGCGAAGTCGCGCATTCTGCGCGCCCTGGTCACGCTGCTCGACGACGCCATGCCGATCGTGGCGGGCAGCGAGATCAACGACAATCCGTTCGCGCCGATCTCGAAGTACGCGCGCAATCTGCTCAACGAGGCTGGCGACGATACGCCGATCGCCTGGGTCGGCCGCGAGAACCGATACGTCGAGAAGCTCGCGACGCCCGACGTCACGATCGCCGATTTGATCGGCGACCTCGATCCGATCCGCGCGGCGCGTGGCGGACACGTGTTGTCCGACGAGCTCACGATCCACTACGGCATGCTCCCGCGCGCCAACCGCGGGATCTTCGCGCTGAACGAGCTACCCGATCTCGCGGGCAAGGTGCAAGTCGGTCTGTTCAACGTCATGCAGGAAGGCGACGTGCAGATCAAAGGCTATCCGGTGCGACTGCCGCTCGATGTTCAACTGTGCTTCACCGCGAATCCTGAAGACTACACGGCGCGAGGCAAGATCATCACGCCGCTCAAGGATCGAATCGGAAGCGAGATCCTGACGCACTACCCCGAGACGGTGGACTTGGGCATCGACATCACGCGCCAAGAAGCGTGGACCAAGCGCGACAACCGTCCAGTGCGCATTCCGGACTTCGTCTCCGAGGTGATCGAGCGCATCGCGTTCGAGGCCCGCACGGATCGACGCATCGACAAGCGATCGGGCGTGTCGCAGCGCATGCCGATCTCGGTGGTCGAGAACGTCGTGTCGAACGCGGAACGGCGAGCCATCACGACGGGCGACGCCGAAGTGGTTCCGCGCATGTCGGATATCTACGCGGCGCTCCCGGCCATTACCGGAAAGATCGAGCTCGAGTACGAGGGAGAGCTCATCGGCGGCGCAACGATCGCGCGCGAATTGATCCGCCGCGCGGCCGACGCGACGTTCCAGGAACGCGCCGGCGGCGTGAACGTCGACGACGTCATCATGTGGTTCGATGAAGGCGGCGCGCTGCAGGTCGCAGAGGACGCGCGCGCCGACCTCGCGTTCAAGGGCTTCGAGATCGTTCCGGATCTGTTGCGCATCGTCCATCACGTCGGGCTGGCGCCCGAGGACGACCCGGCCACGTCCGTCGCGGCGTGCGAGCTCGTGCTCGAGGCGCTGGTTGCGCGAAAGAAGATCTCGCGATCGGACGTTGGTCAGTACGGGCGCGCCACGCCCGAGCCCCGCCGGCGCCCGAATCAAGATCTCTTCGGCGGCGGCTTGACGTGACGCGCGGCATCTCGGTGCGGCCAGCGCGGCTCGACGATTTGTCGGCGATCGTCGAGCTCCGGCTCGCGCTGCTCCGAGAGTACAGCGACCACCCGCTCTACGGGAACCTTCAACCCGACGCCGAGCGGCGCGCGCACGACTTGTATCGCGCGCAGCTGACGTCGGCGCACGACACCATCCTATTGGCCGAGATCGGACATCGCGTCGTGGGTGTGATGCGCTGCGTCGACACGCCAAGCTCGCCCCTGTTCTTCCCGGAGCGGTATTGCTACGTGTCGTCGGTGTACGTGCGGCCGACCGAGCGCCGGAAGGGCGTGTTGCGCGCGCTGCTCGCCGCCGCCGACGCCTGGTGCGAAGAGCACGGCATCGACGAGATGCGCCTCCACAACTCGGCCACGGCGGCCGTGGCGGAACAGGCGTGGAGCGCGCTGGGATTCGAGGTCGTCGAACACGTGCGGCGACGCCCGCTTCGCCGGGAGGTAGTCAGCACGGCAGCGACCGCGACACCCAACGTTCACCCGGCGGCGCACTGATGCCAGTCATCACGATTTCGCGAATGTACGGCTCGGGTGGATCCGAGGTGGCCGAGCGAGTCGCTGAGGCGCTTGGCTGGTCGCTCTTCGACAATGCGATGATCGACGCGGTGGCCGAGCGATCGGGTCTCACCCGCGCCGAGGTATCGGCGCAGGATGAACGTGTTCCGTCGATGGCGGAGCGGGTCGCCGCCGCGTTGTCGCTCGCGTCGCCCGAGATGATGCCGCCGGTACCGTCTGGGCCGATGGAGACGACGGAGGAACGGATCGTCGCGGTAACGCGCCGGGTGATCGAAGAAGCAATGCAAATCGGTCCGGCAGTGTTCGTCGGACGCGGCGCGCAGTGCCTGCTCGCTGAACGGAGCGACGCGCTCCACGTGTTCTGTTTCGCACCGCGCTCCAGCCTTCGCGCATACGCGATGGAAAAATTCCACGTGGGACCCGCCGAGGCAGACCGGCGCGTCGCCGACATGAACAAGCAGCGCGAGCAGTATGTCAAACGCCATTGGAATCGAAACTGGCTGGCGCACGAGAACTATCATCTCTGCGTCAACACAGGCTGGCTGGGCATCGATGGCGCGGCGGAGCTGGTGGTGGATGCGGCGCGGCGACAGCTCGCGGTGGGGTCGCCGCCGTGAGCTAGTTGCTAGTTGCTAGTTGCTAGTTGCTAGCTGCTAGTTGCTGGTGGCTGGTGACCGCCGCTTGCAGTTGTTAGCAACTAGGAACTAGCGACCAGCAACTAACTACACCGCTCGCAATTCAGGCCGGCGCTCGAAGGCCCAGTACGCGTACACCAGCATGATCGCGGCCGCCCCGCCGATCGACCACGACACGCCGATCGCGTGCGCAATGCTGCCCGCCAGCACCGAGCCCACCACCTGCGAAAGCCCAACCACGACGAACGAATACGCGGCCATCAACCGTCCACGGAGCTCGTTGGGCACGAGGTGCTGCAGCGTGGAATTCGCCGTGGCGTTGTTGACGATCATCGTGAATCCGACGCCGAGCAAGATGGGATACGCGAGCGACGCGATGCGCACGAGCGAGAACGCGATCAGCAAGGCCGCGAACATGTACGACGCGTACGACAAGAGTCGCGTGGGACGTATCCGGTCGCCTACCGCCGCGAGCGTCAACGCACCCGTCACACCACCCACACCGACGCACGCCAACAGCGCTCCATAGCCGCCGGCGCCCAGGCCGAGCTGATCGCGCGCGACGACCGGCATGAGCGTGAGGTATGGAACGCCGAGAATGGAGTAGATGGTCACGAAGCGCATGAGCGCCGAGATGGATGGCGTGTCGCGCATGTAACGCACGCCCTCACGAATTCCCTCGAGCGGCGACGCCAGGTGTTCGGGCGCTGTCCAGGCGGGAAGGCGAATGAGAAAGAGCCCGACCAGCACCGTGACGTAGCTGAAGGCGTTGACCGCGAAGCACCACGAGATGCCCGCCTTGGCAATGATCACCGCGCCGATACTCGGTCCCACCACGCGCGCGATGTTGAAACCGCTCGAGTTGAGCGCGATCGCACCCGGGAGATCCTCGCGTCCAACGAGCTCGATGATCAACGATTGTCGCGCGGGAATCTCGAACGCGGTGACGAGTCCATTGACGGTGGCGA
>Ga0070683_100003446_pt1 | contig 12844 bp, 15 predicted proteins | sample KBSC713LmetaG_FD_64662 | JGI IMG/M metagenome (GOLD analysis project Ga0070683, IMG submission 64662) | Corn rhizosphere microbial communities from Kellogg Biological Station, Michigan, USA - KBS C7.1-3L metaG | ecosystem: Host-associated > Plants > Roots > Rhizosphere ...
GGTAGGCGATCGGCGGTTGCGTGGGCGTGCGGGGCATGACACTTGGTATCGCAAGGGTAACGCCGGCCACCGGCCGTCCCGACTTGACGCCACAGGGTCTAGTCCCCGCGAGGGGCCGTCCCGTAGTAGCGCTCGATGCACCAGCGGATCACCGACTCGGCGAGCGCTCGCTCGTTGGGCTTCACGTAGCGATCGACCACGCCAGCAGCGCGCATCTCTTGTTTGAGGTCGATAATGACCCGCTCGACGGGCTCTCCGCGCTGGCGAGCCGCGTCGACGTACTCACACACCGCATCGCGGAGTGACGCCGCTTCGGCGCCGCTCGCGCGCATGGCCGTGCGCAGGTTCGCGGCGAGTATCTCGCGCGAGGTCGTAGGCGCCGGCGGGGAACCGGTGCGCGGCCCGGGGGTCGGCTCGGTCATGTGCAAGTTCGATGTGCGCCGCGAAAGATTGCGCAACCGATACCGCACGATCAAGGCCAGCTCATCTACAGCAACGACCGCGTGGAGAGCGAGGCACTGGCACTCGCATTGCGCGCCAAACCTCGATCGTCGTGTCGTCATCAGGGGCCGCGTGGTGATGCTGATAAACGTGGACGAGGGCAGTGGGCCGTACGACCGGCGATACGTTGACCGCAGCGGAATTCTGTGGTGCGTCCGCGAGCGATTGCTGCGCGAGTGGGGCCGCGCGCTGTATTTCGAGAGCGTCATCGGTTTTCGCCGGGTAACGCATTATCCACCCGACTGGCGTGAGCTCCCGACCGCCGAGCTCGAGATTCTGAGCTTTACGCGCTGAACGTGCCGCCCGCGATGTACCACACGCGCCTCTGACGGTCGCGGTATGGGATCGGCGATCGCGCGTGAAGACGCGACGTTAGGCCCTAAAAGTCGAGGTAAACAAAAATGGCGCCGCCGAGACTTGTGTCGGTTCTACCGAGCGACGAAAGCGGTAAGCACTGGGTCTATTTCGAGGACGGCAGGATCGCCCTCGTTGACCCGAAGAACGCCAGCGTATTCCAAGTCACTCAAATTCCCGAAGACCTCGAAACCGCGGCGAAGAAGCGGCGGAAGGGCTCATGAAGGCTTATAACCGTTTGAGGAAAAAGCACGGGCTCCCACCAAGCCCTTAGCTATTTGCGCGATCCCAATGGCGGAACGTCCGCTCTTCGAGATCCGCTGAACGTCTCATACGACACGGTCAAGCGGTTGGCCGGGCTCCAGTGGGTGTCAGACCAGGGCACGGGCCGACGCAGGATCAAACGCATCTCGGCCGAGAGCGTGCGGCGACTCCGCGATGCGTCGAGTCACTCGACACCGCCGCGTGCACGCCAGAATCGCGTAGGACCGACGATCTCAGTGCAGCGGCGGCCACTTCCGACCATCGGAGGCGCACCTAACGGTTTCCCCGGAAATGTTCCGGTGTGCCGAATGTGTGCCAGGTGGGTCGGGCAAAACCGGGGGAAACGCGGTCAGCGTCGGCGATCTCACGACGCTGGAACGCGGGAACGGCGGGGTTAACCTACTTCCCTGCCCTTCGTTGAATCCGGGCTAAACGTAACGCGGGGAGTCGGCATCCCACAGTCAGACGCCCGCTGGCGCGGCGTCCAACCCCGACTATTGAAAGGAAGGCCTCATGACCGCTTCACCGTTCCGCCGCATCGCCATCATTGGTGCGCTCGCGGCATCGTCGTTCGTGCTCGCAGCCTCATCGTCCGCGTTCGGACCGCCGTGGATCTCTGTCGAAACCCCGCCGAACCCGTTCGACGCGACGTCCCGCGGGGCGTTCCTCGTCGTCCACACCTATCACCACGGAGACGTCGTCGCGTCCGGGGTCACCGGCTCGGCCGAAGGCATCGTCTCGGGCGCCCGCCGCACCATTCCGCTCGTATTCGACACCACCACACGACGGGGGACATACGCGCTCCGTAAGCAGTGGCCGAGCGAAGGAACCTGGATGCTGGTGATCAACACAGGTGGCCGCGCCCAGGGCGTCACGGCGCTCGTGGACATCTCGTCGGAGGGCGAAGTCGCAGGGGTGCGCGTTCCGACCCGACGGTCGTCGGATGGCTGGGAGTTGCCCCAGCAGGTCACCGCCCGCGACATCGACGAGGCCCTGGAGACTCGCGCGTCACATGCGCTGAGCACGCGGAAATAGCGCCGCGCGCGGCTCTACATTTGCAAATACCAGGAGCGTGCGACGGCACCGGGCGATCGGCGAACGACTGCGCGTCAGGGCCGTGAACCACCCTTTCACGCTCCTGGATTCCAACGGACGTGCAGATCGTTTTGTGGACACTCGGCGCCGCCTTACTGCTTCTCTTGCTCGTGCTGGCGCTCATCGGGCTTCGATATTTGACGCGCGGAACGCCGGTAGCAGATGTGAGCGGCGTCGATGGGAATTTCGAGCTGCCGCGCACCGGCGATGACGAGTTCAGGACGTCGATCGAGCTGTTGACCGGAACGAAGCTCACGTGCGGCAACCAGGCCGTGCTCTGTCTCAACGGCGACGGCACGTACGATCGATTGTTCGAGGACCTCGCGGGCGCGACGCTGACGATCACGCTGCAGATGTACTATTGCCAGCCCGGCAAAGTCGCCGACCGATTCGCCGAGATCATGCGGGACCGCGCGAAGGCTGGCGTTCGAGTGCTCTTCCTGCTGGACGCGTTCGGATCGGCAAATCTCACGAAGGCCTATCTGCAGTCGCTCTCCGAGGCCGGCGTGGAAGTGGTGAAGTTCCGGCCGGTCAACTGGTATCAGCTCGAAAAGGCCTACGCGCGATCGCACATTCGCGTGGTCGTTGTGGACGGGCGCATCGGATACACCGGCGGCTTCGGGATGGATGACAAGTGGCTCGGCGATGGTCGGCACGACGGCCAGTGGCGCGATACGAATGTGCGGTTCACCGGTCCGGCGGTGCTGCAGCTGCAGGCGACGTTCGCGAAAGGATGGGCCGAAGCGACCGGTGAGCTGCTCACCGGCCTGGAGCTCTTTCCGCCCGCCACCGAAGACGGCAAGCGCGGCGCAATGCTCGCGACGCTTCTTCACACAGCGCCAACGATCGGCAGCACCGCAGCTGAGCGACTGCTCGCGCTCTCCATCGCCGCGGCGCGCCACACGCTCTACATCACCAATTCCTACTTCGTGCCCGACGAGGATTTCGTTCGGCTGCTGCGGGAAGCGGCCGCGCGCGGCGTCGATGTTCGCGTGCTCACGCCCGGAACACTCAACGACGTGAAGAGCACGTGGTATGCGGGGCGCGCGCAGTATGAGCGCCTGCTCGAGGGTGGCGTTCGTATCTTCTGGTACCAACCCGCGATGATCCACGGCAAATCGTTCGTCGTGGACGGCTGCTGGGCGTCGATCGGCACGATGAACTTCGACAACCGGTCGCTCGCATTCAACGACGAGTCCAACCTGCTGGTCCTCGACGACGGTTTCGGCAGGACGGTGCACGAGATGTTTCTCGATGATCTCACACGATCGAGAGAAGTGACGCTCGAGCAGTTCAGGCGGCGGCCGCGCAAGGATCGAATCCTCGAGTGGGGTGCAAGCCGCGCCGCGCGTATCCTGTAGGGCCGCCGCTTAGATTCGTGGGATGAGCAGCGTAGCCGAACACGACGAGCGCGTCCGTCTCGACAAATGGCTCTGGGCCGCGCGGTTCTTCAAGACTCGCGGCCTGGCGGCGGACGCCATCGACGGCGGCAAGGTGGACGTCAATGGCACGCGCGCCAAGCGTGCGAAGATGGTTCAGGTCGGGGACGAGGTTCGCGTCAGGCAAACGCCGTTCGAGCATGTCGTTCACGTTTGCGGGGTATCGGAGCGACGTGGGCCGGCCAGTGTCGCGGCTACTTTGTACGCGGAGACGCCCGAGAGCAAAGCCAGGCGCGATGCGTTGGCCACGCAGATGCGGAGCATGCCGTCGGATGATTGGGAAAGCGGCCGGCCGACAAAGCGCGACCGCCGAGACATCGATCGCTTACGGGGTCGATAGTCGGTAGTCGGGAGTCGGTAGCTAATGGCTATCGACTAAAGACTATCGGCTAACGATGTCGGCGAGGGTCGGCGTGTCCAGGCGGTGGCCACCGTTGAACGTCACGAGTCGCGCGTCCATTCCGGCCGCGCTGAATCGGCTGACCTCGACGTCGGCAGCTGCCCAGGACGCGAGCTCGTCACGCACACCCACAGCGAAGACCACCGGCGCGCCCGCGAGTCGGTCGCCCAGCTGTGACAGTTCCACGTCCGCCGGGAACGAACCGGCCCAGAAGACCACCTCGTTCGCCCGCACACGCCGTCCGCGCACGAGCCAGCGGCTCACGGTTGCGACACCCTGCGAGAACCCCAGCACGCGCAGCCTAACGTGGGTTTCGGACGCCTCCGGGAGGAGCTGATCGAGCAGCGCATCCAGATACACGATCTGATCGGCGATCTCGTGCTCCCGATCCTCCCGCGTCATCCATGTCGCGCCAACGCCGGCTTGAGTGTTCACCCCCACGCGCGATCGCTCGAGATAGAACCGCGACAGGCCTTCCGGCGCGACAATGCGTCTCCAGGGAGTCGCGAGCGGTACGAACGGCTCGAGGAATTTCGCAGCGAGCTGCCCGTACCCGTGCACCACGATCCATAGCTCCCGAAGCTCGTTCGCGTCTGCCTCGCCTTCGCCGCGTCCACCGACGGTGAAGTAGCGAGCGGTGCGCGTGACCGCGAGGTGATGCTCGATCATCACGTCCTGGGTTTGACGAGCAATCGCTGCCCGACGCGAATGCTGGGCGAGGACAGCGCGTTCCAATCCTGAAGCTCCTCGATGGTCACGTTGAATTGGCGGGCGATGAGCTCCAGCGCGTCGCCGCGCGAGACCACGTAAAAGATCGGCTGGCGAGCGGCGTCCGCGACCTCGAGCGCCTTCTGCCGTTCGGCCTCCAGGCTATCGCGGATCGCCTGCTGCCGCCGGGTCATGAGCGTGAGCACGCGGTCGAGTCGCGACCGTTCGGCCGGCGTCACGCCGAACGTGCGCATCTGGCCGGGCGCGCGAATCACGACGCCGTTGAGGCTCCCGAGGAAAACTCGCCCGCGCCACAGATCGATTGGCCGATCGTACGGGAATGACGATTCCTCGAGCAGCTGAGGCTCCGGCTCGCGCGGCAGAATCTCTTCCGGCGGAACGCCAACGTAGAGAAGCCGGCGGTTCGTTGCCGCGACGACGCCGTGCGTGACCCGGAAGTAGTTCCACCAGTGCCGTGCGATCACCGGCGCGCGCCAGTCGATCCCCTCACCGCGCTCGAGCATGAGCTCGAGCTCGCTGTTCGCCACCCGGGCCGACCCCTCGGCGTCACCACGATGCACGAACAAAAGTCCCCCGACGATCGCCACCAGAAGCGCGATCACCGCGCCCCACGCCGATACGCGCAGCGCGACACGCCAACGGGGCAGCGGCGGCGGCGCGGGTCGCGTGCGCCGCGCGGCTGCCTCCATCTCCTCGGTCCAACCGGTCGACGGTTGTGCAAACGCAGGGTCGGGCAGTTGACTCATCGACTTCGACGCTAGAAACACGAGCGGCCCCGCGCAAGCGCGGAGCCGCAACCATGCTCACGGTGGCGGTCGGACGACGCGATCAGTGGCCTCGTTCTGCCGCGGCAGCTTCGCCCTTCGGCTGCTCCTGCCGCTTGTATTCCCCTGTCACGTCTCTCGGGTGCCGGTACGTCTTCTTGTGAATCATACCGGCCGTCGTGAACGCTCCCGCGACGAGTGCAATGATGAACAGGGCAACTCCCCAGCCCTGCGAGAAATTCCCTTCGATCCGTCGGGTCGTCGGTTGCATTGGGTTCGGAATACGGGTGAAGTCCCGAAAATGTAGCCGCGCCTACCGTAGCTTCGCTACTCGGTCCTTGCCGGCCTTCTCGATGGCGGCATCGGCCGCGTCGATCGCACGCACGGTCGCCCTGGACGATCCGCCGACCTCGATCTCCGACATGGTGCGAACGGCACGTCGATACCAATCGGTCCACGTGTCGAGAATCAGCCGTTCCCTGCCACGATCGCCGCCCTTGGCAATGGCTTCGCGCGAGAGCGCGGTCTCGGCGTCGAGCCGGGTGATGGCCGCGCGCTCGAGCTCGCCGATGAGCCCGCGCGCCGTCGCACTGTCCGCCGACGCCAGCGTGAGCGCGGACACGAGCGCCGAGACGCCGACGTTCGCGAGCTCGCGCGGCGACACGTTAGGCAGCCGGTCGTTGTCCGTGTGATAGAACACGTCGGTGAAGTGCCAGAAGAGAACCCCGGGCTTGTGGGCGTCGAGAAACGGCACGTGGTCGCTTCCCCCTTCGAACGGGTTCGTGCGCACGACCCACCCGGTTACGGCGGCCTGGTCCAGGCATCGCTGCAGGACGAAGTCGTTGAAGAAGTGCGGCCGGAGTTGATCCACCGTGAGCGGGCTTCCGCCCCATTCGGTATGGTGATCGTCGCCTCGTGTCCAGACGGCGGACGGGTCGGGCATCTTCTCGATCAGGAAGGTCCCGCCGGTCTTCTGTGTGTCCTCGCCCACCATGTCGAGGCTGAGCCCCCATTTGACCGTCGCCGCGCGTGACGCATCCGCCAGGTAACGACGGGTGGCCTGGATCTCATTGCCCCAGATGAACGTGATCGACCGACGTGGGTCGACGGTGCCGGCTTGTACGAGCGACGCCGCCACGCGCGCCATCTCCACCTGGGCGCCGACGCCGGACGCGTTGTCGTTGGCGCCGGGCTCCTGCACGTGCGCGCTGAAGACGAACCGCTCGTTAGGCTTCGCGCTGCCATGGACGTCGGCAATGACGGTACGCTCGGAGGCCGTGGAGAACCGGGACCGCGTCATCACTCGCACGCGCACGGGACCGGCGGCGAGCGCTCGCCGCAGCGCCTCGCGGGCGTCGAACGAGAGCAACAGTCCCCACGCCTTTGTGTCCGCATCGGCCGAAATGGATGAGAACTGGATGGAGGTGCCGTGCGACTCGGGTTGCGTGTAGGCGGGCATTGCGTACGCGAGCACGCCGATCGCGCCTCGCTTGCGAGCCTCGTTCGACAGGCGGCCAACGGGCATCTCACCGAACACGATCTTTCCGGCGACTTGCACGCGGTCGAACCCACCATCGTCGCCCTTGCCGACCGATACGACCTCGGCCTCCACGCCGCCCTCCGGCGTGGACGATGAGTTGACCGCGAGCATGTTGCGGTTCGTGGCGAATCGGAGAACCGGAGTCGCCGATCCAACGATCGTGAGCGACGCATCCAGTGGATCCCACGCGGGACCGGACATGGGTCGTTGCTCGATTCGGAACGTGAGGCGATCGGCGGGCTTCGCGGCCTTCTCCTCGACGTATCCGGCGGCGCGAAGTTGCTCGGCGATGTGGTCTATGCTTTCCTCGAATCCGCGATTGCCCGGCCACCGCCAGCGTTGCTCAACGAACGCGACGGTCGAGAGCGCCCGATCGCCGGAGTACGCCGGGCGCACGACGTCGAAGAGCCGCGATACCGCCGGAGGTGGGGAAGACGAGGGGGACGCAGCCTGCGCGACCAGTCCAGGCGGGGCGAGTGCGGCGAACGCCAGCAGGGCGCCGACCAGGGCGCGTGAAAACGAAGACGCCGCGTTGGCGCGGCGTCTCGTCTCAGTCAATGTCTGCATGCCCTCAATAATCAGCTTGCCACGCGTTCGATGCCACTCTCGTGCAAAGCGAGCGGAAGGGCCACGCGCGCCAGGTGGTCGCTCATCGCCTGCGCCGCCCGATCGGGATCCCTGTCGGCGATCGCATCGATGATGTCGCGGTGATCGGCGAGCGCCGTCGGGAGCCGACTGCCGTCGAAGTCATCGCGATAGAGCCGTTCGGTCCTGAGGAGCGCGACGATCGTCTGGCTGAGCAGGACGAGCACCGGGTTGCCGGTCGCCCGAGCCACCTCGACGTGGAACTCTGTGTCGCCGTCGACCAGCCGCGCGGAGATGGAGTTTTCTTCCTCGAGCTCGGCCGAGATCGCGCGCAGTCGCGCGATATGGGCGTCGGTACGCCGAATGGCCGCCAGGCGAGCGGTGGGGATCTCGAGCAGCTCGCGAGCCTCCTGAACGCTGGCGACGTTATGGGGCTCGTTTCTGAGCAGGAGGGTCATCGACTCGACCACCCGGTCCGGCGAGAGGTTCGTCACGAACGTGCCACGTCCGACGAAGACCTCGATCAGCCCCTTTTCCGTGAGCGACTTGATCGCCTCGCGAACCGCGGTGCGGCTCACGCCGAACCGTTCAGCGAGATCACGCTCGGCCGGAATCTGGTCGCCCGGCTTGAGGGCCCTCGAGAGAATCTGCTGCTGGATCTGGTCGACGATCTCCTGGTAGAGCCGCTCCTTCGGCTTGATTGGCAAATACACAGGCATCTTTATCCGTCCTGGAGCCAGAGGCGGCGACTCCGGAGCGTACCGGAGCGTCACCGATGAAACTGGTTGCGTGCTACGGAGCGTGCACGCGTGATGTAATTCGAAATACGCGGGTGAGGCCTCGAGCGTTGGCGTTGGTGCGACGACCGGACATTCGATGCGGTCCGCTCGCTCACCGCGTCCTCGTTGGCGGACATTCCCTAGTGGCCGTCGCCCTCCACCCGTACCTTCTCGTCCCATGCACCTCACACCAGTTTCGCGGCGGACGCCGCTCTCGCTGGACGATCGCTCGGCGGCACGGCCGTCCGAGCTCCCTGATGATGACGAGCTGAAGCCAAAAACGAACGAGCTGCTGAAACGGCTCGGCGAGCTACAGGCGACCCTGTACGCCGACGCGAGGTATGCAGTGCTCGTCGTCCTCCAGGCCCGTGATGCCGGCGGAAAGGACGGCACGGTCCGCAAGGTCTTTGGCGCGTGCAACCCACTCGGCTGTCAGGTGACCGCTTTCAAGGTCCCAACACCCCTGGAGCTCAGCCACGATTTTCTCTGGCGCATTCATCAGGCGGTTCCTGCGCGCGGAATGCTCGGGATCTTCAATCGCTCTCACTACGAGGACGTGCTGGTCGTTCGCGTGAAGGACCTCGTGCCGAAAGCGGTCTGGTCGAAGCGGTACGACCGGATCAACGAGTTCGAGCAGATGCTCGACGACAATCGCGTGAAGATCATCAAGTTCTTCCTGAACATCTCGCGCGATGAGCAGGCGAAGCGGATGCGCGACCGGTTGTCGGATCCGAAGAAGAACTGGAAGTTCCGCGCGGGCGATCTCGACGATCGCGATCTGTGGGACGAGTACACGAAGGCGTATCGCGATGCGCTGCGACTGTGCAGCACTCCGTGGGCACCGTGGTACGTGGTACCGGCCGACGACAACAAGGCGCGCAACTATTATATCGCGCGGACGATGGTGGATACGCTGGAGGGGCTCGGCCTGCGGTACCCGAAGGCCGACAAGGCGGCGTTGAAGCTCAAGCGGAAGCTCAAGTGACGGGTGAGAGCATGGGCGGCGCCCGCGCGATCGAGCACCGCACCGTATCACGTAAAACTCCCGGCGACGGCAAGCTCGAGATCACGAAGTCCGCGGCCGGCCGTCTCGAGCCGTTAGGCGCGCAGTTTTCACTCCTCGTCGACGGCAAGCATGGCGACGGAGCGCTCGGCACGATGCCATGCACCTGCCGCGGCCACGACAAGCCACACGTGCATTATTTCGTCGAGAGCGATCTCCTTCGATCGCTCGCGGCGGGAAGCGAAGTCGATCTCTTTCTCGACGAGGATGCCCGGCGGCTGCTCGTCGTAACGGCCTGACCGCCGACGGCTTCACGCGGAGTGATCCGATGGCATTGCCCGCTTCCGAGTTCATGACGACGACGGCGAACTTCCTGGACGGTTACCGCATCGTGCGGACGTTCGGTGTGGTTCGAGGCATCACCGTCCGATCGCGGTCAGTCTTCGGCACACTCGGCGCTGCGCTGCAGCAACTGCGCGGTGGTGAGATCTCCTTTCTCACCGAGCTCTGCGAGCGAACGCGTCATGATGCGTTCGCATTGGCGATCGAGCACGCGCGCCAGCTCGGTGCCAACGCGCTCGTGGCCCTGCGCTACGACGCCACAGAGATCATGGCAGGTGTGTCCGAGGTGTTGTGTTATGGCACCGCGGTTCGAGTCGTGCCCGCCCGCGACACGGACGACGCCGTTTGACGCACATCCTCACCGCCGCCCTCACGATTAAGTGACCCGTGCTGCTCGCCGGTGACATCGGTGGGACCAGAACCCGACTTGCGCTTTACGACGAGTCGGCCGGCCCGCTTCGTCGCATCGCGTCAACGCAATACGAGAGCAGGTCGGCGTCGACGCTCGAGGAAATCGTTCTCCGCTTTCTCGACGAGAGCGGCAAGCCCGAGACGACGGCCGCGTGCTTCGGCGTCGCAGGGGCGGTCGTGGGAGGACAGGTTCGCGCGACGAACCTCCCGTGGCAGGTCAGCGAGGACGGCCTCGCGGAGCGTCTCAGGATCCCGCGCGTTCGGCTCCTGAACGATCTCGAGGCGGCGGCGCATGGAGTCGTCGCGATCACGGATCCAGCGTCGCTTGTCCTGCTGCAGGCGGGGAAGCCCCCGGAGGAGCGGCGCGCGCTCGCGTTAGTGTCCGCGGGAACTGGGCTGGGCGTTGCACTGATGTGGTGGAACGGTCACGCCTATCAGGTCGCGCCGTCTGAGGGCGGCCACTGTGATTTTGCGCCGCAGGACGAGGTGGAAGACGCCCTCGTGGCGTGGCTGCGCGACCAGTTCGGTCACGTGAGCTACGAGCGCATCGTGTCCGGTCCCGGGTTGGTGAACCTCTATCGATTCCTGCGGACGTATCGAAAGGTGCCGGAACCCGGGTGGCTCACAACGCGCATCGGCTTCGGCGACGCGGCGCCCGTGATCGCGGAGGCGGCGCTCGACCACTCGGATCCCATCTGCGACGAGACCCTAACGAGATTCGCGCGGATTTACGGCGCGGCCGCCGGCAACTACGCTCTCACCTCGCTAGCGGTGGGCGGCGTATTTCTGGGTGGAGGGATTGCGCCAAAGATCCTCTCGCGGCTCACGAACGGTCCGTTCCTGGACGCCTTCGCCGCGAAGGGCCGCTTTGCGGACGCCATGCGAAAGATGCCGATCCACGTCGTGATGGCCCCCGACGTCGCCCTCCTCGGCGCGGCCTTCTGCGTGTCGGCCGACCACTAGCGGATCAAAGGGGTCAGAGTCGTTTGAATGCAAGGACCTCTGCTTTACAGAGATCTCGAATTCAAACGACTCTGACCCCTTTGATCGCCTCCGTCGATGCGGCGGGCAACGTCAGGGTGAACGTGCTTCCCTTCCCGATCACCGACTCGGCCACGAGGTCACCGCCCATGGCGCGCGAAAGATCGCGACTGATCGCCAGGCCAAGCCCCACACCTTCGTTTGGCGCGCCGGCCGAGCGCGCGACCTGGACGAAGGGCTCGAAGATCTCGAACAGCTTGTCGGCCGGAATGCCGCGGCCGGTGTCGCTCACCCGCACCGTGACGTGGTCGGCCGCCGACGCACACTCCAACGCGATCTCGCCCTTAGGCTGTGTGAACTTGATCGCGTTCGTCATCAGGTTCACGAGGATCTGTTCCACTTTCTCACGGTCCGCCCGCACGCGCATACCTTCACCGCCGTTGCGGCGAACGAAATGGAGCTCCTTGGCGTGAAGCTGTAACGTGGTCACGTCCTCGACCCCGCGGATGGCGTCGGCGAGCTCGAACTCACGGATCTCGTAGCGAACGGTGCCGGAATCCAGCCTAACGAAGTTCAACACATCGTTGATCAACGACAGCAGCTGCTTCTGGCTTCGACGGATCCGCTGGAGGTCCTCTCGTTGCGCCGGCGTGACGGGCCCGCGAACCTCCAGCTCGATGAGCTCCGCGTACCCGTCGATAGCGTTGAGCGGTGTACGAAGCTCGTGGCTCATCATCGCCAGGAACTCCGACTTCGCGCGGCTCGCCTGCTCCGCTTCCGAGCGAGCCGCTTCCGCCTCGAGGCGTGAAATGTCTGCCTCCTTTCGCGCGCGCTCGGTGTTCGCCAGCAATCGCGTGCGCTCCTGTTCTGCCTGTCGCCGCTCCGTGATGTCCGCAATGACCGCAACGACCGACGGAGCGACCTGCTCGCGCGGCAGCACGGGGTCCAGCCTCACCGAGAACCAGCGATCCGCGCGGTGCACTTCGTACTGCAGCGGCTGCGCGGTGGCGAGAACGTTGGCGATCGTTTCGGTCGCGGAGCCGCCTGTTGGCGGGAACAGCTCGTGGAACCTCCAGTTGCCCTGTCCGGCGTGGAGCAAAGCGAGCAATTGGTCCGCTGCCTCGTTACACCGAACCAGCCCGCCGTCCGCGTTGATGATGCAGACCGCATCCGTAATCGCGTCAAACGTCGCCTCCCACTGATCGGCCGCCGCGCGAACGTTCTCCTCGGCGGTTCGCACCCGAAGCAGCGCGCGCACCATCGCGATCAGCTCCTGTGACTCAACGGGACGCGTGAGGAACGCGTCCGCGCCGGCATCGAGGCCCTGGGCGCGCCACTCGCCGGTCGTGAATCCGGGGGCCACGTGAATGATCGGAATCCCCGCGGTGGCCGGATCGCCCTTTAGCTGGTTCGCGAGCTCGAAGCCTGGCCCCCCGGAAAGCTGCGTGTCCAGCACGATCACGTCGGGATGGTGCTCCACGCACCGCATCAATTCATCGACGTCAGCCGCCGTATGGACCTCGAATCCTGCGTGGCGAAGCCAGACCGTGATGGCCTCGCGACTGTCGTCGCGGTCGTCGGCAACGAGAACGGTCCGCGGTCCAGGGACGTTCGCGTCCTCCGAACCCGCGGTCTGACCGTTTAGAGGATGGCCAGC
>Ga0070683_100003452_pt1 | contig 12838 bp, 9 predicted proteins | sample KBSC713LmetaG_FD_64662 | JGI IMG/M metagenome (GOLD analysis project Ga0070683, IMG submission 64662) | Corn rhizosphere microbial communities from Kellogg Biological Station, Michigan, USA - KBS C7.1-3L metaG | ecosystem: Host-associated > Plants > Roots > Rhizosphere ...
GGATCCCTTCGGCGGCAACTTCCGCCGCCAGTCCCACGGTGAACGTATCGATCGCACCCTTCGTGGCCGCGTAATCGACATACTCATTCGGCGAACCGAATCGCGCCGCGCCCGACGAGACGTTGACGATCGCTCCGCCCGATCCGCCGTGCTTTGTGGACATCCGCCGGACCGCCTCGCGCGCACACAGCATCGGACCGATCGCGTTGGTCGAGAACATCCGCTGCATCCGGGCGGCGTCCATCTGCTCCAGCCGCATCTGCGGTTCGAGCGTGGCTGCGTTATTCACCAAAGCCGTCAGCCCGCTCAACTCACGATCCACCTTTTCGAACATCGCGACGACATCGGATTCCACCCCGACGTCCGCCTGTGCCGCAATCGCTTTGCCGCCGTCTTTCTGAATCGCACTGACGACCTCGGCGGCAGCCACGTCATCCTGAAGATAGTTGACGCACACGGCGTAACCCCGCTGCGCGGCCAGCTTGGCCGTAGTGGCGCCGATGCCCCGGCTTCCTCCGGTGACTATCAGAGTTTTCAAGATGTCGGCGACTGCTACTTCTTCAGCGTCGCTTCGTAGGCGGCCAGACTCGGCCCGGAAGTGCCCCGCGGCAGCAGGCTCGGCCCCGACGATTGGAACACCTTGGCAAGGTCGGTATTCAAATCCACCACCAGGCCCAGGAAACCCGACTGCATCTCATCCCAGTTCTGATCGCCCCAGAGGATCGTCTTCGTCGGATCCGGATTGAACTTGTTGTTTGACGAGTTGTCGTAGTGCGCGATGGTCAAAATCTTCGTGCCCAGGGGAACCGGTAGCGGCTTGGCGAGTTCGTAACCGATCTGCCAATCGAAATTCCATTTCCCTTTGAAGACGGTTTCCTTTTCGCCTGTCGGATAGGTCACGCGGACCTCATAATCCTTGCCCCGCAGGTGCATGTGGGGTTGGATGTACACCAGCTTGGCGTTATCCACGCCCACGGTCACTTCGCTCGCTACTTCGGCGTTGCTGTCGCCCGCCGGGATCGCCAGATTAAACGCCGCGGGTGTCCCCGGCGACATCCAGTAGCGCTTCTTCGGAGGAGTTTTTGCGAAAACCAGACCAACTTTCGACCGGTCCGTCTGCGGCGTTCCGATCGACGTGTAGTGGATGTTGAACACGATATCCGAACCTGCCGGAATGAACTTCGCCGAGCCGCCGTCTACATCGAAGCTCTGCGCGCCCAGCCCGGGATTATACTTACCCAAAAGATCAGTCCCGTCCTTGGCCCCGCCCATCGCCTCGGATCCTTCTTCGTACGCTTCTCCTGGAACGGCCGAAGCCAGCCAGGTCGAACTCGGCGGCCGTACGATCGTCCGCATATGATGGACTACCTTCGCATTCCCGGGACGCATCTCGGCGGCTACCACCCACTTGTCCTCAGTGAAGTGAGCCTTCACCAGAATGTTCTGGTAGTTGATGGTGCCTGTCGCCTTCACCTGGAAGTCCTTGGGCATCTCGATGATCATGTCCGGCTTGATATTCCAGCCGTCCTCGAATTTAATCGGCGCCGGAGCATCTTTCGGGTTGCCCTCCGGCGCACCGTTATCCGCCCAGCCGTTTATCGTGGCGATCTCCTGCACGCTCAGCCGGCGATCGTTGGCGAAGTGGCCGTACTTCGGATCCGCGAACCATGGCGGCATTTTCTCGGTAACCACGGCGGCCTTCATCGCCTTCGCCCATGGGCGCGCTTCCGTATAACTGAGCAGCGAGAATGGCGCGATCTCGCCGGGCCTGTGGCACCCCTGGCAGTGCTTCTGGAGAATCGGAAGAACGTCTTTGTTAAACGTCGGTGTCGCAGCCAAAGCCGCCACACCCATCAACAGCCCGCCTACAGTCACACGAAGCATTCCCGTGCCTCCCCACTTGTTATATCACTTGCGGCTATCTTACCTGCCGCAGGCACTCCTCAATCGTCTGCGCCGCGAAATCTGCCTGATCCTTGTTAATCACCAACGGTGGGCACAGCCGGATCGTGTTCGGACCCGCTCCCAGCACCAGCAATCCGCGCTCGAAGCACATCTGGACTACCTTATCCCGAAGATCCGGCGCGCGCTCCTTGGTTTTCTGATCCCGTACCAGCTCGATTCCGATCATCAATCCCAGCCCACGCACGTCTCCGACGATCGGGATCCGCTGCGGTAAATCGCGCATTCTGTCCATAAGATGCGCGCCAACGCGCCCGGCGTTGTCCACCAGTTCCTGCTCCAGCAGCTCGATGGTCGCCAGCGACGCCGCCACCGCCACCGGATTCCCGCCGAACGTCGATGCATGCGCCCCAGGCTTCCAGCTCATCAGCTCCGCCCTCGCCACCATCGCCCCCAGAGGCAGCCCGCTGGCGATCCCCTTCGCCAACGCGAGGATATCCGGCTGCAGACCAAAGTGCTCACTCGCGAACATCTTGCCGGTTCGGCCCATGCCGCACTGAACCTCGTCGGCTACCAGGAGAATCCCGTGCTTATCCGCCAGATTCCGCAATTCGTCGAAGAACTTGCGCGGAGGCACCACATAACCGCCTTCCCCTTGTATAGGTTCGACGAAAATCGCCGCGACCTCCTGTGCCGGCACCGTTGTGCGAAATAACTCAGTCTCGATCGCCTTCACGCACTCCACCGCGCAGGAATCGGGCGACTTTCCGTACGCGCACCGGTAACAGTAGGCGTACGGCATATGGTGCACGCCCGGCATCACCGGAAAGAACCCCTTTTTCTGCACACTCTTGCTGGCCGTCAGCGCCAGAGATCCCATGGTTCTCCCATGGAATGCGCCCACGAACGCCACGAACTGCCCTCGCCCCGTGTGGTAGCGAGCCAGCTTGATCGCCGCCTCGATCGCTTCGGTCCCTGAATTGCCAAAGTAAACGCGTCGTGATGAATTTCCGACCGGAACCAGCGCCGCCAACTTCTCAGCCAGGACGACCATGTTCTCGTAGTAGAAGTCGGTCCCGGACATGTGGATCAGCTTGGCCGCCTGCTCCTGGATCGCCTTTACGACTTTGGGGTGGCAGTGCCCCGTGGCCACGACGGCGATGCCGGCCGCGAAGTCCAGGAAGCGGTTCCCGTCCGGGTCTTCAACAATGGCCCCCTCGCCGCGCGCGGCGACTAGCGGATAAGACCTTGTGTAAGAAGGAGATATCACTTGATCGTCGCGATCGATAATAGCCTTGGCCTTGGGCCCTGGCAGGGACGTTATAAGCTTTGGCAGCATCGTTTTAGCTCCTTCTGCATCCAACTAGCTATAGTTGACAAGATGGCACTAAGATTATTGCACAGCGCTTGGCTAACATGCTATAGTTGCTTCAAGAGGACGGCACGTTATGGATTTTAACCGCTTTACGGAAAAACTCCAGGAAGGATTCCGCACAGCCCAGTCCGTGGCTGCAGGCCGCGGGAACCAGCAGATTGATGTCGAGCATCTCCTCCTTGCACTGCTTGAGCAGCAAGGCGGTCTCGCCCAGTCGATTCTCGCCCGGGCGGATATCAAGCTGGAAGACGTTCACAGGCGTCTGATCCAGGAGCTCGACAAGCTCCCCAAGGTCTCCGGATCAGGTGCGGGCTTGGACCAGATCTACGTCACCGCCCGCCTGCAAAAGCTGATGACGGCTGCGGAGAACGAGGCCAAACGGCTCAAGGACGAGTACGTCTCGATTGAGCACGTCATCCTCGCCGCCACCGACGAAAAAGTCTTCAAGGATCTCGGTATCACCCGCGACCGCCTGATGCGCGTGCTTCAGGAAGTCCGCGGATCGCAGCGCGTCACCACCCAGAATCCCGAAGCTACTTACGAAGCGCTCGAAAAATACGGCCGCGATCTGACCAAAGCCGCCGCGCAGAACAAGCTCGACCCTGTTATCGGGCGCGACGAAGAGATCCGGAGAGTGATCCAGGTCCTCTCCCGCCGCACCAAGAACAACCCGGTGCTGATCGGCGAACCCGGAGTCGGTAAAACCGCCATCGTCGAAGGTCTCGCCCAGCGCATCATCCGCGGCGACGTCCCCGAAGGCCTCAAGGAGAAGAAGGTAGTCTCGCTGGACATGGGCGCGCTCATCGCCGGTGCCAAGTTCCGCGGCGAATTCGAAGAGCGCCTCAAGGCTGTCCTCAAAGAGGTCCAGTCAGCCGAGGGCAAGATCATTCTGTTCATCGACGAACTGCATACCGTAGTCGGGGCAGGCAAGGCCGAAGGCTCCATGGATGCCGGCAACCTGCTGAAGCCCATGCTGGCTCGCGGCGAGCTGCATTGCATCGGTGCGACCACGCTCGACGAATACCGCAAGAACATAGAAAAGGACGCGGCTCTGGAACGCCGTTTCCAGACCGTTCTGGTCGATCAGCCCTCGGTCGAAGACACGATTTCGATCCTCCGCGGCCTGCGCGAGCGCTACGAAGTCCACCACGGCGTCCGTATCAAGGATTCGGCTCTCGTTGCCGCCGCGATCCTCAGCAATCGCTATATCTCCGACCGTTTCCTGCCCGACAAAGCCATCGATTTAGTCGACGAAGCCGCGGCCAAGCTGCGCACCGAGATCGACTCGATGCCGGCCGAGCTCGATGAAGCCACGCGCCGTCAGATGCAGCTCGAAATCGAGCGGGAAGCCCTCAAGAAGGAATCCGACGCAGCCTCGCGCGAACGGCTGGCCAAGATCGACAAAGAAGTGGGTGAGCTGAAAACTTCCACTGCCAGCATGCGCGCCCAGTGGCAGGCGGATCAGGAAGCGCTCAAGAAACAGCGCGAGATCCGCGCCCAGATCGATCACGTCAAGACCGAAGTCGAGCAGGCCGAACGCGCCTACGATCTCAACAAGGCCGCCGAGCTCAAATACGGCAAGCTCACCGCTCTCGAAAAAGAATTGGAGAAACAATCGCACGCTCCTACGCTTCTCAAAGAGGAAGTCGATGAGGAGGATATCGCCCAAGTGGTCAGTCGCTGGACTGGTATTCCTCTATCGAAGCTCCTTGAGGGAGAGGTCCAGAAGCTTCTGCACCTTCCCGACGAGTTGCACAAACGAGTAATCGGCCAGGACGAAGCCGTCGAAGCCGTGGCGGACGCAGTCATGCGCGCCCGAGGCGGTCTGAAGGACCCCAAGCGCCCCATCGGAAGCTTCATCTTCCTGGGACCCACCGGCGTCGGCAAAACCGAGCTGGCTCGCGCGCTCGCGCAATACCTGTTCGATGACGAACGCTCCCTGATCCGCATCGACATGTCGGAATATCAGGAAAAGCACACAGTTTCGCGCTTAGTGGGCGCGCCTCCTGGATACATCGGTTACGAAGAAGGCGGCCAGTTGACCGAAGCGGTCCGCCGCCGGCCCTACTGCGTGATTCTGCTGGACGAAATCGAGAAAGCCCATAGCGACGTGTTCCACGTGCTGTTGCAGCTCCTCGACGACGGCCGTCTCACCGATGGCCAGGGGCGCACGGTGGACTTCAAGAACACCATCGTGATCATGACCTCTAACGCGCAGCAGGAAGATCTGCCGCGCCTGTTCCGGCCGGAGTTCCTGAATCGCGTCGATGAAGTCATCAACTTCCACCGATTGACGCAAGACGAACTGAAGAAGATCGTCGATATCCAGCTCGAAACGCTGCGGGTGCGCCTGGAAGAGCGCCATATCGAGCTGCAGCTTACCGATGCGGCTCGGGCGCATCTGGTCACCGTGGGTTACGACCCCGCTTATGGCGCGCGTCCGCTGAAACGCGCCATTCAGAAAGAAGTCGAGACGCCTCTGGCTCGCATGCTGGTGGCAGGTGAGATTCGTGACGGAAAGAAAGTGCTCCTGGATTTCCGTAAGGACGCTCTTGTATTCGAAGTCGAGTCCCCCAAGGCAGTCCGAGCATCATAAACATGAAAGAGACGAATATGCCAGACGAAGAGAAACTCCAAACATTGCCCCTGTTGGCCCTGAAGAATTCCGTCTTGTTTCCCGGGCTTCTGATGCCGTTAGGAGTTGGCCGCAAGGCGTCCGTCGCCGCCGTGGAATCCGCGCTGGCGACCGAAGGCAAGGAAGTCATCGTCGTTGCCCAGAAGGACCCCACGGTGGAGACTCCCGGCGCGGCCGATTTGTACACGGTCGGCACCCGCGCCGTCATTCGCAAATCGGGACGGCCCCGCCCCGACCATATCGACCTGTTCGTGCAGGGTATCGAGCGCGTGGTCATCGTCAAAGTGGAAGAAAACGGCCACTTGAAGGCGAAGGTCCGCCCGCTGGCCTTGCCCGACGATTCCAGCCGCGAACTGGAAGCTCTGTCTCTTTCCGTGGTCGAGATGGCCTCCAAGTACGTCAACCTGGTCCAAGGCGGACCGGCGCAGGAAATCGCCCAGGCGTTCGCGGCTCAGAGCGATCCGCTGCAGCTCGCGTTCCTGATCGCTTCCGTCATGAATCTTGACGTCGAGAAGGAGCAATCGCTTCTCGAAACCTCCACCCGCATCGAAGCTCTTCGCATGGTGCTGGGCTGGCTCTCACACGAAGTCGACGTCGCGGAGCTTCGCGCCAAAGTCACCGAAAAAGCCAAGTCCGAAATGTCCAAGGAGCAGCGCGACTACGTGCTGCGCCAGCAGAAGAAAGCCATCGAGCAGGAGCTCGGCGAAGGCAGAAGCGATGAAGCCGAGGCGCAGAATCTGCGCGACCGGCTGGCGAAGGCGGATATCCCGGACGATGTCCGCAAGGAAGCCGAGCGCGAGCTCGACCGCCTGGAGCAAATCAACTCGGCCTCGCCCGAGCACAACGTCATCCGCACCTGGCTCGAGTATGTGATCGAGCTGCCGTGGAAGAAACGCAGCGACGACAATCTGGATCTGAAGCGCGCCCGCGAGGTTCTCGATGAGGACCACTACGGCATTGCCAAGGTCAAAGAGCGCATCATCGAGCAGCTCGCCGTACTCAAACTGAACCCGGAAGCCAAGGCTCCGATCTTATGCTTCGTGGGCGCGCCCGGCGTCGGTAAAACCTCGCTAGGACAATCTATCGCCCGCGCTCTCGGACGCAAGTTCGAGCGCATGAGCCTGGGCGGCTTGCATGACGAAGCCGAACTCCGCGGCCATCGCCGGACGTATATCGGCGCGCTGCCGGGGCGCCTCATCCAAGGCATGCGGCGGGCGGGATTCATGAATCCCGTGCTGATGCTCGACGAAGTGGACAAGCTCGGGCGTGATTTCCGCGGCGATCCCGCGGCGGCGCTGCTCGAAATCCTCGATCCCGAGCAGAACAAAACCTTCCGCGATAACTATCTGGACCTGCCCTTCGATCTGTCGAAGGTCCTGTTCATCACCACGGCGAACACTCTGGACACCATCCCTGCGCCGTTGCTGGACCGCATGGAAATCCTGCGCCTCTCCGGCTACAGCGAGGAAGAAAAGACCGAGATCGCCAAGCGCTACCTGCTGCCGAAGCTTTTGCAGCATACCGGCCTGACCGCCGAGCAGTGCGTCATCACCCCGGCGGCGCTTCAGAAAGTCATCGAGTCCTACACGCGTGAAGCTGGCGTGCGTCGTCTGGAGCAGATGCTTGGACGCCTGATCCGCAAGGTCGCCGTCAAATTCGCCGAAGGCGAAACCGGTCCCGTGGTTGTCCACGGCGACGATGTGCCCGAAATGCTGGGTCCCGAAGCGATCCTGCCCGAGCTAGCCCGCAAGGAGCTCCCCGCGGGTGTCGCAACAGGTCTCGCCTGGACCGAAACCGGCGGCGATGTTCTCTATATCGAAGCCGCGCTCCTGCCCGACGGCAAAGAGCTGACCATCACCGGCCAGCTCGGCGAGGTCATGCAGGAATCGGCCAAGACCGCTCGCAGCTATCTATGGAGCCACGCGGCCGAATTCGGACTGGATCCTTCGATGTTCCTCAAGAGCGGCCTCCACATCCACGTTCCGGCGGGCGCCATCCCCAAAGATGGACCTTCGGCGGGCGTCACGATGACCACGGCCCTGGCCTCGCTCTACTCCGGCGTGCCGGCTCGCAGTGACACCGCTATGACCGGCGAAGTCACTCTGACCGGTCTGGTGCTGCCTATCGGCGGTCTTAAGGAAAAGGTGCTGGCAGCGCGGCGCGCGGGTATCAAGCGCGTGATCGTTCCGGCCGGCAACCAGAAGGATCTTCGCGATCTTCCTGAGGACGTGCGCAAGGAGATGGAGTTCGTCTTCGCTGACCGCGTCCGCGACGTCCTGGCCGCCATGCTTCCCAGCGTGGTGACCAGCGTGGCTCCGGAAGCTCCGGCCAAAACCATGCCGGCTGCTCCTCCGATGGCAGCATAAGCGACTCCGAAGCTGGATGGGGGCAGGCGGTTTCGCCTGCCCTCATTGGCTTTAGCGACCATCGATCTTGACACCCTCGACGCCCGTATGCGTAACTGGCTTGACGGCCGAGAATGGCAGAGCTAGCGATACGCGCCCAGGGTCTTACCCGTACGTTTGAGACCGTTCGCGCTCTCGATGATCTCAACATAGAAGTTCCCGCCGGCTCCGTATTCGGTTTTCTCGGCCCTAACGGCGCCGGCAAGACGACCACCATTCGACTACTCCTCGGCTTGATCGAACCCACCAGCGGAAGCGCTCAGGTGCTGGGCTTCGATACGCGAAGTCAAGGCGCCGAGATCCGTGCGCGCACCGGAGCCCTGCTCGAACACTCCGGCCTTTACGAGCGGCTCAGTGCGGAAGACAACCTGCGCTTCTACGGGCGCGTGGCGCACATGCCCAAAGCGGAACTGGACCAGCGCATCCAGGAACTGCTGACGCATCTCGGTCTGTGGGACCGGCGCAAGGAAGCCGTGGTGAAGTGGAGCCGCGGCATGAAGCAGAAGCTGGCCATCGCCCGCCCGCTGCTGCATCGTCCTGGACTTGTATTTCTCGACGAGCCCACTGCCGGCCTCGATCCCGTGGCCGCCGCCAGTCTCCGCGACGATCTTGCCGCCCTCGCCGCGCGCCAGGGCGCGACCATCTTCCTCACTACCCACAACATGGCGGAAGCCGAGAAGCTGTGCAGCCTGGTGGCTGTAATTCGCCAGGGCAAGCTGCTCGCGGTCGGCAGCCCGGCCGATCTGCGGTCGCGCGGTGGAGGCCAGCGCACCGAGATCACCGGCCGCGGATTCTCCGATGCGATGCTCGCGATGCTGAACCAGCAGCCCGGCGTTTCGCAGGCGCTTCTCGAAAATGGCCGGCTGGTTCTGGTTCTAAAAGAGGGCGAAGGCGTCGCCCCGTTTATCAGCCTGATCGTGCGCGAGGGTGGGGAAGTGCAAGAGGTCCGCAGCGGCCAAGGAAGCCTGGAAGATGTGTTCCTCACGTTGATGGAGGAAGAGAAATGACCGATTTCGTCACCGTTCTGTGGAAAGAATGGAAGGAGATTGTCATGGAGCGGTCCGCCGGATCCACCGGCAGCTATCGTCCGCTCATCGCGATCGCCGTTTTCGGCATCTTCTTCCCTTTTCGGATGGGACCGGAGCGATTCTTCAGCGTGGTCGGACTCCTGCCCCCAACGTTTTTCGGCGCCATTGTAATCACCGCCGTAATTGCCGATTCTTTCGCGGGCGAGCGCGAACGGCACACGCTTGAGACATTGCTCGCCAGCCGCCTCTCGGACCGGTCGATTCTCTTCGGCAAGATCGCCGCGTGCATGGCTTACGGTTGGGTGATCTCGATCGCCAGCATCCTGATTGGCGGGATAACGGTCAACGCCGTGAACTGGCACGGACAGATTTCGATATTTCACGATGCGGCCAGTTGGCTGCTTCTTTTATTGGGACCTCCTCTGGTTGGCTGCGCGATCGCTGCGGCGGGCGTTTTGGTTTCGTTGCACTCCACAACCGTAAGGCAAGCCCAGCAGACTTTGAGCGTCGCCTTCATGGTGGTGGTGGTCGGCGCCATCTTTGCCAGTGGGGCCCTTCCCGCGGACTGGAAAGCGTGGTTCGCGCGGATTCTCTTTACGTGGTCTGAAGCTGACTTGGTACTAGGCGCGGCCGGCGTGTTCCTGATCATCGATCTGGTGCTTTTGGCCGCTGGCATGGCCCGGTTCCAGCGCGCCCGGCTTGTCCTGGATTAATATTTCCTAGTACCCCCCGCTCGACTTTGGGGTACCCGGCACGATATCATGTGCCGGTGGAGGTTCGCTAATGAGAGTAATTAAAGTACTGGTAGCACTTCTCGCTACCGTGACGTTCTTCGTGCTTCTGGCGCAGACGGATGCCGACTACATGGGTTGGATGAAAGCCGCAGTCGCCAGCAAGGGCAAAGTGGCCAAGGGAATCGCAGCCAAGGATAAGGGCGTGGCGGCGGATGCCAAGGTCATGGAAGATTCGTTCAAAGGAATGGAAGACTACTGGACCAAGAAGGGCGTTGCAGATGCTACCGGTTTCGCTAAGACCGCCCGGACCGCATCCGCCGATGCCGCCAAGGCTATCGCTGCGGGCGATTTCGATGCCGCCAATGCCGCGATGACCACGGTTGGTAGCACCTGCGGCGGTTGCCACATGGCGCATCGCGCCAAGGGCGACAGCGGCTACCAGATTAAATAGTTCCTGCCCGGTTATACCTGATCGCGCGAACGTTTTTGCACGTTCGCGCGATCACTTGCGTCTAGCGTTCTGAAAGGAACGTTATGCGCACTATCGTCCTTGGACTTGCCCTTCTTTCCGCCTTAGCATCCGCTCAGGATCGCGACCGCACCTTCTACCTCACCCACACCGCCACCAACCAGCAATTCATGGAGGTTGCGACCGCCATCCGCACCATCACCGACATCCGCGAAATCTCCGCAGACGCCGATCAGAAAAAGGTGACGATCCACGCCACCGCTCCTCAGATCGCCATGGCCGAGTGGCTGTTCAATGAACTGGATAGCCCCATAGCCCAGCCTGCCCTGCCGCATGAATACCGCCCTCCCGGAACCAACGACGATGTCGTCCGCGTTTTCTACCTCATCACCGCCCCTACGGTTCAGGACTTCCAGGAAATTGCCACTCTGATCCGTACCATGACCGACATCCGGCGAGTCTTTACCTACAACGGACGCAATGCAATGACCGTGCGCGGAAGCGACGCTCAAATTGCGTTGGCTGAGTGGCTGGTCAAGGAGATCGTGCCCGAACCTCCTTCTTCTTCCACCCATCAGTACGAAATGGCCGGCAATGACGACCTCGTTCGTGTCCTGCGTCTCCCCCATACTGCAACCGTTCAGGATTTCCAGAAGGCCGCTACCGAAATCCGCCAGGCGACGAAAATCCAAAAGGTCTTCACATACAACCGCCTTAGAACGGCGGCTTTCCGCGGCACGGCCGACCAGATCGCGCTTGCGGAGAAGCTGGCCATGGATCTGGACCGTCCCTCAAACTGAGTTGACCATCGCAATCACCTCGGCTACTTCAGCATCGTCGAGGTACGGATGAATCGGCAGGCTTACTTCGCTCGCGCATAGCCGTCGCGCGATTTCGTAACCGCCGGGCGCTTCGAACGGCACGCCGCGCAGAGCCTTCTGGTCGGGAACCGCGACCGGGTAGTGAACGCCGAACGCTAGGCGGGAATCGCGCTTCGCCGGATCGATCCACACCGGAAACAAGTGCCACGATGGCTGCGAGCCGCCACGCGGTGCCGGCAATCGCACGGCAGCATTCTTGATCCCGTTTAGATAGGCCCCGGCGATTTCCCGGCGTCGCGCGGTCCAACGCGCCAGCCGCGGCAAGCATGCTCGCCGCAGAAAAGCCGCCTGTAGTTCGTCAAGTCTGCTGTTGTAGCCGATGAAGTCATGCCGATACTTGGCCGTCTGCCCGTAGTCGCGTAGCGCCCGCACGCGTGCGTCGAGCCCAGCATCGCGGCACAGAATCGCACCCCCATCGCCCATCGCTCCCAGGTTCTTCGTCGGATAGAAACTCGTCGCGGCGACATCGCCCACCGCTGCGATCGACTGAGCGCAGTCTTCTACCATTAGCAATTCGTGCTGGTCGCGCAACCGTAGCAGAGCGTCGGGATCCAGGACAAATCCATACAAGTGCACCGGCACGAAGTAACGGATGTCGCGTCTCTTCGTAAGCAAGTCCTCGCATCGCTGAAGATCGATCAACCCCTGATCGTCGGTATCCACGAACACCGGCACGGCTCCGAGCTTGACGATCGCGAGCGTTGTCGCAAATGCCGAAAGTGGCGTCGTCAGCACGCGGTCGCCCGGCCCGCAACCAAGGGCCCGTAGCGAAATCTCGATCGCGTCCAGTCCGCTGGCGACCCCCGCCGCATGCGGAAAGCCCCACAATACGGCCAACTCCGCTTCAAACGCGCGAACTTCCTCGCCCAGCGCATACCAACCGCTCGCGCCGACCTTTTCGAACGCAGCCAGCGCGTCGTCGCGAAGATCCTCCCACTGCCGCTTGAAATCGTTTGCTGGAACCAATAACTACAGTGGGACCGAGTCCGGAATTATCTCCCGACCGTCAGAATCACAATCTCCGGCGGCACCCCTAACCGCACCGGAACAATACTCGTGCCGATCCCGGTGGTCACAAACAGATGTCGGCCCTGATCGACGAACTCCCCCGCGTTATAGCCTAGCTTCGACGTCGTGATCAGTGTGCCGACAATCGGCAGCTGGACCTGTCCGCCGTGCGTGTGCGCGGCCAGCAGCAGACTCACGCGCGACGGAACTTCAGGAAAAATGTCGGGATTGTGGGTGATCAACACCACCGGATCGTCCGTCGTGACCTGCGCGAGTGTCCCGGCGACGTCCGGCTCGCGCGTCCAAAAGTCCGCGATACCGCCCAGCCAGATAGGTCCCACACGGACCGCCTTGTTCTCGAGCACAGGGATTCCAGCATCCGTCAGCGCCTTGCCCACGCG
>Ga0070683_100003457_pt1 | contig 12830 bp, 11 predicted proteins | sample KBSC713LmetaG_FD_64662 | JGI IMG/M metagenome (GOLD analysis project Ga0070683, IMG submission 64662) | Corn rhizosphere microbial communities from Kellogg Biological Station, Michigan, USA - KBS C7.1-3L metaG | ecosystem: Host-associated > Plants > Roots > Rhizosphere ...
CGCCGGCAGCTGGGCGTGGTGCTGCAGGATCCGTTCCTGTTCTCGGGCACGATCGCCGACAACATCCGCTTCGCCCGGCCGGAGGCGACCGACCAGGAGGTGGAGCAAACCGCTGCCGCGATCGGGGTCGACCGGGTGGTGTCGCGGCTTCACGGAGGGCTGGAGCACGAGGTTCGCGAGGGCGGCGCCGGGCTGTCGGCCGGCGAGCGCCAGCTGATCTCGATCGCCAGGGCGCTGCTGGCCGATCCCCGGATCCTGATCCTCGACGAGGCGACGTCGAACATCGACCGGCCCACCGAGGTGCTGATCGAGCGAGCGCTCGACCGGCTGCTTCACGGTCGCACCTCCATCATCATCGCCCACCGGCTGGCCACCGTCCGCCGGGCCGACCAGATCTACGTGATCGAGCGCGGCAAGGTCGCCCAGACCGGTACCGAGTCCGAGCTTCTGGCCGTCGAGGGCTCGTACCGCAGCCTGGCGCGGCGCATGCATCCCGGGGGCCCGGCGCGCTCGCCGGGGCCCGGGACGCGCCGGGGCATGCGTGCTCCGCGCGGCGGAGCCGCATAGGATCAGCGCCATGGCGCAACTGATCCTCGGCCCGCTGCTGCGACACATCGGCTCGACGGATGCCACGGTCTGGGTCGAGACCGACACCCCCTGCGAGGTCGGCGTCCTCGGCCGGCGGGAGCGCACCTTCCACGTCGAGGGCCACCACTACGCGATCGTGTCGGTGGAGGGGCTTGAGCCTGGCAGCTCCCACGAGTACGAGGTGCTCCTGGACGGCGAGCGGGTGTGGCCGATCGACGTCTCCGGGCAGCCTCCCAGCACCATCCGCACGATCGAGCCGGGCGCGCCGCTGTGGCTGCTGTTCGGCTCGTGCCGGGTGGCGCACCCCGATCGGGAGCCGTACACCCGGTCACCGGACGTCGACTCAAACGGCCATGGCGTCGACTCGTTGCGGGCGATCGCCCTGCGGATCCTGGAGCGGCCCCAGGAGCGGCTTCCCGATGCCATGATCATGGTCGGCGACCAGGTGTACGCCGACGAGGTGCCGCCCCAGACCCTCGATTACATCCGCTCGCGCAGGGACACCTCGGTGGCGCCGGGCACGGAGATTGCGGATTTCGAGGAGTACACCCGGCTCTACCAGGACGCCTGGATCGAGCCGGTCGTCCGCTGGTTCATGTCCACCGTGTCGACCGCCATGCTGTTCGACGACCACGACGTGCACGACGACTGGAACATCGCCCGCTCGTGGTGCGAGCGCATGCGCAAGCTGCCCTGGTGGGACGCCCGGATCGTGGGCGCGTTCATGTCGTACTGGATCTACCAGCACCTGGGCAACCTGTCTCCGCAGCAGCTCGCCGAGGACCGGCTGCTGGCACAGGTGAAGGCCGCTGAGGACGCCGGGCCGCTGCTGCGCGACTTCGCGCGCCGCTCCGACCGCGAGGCACACGGCACCCGCTGGAGCTTCTGCCGCGATTTCGGTCGCGTTCGGCTGATGGGCATCGACTGCCGGGCGGGCAGGGTGCTCGAGCGCGACCGGCGGCTGATGGTGGACGACGACGAGTGGGCCTGGATAGTCGAGGAGACGCGCGGGGATTTCGACCACCTGTTGCTGGCGATGTCCGACCCGTTCCTGCTGGCGCCAGCCATCCACGAGCTGCAGGCCTGGAACGAGGCCACCTGCAACGGTGCCTGGGGCCGCTGGTTCGAGCCCCTCTCCGAACGGATCAGGGAGTCGTTCGACCTCGACCACTGGGCCTCGTTCAGGGAGTCCTTCGAGCGGATGAGCGAGCTGCTGGTGGCGATCGCCACCGGCGAGCACGGCCCACCGCCCGCGTCCGTGGTCGGGCTGTCCGGCGACGTTCACAACGCCTATCTCTCCCGGGTCGCGTTCGCCCGCGGCAGCGGAGCGGTGTCCAGGGTGTGGCAGGCGGTCTGCTCGCCGGTCAGGAACCCGCTGACGCCGAACGAGCGGCGGCTGCAGAAGTTCGCGACCACGCGCACCGCCTGGCTGATCACGCGGCTGATCGCGCGCGCCGCCTCGGTCGGTCGGCCGTCGATCCGCTGGCGGACGGAGGCCGGGCCGAGCTTCGACAACCAGATCGCGAGCATCCACGTGGAGGGCCGCTCCGCCCTGCTGCGCGTCGAGTGCGTGCCACTCGACGGCGGTCCGGCCGCCGACCTCGAGACGGCGTTCGAGCACCGACTGGCGTGACCTGTCGCCGTCCCTACCGTTTTCGCACCCGGTGCGCGGGGAACGTCTCGCGGGGGGATGGTAAGCCGCTCGGACACCCAGGTGCTGCCGCGCCGCTATGCCAACGCGCGTCGGATCGGCGTCGGCGGGATGGGCGAGATCCTGCTCGCCGACGACACCACGCTCGGCCGGCCGGTGGTGTTGAAGCTGCTGTCGGAGGACTACGCCCGCGACGAGTCGCTGCGCCGTCGCTTTCTGCGCGAGGCGAATGCCGCTGCCCGACTGTCGGGCCATCCCCACGTGGTCACGGTCTATGACGTCGGCGAGCAGGACGGCCGCCCGTTCATCTCGATGGAGTACCTCGAGAACGGCGACCTGCGGAGCCTCCTTTCCGACGGCACTCCCGACCGCGGCGAGGCTCTGCGACTGGTGGAGCAGGCCGCGTCCGCGCTCGACGCCGCCCATCGCGGCGGCGTCGTGCATCGGGACGTGAAGCCCGCCAACCTGCTGCTCGACTCGCGACGCGATCTGCGGGTGGCCGACTTCGGCATCGCCAGGGTGGTTGACGAGGCGACATCCACGATGACGCTGTCGGGGATGGTGCTGGGCACTGCCGGGTACATCTCGCCTGAGCAGGCGCGGGGCGAGCCGGCCGTCGCCGCGAGCGACAACTACTCGCTGGCCGCCGTCGCCTTCGAGCTCCTGACGGGGTCGCGGCCGTTCGCCCGCGAGGTCGACACCGACGAGATCGCGGCGCACGTCAACGACCCGCCGCCGCGGGCGTCGACCGCCGGCCTGCCGCCGGCGGTGGACGGCGTGTTCTCCCGGGCGCTCGCCAAGCAGCCGCAGGACCGCTACCCGACCGCAGCCGCCTTCGTCGCGGATCTCGTGGCGGCGCTGCATCCGGCGGCGCCCGCCGTGGTGATGGCGGGGCCGCCCGCCGCCACGCACAGGGCGCGCACCATCTACGCGTCGCGCCGCCGCAAGGCGATCCCACTTGCGGTCGCCGCGGTGCTGGCGCTGCTGGCCGGACTGGCAGGAGCGTACGCGCTGATGGGGTGGGCCGGCTCGGGTGACGCAGCGCCGGGGACGCTGGTCAGGACCGTCCACTCGACCGTCACCCAGCAGGGGACGACGGTCGTCCAGACCGAGACCGTCACCGTGACCCAGCCGGCGTCCGGCAAGCCAGAGACCGGCTCCGCGACACCGCTTCCCACCGGCGACGGCCACACGCTGAACGACCGTGGCTACGCGCTGATGCGCGCCGGCCACTACGCCTCAGCTCTGCCGCTGCTGCGCGCCGCGGTGCGCGATCTCCGCGGCTCCGGCTCGGAGGATCCCTACGAGGCCTACGCGAACTACAACCTCGGCTACAGCCTGCTCCGGTTGGGCCGCTGCGACCAGGCGCTGGTGCCGCTCTGGCGCGCACGCCGGCTCGAGAGCTCACCGCTGGTGCCGCGTGCGATCGACCGCGCCAGGGCGTGCGCGACCGGGTAGCTGCATCGCGGGCCCGGGAGGCAGGAGCCGGACGGCCGGCCTGGAACCGGTAGACGTGGGCGAGCACGACGACCAGCCACCACCCGAGCAGCCGGCCCCGTCCACGGGGCCGTTCGGTGCTGCGTTCCGCGCCGCCCGCCGCCGCTCCGCCGTGATCCCACAGATCGTCCAGCGGCGGATCGACGCTCAGCGTGAGAGGCCGCCCGCCGACCCGCCCGCCGACGAGCCTGACCGCTAGACCCGCGGGGCCGCCGCCCGGGACGCCGCGATCCCCGGGGGCAGCGCGGAGCCGTGCGCGTCGATCATGTCGTCGACCATCGCGCAGATCGCACCCGGGGAGAGCGTGCCGGCCGCGTTGGGATCGAGCAGCGCCGCGTGATACACGTGCTCGCGCGACCCCTCGAGCGCGGCACGGACGGTCAGCTCGCAGACGTTCACGAACGTGCGGTTGAGCGCCGCCAGCTGGGGCGGCAGCGCGCCGACGGCCGTCGGCTGGACGCCGTTTCGGTCGACCAGGCAGGGCACCTCAACACAGCAGCCGTCGGGCAGGTTCGAGATCAGCCCGTCGTTGCGGACGTTTCCGTAGATCGATCGCGGCTCCCCTGTGGCCATCGAGTGGATGATCAGCGAGGCGTACTCGAGGCTGCGCTCGATCTCGAACCGCTCTCCCGCGGCCAGCATCCGGCGCATCTCCTCGTACAGCTCGAGGTTCTCCTCGCTGCGACGGACGTACTCGTCGACGGGCACCCGGAACTGCTCGATCATCTCGTCGCTGCGCAGGAAGTAGGGCAGGTACTCCGACGAGTGCTCGCTGGACTCGGTGGGGAAGCGGCCGAAGCGCCGGTAGATCTCGACCCGCACGCGGCGGGCGAGGCCGGGGTCGCGATCGATGGCCGCGTCGAGCAGCGGGTAGAGGTCATGGCCGTCGCGCTCCAGGCGAAGGATCCAGGACTGGTGGTTGACGCCCGCTCCCAGAAACGTGACCTCCTCGTAGGGCACCGACACCAGTTCGGCCAGCTCCCGGGTCGTGTGCTGGACGGAGTGGCAGAGGCCGACCACCCGCTTCACCGGCGTCCCCTCGTACGTCGCCCAGCAGAGCATCGCCATCGGGTTGGTGTAGTTGAGCAGCCAGGCCTCGGGGCAGAGCTCGGCCATGTCGGAAGCCAAGCCCTGCATCACCGGGATCGTACGCAGGGCCCTGAAGATGCCGCCGATGCCCAGCGTGTCGCCGATCGTCTGCCGAAGGCCGTGCCGCCTGGGCACCTCAAAGTCGACCAGCGTGGCGGCATGGCCGCCGACCTGGACCATGTTGACCACGTGATCGCAGCCGTCGAGCGCGGCCCGCCGGTCGGGATGCGCCTCGATCGACGCCGGCGCTCCCAGCTCCCGGATCGTCCAGCGGGCCATCGCCTCGGCCGTCCCGAGCCGCTCCGGATCGATGTCATGGAGAGCGATGGTCGCGTCCGCCAGCTCAGGGAAGCTGAGGATGTCGCCGAGCAGGTCGCGGGTGAACTCGACGCTCCCGGCGCCGACAAAGGCGATTCTGGGCATGCGCGAAAGTGTTTCATATCTGATAGAAACGATCAAGAATGTTCACCACCGCAGAACAGCGGGCGCTCGACCAGCTGTCCACTTCCGGAGGACGGCTGGGCGTGCTGGCCGCCGATCAGCGGACGAAGCTCGTCGCCGCCTTGGAATCGGCCGGGCTCCCGTCCGGCGCCCCCGCCCAGCGATCGTTCAAGCTCGACCTGGTGCGGAGCCTGGGCGGCGATCCACCGGCGATGCTGCTCGACCCGGAGATCGGTCTTCCCTACGTGCTCGACGAGCGGGCACTGCCCGCGCGCACCGGCCTGCTGGTGTCGCTCGAGCGGAGCGGTTCGCGTCGCACCGGGGACGGCCTGCGACGGGCCGAGCTGCTGCCCGATGTGGGCGCCGCAGGAGTCCGCCGTGTCGGCGGCACCGGGGCCAAGCTGCTGCTGCGCCTGCGCGCCGATCGCGAGGACTCCGACGGCGCCAACGCGCGGCTGCTGCGGGCCGCCGCGGCCGACTGTGCCGCGCACCACCTGCTGTTGGTGGTCGAGGTGCTGGTCTACCGGCTCGAGGACGAGAGCGAGGGGTGGTTCGCCGCCAGGCGGGCAGAGCTGATCCGCGACGGGGCGCTGCTGGCCGAGGCCGCCGGTGCCCGCTACCTGAAGCTCGAGTTCCCCGGTGACGAGGCGGCCTGCCGGCGGCTGACCGACGCCCTGCCCGTGCCGTGGGCGCTGCTGTCGGCCGGCGTCGACCACGACACCTTCGTCGGGCAGTTGCGGGCGGCCCTCTCCGGCGGGGCCTCCGGGTTCATCGCCGGTCGCTCGGTCTGGAAGGAGGCCGTGGCCATGCCGCCCGACGAGCGCCGGGCGTTCCTCGGCGGCGAGGCGCGCAGACGGCTGGCCCAGCTGCTCGATATCGTCGGCTGACCGTGATCGACCTCCTCGTCGTCGGCGACTGCAACCCCGACCTGATCCTGAGCGGCGGCGACGTCGTCCCCGAGTTCGGACAGTGGGAGAAGGTGGTCGACGACATGCGGCTGGTGCCGGGGGGCTCGTCGACCATCGTGGCTGCGGGCGCGGCCCGGCTCGGCCTGCCCACCTCGCTGGTCGCCGCCCTCGGGGACGATCTGTTCGGGCGTTTCATGCTCGATGCCATGTCCGAGCGCGGGGTGGATACCGGCGGCTGCGTGATCCGGGCGGACGCCGCCACCGGGCTGACGGTGGCGCTGACCCGCGGCGACGACCGGGCGATCCTGACGGCCCCGGGAGCGATCGCCACGCTGCGGGCCGAGGAGGTGGACGGCGTTCGCCTGCGCCGCGCCACGCACCTGCACGTGGGGTCGTACTTCCTGCTCGACGGCCTGCGGCCGGGGCTGCACGAGCTGGTGCGGACGGCAAAGGCCGCCGGGGCGACGGTCTCGCTGGATCCGCAGGGCGACCCGGCCGGCGGCTGGGACGGCGGCCTGCGCGACCTGCTGCCCTCGGTCGACGTGCTGTTCGTGAACGAGAACGAGGCCGCTGCCATCGACGCCGGCCGCTCGGGGCTGGTGGTGGTCAAGCGCGGTCCTCGGGGCGCGTCCGCCGGAGGCGTCGACGTCGCCCCGCCTGCGGTCGACGCGGTCGACGCGACGGGCGCCGGCGACAGCTTCGACGCAGGCTTCCTGGCCGCATGGCTGGCCGGGCAGCCGGTCGAGCAGGCGCTGCGGCTCGGCTGCGCCTGCGGCGCCCTGTCCACCCGCGCGCTCGGCGGCACCGCGGCCCAGCCGACCCTCGACGAGGCGCGGGCGGCGGCCCAGTGATCCTGTGCGTGGCCGCGAACCCCTCCGTCGACCGGCTGCTGTCTGTCGACCGGCTGGTGCCGGGGAGCATCCACCGGCCGTCGGAATCGGCGCAGGTAGCCGGCGGCAAGGGCCTGAACGTGGCCCGCGCCGCCCACGCCCTGGGCGGACGGGTGACGGCCGCCGCCCTGCTCGGCGGTCACGCCGGCCGCTGGGTGGCCGACCAACTCGAGCGCGACGGCGTGCGGCTGGAGGCGGCCTGGGCGGTACCGGAGACCCGCTCGTCGCTGTCCGTCGCCGGGCACCCGGACGGGCTGACCGAGTTCTACGAGCGGGGGGCTGCGGTGTCGGCCGCGGAGTGGGAGGCCTTCGCCGGGCTGGTGGCAGGCCTGGCTCAGGCGGCGGACTGGGTCACCTACTCGGGCTCACTGCCGTCCGGCGCTCCGGCCGACGGCTACCTGCGGCTGATCCCGCTCGCCCGGGCCGCCTTCGACAGCGGCGAGGCCGGAGTCGAGGCCCGGCCCGCGGTGGTGAAGGTGAACGGCGAGGAGGCGGCCAGGCTGACCGGGCGACCGGTTGCCGGCCGCGACGGTGCGCTGGCAGCCGCGCGCGTGCTGCACGAGGCCACCGGCGGCGCCGCCATCGTCACCATCGGCAGGGAGGGTGCTGTGATGCTAACGCCGGAGGGCCGGGCGACGGCCGGCCGGGCCGCGGCCACGGGCAGGTACCCGGTGGGAAGCGGCGACGCTTTCCTTGCCGGCCTGGTGGTGGCGCTCCATGGCGGCGCCGGCTGGCAGGACGCCTTCCGGCTGGCGCTTGGCGCCGGCGCGGCGAACGCGGAGCAGCCCGGCGCCGGCCGTCTCGACAAGGCCCGCGCCGAGCAGCTGGCCGCCCAGGCGGAGGTGGACGGCGGCTAGCTGCGGTCAGCCCTTGAGGCCGCTGGCCGCCAGCGATTGAACGAACCACTTCTGGGCGATCACGAACACCAGCAGCACCGGCGCCAGCGCCATCACGTTTCCTGCCATCAGCAGCGTCCAGCTGGTCTGATGGGCTCCCTGGAACCCGGCCAACCCCCGCTGGACGGTGCTCTGGTCGGTCGACGTGGTGGCGATCAGCGGCCACAGGAAATCGTTCCACGTCCACAGAAAGGTGACCACCGTCAGCGTCGCCAGCGCGGGCATCGAGAGCGGCAGAACGATCCGAAACAGCACCCCCAGCCGCGACGCGCCGTCCATCCGAGCCGCCTCCTCGAGCTCGATCGGCAGCGTGCGGAAGAACTGGCGCAGCAGGAAGATCCCGAACGGCGTCACCAGGTTGGGGGCGATCAGCGCGCCCAGGGTGTTCACCAGGCCCAGGTCCTGCACGATCAGGAAGGTCGGGATCATCGTCACCTGGAAGGGCACCATCAGGGTGGCCAGAAGCACCACGAACAGCACGTCGCGGCCCCAGAAGCGCAGCCGCGCAAACGCGTAGGCCGCCAGGCTGCAGAACACCAGGTGCCCGATCACGGCCGCCCCCGTCACCACCACGCTGTTCAGGAAGAACCGGCCGAAGGGCGCCGCGTCCAGGGCGTCGGGGTAGTTCTGCCAGTGGATGCCCGACGGGATCAGCTGGGGCGGGAAGTGGCGGGCCTCGGGCAGCGTCTGGATCGAGGTCAGGAGCATCCAGGCCAGCGGCAGCAGCATCACCGCCGAGAGCGGGATCAACACCAGATGCCGGGGGCTGAAGGGCAGCCGAAGCCTCATGAGCTGTAGTGCACCGTCCGGTTGCCCAGCCACAGCTGCACCAGCGAGACGACCAGGGTCATCAGGAACAGCACGTAGGCGATGGCGGCTGCATAGCCGCCGTGGAACAGGTGGAATGCCTGGTCGAACAGGTAGTAGACGAGCACCGTGGTCGCCTGCAGAGGGCCTCCCAGTGTGGTCACGTAGATCTCGTCGAACACCTGCAGGGCGTTGATCGTTGACCACACGATCAAGAACAGGGTGGCCGGCGACAGCAGCGGCAGGACGACGTGGCGGAAGATCCGGAACCGGCCCGCGCCGTCCAGCCGCGCCGCCTCCACCAGCTCCTCGGGGATGCCCTGCAGCGCTGCGAGGTAGATGATGACGTCGAACCCCAGCCAGCCCCACACGGTCATCGCCACGATCGCATACAGCGCCTGGTCGGGATCCTGGAGGAACCCGTAGGGGCCGAGGCCGACCTTGCCGGCCAGGTAGTTGGCGATGCCGTAGGTGGGCTCGAGCAGCCAGTTGAAGATGATGCCGGTGGCAACGGTCGAGGTCGCCACCGGCACGAACACCGCCAGCCGGTAGAAGCGTATGAAGCGGATCTTGGCGTCCAGCAGCAGGGCGATGCCCAGCGCCCCGAACACTGACAGCGGCACGAACAGGGCGGTATAGACCAGCGTCCGGCGGATCGAGTCGCGGAACACCGGGTCGTCGGCCAGCTGGCGGTAGTTGTCGAGCCCGATCCACTGGGGGGCGGCAAGCAGGTCGTTGTGCTGGAACGAGAGCAGCAGCGACCAGCCGATGGGGACGATCCCGAACAGCCCGATCAGGGCCGCGGCGGGCAGGACGAACAGCCAGCCGGCGACGTTCTCCGAGCGGGCCGCCCGGCTGCTCACGACCCCTGCGAGAGGATCTGGTCGACCTGCTGCGCCGCCTGGTCGAGCGCCTGTTTGGGCTCGGCCTTGCCGAGCAGCACCGCCTGCAGCGCCTGGCCCATCGCCTGCGATATCTCGTTGTAGGTGGCGAGCACCGGACGCGCCTTCTCGGCGTTGGCCTGGTTCTTGACGAACATGTCGATGCCGGGGTACTTCGCGACGTACTTCGGGTAGTCGGGCAGGTCGGTCTGCGAGGCCCGGATCGGCAGGTCGCCGGTGGCCAGCGAGAACGCCATCGCCTGCTCGGACGACGTGAACCACTTCAGGAACTCCCAGGCGGCGTCGCGCCGCTCGCTGCCGTTGTCGAACAGCACCCACTGGTCGGGGCCCGAGATCGTCTGGTGGTTCTGGTCGGCGGGCAGCACCTGCACGCCGTACTCGACGTCGGGGAACCCGGACAGGTCCCAGGGCCCGGTGAACAGCATCGCGATCTTGCCCGAGTTGAACAGGTTGGCGTAGTTGCCGCTGCCGTTGTCGAGGTACACCGACTTGTCGACCGTGGCCATCTGCTGGAGCAGGGTCGCGGCCTTGACGCCGGCGTCGGAGTTGAACGCGGCCTGCGACCCGTCCGCGGTCAGGATGTCGCCGCCGGCCTGCCACAGGAGGGCGTCGAACCGCCACACCGTGTCCTCGCTGGCGTCGGCCACGTAGGCCCATCCGAATTGCTTCTGGGAGGCATCGGTGAGCGCCTTCGCGGCGCTGCGGAAGTCGTCCCACGTCCAGTCGGCCGTCGGCTCGGCGACGCCGGCTGCCTGGAACAGCTGCTTGTTGTAGACCAGTGCCAGGTTGTCGACCAGGGCCGGCACGCCGATGATCTTGTCGCCCACCGTGACCGCGCCTCGCTCGGCCGGCCAGAAGTCCTCCCAGTCGATCGAGGAGTCGGCGTCGATCAGTGGCTTCAGGTCGACCGTCTTCGGGCTCTCGGCGATGTTCGCCGCCCACGAGCCGTACAGGTAGGCGATGTCGGGGTACGACCCGCCGCGGATGCCGGTCAGCACCTTCTGGAGAGCGTTGTCGGCGTTGCCGTAGTTCTGCAGCTTGACGTGGATCTTGGGATGCGAGGCGTTGAACTTCTTCGCTGCGGCCGCCAGGGCGTCGCCCTCGATGTCCACGTAGCCGTGCCACATCACGACGTCGACGGTGCCGCCGCTGCCGGACGATCCCGAGTCTCCGCAGCCGGCGGGGAGCAGGGCGGCCAGGGTCACGGCCAGAAGGACGAGAGGGCGATTCACGGCAGCACCACCGATCGTGTCAGGTTGCGGGGGGCGTCAGGGTCGAGGCCGCGCTTCTGCGCGAGCCGGATTGCCAGCCGGTGCACGAGCACGAGCGAGCCCAGCGGCTGCTCGTCCGAGGGGATCAGGGTTGCGCCTGTGTGGCGGATGTCGGCCTCCAGGGAGGGGTCGAGCGGGCCGAACGACAGCACGGCCGTGTCCGGGGCGGCGAGGGCGATCGGGCCGTGGCGGTACTCCATTGCCGGGTACGCCTCCGACCAGGCCAGGGCGGCCTCGCGCATCTTGAGCGCCGCCTCGGAGGCCAGCCCGACCGTCCATCCGCGGCCCAAAAACTGGAACCGCTCGACCTCGCCGGGGTCGATCGGCAGCTCGCCGTCGAGCACCCGGCGGGCGGCTGCCACGGCCGGTGCCGGATCGAAGCCGACGTGCGTCAGCAGCAGTATCAGCGCCGACGTGGCGAATCGCGTCTGGACGACCGATCGCTCGTCCGCGAAGGGCAGTGCGATGATCCGGCCGGTCGCCCGGGCGACCGGGCTGTCCGGCACCGCGGTCACCGCCAGCGTCCGTTCCGCACCGGCGGCGCGCAGCACCTCCAGCACCTCGCTGGTGGTGCCCGACCGCGACACGACGAGCAACTCGTCGTAGCCCCGGCCGGCCGGAAACTCCGATGCGGGAAAGGCGTCGCTCTCGCCCAGCCCGGCAGCCTCGCGGGCGGCGGCATAGGCCTGCGCCACATACAGCGAGGTGCCGCAGCCGATCACCGCGAGCCGTGCGCCGTGCGCGGGCAGAGAGGCGTCTTCGGCGAGCCTCGACGCCTCCAGCCAGACCTCCGGCTGGCTGGCAACCTCATGATCGATTGCGCTCATATCGCGCGACCTTATGACGTAAACGTGCAGAAATCAAGCATCAACGTCGCCATTTGGTGGTCGGTAGACTTGGCTCGCCATGCGCCAGCCTGACCGACTCAGCCGGATCGTGGAGCAGATCTCGACCAACGGCTCGGTCGGGGTGGGCGACCTTGCGGACACGCTCGGCGTCTCGGCGGCCACGGTGCGCCGCGACCTGCAGCTGCTCGAGGAGCAGCGGCTGCTGGCCCGGACACACGGCGGGGCGGTCGCCCACGGTGTGCTCTACGAGCTGCCGCTCCGCTACCGCAGCGCCCGCAGGCAGGAGGAGAAGGCGCGCATCGCCAAGGCGGCGGCTCAGCGCGTGGCGGACGGCTCGGCGATCGGGATGACCGGCGGCACGACCACCACCGAGGTTGCGCGGGCGCTGTCCGACCGCCGCCAGCTGACGGTGGTGACCAACTCGCTGAACATCGCCTCCGAGCTTGCCGTGCGGCCCAATCTGAAGCTGGTGGTGACCGGCGGCGTGGCGCGGGCCGAGTCGTACGAGCTGGTGGGGCCGCTGGCCGAGGCCGCCCTTGCCTCGTTCAACCTCGACGTGGTGCTGGTCGGCGTCGACGGGATCTCGGTGGCGGCCGGCCTGACCACCCACCATGACGTCGAGGCGCACACCAACCGCGCGCTGATCGCCCGCGCCCGCCGCGTGGTCGTGGTCACCGACAGCTCGAAGATCGGGCAGGTGGCGTTCGCCCGCATCTGCGATTTGGAGACGGTCGACGAGGTGATCTCCGACACCGGCGCCGACGACGAGGAGGTCGGGCGGCTGCGCGAGGCGGGCGTCGAGGTGACCCTGGTGTGACCGGCTATGCCGTCCACCGGCTGGACGAGATCGACGAGATCACGGACGGGCGCGAGCCGTGGCGGCCGGTGCGCCACCACTTCGGCATCACATCCTTCGGTGTGGTCGCGGTCACCCGCCCGGAGCTGCCGATGCTGACCTACATGCTCGCCTGCTGCGAGAGCAAGGCGGGGCGCACCGACGCCGCGCTCGAGGCCCTCCGCGCGGCCGCCGTCTCCCGACGGA
>Ga0070683_100003460_pt1 | contig 12827 bp, 12 predicted proteins | sample KBSC713LmetaG_FD_64662 | JGI IMG/M metagenome (GOLD analysis project Ga0070683, IMG submission 64662) | Corn rhizosphere microbial communities from Kellogg Biological Station, Michigan, USA - KBS C7.1-3L metaG | ecosystem: Host-associated > Plants > Roots > Rhizosphere ...
TACACGGAGGACGCCGTCGCCGCGGTCGCCAGGAGCGTCGAGCAGTGGCGCTTCATCTGGGACGTCTCGGGTCGGATCGACGACGCGGCGCTCCGCGAGGCGCAGACGCGGAAGGACGCGATCCGCGCCTACGAGCTCGTCTACGCGGCGCTTGGTGCGTAGCGCCGTGACCGCCGTCGTCGGTCTCGACGTCGGTACCACGGGGGTCAAGGCGCTCGCGCTCTCGCCCGACGGCGAGGTGCTCGCGACCGCCTCGCGCGGCTATCCGCTCTCGACGCCGCGGGCCGGGTGGTCGGAGCAGGACCCGGAGGACTGGTGGGCCGCGGCGCAGGCCGCTCTCGCCGAGGTCACGGAGGGCCGAGACGTGGCGGGCATCGGGCTCTCCGGCCAGATGCACGGCCTCGTCGCACTCGACTCCGAGGATCGCGTGATCCGCCCGGCGATCCTCTGGAACGACCAGCGCACGGCGGCGGAGTGCGCCGAGATCGAGAGCCTGATCGGCGTCGAGCGGCTCGTCGAGCTCACGGGGAACCGCGCGCTGACGGGCTTCACCGCGCCGAAGCTTCTCTGGCTGCGCCGGCACGAGCCGGACGCGTACGCGCGGATCGCCCGCGTGCTCCTGCCGAAGGACTACGTCCGCCTTCGCCTGACGGGCGCGTGGGCGATCGACGCCTCCGACGCGTCGGGAACGCTGCTACTCGACGTCGGCCGACGAGCGTGGAGCGAGGAGGTCGTCGAGGCGCTAAGCCTCCCCGCCGCGTGGCTCCCACCGGTCCTCGAGTCGCCCGACCCGGCGGGCCCGGTGTCGGCAAGTTGCACGTTGTTGCAAGGGACGCCCGTCGCGGCCGGCGCGGGTGATCAGCCCGCCGCCGCAGTGGGGGTCGGCGCCGATCGCCCCGGGGTCCTCTCGGTCGTCCTCGGGACGTCGGGTGTCGTGCTTGCGCCCCTGCCGGCCTACGAGCACGACGCGGCCGGCCGCGTGCACGCGTTCTGCCACGCCGTCCCGGGCGCGTGGCAGGCCATGGGCGTGATGCTCTCGGCGGCGGGCTCGCTCCGGTGGTTCCACGACCGGCTTGCGCCGGACGTCCCGGTCGAGCGGCTCGTCGAGGAGGCCGCGGCGTGGGGTCCCGGGGCCGGCGGCCTCGTCTTCCTGCCGTACCTCGCCGGGGAGCGGACGCCGCACGCCGATCCGGACGCCCGCGGCGCCTTTGTCGGCCTGGAGCTCCGTCACGACCGTGGCGCGCTCGTGCGCGCCGTCCTGGAGGGCGTCGCGTTCGGTCTGCGGGACTGCCTCGACCTGCTCCGCTCGCTCGGGGTCGACGCGCAGTCGGGGCGTGTGTCCGGCGGTGGCGCCCGAGGCGATCTCTGGCTCCGGGTCGTCGCGTCCGTCCTCGACGTGCCGCTCGAGCGCGCCGCCTCCGAGGAGGGCTCCGCACTGGGCGCGGCGCTGCTCGGCGGAGTGGCCGGCGGAGTCTTCTCCGACGTCCACGACGCGGTGGCCCGCTGCGTGCGCGTCAGGGACGTCGTCGAGCCCGACCCCGACTGGCGCGACGCGTACGCCGAACAGGCGGCCCGCTATCGCGCCCTCTATCCGGCGCTGCGCGTCGCCGCTCGCTGATCGCCGATCAGAGCGCATCCGAGAGGACGTCGCGCGCGAGAGCGATGGCCTCCTCGAGCCTCAGCGCTCGGCCACGCGCGACTGCGGCGTCGACGTCCGTCAGCCGTGCGACGTCGTCGAGGGTCGCAGCGTGCCGCTGCGCCTCCGCGCGCTGCGGCTCCGTCCCGATCACGGTGAAGAGCTCGAGGAAAGCGCCGCCGAGGGCACCGGCGTCGTCTGCGCGACCCGTCGCGAGCGCGACACGTGCGGCGATCCCGAGCGCGTAGGCCAGCACCTCGCGGTACGACAGCCGGATCGCCTTCTCGATCGCGGCGAGGGAGTGCTCGGCCGCGGCGCGGTAATCCCCGCGTGCGAGGTCGAACGTGGCGAGGTTGAGGCTCGAGATCGCGACGCCGTCCTCGTCGCCGAGCGTCTCGGCGAGCGACAGCGCCTCGCTCGTCGCGCTGATCGCGCCGTCCAGGTCGCCGAGGGTCTCGTAGACCGAGCCGAGGTTGGCGAGCACGACACCCATGGCGTTCGGGTCGTCGACCTGGGCGAGGAGCGCCCGCGAGGCTTCGTAGTACTCGAGCGCCCGTGGGAGATCGTCTTCGGCGTGCCAGTTCGCCCCGATCTCCATCGTGGCCCGGGCGACCTCGCGCGGGCTGCCGACCTTCTCGAAGAGAGGAAGCGCCTCGAGCCAGAGCGCCCGCGACCGTTCATGGTCGTTCGCGGTGAACGCCATCACGCCGGCCTCGCCGAGCGCGCGCGCGTGGAGCTCGTCGTCCACCGCCGGCGCGAGCTCGACGCAGCGCTCGAGACGGCGCTGGCCTTCCTCGACATAGCCGCGGACACGCCAGAAGTACCGCATCGCGGTTGCGAGGCGGAGCTCCCGCTCCGGGTCGCCGATCGCCTGGGCGTGCGCGAACGCCGCGCGGATGTTGTCGTGCTCGAGCTCGACGCGGTCGAGCCAGGAAGCGTCCATCTGGCGTTGCCAGTAGAGCCCTTCGCCTTCGACGAGGGAGAGGAGCCAGTCGAGCTGGCGGTCGCGGATCTCGCGCTCGATCCCCGATGCCGCCAGCAGGTCGGCCGCGTACTCCCGCACCGTCTCGAGCATCGCGAACCGCGGAGCCTCCGAGGCGGTCGAGCGCGTCACGAGCGCCGCGTCGAGCAGCTCCTCGAGCGCGTCGGGAACCTCGACGTCGCCCGCGACGAGCTCGAGCGCGTCGAGCGACGCGCCACCGCTGAACGCGCCGAGTACGGTGAGCAGGTCGCGTTCCTCCTGACCCAGGAGCTGCACGCTCCAGTCGAGCGTCGCGCGGAGCGATCGCTGCCGCTCGGGTAGGTCGCGCGCGCCGCGGGACAGGAGCGAGAGCCGCTCGCCGAGCCGCTCGGCGGTTCCCTCGGGGCCGAGCGTTCGGACGCGCGCCGCGGCGAGCTCGAGCGCCAGGGGAAGGCCGTCGAGCGCCCGGCAGATCCGCGCCACTGCACCCGCGTTGGCGTCGGTGAGCTCGAACTCGCCGAGGGCTGACCGTGCGCGCTCCGCGTAGAGGCGCACCGCTGCGACCCGCTCGATCGAGCCGAGGGTCTCGCTGCCGGGGTCCGGCACGTGGAGCGGCGGCACCGCATAGACGTGCTCGGCGGCGACGCGGAGCGGTGCGCGGCTGGTCACGAGGACCGCGAGCGTCGGCGCGGCGGCGACGAGGGCCGCAACGTCGGCCGCAGCATCGAGCACCTGCTCGAAGTTGTCGAGCACGAGCAGGAGCGGGTCGTCGCCGAGCGCGGAGAGCACGGTCTCGAGCTCGTCCCGACCAGGCGCCTCCCCTGCCCCGAGCGACCGCGCGATAGTGGGGAGGACGAGCTGCGCGTCGACGACGGCCGAGAGGTCGACGAACACGACCCGGGCGCGTGCGTCGGCTGCCGCCAGCGCGAGCCTTGTCTTCCCCGTGCCGCCGGGCCCGGTCAGGGTCACGAGCCGGGTGTCGGGTCGACCGAGGAGCGCACGAACCGCCGCGAGCTCGAGGTCGCGGCCGATCAGCGGTGTCCTCGCAGTCGGCAGGGTGCCGCGGTGCCCCGGCCGCTCCGCGCCGCCGGGCGTGGGTGCCGGCGCGGCGAGGTCGGGGTCCTGCCGCAGGATCTGCTGCTCCAGGTCGCGCAGCTCGGGAGACGGCTCGAGGCCGATCTCGTCGAGCGCGTCGCGGGCGTCCCGGTACGCGGCGAGCGCCTCGGCCTGCCGGCCGCCGCGATAGAGCGCGAGCATCTGCTGCGCTCGCAGCCGCTCGCGGTGAGGGTGCGCCGCGACGAGCGCCTCGAGCTGTCCGGCCACGGCGTCGTGTGCGCCCGCTTCGAGCTCGGCGGCCATTCTGGCCTCGATCGCCGCCAGGCGCGCCTCGTCGAGTCGCGCCGCATCGGGGGCGGCGAACGGCTCGTCCGCGACGTCCGCGAGCGCCGGGCCGCGCCAGAGGCCGAGCGCCTCCGCGAAGCGGGCGCCGGCGACGAGCTCCTCGAAGCGGACGGCGTCCAGTTCGCCGGGCTCGACGCGAACCAGGTAGCCCGGCGCGCGCGTGACGATTCGGTCCCGGCCGAGCGCCCTGCGCAGGGCGTGGACGTGCACCTGGAGCGCGCCGCGAACGCTCGCGGGCGGCTCGTCGCCCCACACGGCGTCGATCAGCCGGTCGGTCGAGACCGCCTCGTTGCGATGCAGCAGGAGGAGCGCGAGAACGGCTCGCGGGCGCTTTCCTCCGAGCGGCAGAGGCTCGCCGCCGTCCCCGAGCACCTCCAGCGGCCCGAGCACCCGGAACTCCATGACCCCCAAGCCTCCCTTAAGCCCGACTTGAGTCGATCCTAAGCGGTCGGGCCGATGGTGCGCGGGTCACGTCAACCGCACCGAAGGAGCAGAGCAATGATCACCACCGGCCAGACCGTCACGAATCGCGTCACCGGCGAGACCCTCGTCTTCCGCACGACCTCGGCCGACACGAACGGCGAGCGCGTCGTCGTCGAGACGTTCGTCGAGCCGAACGGCGCCGTCGCGGCGGCCCACGTCCATCCCGCGCAGGAGGAGCTCTTCGAGGTCCTCGCAGGTGAGCTCGAGTTCCGGCTCGGCAAGCAGAAGCTCGTCGCGAAGCCCGGCGACAGGGTCCTCGTCCCGGCGGGAACGCCCCACCGGTTCCGCAACGTCGGCGAGCAGACGGCGCACTTCGTCTGCGAGGTCACTCCCGCGCTCGGATTCGAGCAGCTGATCGAGACGATGTTCTCGCTCGCCGAGGACGGCAAGGTCAACAGGAAGGGCATGCCGAACCCGCTGCGCCTCGCCGTCATCGCGAAGCATCACTTCGGCGACGTCCGCCTCCCGTTCCCACCCGCATGGCTGCAGCGGCTCGGGCTCGCGTTCGGCGCGCCGCTCGGTCGGCTCCTCGGCTACGGCGCGAGCTACGAGCCCAAGGCCCCGGAGGCCCCCACGGCGCTCGGTGTCTAGGCGCATGCGTCGCCGTCGCAGTCTCGTCCGCCTGCTCGGCCGGGTCCTCCGGCCGGGCGGCGCACGAGAATAGTCGTAGTCCGATCCACTCGAGGAGGATAGACATGACAACCGCCACGCACTCGGCCGTCCGTATCGAGACGGCTCGCCCCAGGTGGGCACGGCTCCTCCCGCCGCTCGCTGGGATCGTGCTCGTTGCCGGCCTGGTGGTCTCGCTGAACAGTCCGGCTGTCGAGGACGCCGGCGACACGCCCGCCGAGATCGTCGCGACGGCGTCCGACCACCACACCTGGGCGGCCATCGTCCTGTTCTTCGCCGTCGCAGCGGTCGCGCTCGCGGGCGGGTTCGTCGCGGGGCTGCACACGCGGCTGCGGGAGGTCGCCACGGCCGGCGAGTCGACGCTGATCCTCGTCGGGGGCATCGTCTTCACGATCTGCTTCCCGCTCGCCCTCTTCCTGTTCCAGGCACCGCTCGTCGACATGCCCGACGACCATGCCCGCGCCCTTGTCGAGGCCGAGGCGTACCTGAGCTACGACGACGCCGCGTGGGTGACGTTCGCCGCCGCCGGTGTGGGCGCTGCGCTGATGGCGGTTCCCGCGTCGCTCGCCGCGATCCGCGGCGGCGTGCCGAGGTGGCTCGGCTGGCTCGGGGTGCTCGCCGGGGTCGTCTCGCTTGCGACTGTCTTCTTCGTCGGGATGTTCGCCTGGCTCGCCTGGATCCTCGTCGCGTCGATCGTGCTGCTGGTGGCGCGCGAGGCGTGATGCGGGTCACCGCAGAGAGCTGCGGAGGAAGCGCAGGAGGTTGCCGCTCGTCACGGCGGCGACCTCCGCGTCCGTCCAGCCACGTGCCTGCAGTCGCTCGACGAGCGCGGGGTACTGCTCGGGGCCCGTGAGGCCCTCGATTCCGAGGCCCGGTGCGAGACCGGGCGGGGCGAGGCCGTCCTTCGTCACGTTCGGCGCCGGCATCGCCTCCCACAGCCGCTGTGTGAAGTCCCCGCCGAGGCAGAGCCGCTCGAGCCCCATCACCGAGATCGCGTGCTCGAGGTGGTCGACGACGCGGTCGAGTGTCCTACGCTCCGGGCCGATCACGAGGGGGTGGAGCATCAGCCCGAACAGCCCGCCGGCCTCCCCCAGTGAGCGAAGCTGGTCGTCGTCGAGGTTCCGTGGAGTGTCGTGGACGGCACGGCATGCGCCGTGCGAGCAGAGCAGCGGTGCGCCGCTCGCGCGCTCGAGGATCTCCGCGAACGTCCCCCGCGAGGCGTGCGCGAGGTCGAGGATCACCCCGAGCGAGACGAGGCGGTCGACGAGCTCGCGCCCGAGCCGAGAAAGGCTCCCGCCCTCCTCCGCCGCACCGTCGGCGAAGGCGTTCCGCCGGTTCCACGTCAGCCCCGCCATCCGGACGCCGAGTGCATGGAAGACGTCGGCCGGCCACGTCTCGACACCGAAGCACTCGACGCCCTCGAGCGAGAGCATCAGCCCGATCCGCTTGCCCGCCTCGACCGCGTCGAGGTCGGCGGCCGACGTGACCTGGACGACGTCGTCCGGGCATTCGCGGAGCGCGCGGTGGAACGACGCCGCGAGCGAGAGCGCCTCGCGCAGCGCGCCTTCCGGCTGGACGGCGATGTCGACGTAGATCGGGCAGACCTGCAGTCCGACCCCGCCCTGCCGCAGAAGCGGCAGCCATGTCGAGGCGAAGACGTCGTTCTCGTCGAGGCGGCGCTCGCGGTGGGCGACCTCCATCAGGAGGTCGACGTGCGCGTCCGCGATCACGCCGCGAGCGCCCGGACGATGGCCTCTCGGCCGTTTTCGAGCACCGGCTCGCCGTGCGAGACGAGCACGCGCTCGACGGGAAGCTCGAGCAACGGCGTGAGCGCTTCACGGAGCTCGGCGTGACCGACGCCGGTCGGCAGCCACGACTCGGGGCACATGCGGATGCCGCCGGCCGCGTCGCCGAGGAGGACGTCTCCCGGAACGACCGCTGCGTGTGCCGGCAGCCAGAACACGACCTCCGTCGCGCGGCCGCTCGGCAGCGCCTCGATGCTCGCCGGGAGCCCGTCGCCGGGCCGGAAGACCGTCGCGTGCAACCCCGCGCGGCGCTCGATCGGGGCCCGGGCACGCGCTGCCGCGTGGAGTCGCCCGCGGTAGCGGCGGACGACGGCGGCAGCGCTCCGGACGTGCCAGAACACCGTGACGAGGACGTGGACGCGCGCTCCGGCCCGCTCGACGTCACGGTCGAGCGCGCCCCAGAAGCGCTCCGCCTCGTCCCGTTCCTCGGGCACCAGCGGGTCGACCAGCACGACGGCGTCGTCTCCCTCGACGTAGACGGAGCCGACCTCCTCGCGCCACTCCCCGTAGTACGTGCTCCACCGCCACAGACCGTCGGCGATGTGCGTCACCTCCATCGCGGCGAGCGTACACGGGCGACGTGGTAGGAATCGTGGCCATGGACCCCCTTCGCCTCGGCCTCCTCTCGACCGCCGCGATCAATGCCCAGATTTTCGGCGGGGCGGGTGAGACCGACCGTGTCGAGATCGTCGCGGTCGGGAGCCGCGACGGCGCGAAGGCGCAGGCGTACGCCGCCGAGCACGGCATCGAGCGGGCCCACGGCTCGTACGAGGCGCTGATCGACGACGACGGTGTCGACGCGATCTACATCGGCCTGCCCAACGGCATGCACCACGAGTGGACGATGCACGCGCTCGCAGCGGGCAAGCACGTGCTCGTGGAGAAGCCGTACACGCGGCACGCGGCGGAGGCCGAGGCGGCGTTCGCCGCCGCCGACGCTGCGGGGCTCGTGCTGATGGAGGCGTTCATGTACCGCCACCATCCGCAGACGGGGGTCGTGCGCGACCTCGTCGGCGGCGGCTCGATCGGACGTCTCCAGGTTGTCAAGACGACGTTCTCGTTCACCCTCGAGGACCTGACGAACGTGCGCGCGCTCCCTGAGCTCGACGGCGGCGCGATGATGGACGTCGGCTGCTACTGCGTCAGCGCGATCCGGCTCCTTGCCGGGGAGCCGGAGCAGGTGTCGGGCGAGCAGGTGGTCGGCCCGACCGGGGTGGACGTGGCGCTCCACGGGACGTTGCGGTGCGCCGACGACGTGATCGGCCAGTTCGAGGCGTCCTTCCGCTCACCGCGACGACAGCGGCTCGAGGTGGTCGGCAGCGAGGGCACGATCACGGTCGAGGCGCCCTTCCGCGTCGACTGGGGCGGTGCGGTGCTGCTCGCGCGCCCCGAGGGGGAGACGCTCGGAGAGCCGGAGGCAGTCGCCGTGCCACGGGCGAACTCGTACCGACTCCAGCTCGAGAATCTCGCGGACGCGGTGCAGGGCCGCGGCCCGCAGCTGCTCGGACGCGAGGACGCCGTCGGACAGGCACGCACGATCGAGGCCCTGTACCGCTCCGCCACCGAGGGACGCTCGGTCGCGGTCGGCGAAACCGCCGGCGCAGCTTCCGCGTAGAGATCGGAAACCCCCTCCGAGGAGGTCCGCATGCGGCGACCCATCGCCGTGATCTGCCTGACCACCCTGTCCATCGGCGTGCTCGCCGCCACCGCGCCGGCTGCAACGCCTGTCTACAAGGGGACGGTCGGCCCCGGCTTCACGATCAAGCTCGCCAAGCCGCCGACGAAGCCCGGCAAGGTGAAGCTCGTCGTCGCCGACCTCTCGTCGAGCCACGACTTCCACCTCACGGGCCCGGGCGTCGACGTGAAGACCTCGCTCGGCGGAACCGGAACGAAGACGTTCACGGTCACGCTCAAGAAGGGCACCTATACGTACGTCTGCGACCCGCACAAGAGCTTCATGAAGGGGTCGTTCAGGATCCGCTGACCGGCAGCGGCTCGATCGCGCCGTCGGCGATTTGCCACGCGGCGAGCTCGTCGAGGCGGACCGAGTAGATCACGTACGGCTGCCCCTGCCAGAGGCCGATGCGCTCGACGTCGGTGCGGGAGGGCCTCGGCGGCGAGGACACATGCGAGTGGACGACCGCCTGCCTGACATCGCGGTCGCCGAGATCCGCCCAGACGACCGGATCGAGCCGCAGCTCGAAGTAGTACGGCGACGGGGACGCGTTCTCCCCGGGCACGTATTCGACCGCGACGTCGCCGTCCAGCAGGAGGAGCCCGCAGGCCTCGTTGGGAAGCTCGCCGCGCGCGTGCTCGGCGATCTCGGACCGCAGCGCGGCCGGGATCACCACCGAGGCCGGATCACCACCAGACCGTGCGCTCCATCGATGCGGCGACGGCGTCCGTCTCGGCGTCCCAGAAGTCGGCGCTCAGGTACTTCCAGCCGGCGTCGGCGAGGATCGTCACGACGACGCCCTCGTCGAGCTCTGCGGCGAGGCGCCGGGCGACCGCGACGACGGCGCCGGCGGAGACGCCGGCGAAGAGCCCTTCGAGTCGGAGCAGGTCGCGCACCGTGGCGACGGACTCCTCGTTCGAGACGAGCACCTTGCGATCGAGCCTTGCGACGTCGAGGATCGGGGGCACGTAGCCGTCGTCGAGCGAGCGGAGGCCCATCACCGGGTCGCCGGGCAGCGGCTCGGCGGCGGCGACGACGACGTCGGGGAACGCTTCGCGGACACGCTCGCCGGCACCCATCAGCGTCCCTCCGGTGCCGAGCCCGGCGACGAGCACGTCGACCCGCTCCAGCGCCTCGGCGATCTCCGCGCCCGTGCCCTCGTAGTGGGCGCGCGGGTTCGCCTCGTTGGCGTACTGGAAGGGGACGAACCAACGCGGATCGGCCTCGGCCATCTCGAGCGCGAGGCGCACGGCGCCGTTCGAGCCCTCGGCCGCAGGCGAGAGGACGACGTCCGCGCCGTACAGCCGCAGAAGGCGCTTCCGCTCGGGCGTCGCGTTCTCGGGAATCACGCACGTGAGCGGGTAGCCCTTGAGGGCGGCGACGAGCGCGAGCGAGATACCCGTGTTTCCGGAGGTCGGCTCGAGCAGCGCGCGTCCCGGCTCGAGCTCGCCGGAGGCCTCGGCGCTCTCGATCATCGCCTTCGCCACGCGATCCTTGATCGAGCCCGTCGGGTTCTGGCCCTCGAGCTTCGCATAGAGCTTCACCGAGGACTTCGGCGACAGGCGCGGCAGCTCGACGAGCGGCGTGGAGCCGATCAGGTCGAGCAGGCTGCCCGCGACGGCGGGCCGTGACCACGACGGCGACGACCCGCCGGCCATCGCGGGAAGCAGGATCACCGTCCCTCCGACCGGGACCGAGGTGTCCAGGCCGTCGAGCGTGCGGACGTCCTCACCGCCGACGTAGACGTTGACGAACGGGGCGAGGCCGCCGTCCTGCAGGATCTGGGGCGCCAGCGCGGGGTGGCGCTCGACGAGGTCGTCGAGCACCTCGCGGACCGTCTCGCCCTCGGCCTCGACCTGGCGCGCGCCGCCGACCTCGGTGCGCAGCGTCGGCGGGATCCGGACGACCGTCATGCGTTCACCGTTCCGCGGGAGCAGAACTCGACGTAGTCGATGTAGTCGGTGATGGTCGGGTGCTCGCCGCAGACGGGGCAGTCCGGGTTCTTCCGGATCGCGACCTCGTCGAAGGTCGTGTGCAGCGCGTCGAACAGGAGGAGCCGCCCGGCGAGGGACTCGCCGACCCCGAGCACGAGCTTGAGCGCCTCGCTCGCCTGCAGCGATCCGACGATCCCGGGTAGGACGCCGAGCACGCCGCCCTCGGCGCAGCTCGGTGCGAGCTCGGGCGGCGGCGGGGACGGGTAGAGGCAGCGGTAGCAGGGCCCGTTCGCCGGATCGAAGACCGTGACCTGGCCCTCGAAGCGATAGATCGAGCCGTGCACGACGGGGAGGCCGTGCCAGACGGACGCGTCGTTGAGCAGGTACCGCGTGGGGAAGTTGTCGGTGCCGTCGAGGATCACGTCCCAGCGGTGCGCGAGGACCGCGTCGATGTTCTCGGAGGTGAGCCGCTCCTGGAACGGAACGACCTCGACGTCGGGGTTCAGAGCCTCGATCGTGCGCTTCGCGGAGTCGACCTTCGGCTCGCCGAGGCGGTCGGTCGAGTGGACGATCTGGCGCTGGAGGTTCGAGTCGTCGACGACGTCCGGGTCGATGATGCCGATCGTCCCGACGCCCGCCGCGGCGAGGTACAGGGCGGCGGGCGAGCCGAGGCCGCCTGCGCCGATCAGGAGGATGCGGGAGTCGAGCAGACGCTGCTGGCCCTCTTCGCCGACCTCCGGGATGAGGAGGTGGCGGGCATACCGCGCGCGCTGCGGCGCCGTGAGCGCCGTGGGGGTGACGAAGTCGAAGCCGTTGCGCTTCCACCCGACGAAGCCGTCCTCGAGGTTGACGGCGTGCTCGTAGCCGAGGTCGCGCAGGGTCTTCGTCGCGAACGCGGAGCGGGTCCCGCTCGCGCAGTAGACGACGAGCGTCTGGGTCTTGTCGGGGACCAGCGCCTCGACGCGCGACTCGAGGTTGTTCCGCGGGACATGCAGCGCCCCGGGGAGATGGCCCTCGTCCCATTCGTCGCGCGGCCGGACGTCGACGAAGACGTGGGGCACGCCGTCCTGGAGCAGGCGGTGCGCCTCCGGCGTCGTGATCTCGTCGATCTCCGCCCTGGCCTGGGCGAGCAGCTCCCTGTAGGTCGCCATTACTTTCCCGAATATAGCGACAGACGGCTGCAGCGCGAAGACGTGCCCGGGCACCGTGCGAATCGTTCGCGGCTACCGTGGGCCGCGTGTCGCCCCGGTCGCGCGTCGTCGTCCTCACCGCCGCGTCGGCTGCCGTCGCGGCGATGGTCGTCGTCGGGCTCGTACTGCTGCAGACGGGGCCGACACCCGGGCCTGCGGCCGGCCCGCAGCGGCGGCCCGGCCCGCCGCCCCTGACGCTCGCGCTCGGCGTTCGCACCGACCCCGAGGCACGTGCGCTCCGACGCGCTTCCGTGGCGTACGGCGCGGGGAAGCGAGCGGAGGCCGCGCGCGAGTTCGCGCGCTGGAGCTCGGTCGAGGCGCGGGTCGGGCAGGCCTTTGCACACTGGCCCGCCGAGACGGTGGACCGCCTGAACCGCCTCGCGGGGCTCCATCCGGATCGGGCGGTGGTGGAGCTCAACCTCGGCGTCGCACTCTTGTGGTCGGGGCTCACCGGAGCACGCGAGGCGTGGCGGCAGGCGATCGCAGACGAGCCCGACACGGCGTACGCGGTCACCGCCGGCAACCTCCTCCACCCGGAGTACGCGCCGGGCGTCCCCGTGTTCGTCCCGACCGCGCCGCTGCCGAACGGGTTCGACGAGCTCGCGCCGCCGGCACAGCTCCGGATGCTCCAGCGGGGCGCTCGGGAGAGCGTCGCCGGGAAGCTCCTGTACGGCTCCGCGCTCCAGCGACTCGGGATGACCAGGTCTGCCGAGCGGGTGTTCGCCGCGGCCGCGCGCGAGGCGCCGCGCGACGTCGAGGCTCGGGTCGCGGACGCGGTCGGGCGCTTCGACAAGGCGCGTCCAGCAGATGCGTTCTCGCGCCTCGGGCCCCTCACGAAGACCTTCCCACACAGCGCGACGGTGCGGTTCCACCTGGGCCTCCTGCTCCTCTGGTCCGGTCAGGCTCCGGAGGCGAAACGCCAGCTGACGAAGGCGATCGCCGTCGAGCCGGGCTCGCCGCTCGCGGGCCAAGCGCGCCGCTATCTCGCAGAGCTGCACAAGGCCGGCGTCTGAAGACAGTTGTCATGGTTGACGGGTCTGGACGCGCTGCTACCGTTTCCAGCCAGCGACGGAAAGGGGGGCGATCCTGAGCGCAGCACCCGAAGCCCGACG
>Ga0070683_100003461_pt1 | contig 12827 bp, 6 predicted proteins | sample KBSC713LmetaG_FD_64662 | JGI IMG/M metagenome (GOLD analysis project Ga0070683, IMG submission 64662) | Corn rhizosphere microbial communities from Kellogg Biological Station, Michigan, USA - KBS C7.1-3L metaG | ecosystem: Host-associated > Plants > Roots > Rhizosphere ...
GCGATACTCCTCCTCGGTGCGATGTTCTCGCGAGAGGGTGACATCCGCTTCAGTTCGCAGAATCGCTGTTGGAGTACGGAGCTCGTGGGACGCGTCCGCGACGAAACGCTGCTGTTGCGAAAAGGCGTGCTCGAGACGATCGAGAAGGTCGTTCACGACGAGCGCGAGGCCCATCAACTCGGCGCCGCCGACGACCGGAAGCCGCTCGTGCAGGTTCGTCGCACTGATCTCCGCCGCATGCTCGGCCATCGACGCGACGGGTTCGAGGCCGCGCTTCGCGATGAAGAACCCGCCCGTCGCGGCGGCGGCGAGGAGCAGCGGGATGGCAAAGAGAAAGGCGCCGCGAATCCGCTTGAGCATTTCATCAATGTCGGTCTGCGAGTACGACCCGACGAGGCTGAACGGCTCATGGCCGATGATTGCCGGCCGCGCAAGCACACGGAATTTTCCCTCCCGACTATCGATCGTCAGCGACTGTTCCTTCGTGAGATCGAGGGATTTCAAGACTGTGACGATTCGTTGCTCGACGATATACGACGGGCGCTTGTCGCCCGCGTCGCCCTCGGGCAACGCAGTCATTGCGAGCACCTTGCCGTCCAATCCGAGGATGGCGATGTGAAGATCGCGAAAACGCACCTCTTCGATCGTGCTCTGCATCGCTTCGTTGGCGTCGAGCGATGCGCGCCGCTCCGCGCCGAGCTCCCGAGAGAAGGCGGTGAGGGCGTCGTTGATGAACTGATCGGTTCTCGCCTCGAGTGTCCGCTCGAAAACGATGTAGCAGACGATTGCGAACACGACGAGCGGCGCGCCGAGGAACAGCGCGTACCAGCCGGTGAGCCGCGAACGAAGCGACAACGGCCACCGGCGCATTCGTCAGTTCCTCGAACGGCTCTTCTTTTTTCCCTTCGAGCTCTTCTCCGGCTCCGGAGGCGGTTGGAGAATGAATCCCGTTCCGCGCAATCTCATGAACATCGGTGTCTCGTCGTCGTCATCGATCTTCCGGCGCAAGCGGCTTGCGTATACGTCGACGAGGTTCGAGATGAGATTCGTGTCTTCCCAGACGTGGGCGATGAGATCCTCACGGCTGACGACGCGCCCGGCGTTTCGCGCGAGCTCGAGTAGAAACGCGTACTCTTTGGTCGTCAGGATGATCTCGCGATGGCCACGCCGCACCGAATGCTTCGCAACGTCGATGACGAGATCGCCGACGGTGATCTGCTGCGGAAGAACGTCGCCGCGCCGCCGCGTGAGCGCGCGAAGTCGCGCCAATAGCTCGCCAAAATCGAACGGCTTCGTGAGGTAATCGTCCGCGCCCGCGTCGAGTCCCTCGATCCGCTGCTCGATTGCGTCAAGCGCGGTGAGCATGAGGATCGGGACTTGATTTCCCTTTTCACGAATCGTCCGACATACGACGATGCCGCTTTTTCCCGGAAGCAGAATATCGAGAATTATCGCGTCGTACTCGGTCGACGTCGCGAGGGCGAGCGCCTGTTGGCCCGTGGTCGCTTGATCTACGGCATATGAGGCTTCGCGGAGACCGCGAGTGATCGACGTGCGTAGCTGTCGGTCGTCTTCGGCAAACAAGATGCGCATGAGAACAAACTACACCTTTCGCACCGCCGGGCGAGCCGGCGCACCCTTCGAACGGGCTAACGTGCAGGCGCCGGAGCGGCGACGGCCGGTTCGCCAACGGGCCGCCTTGCCTTCTTCGCGATGCGCCGATTCAATGCGTCCAGATACGTGTACACGACCGGGGTTACATACAGCGTGATCAGTTGCGAGAAGGCGAGTCCGCCCACCACTGCGATGCCGAGCGGCCGCCGGGACTCCGCTCCGGCACCGGTGCCGAGAGCAATCGGCAGAGTGCCGGCAAGCGCCGCAACGGTCGTCATCATGATCGGCCGGAACCTCACGTGCGCGGCATTGACGATCGCTTCTTCGGGTGACGAGCGGTTCGCTCGCTCCGCCTCGACCGCGAAGTCGATCATCATGATCGCGTTCTTCTTCACGATCCCGATGAGAAGGATGATGCCGACGAATGCGTAGACGCTCAGCTCCTGATGCGTGATGAGGAGGGCCAGCAACGCCCCAAAACCCGCGAAGGGAAGGCCGGAAAGAATGGTTATCGGGTGAACAAAACTTTCATAAAGGATTCCTAAGATGACGTAGATCACGAAGACTGCGAGAACAACGAGAACCAAGAGGCCGGACATCGTGTCTTGGAACACCTGCGCCGTACCGGAGAAGCCGGTCGTCACGCCTGCCGGCATCGTTCGAAGCGCAATTTGTTGGACGGCGGACGTCGCGGCGCCGAGTGAAACGCCGGGGCGCAGGTTGAACGACATCGTCACCGAAGGCATCTGGCCAGAGTGCGTGACGGAGACTGGCCCGGCTGATCGTTCGAGCTTCGCGACGGCGCTCAGCGGGACAAGAGTCCCTGAAGACGAGCGCACGTACAAGAAGTTCAAGGCCGAGATGTCCTGCTGGTATCGAGGGAGGAGCTCCATGACGACCCAGTATTCGTCGTCCGGCGCGTAGATCGTCGACACCTGCCGCGAGCCGTACGCATCGTACAGCGTGCTCTCGATCTGACTCGAGGTGATTCCGTACGCGGCGGCGCGCCGTCGATCGATCTCGACGTTGATCTGCGGATTGTTGAGTTGCAGGTCGCTTGTAACATCCTGTAGCAGGTCTGACTGCTGTGCCTCGGCCACGAGCTTTTGGGCCGCCGGGTAGAGCACATCAATTCCCGCTGCCTGCATCGTGAACTGATACTGGCTCTTCGACTGGCGTCCGCCGATCTGAATGGCCGGCGGCAGCGACATGTAGACCGTCATCCCGGGAACGCGCATGAGCTTTGGCCGAAGCTCGTTCACGACTTGGTCCGCCGGAAGACGTTTGCCGAGCGGCTTTAGAGTTATTTGAATGCGGCCGTTGTTTGCCGCTGACGATCCGCTGCCGACCGACGACATGTAGGCCGCGATGTTGGTGTCCTTTGCGACGATCGCCGCGATCTGTTGTTGACGGCGAACCATCTCGTCGTACGACGTGCCCTGGGCGGCCTCGGTCGTGACGTTGAGAGCGCCGGTGTCCTCGGTCGGGATGAATCCTTTCGGCACGACGCGGAAGAGGAGGTAGGTGCCGATCAGCACTGCGGCGGAGAAGGCCATCGTCAACGGCCGATGTCGCATCGTCCAGTCGAGCGTCCATTTGTACTGATCCAGGAGCCAGTCGTAGCCGTGCTCCGTCGCGTTGTAGAGCCGCCCGTGCTCCGCGTCCTTCTGCGAGCGAAGGAAGCGGCTGCTGAGCATGGGCGTCAGTGTCAACGAGACGAATCCGGAAACGAGGATCGCGACCGCGATTGTCACGGCGAATTCGCGGAACAATCGGCCGATGATTCCGCTCAAGAACAAGAGTGGAATGAAGACCGCGGTCAGCGAGACGGTCATCGAGATGATCGTGAAGCCGACCTCTTTCGCGCCGTCGATCGCCGCTTGGTGCGGCTCCGTGCCCATCTCCATGTGCCGCACGATGTTCTCGAGCATGACGATCGCGTCATCGACGACAAACCCGACCGCGAGCGTCAGCGCCATGAGCGACAAGTTGTCGAGGCTGTAGCCAAGTATGTACATCACGGCAAACGTGCCGAGGATGGACATCGGCAGCGCGAGACTCGGGATGATTGTCGCCGAGATGCTTCGCAGGAACACAAAGATTACGAGGACGACGAGGATCAGCGTCAACACGAGGGTGAACTTCACGTCGCGCACGGACGCTTCGATGCCGACCGACCGATCGAACAGCGTTTCGACTTTGACGTTTCCGGGGATCTCGACGCGCATCGAGTCGAGCGCCGCGCGAACGGCTGACGCAACGGCGACGGTGTTCGAGCCTGGTTGTCGCTGGATGGCGAGCACGAGCGCGCGAGTTCCGTTGTACCAGCTCGCTGCTTTGTTGTTTTGTAGATCGTCGAACACCTTGCCGAGCGAGCCGAGTTGCACGGCGGTGCCGTCGTGTTGGGTGACGGTCATCCCGCGGAAGTCGGCGGCGTTCTGCAGTTGGCCCGACGCCTGGATCGTGTACGACGTCGATTTGCCGGCGAGGACGCCGGTCGGCTGATTCGCGTTCTGGTTGTTGATCGCCGTTGCAACTTCTTCGATGTCGATCTTGCGATACGCGAGCGCAACCGGGTCGAGCTGAACGCGAACGGCATACTTCGTCGAACCGAAGACCTGAACTGCCGCGACGCCGTCGACGGTCGACAGACGCTGGCTGATCATCGTCTCGCCGATGCGATCGAGCTCCTGGAGCGAGAGCGTCGGCGACGTCAATGCGAAGAACTGGATTGGCGACGCGGCCGGATTCGACTTTTGGTATGACGGCGGCTGGATATCGGGCGGGAGCTGACGGAGCGTCTTGGCAATCGCTGCCTGCACATCCTGCGCAGCGGCATCGATATCCCGGCTCAACGAAAACTGAATCGTGATTTGTGTCGAGCCGAGCGAGCTGCTCGACGTCATGTTGTCGATGCCAGCGATGGTCGAGAATTGTTTCTCGAGTGGCGTCGCGACGGCCGCCGCCATCGTTTGCGGGCTCGCGCCGGGCAAGCTCGCACTGACGTTCACCGTCGGATAGTCGACGGTCGGGAGGTCGCTGATCGCGAGCGATCGGTATGCGACGACGCCGAACACGGCGATCGCCATCATGATCAGCGCGGTCATGATGGGGCGTCTGATGAACAGCTCGGAGAAGCTCACGGCCGCCCCGTGCTCGATGGAGGCCTTCCCGTCGTCGTTGCCGGTGGTCGGCCCGTTGTTGGGGGACGCGCCGTTGTCGGCGGCGTTGTCGTGATGCTTGTGGGTCGAGTAAGTGTGGTCGGGTTTATCGTCGTCTGCGACTGGGGTGCATTCGCTGTTGCCGCGTTTGCCGCCGCTCCGTTCGGTCCGTTCGCTCCGTTTCGTGTTCGGCCATTGGTGCCGGACGCCGGCGCGACTTCGCCGCCAGCCGCGCCGTTTGGAGCTGCGTTGGCACTACCGCCAACTGTCACGCCCTGCGCTGTGTCTCGCCCCGGCGCGACGATCGAGATCTTCGAGCCCGGATTGAGCCGCGATTGTCCGTCGATCACGACCTCTTCACCTTCGCGGAGACCATTCGCGATGATCGTGACGTCCCCGACGCTGCGGTCCGCGGTGACATTCCGCGTCTGCACCGTCAGTTGCTGCGGCTGCACCGCGTACACGTAACTGCCTTGCTGTCCCGTGAGGACGGCCGTCGTCGGCACGACGAGCACGCCACGCTGAACGCCGACGTCGACGCCGAGCGTGACGAGTTGGCCTGGCCAAAAATGTCCTTCGCGGTTCGGGACGACCGCTTTGCCGGTCGCCGTTCCCGTGAGTGAATCCACCGCGTTGTCGAGGAACGACAGCGTGCCGGATTCCGTCGTGTTTCCGCTGTCCGCCTTCGTCGCGCGGACTGCCAACGGATGCTGCGACACCGCGCTCAGCAACATCGGCAAATCTTGAGAGAGAACGGGGAAGCGAACGAGGATCGGCTGAATCTGATTGATCACTACAATCGGACCTGTGCTCGGCCCAACGACGTTTCCGACTCGCGTAAGGAGACTGCCGGTGCGGCCGGCGATTGGAGCACGGATCGTCGCGTAGCCGAGATTGACTTGAGCAGCTCGAAGCGCCGCTTCGTCGGCGGCAACGACCGCCACGGCTGCGGCAGCGGTCGCGTGGATCTGGTCGGCCTCTTCGCGCGCGACGTAGTCCTCCTTTACCAAAGTCTGATAGCGAACGTCGTTTCGCGACGCCGCGTCCGCCTGCGCGCGATCGCGCGCCAGATTCGCCCGGGCTTGATCGACCGCCGCTTGAAGCGAACGTGGGTCGATCCGGAAGAGCACATCGCCCTTCTTTACCGTCCGTCCTTCGCGGAATGCGACGGACTGGAGAACGCCGCTGACCTGTGCCGTCACGGAGACGGTCTGCATCGGATCGACGACGCCGCTCGCGACGATCGTGATCGGCTCGTCCGCCCGTTTCACATCGGCGACGCGAACGGGAATCGCGCCTCCCCGTCCGCCGCCCTTGCCGGCGGTTTTCGCGTCGCCACCGCGACTTCCGCCACATCCAAGCAACCCGGCGGCGAAGGCGAGTGGGATCCATAAGAGAACTCTCATCGAGAATCCGGGCTGAGTGGCACGTTTGGCTGCCCTGTGAGATCGAGCGTGCCCATATCGTGCGCGAGCTGGACGAGTGCGGTGCGCCACTCCCAGCGCGCTTGGATCGATTCCGCGCGTGCGGATGCGAGCGCGCTTCGGGCCAGTAGGAGGTCGACGATAGTCCCGACGCCGGCGCGGTATCGCCCGAGCGCGACATTCGCCGATTCCTCCGCGGAGGCGAGGAGGGTGCTCGACGTTCGAACACGCTGCGCGGCGGCCTGTAAGGCGTAGTACGACGTGAAGACCTCGAGAGAGATCTGATGCGTCGCCGAACGAACGCGGGCGAGTCCGGCGTCGTACTGATCGCGAGCCGCTTTCGCGTTGTACTGGTTCGCCAACCCGTTGAAGATCGGAATCTGAAGGCCGAGGACGAGCGAGTAGTTTCGGCCGTTCGTCGTCGCGCCGCTGATTCCATTCGTCGCCGTCGCGGTGGATCGCAGCGTCAGCGCGGGATATCCCGCCGACCTCGCGACCCGAATTTCCGCCGCGAGCTCGCCGGCGTCGGCCCGAGCGCCCGCGAGGTCGGGACGCATGGCGATTGCGCGATTGATCAGCGTATCAACCGACGCCGTGATGTGCGCGACGGAATCGTTCGCGGTGACAATTGGAATCTCGTATCGCAAGTTCGCCTGGAAGCCCATCGCGACAGCGAGCGTGCCGCGAGCTGCCTGGAGATTGCTCTCGAGTGTCTCGAGCTGAAGCTGTGCTTGCGAGAGCGCGGTCTGTGATTGGAGCTCGTCCGACAGCGCGGCGACGCCGACGCGATGTCGCTCCTTGGCGGCCGCGAGATCGGCGGTCGCTTCGTTCACGCTTTCGATTTGCGCGTCGCGGAGCGCGCGGGTCGCAAGATATGAAAACAGTGATGATTCGACCTGGAGCACGACATTCTGCACTGCCAAGTTGTGCGCGAGATCGGCGGAGATCGCACGTTGCTTCGCAGCCTCGATCGTACCCGCGCGGCCGCCGAAATCGAAGACCGTGTACGACAACGAGAGCGACGGCGTCAGGACCGTGCGATTCGAGCTGCTCCCGCCGGCACGATTCACCCCGCCCGTCGTCGAGTCGAGACCGCCGCTCGTTCCGATTGACGTGCCGTCGCTCGTCGTGAGCGCGCTCGAGCCTGAAGTGCCCGTGCCGGTTGCGCTCACGGTGCCGTTGATGGTGGGAAAGAGCGCGCCGCGCACCGCTCCGTATGCGTCAGCCGCCGCACGCGCGCTCGACCACGATTCTTGGGTTGTCGGCGAGTTTCGAAGGGCGAGGTCGACGACGTCCGTCAACGACAACATCCGAGTCGCGCCGGCGCGCGGCGCGTCCGCGAGCAACGCTGCCGACGCGTCGCTCGACGCGGGTGGTGTCGGATCCGGCGGCGGCGTCTTCGCCGCCGCCGGCACTTGCCACGTCGTCGCCGGCGACGGCGGCGCTCCCGGTACTCCGTCGATTCGCGGTGTTCCGGGCGTGCATGCCGCGATGAGCGCAACGCACATCAATGCGCCGGACTTCGATATGGACATCACGTACCGCGAACGTCGGTGACACAGACCGTGTCATCGACATTTCCTATCGAGCCGGCCTGCAACGAACATCGAATGCAAACCGGTCAATGCACGACGAGTACCAAGAATCGCGAAGAGTCCGTCAACGAATCTTCACGCTGGCGCAACGGTCTTCGTGCTATGCGCGTTCGTTGATTGGGAAGGTGTGCATCGCGAAATCGTCGGGCGGCGTCCTCATGCGCGTTTCGCCGCGTTGAATCGCGCGACGAGCTCCGAAGCCGCGGTCGGCCACGTCGGAAAGTCGAACATGAACCCCGAGTCCATGAGGCGCGTCGGCACAACTCGACGACTCTTGAGCACGAGCTCAGACTCGGTTCGCATCACGCGCGTTCCGATCGCGAGCATCCACTTCCACGCGGGCAAGCCGAACGGGACGTGAGCCGCGCGCTGCAACGCACGCATGAAGTGCGCGTACGGCAATGGATTTGGCGACGCGATGTTGACCGCGCCCGAAAGCTCGCCCCGCTCGATCAGCCAATAGATCGATCGAACGAAGTCCGAATCGTGAATCCACGATACGAACTGTCGCCCGTCCCCGGCCGGGCCACCCAGCCCCAATCGGACCAGTCCCAATAGGGCCGCGAAAATTCCCCCGTCGTCGGGACTCATGACCATCGCAGATCGAAGCAGCACGAGGCGCGTACCGGTGGGCACCGTTCGAGTCGCTGCGTCCTCCCAGGCCTTCGCGACGTCGATGCTGAACCGCCAGCTCGACGGTGCGTCCGGTTCGCCGCCGCCAATGATTCCAGAATACTCATCGTTCGCGGCGTCGAACCGATGCGAGTAGATCGTCGCAGAGCTCGCCTGCAGCCATAGGCTTGGCGGACGGCGACACTGAGCGATTGCTTGTCCGACGACAGTCGTCGATTCCACGCGCGAGTCGAGAATCTCGCGTCGATTCTCTTCGGTGTACCGACAATTGACGCTGCGACCGGCGAGGTTGATGACGACATCCGAGTCGTCGATCTCCCGCGCCCAGTCGCCGAGCGTTCGGCCGTCCCAGTGCGCGAAACGCCACGCAGTTTTCGTGGCGTTTCGGCCGAGGACGACCACCGCGTGGCCGTCGCGATGAAATGCGCGAGCGAGCAACGTCCCGACCTGACCGGTGCCGCCCGGAATCACGATCCGCATGGCGACCTCCAGCCCGAGATGGAGTTTACGTTCGCTCGAAGACGCGGAGGGCCAGCTCGACTTTCCCGAACGGGGCGGACACCTGCACGCCCTGAACCGAGTCCTTCACGCGATCGAACATCTCGTGCGCGATCGCGATGCCTTCAGCGACGGCGTGCTCTTTCGACTTCTCGTTCGCTTTCCGCATGCGCGTGATGACGCTGTCCGGCACCGTCACGCCAGGCACTTCGTTCGCGAGAAACTCGGCGTTCCGCACCGAGATGAGTGGCCAGATTCCCGCGACGATCGGAATCCGAACGTGCTCGATCGACTTCACAAAACGCTCGAGCTGCGCCGCATCGAACACCGGCTGTGTGATCGCATACTCGGCGCCCGCGTCGACCTTCCACTCGAAGCGCTTGAGCTCCTGCGCGGGATCGATCGCGACCGGGTTGCAGCCGACGCCGATCGCGAACTGCGTCGGCTTTCCGATCTCGTTGCCGCCCGGATCGAGCCCCTGATTGAGATTCTTCACGAGGTTCGTGAGTCCGATGGAATCGACGTCGAAGACCGCGGTCGCATCGGGGTAGGGTCCCATCTTCGGCGGATCGCCTGTGACGATGAGCAGATTGCGAAGACCGACCGCCGCCGCGCCGAGCAAGTCAGAGAGCATGCCGAGAAGATTGCGATCGCGACACGCGTAGTGCGTGACGGTCTCGATCCCGACGTTCTGCTCGATGAGCACACTCGTGAGCAGCGCGCCCATTCTGCTCTGTGCGCGCGGGCCATCCGGCACGTTCACGGCGTCGACGCTCGCCGCTTTGAGCTTCCCGACGTCCGCGAGCATACGCGTCGCGTCGACGCCGCGAGGCGGAACGATCTCCACCGACGATACGAACTCGCCCTTGGCGAGCTTGGCGCCCCACTTCGATCGCTTCGCGAGCGGCACCTCGTCGACACGATGCGGCTTCGGTTCCAGCACGGTCGCGCCGTTCCCTGAGACCGGAGACCCGTGACCTGAGACCTCGCCATGCGCTCCCGCCAACCGAGGCGATAGCGGTCGAATGCCCTCGACCATCGCGTGGATGTGCTCTGGAGTCGTCCCACAGCAGCCGCCGACGATCTTCGCGCCCGCCTGCACGAGGTGACGCGCGTACGTGCCCATGTACTCGGGGCTGGCCATGTACATGCTGCGTCCGCCGACGTCACGCGGCATGCCGGCGTTCGGTTGCGCGCTGATCTTCTTCTTCGTGTGCGGGACCATTTTCTCGATGCACTCGAGAATCGTTTGCGGACCCACCGAGCAATTGAGCCCGATGATGTCCGCGCCCCACTTGTCGAGCGAACGCGCGACGTCTTCCGGCGTCGCTCCGTACGGCGTGCGCAGATCGACGCCGATCGTCATCTGTGCGACGATCGGAAGTTTAGGATCGATTGATCGCGCGGCCCGTATGGCCTGTTCGATCTCCAGCAGATCGCTGAACGTCTCGAGGATGATGAGATCCACACCGCCATCCGCGAGCCCTTCCATCTGTTCCTTGAACAGCGAAAACGCTTCCTCGGCGCTCGTCGGTCCATACGGCTCGATGCGGATGCCGAGCGGCCCGACTGCACCGGCGACGAGCGCACGGTCGCCGGCGGCTTCACGCGCGACCTTCGCCGCGGCGTAATTCAACTCCTTCACCTGCGTCTCGAGACCGTGCTGCGTCAGCTTCAATCGGTTGGCCCCGAAGCTGTTTGTCTCGATGACGTGGGCGCCCGCGTCGACGTACTTCTTGTGAATCTCGCGCACCATGTCCGGCGAGCGGAGATTCAACTCGTCGTAGCACTGGTTGATGAAGACGCCTTTGCTGTACAGCATCGTCCCCATCGCGCCGTCGAAGACGACGATGGAATTCGGATCGAGGAGGCGTTCGAGTTTTGTTGTCATGCAGCACCTGCGACCGGCGCGGGACGAGCCTCAGGCGCGGCCGTCGCGCCCTCGCCGCGCACCGCATAGTACTTCGCTTGCGGATGATGCACGATGATCGCCGCCGTGCTCTGTTCCGGAATCAATTGGAACGCGCTCGTGAGCTCCATTCCGAGCTCCTTCTCGGCCGGAAGAATCTTGAACAGCTGAGCGTGATCTTCGAGGTCAGGGCAGGCACCGTAGCCCCACGAGTACCGCTTTCCCTGGCCCGCCGGAACGCCGAGGTCATGGCGGATCTTGCGATGCAGCCACTCGGCCACCGCTTCGGCGGTTTCCACGGCCAAGCCGTGCACATAGAACGCTTCCGTGTATTCCGCGGCGTTTTGCAAAGTCTGAAAACGCTCCGTTGCTTCGTCGCCGACGGTCACGATCTGGAAGCCGACGACGTCGACGTCGGTCGAGGATGTCGAGCGGAAATAGTCGGCAATGCAGAGGCGATCTCGGCCTTCCTGTCGCGGGAAGTGGAAGCGTGTGAGCTCGCGCGTCGTTCCGTCTGCCGCGTACGCCTCAGGGTCGTAGACGACGAGATCGTTTCCGTCCGCCTGCACCGGGAAGAAACCGTAAACCGCGCGCGGCCTGAGCCACCCCTCGCGCTTCGCTGATTCCTTCAGTCGAGCGAGCGTCGGCTCGAACTCGTTCTTCACCGTAGCGTCGAACTCCGGTCCGGAGCCGCGCGCGCCCCACTGCAGGCGATAGAGCTCGTCGAGGTCGAGCACCGAGAAGACTTCGTCGAGCGGAATGTCGTTCAGCGTTCGCGTGCCGATGAACGGCGCGGACGGAACCGGATTGTCTGTGGTGACATCGCTACGCTGTCCGCCGGCGATGCCAGCCGACGTATCCTTGCCAACATTGGTATTCAAGAACTTGTCATTCTTCGCGTCCGTAATAACCTTCGCGACGAAATCGACGCGCGTCTCGTTGTCCTGGAGCCTGTCGACGGTCTCGAGGCCCTCGAATGCGTCTTTGCAGTAGAACACGCCGGGCGCGTACGGACGCTCGCCGTCGACGAACATCGCGCGTCGGCCGAAGCGACGGTTGATCGCTGCTCCGCCGATCAGCACGGGGATGTTCATCCCGCGACGATCGAGCTCCTGTACGCACAGCGGCATTTGCTTCGACGTCGACACGAGCAGCGCGGACAGACCAATCGCGTCGGCGTTCACTTCGATCGCCTTCTCGATGATCGTGTTCACCGGCACCTGCTTTCCCAGGTCGAAGACGGTGTAGCCGTTGTTCGAGAGAATCGTGTTGACGAGCGACTTGCCGATGTCATGCACGTCGCCATAGACAGTCGCGAGGACAACGCGTCCCTTCGTGTACCCTTCCGCGCGCTCGAGGAACTGCTCGAGATGCTTCACGGCCTTCTTCATCACCTCCGCCGACTGAAGCACGAATGGGAGAATGAGCTCGCCGGCGCCGAACTTGTCGCCGACTTCTTTCATCGCCGGCAGCAAGACGTCGTTCAACACACGAACCGGATGTTCGCGAACATCGGCGGCATCCAACGCGGCCTCGATCCCGTCCTTCTTCCTGTGTACAACCATCCAATGCACTTTCTGATCGGGCGACATGCTGGCCGTCGGGTCTTCCTTCGCGTCGTCCGTCGCCCGTCGCCCGTCGCCCGTCCCCGTCCCCGTGTCGTAGTGCTCGATGAATCTCTGAAGAGCATCCGCGCGCTTATTGAAAACGAGATCGTTCGCGAGCTCGCGCTCGTCCGTCGGAATCTCGGCGTACGGCTGAACGTGCGCCGGATTGACGATCGCCATGTCGAGCCCCGCTTCCACGCAGTGATGCAGGAAGACCGAGTTCAACACCGCGCGCGCCTCGGGCTTCAGACCGAAGCTCACGTTCGAGACGCCGAGGCTCGTGTAGACGCCCGGCAACTCACGTTTGATGAGGCGAATGCCTTCGATCGTCTCCACCGCTGAGTCGATCCACTCGGCGTCGCCGGTCGCGAGCGTGAAGGTGAGAT
>Ga0070683_100003466_pt1 | contig 12818 bp, 14 predicted proteins | sample KBSC713LmetaG_FD_64662 | JGI IMG/M metagenome (GOLD analysis project Ga0070683, IMG submission 64662) | Corn rhizosphere microbial communities from Kellogg Biological Station, Michigan, USA - KBS C7.1-3L metaG | ecosystem: Host-associated > Plants > Roots > Rhizosphere ...
CAAAAAGAGGCTGTCTCAAAAAGAAGACTTTTGACGCAGCCTCTTTTTCCTTTTTTCTGTGGTTTGTCTTGCCAGCCGAGTTTCCACAGAAAATCGGCGCTAACTAATTCATTTCAATTAAACTTGCAAAACAAAATCTTATTAGCGTAGTTCAAACTAACATATGCGAAAGCTTGTTCTCTACTTCTCCCTGGTTACATTTTATTCTGTTGCGTCTGCCCAACAAGATGACGGGCAATGGGATGTGTACATGGCTCAATACTAAAAAGGTGTTGGTTCTACTGTAATTAATATGGACCTAAAAAGCAACGCTCCTGACAAGAACTATCGCTTTCTTTTATCAACAGGTGTTCATTTCAATGATTGCACCAATGATGGATTTCCATCGCAAGCGGAATTTCAAAAACTATATGTTGTATCGGATTCTGTGAAGAAACTTGTGAACATTAATGTTTCAAACATTATGGCAGGAACATTTACCTATCAATGCGAACGCAAGGATTACTATTACATAAAAGACACTAGCAGCATCAGGCTAAAATTATTGGCACTATACAAGAAACATTTTCCCGGGTATCAACCCATCATCAATATTCGCAAAGATGCAACATGGGAAGCGTATCTAACCTTTCTATATCCCAATGAAGAAACAAGAGAATATATGTACAACGAAAAAGTACTGACAAAACTTAACGAAGCAGGAGATAAATTGGATAAAGAAAGACCTTTGGATCACTGGCTTTATTTTCCGGATGCAAAATCCAGAGATAGTTTTGTTGTATATGCGAAAGCAAAAGGATTCAAAATTGAGTCAAAGGAAATGAGAGAAGGAGCAAAGCCTTTTCAATTGCATATAAGCCGTATAGACAAAGTTGATCTGCCTTACATTTCAAAACTAACTTTGGAATTAAGGAGAGAAGCCAGAAAGTACAAGGCAGAATATGATGGATGGGAAACTTTTGTTGTGAGATAATATTTCTTTCCTTCCGGGCGAAGTCTCTGCGGGGACTCGGCGTAAATTTATCTCAGGATAAGACACTATTGCTTTCATTTCTGTTGCACCTTCCAATCGTCAAACTTCCGGCGTAAGGCTTCCACTGCATGGGTATGATCGTCATTGCCATAAATAACCAGGTTGAGCCAGTGTTTTTCTACATCCTCAGGTTTGGAAACGGTTAGGAAAGCGCTTGATGCTTTTCGTTCTCCGCATCGTTTATCCCCCCCTGTTTTTGCACCTGCTTCCAATGCAATCATTAATATATCCTGTAATGGCAAAGAATCTTTTTGCGCCTTCACAGCAGCATCGAAAATTGCCTGCAATTCGTCATCATTGGTTAGCGTGTTGCCTTGCACAGAAATACCGTTTCCTGTCAGCGAGCCTGCATGCGATGTAGTTTTTGTTCCGGTATAAGTTGCAGGGTGCTCAATATCGTTCATACATACTATTGCATACTGCTGCTCTTCCGGGTTGTACTGCGGTTCCCTAAGTTTTTCAAGTATGGCGCCGGGTGTATCGCCATTCATGATCATTCTGAATCCCTGCAATCTTGCGAACGCATTGGACATTGCCTGAACCACGATGGCTCCCTTGCCGGGCATAATCCGGCCTATGCCATATACGCTTACAGTACAGGAAGCTCCTGCTATTCCAATCTCTTTTGTTTTAGGATCAACTACAATGATTGACCATGTGGCGAAAGATGAAAGACAAAATGTGGTAAGGAAAAGAATGGTAAGAAAAAGATTTTTCATTGTTTATCATTTATAACCCGGGTGATAGTTGTAAAAGTTAAAGATTAATCTTAAAAGGCTCAACAGATAATTGAGGTTCTATTAAGGTTTGCCCTTGGGTCTTCTCTCCGAACCGTGTGCTACACAGACCGAGGGAGTTCACCACTCAAAGCATCGCTTTCCTTCTCGGCCGAGTCTCCGCATGATAATGGGGTGAGGTTAATAATGCCAGGAATTCTGGATTTCAAAGTGAGACACTACCCATTTCATAATTACAAATGGCATGTGCTCCGGTATAAGTTGTTCTAACTTTTCCCTTTTACATGAACAGAGTATAATTTTTTGCCGAACATTCTATCATTTCAGTCAATAAATAAATTACTCAACGGCTGCGCAGGCTTTAAAAAGGCTATCGATCATCTGGTTATATCCTTCGTTTGATAAGGGCTTTTGAACAACGTGGCAGGCTCCCCATTCCAGGCCTTTTTTCATTAATTCCTCATCTATATAGGTAGAATAAATACTAACTGGGATATGAGCATACCGGCTATCGGCCTTTAATAACCGTAATGCCTGCAGACCATTTGTTTTTGGCATGTTCTGGTCCAGAATAATAAGATTGGGCAGGTCTCCTGTTTTATCAATCTTGCCCAATATTTTAAACAACTCCTCGCCGTCATCGGCAGTGGGCATTAAAATAATATCCTTACGATCTTTTAAAAACTCGTTGAAGAACCGCTGGTCATCACCGTCATCTTCTGCCAATAAAATCTTTCTTTTGACCATGGCCTTACTAAATATTTTGTGTCACCGGTAGAATCATTTGAAACTCGGCTCCTTCACCTGGCTTGCTAACAGCCGTTATAATGCCATTATGCTTCTCGATTATTTTTTTTGCTATTGCCAGCCCAATACCCGTGCCTTCATATTTGTCTTTCGAATTCAGTCTTTCAAACAGCGAGAAAATATTTTGTACATGTTTTTCATCAAAGCCAATTCCATTGTCCTTTATGCTGATGAGCCAATAAGGTCCATTGGAATCTTCGGTGCTGTTAAATGTTTTTTCATTGACTCTCCGCGATTTTATTTCGATAACAGGTGCAACATCTGCTGTGGCAAACTTTAAAGCATTGCTGATAATGTTTTGAAACACCTGTCTTATTTGCCCCTTGTTGGCATCAATGCTAGGCAAATCTCCTACAATAACCCTGGCCTTTTTTTCTTCAATCATCAATTCAAAATCTTCAAGCAGTTCATTCACTATTTCTTTAAGATCAATACAATCCATTACATGATCGTTCGCAGAAAGCCTGGAATAATTCAAAATATCTACGATCAGTGTTCGCATCCTCACAGAGGAATCAATAATTTTCTGAAGATAGGTTTGAAGGTCCTGCGATAAAGCATTGCTGTTTGATTTCAGCAGATTTGAGAACATGTGGATCTTTCTTAAAGGTTCCTGCAGATCGTGTGAGGCTATAGATGCAAATTGCTGCAAGTCATGATTACTTAGTTCCAGGGCATGATTGATCTCTTCGAGCTGAATGTTATTTTCTCTCAGTTGTTGTTGCGTTTTCTTTTGTGCAGTAAGGTCGGTAACAATAATACTTAAGGCTCTTCCTTCCTGCAGCTCCAGCGTGGTGAGTGATAGTTGTACCGGTGCTTTTCCTTCGCCGGTCTTTAGCATCAGTTCCACTTTGCAGTCCTGCTCCCAGCATTTTTTAAAAGACTCTTCATATAGGAAAAGGTCATCTGCGATAATAAATTTTTCAAATGAAATTCCTATCACCTGCGATAATGGAAGGCCAGCCATGAAAGCAAATTGAGAATTGCAATAAAGGATCAACCCCTGCTGATTTAAAGTGACCGCACCTTCCGTCATTTTTTCAATAAAAACACGATAGGTTTGATCAGCACTTTTTAACGTATACACCTGGTGCCCTTCCTGTCCTTGCACCACAAGGGCATCAACCTGCCCGGTGCGAATGGCTTCAATAGTTTCATTGGCTTCATGCAACTGGAAGCGCAGTTCTTCCAGTTCCTTCATAAGCTCTTCCTTCGTTTTATTTAACGTTTGCGTGTTCACTTTACTTTATTAAACCAAGCGCATTTAAAACTTTAGTTGTATCGGATAAATCACCAATCAACCTTTTTTCGGGCAAGGGTTGTTTTCTTAACAACATGGGCAATGCTACAAGTTGTTCTCTTTTTGCGATGTCGGCCTGCTGGTAAACATCTATAATCTCCAAACTATAATTGCCTTTTAAGTGCACTTCGCAAATCTCTTTGATGTTTGTAATGGCACGCATAGAGTTGGGCGAGGCACCGGTAACAAACAGGCAAAGAACATACTCCGCCACATTCTGTATTGAGGATTTACCGTTACTATCTTTCTCTTGTTTTTTTTGCATTCTATTTTTTTACAGGGCGGATATTAAGGCCTACCAGTACTTTTTCTTCGTTGGAAAGATCACCAATAATTTTTCGGATAGGTACAGGCACTTTTCTTACCAATGTAGGGATGGCAAGTATTTGGTCGCCCGCTGCTAATTGAGGATTTACCAAAAGATCTATCACTTCAATCTTGTATTGGCCTTTTAAATGCTCTTCGCAATATTTTTTTAAATTATTTAGTGCCGTCGTTGACTTGGTAGTATTGCCGGCTATATATAAGCGCAGCTCCCATGCAAACTCTTTCGTTCCTGCCACTTTTTTTTCTGCTGTTTTACTTGCTTTTGCCATTGCCCGTGTTTTTGGTGTGCCTGTTTTCAGTTAATTGCTGGCGGTTTTTTTCCATGATTTCTTTTCTTAGATCTTCTTCTACATACGACTTATTTAATTCGTCCTGTACAGATTCAAACTCCTCCTGCAGGGAGGCTATTTTTGCTTCCAACACTTTTCGCTTGCGCTGTATTTCTAAATCCTTACGGCCCAAAGCATGTGTGCGCAAAACCTTACCTGTTGCTTCTATCAGTTGCTGGGCTTCACGGGCCGAACCAATTAAGACGCCGTCGGTGCCGAGGTAAACGTCCACCAAATCCAACCCCTCATCAGTAATCACAAATTCTCTTACCTGGTTGGAGTGCTTCATACCACGCGATTTCATGATGTACATGCCCCTGTTGCGTTCCCCGTTCGATTCGATATCTCTTACCAGCAGCCAGGCATCTACCAGCGACGAAACTCCTTCATCTGTTTGTTCATTCACAATAGTATTTAAGGTGAGTGCTGTAAACAGAACGGTAATGTTTTTTGACTGTAAGAAATCAATCAGGCGGATCAGCATTGATTTTACTTCACTTACCGATCCAACCGTTATTAAATTGGTTATAGGGTCAAGAATAACAGTCTTCGGTTTATACCTTTCCACGTGTTTGTGGATGGACACCAGATGCATTTCCAATCCGTTCAAGGTAGGACGGGCTGCGTGCATTTCCAGCAGACCCTTATTGATATGAGCTTTCAGGTCGATGCCGATAGAAAGCATGTTGCGAATAATTTGTTGCGGTGATTCCTCAAAAGCAAAATAGATGCATTTTTCTTTTCGCTCACAACTGGCGTTAGCAAAATAAGCAGCGATGCTTGTTTTGCCCGTGCCGGCCGTACCGGAAACCAGTATCGAACTGCCGCGGAAAAACCCCTTGCCGCCAAGCATTTTATCCAGTGCCGGAATGCCCGAAGAAATCCGCTGCGAAGAAACTTCGCTATTGAGTAAAAGAGAAGTGATAGGTAAGACGGAGATCCCATCTTCATCAATTAAGAAAGGATACTCATTGGTACCATGCAAAGTGCCGCGGTATTTTACCACCCGCAATAACCTGGTGGAGATTTGATTGATAACACGATGATCTAAAAGGATCACGCAATCGGAAACATATTCCTCAAGCCCCTGCCGGGTTAAGCTGCCTTCACCTCTTTCGCCAGTTATAATGGCTGTTACGCCTTTGTCTTTTAACCAGCCAAACAGGCGTCTTAATTCAGCTCTTAAAATTGCCTGGTTATTCAGCCCCGAAAAAAGATTTTCTATCGTATCTAAAACCACACGCTTTGCCTTAATACTGTCTATGGCATATTGCAAACGGATGAATAAACCATCCAAATCATATTCGCCGGTTTCTTCTATTTCGCTTTTATCAATATGGATATGATCTATTCTAACAAGGCCGTTTTTTTGAAGCTTTGGCAAGTCAAACCCAAGAGAGGCAACATTGGTTTCCAGTTCCTCAACTTTCTCCTCAAAGGCCATAAACACGCCTGGCTCTCCATATTCCTGGGCGCCCCGTACAATGAACTCCGTGGCCAGCAGCGTTTTTCCGCTTCCTGCGGCCCCACAAACCAAAGTGGGGCGTCCAATAGGCAGTCCACCACCCGTTATTTCATCTAATCCTTTAATGCCCGAAGGAGTTTTGGCTAATGATTTTGTTTTAGATGGACTTTTTTTTGGATTTGATGGCATAGAATAAACCGTTTTTAATGTTTAAAAGGATACACAAAAAAAATTGCGCCACGGATGAGGATGCATGCGGGGCATGTTTTTGTCCGTTCGCCGATCTTCTATACCGGTCTCGTGCTGAAAGGCGAAATTTTATTCTTGTATTTATTGTCCGAACCAACTATTCTTAGTCTTGGTTAAGCTCAAAATCTTCACATTGTGACCTCAATCATAGACTCGGGTCATTTGCTTCCGGAGTTCCTGCAGAAACTTATTTTACGCCAAGACACTACTATTCTGATGTGTTTTTCTTTGTAACTTTCATACAGGTGGTTTCATATATTTCCCGAACAAAATAAATCGTTATGTCATACAATAAGTTAGCATCGCGACTTCTTTTTATTGCCTGTATGTCACTCGCCTCAATATTTGGTTTTAGCCAAATCAATATTGCTGTTGCTCCTGTTAAAATGAATGTGCTTTACATTGGAGTTGATAACCCTCTTTCTGTTGCAGCCGCTGGTGCAGTCGATGAAAAAGTTACGGTTGCAATTGTTGGAGGCGGCGGTGCCGTTTCAAAAGTCGATGCAGGCATGTATAATGTGAAGGTGACGACACCTACTGACGACTGTAGAGTAAATGTTTATGTCGATGGAAACCTGGCAGGTTCTACCAAATTCAGGGTGCGTATGCTACCACAACCACATGGAACAGTTGGCGGTTTTACCTCAGGAGCATATGTAGATGCAAACATATTTCGTTCAAAGACCGGTATTGGCCTTTATGTTGAGAATTCTCCTTTTGAAGTGAAGTACGATGTTCTTGGTTTCAAACTCGTTCTGCCTGATAACAAAGGCGCAACAAAAACTGTTGATTGTAACGGTAACGTGTTTTCCGACGACGCGAAGCAATATTTAAACCACTATCTAAAGCCAGGAGATATAGTTACTATTGAAAACATTCGAGTAAAAGGACCAAATGGAAGTGAATTGAAATTACCTGCACTACTATACAACATCAAATAATTATAGCGGAAGTATTTACCTACTGTCTTTCAGCAAGACTTTGTTTGCCCAAGGTTCTTCTTTGGTTCAACCGTTGAACGTCAGTAGCCTTTAAGTTTATCCAACAAAAGCCACCTTTCGGCGGCTTTTTATTTTCTTAGTCTGGTATCTCATTAGAGACATGACCTGATCGCATTGACCAGGGAACTGCCCATTAGTACAGAAAAATTTTATTTTGCCACAATTAGTTTCAAGGTATAAACTTCTTGACACGGAGGTGAACTGATTACCATTCTGCACAGGTAAGTGCCGGCAATGAGTTTTTTCGCGTTGACAGGCACAACATAATAACCTGCTTTCTTTTTCTCCCGTACAAGCGTTGAGATTTCTCTTCCATTTAAATCCAGGAGCGTTATGGAAACCTGGGCATCCAAAGGTATTTGATAGGTAATGCTGGTTTCATTACTGAAAGGATTCGGGTACGCTTTGAATATAAAGGGGGTTATGCCCTTCAACGCAGAGATATCGTTTAGCTTATCACAATCACTACTATTCAGCAAGCAGCTTCCTAATTTATCTCCATGTTGCAGGTGCGCATCCACAGCTTGTGAGGCAATGCAAAGTTCTTTTCCATTGTGACAGACAATTACTTTGTCCTCGCACCTTACATCAATCACTTTTACAGTTACTTGTGCTGTGTCGGCTGTTCCGAGCGCATCTCTTACAATCACCTCGAATACTGTAGTTGAGGTTGGACATACGGTGGTTGAAGATTTATTTGGAGTACTTCCACCTGGCAACCAGGTAAAAGTATAAGGTGCTTCACCACCGGATACATCTGCATTTAATTGCACACAATTAGAACCATACCCATAGTAAACAGTAGTGTCAGCTGAACTAGTAACAAGAAGGGGTTTTGGTTGAATGTATTTAACAGTGAGGTAATGAAAGTTTATGTGGTTAACATCCAGCTGTCTGTCTACCGTGCCTGTTACAAAAACATCATCAAACTTATTGACAGTAATATCAACAGGATCATCATTGCTTCCAAATGCATCGTAATGTTCTATCCATTGTTGTATACCTTCAGGATTATATTTTATGGTAGTATAGTTCCTGTTAAAGTGTGCACTGGAACTATCAGTATAACCAGTTACATAAACATTCCCTTCATCATCCAACGTAAGAGCCGTTCCCTCGGTAGAAATATTACCGGTGCCACTTCGCAGTTGTACCCATTGTTGTATGCCATCGCTGTTATATTTAAGTGTGAAGCATGTACTCTTGTATTGCTGGGGATAAGTACCGGGGATCGGAACCCAACTACTTCCTGTTATATAAGTATTTCCAAATCGGTCTATACCCATAGACATTGGCGAACTGCTAGCATTGGCAGGGGCGTCGTAACGTGCTGTCCATTGCTGTTCGCCCAAAGCACTATATTTAATAGTGACAGTACCGGTAACGTCTGAGAAAGATACACTGTGACCTGTTACATAAACATTGCCCTGCGCATCCAAACCAATTGCGATTGCTCCACCTACGTAAGACCCATACGTCCTCACCCATTGCTGAACACCTGCACTATTATATTTAATTGTTGCATACGCAGTCAGGGAATTACCCAATTCTGTAAAACCTGTTACATAAACGTCCGCAGTTATAGGGTCCAAAGCCATGGCATGTGCCCAATCCCGTCCGTTACCGGGTCCATTGTAATACTGTGCCCATTGTTGCACACCCATACTATTGTACTTAATGGTGACATAATCCTCTTTGTTGTTTTTGGCTAATGCCATTCCTAAAACATATACATTGCCATTGTTATCGACTTTAATGGAATGGTTGCCGAAAGCATGCTCGGAACTATTATCCGGGCCGTTGTAACGGACCAGCCATTGCTGAATACCGGCATTGTTGTATTTGATGGTGACCACGTCGTCGAGTGTTCCATTCCCTTCGCTACCCCCGCTAACATAGATATTTCCTGACTTGTCAATAGTTATAGCTATTGGGTAATCTACGCCATGAAATCCATCATAACGCACCACCCATTCCTGGGTTCCGCTGCCATTATACTTAATGGTGACAATGTCCCAATTGTTATTGCCGCTGCTTTGACCGGTTACATATACATTGCCGGCATCATCGGCAACCATCGCTATTGCCTGATTCCAGCTATTGGGCAAATCATCAAACAAGCGTGCCCATTGCCGGGTTACCTGGGGAAAGGTGGTAATTGAAAATAACAGACCGACTGAAAGTAAAAGTGCAGCCAACAGACGTTTGGAAAGTATAAAATATATCATAACGTACATTTATCGTTAAAGAAAGTAGCCTACTAATATGAACGAACTGGTAATTTCAGACAATGACAGGTGTCAGCGAATGTACTGATACATTTTATTTGGCTGAAATGGAACTGAAGGTAACGTGAGTAATTGCGATATGTTTATCGTCTCCCAGAAACCTCACTAGCATAAGCTCTCGGGCACTTATTTCACTGTTCGCCGTGAGTCTTCTCTCAGAGGTTTCTGTAGCAGAGAACCCTGATGACGATGCGACAAGAAACTGTTGATTGCGACGGTTCTTTATTTTTGTCGCAGGCGAAGGAATATTTAACCAGCATAGAGATATGGTGACTATTGAAAACATTCATGTGAAAGGACCGTATGGAAGTGATGTGAAGCTACCTGCACTACGGTATAACTTCAAATAATTCAAGAGAACTATTTTCCTCTTCGGTCTTTCTGAAGAAACCGATCCTGGGCTTTTGTTTAAAGCCCAATCTTATATGCACCGTGCGTAAACTTATTTTTTCTTAACTTAATTCTTCTTCTCGTTCTACAGTAATGGTACAATCACCGATCAGGGCAGCTAACGCACCAATTGCAGCAAGAACCGGCGCAATGAGTGTACCCACAACCCCAAACGTTAATGGAAAACTCATGATTTCTTTACCTGCATGATCATAAATACTGATTTTGCGGACATTGCCTTCTTTTATTAGTTCTTTCACTTTATTTAAAAGAAGTTCTCCGTTCACTCTGAAAGATTCTTTAGTGGTTGTCATACAATGATTTTAATGTAACATGATTTTTTTGAAGATTTCATAAGGTGGGACTACTGCAAATTCTAAAACAGTGCGGTGTTCTAAGCTAATTACTGTCAGCTGAACAAGTGATTGCGATCAGCATATTTGTGTTGATGGAACAAACCACGTTCACCCTTGGACAGATTTAAATTAGTTCATTTCAACACTTCTTTTATTCCTTCGCACAAGGATTTTATTTCATGATAACTATGCGTAGAATTATTACGCTTATCCAGTTCAATCCTAAGATGACCCGGAAATTTTTTTAACAAGAAAGTGGTATGGTCATCCAAACCAATTCTTCCATCTATTCGTGTATTTGCAAATGACATATTGCTTTGTTTCCCGATTTTATCATTCATATATTCTTCAACATCTATTGTCCGGTTTTCATGGAACCATGCATCCATAGAATAATGCGCATCGGACTCGTTATACTGGATACTGAGGTCCGCCTTGTGATGCCAACAGGAAACAAACGTGGAGCAAACGAGCACGAAAAAGGTAACGACTCTTCCTTTCATTTGAATAAGTTTTAAATGATGATACAATTGCCGTGGCAATTCATTGATGTATAGAAGAAGTTGGAAGTGTCGGTTGAAGAAGAGCGATAAAAATATAAATAAAGAGCGAAAGGTCGTTGCCGCTGGTAAAAATTAATAATTTTTCCTTCCGGCCGGGTCTATGCAGCGACCTGGCGTAAATCTGTGTCAGGGCCAATATGAAATGAATGTCAACGATACCTAATTCTATTCCTCTTAATTTTAGTGCCCAGGCCATTGCAACCTTTAAAATGATTCCTAATAAAGAACAATCTTATGAATATTATAAAGACAAAAACTTCTGTCGACATAAAGTTGGCTCAAATTGCATGGGTGGTAAAAGATATTAATGTTGCAGAAAGCTTTTTTAAAGACATGTTGGGCATAAGCGGCTTCGGTAAACCAATGACCATTCGTGCGCACGATTTCGAAGCTACTTATTATGGAAAGCGGGCGGATGCCGAATCACTCGTATCTATGGCGTATTCCGGCGGAACCTTTATTGAAATCATTCAGCCCATTTCAGGGCAAAGTGTATTCCAGGATTATCTTGATAAAAATCCTTCAGGAGGATTGCAGCATATTGCTTATAGCATACCCATTGCTGAATTTGATAAAGTAGTTTCTGAATTTGCTGATAAAGGGTATCCTACTGTAGCAACGTACAATGCCCCAATCGCTAAAATTGTATTTTTTGATACGTGTAAGGACATTGGCATTATGACTGAACTAATGGGTATTACTAAAGAGGGTGAACTACAGGTTGAAAAAATGAAGGCTGGATAAAGCTGACTTGCTATCTTTCTTCGAGCCGAAACTCCTTATGGATTGGCAGAATCTTAAAGATAAACTCAGCTTAGTAATTTTTTATCTTTAAAACAATTTTCAGTGTATGAAAAGAAAGCCTGCCATTTTTGTTTTTCTTCTTTTTTCCGTAGTTGTTTTTACTTCAGCACGTTTAGTTATTCACTCAGCTTTCAAAAAACAAACTACTGTTCCTGTGAAACGTTATCTATATGTAGCGGTTCCTGGCATTAGGGATTATCTGGGATATGGTGGTCACGGTATTCTTGTTTTTGATATAGACAATAACCACAAATTTGTAAAACGAATTCCAATCCAGGGTTTTCATCCGGATGGTAAACCCTCCAATGTAAAAGGCATAGCGGTGAGCCTTCCTCTTAATAGCATTTATGTGAGTACTATTGAATCACTGCAGCGCATTGATCTTACAACCGACAAACTGGTATGGGAAAAGAAATTCGAGGGAGGCTGTGATCGTATGTCTGTTTCACCGGACGGCAAAACCATGTATTTACCGTCGTTCGAAAATACGTTCTGGAACGTGGTGGATTGTGCTACAGGTAACATTATCAAAAAAATCCCTGTAAATAAGAAAGCACACAACACCATTTTTGCGCCTTCAGGACAATTTGTTTACCTGGATGATCTTGCATCTCCATGGCTATATGTAGCCGATCCTAAAACACATACGCTTGTTAACAAGGTTGGACCATTTGCAAACAATATTCGTCCATTCACCATTAATGGAAAAGAAGAAATAGTGTTTGTTACTGTAGATAGTTTGCTTGGGTTCGAAGTTGGCGATCTGAAAACGGGTAAAAAGTTGGCGCATGTAGAAGTGCAGGGATGGAACCAGGGACCTGTAAGAAGACATGGAAATCCAAGTCATGGCATTGGCCTTACACCCGATGAAAAAGAGTTGTGGGTAGCCGATGGGCACAATATGCGGGTACATGTTTTTATTGCACAACCTCCTTACCAGCAATTAACCAGCATCCCTTTGCAGGACATGCCAGGCTGGATAGTTTTTAGCATGGATGGCAAATACGTTTATCCTTCAAGCGGTGAAGTAATAGATCGCAAAACACGAAAAATAATTACACTGTTGCAGGATGAGTTCTATAATAATGTTGCCAGCGAAAAGTTAGTGGAGATTCATTTTTCCGGAAATAAACCAATAAAAGCAGGCGACCAGTTTGCAATAGGCGGTG
>Ga0070683_100003467_pt1 | contig 12817 bp, 9 predicted proteins | sample KBSC713LmetaG_FD_64662 | JGI IMG/M metagenome (GOLD analysis project Ga0070683, IMG submission 64662) | Corn rhizosphere microbial communities from Kellogg Biological Station, Michigan, USA - KBS C7.1-3L metaG | ecosystem: Host-associated > Plants > Roots > Rhizosphere ...
CCGCGGTTCCGCACGCAGCTGCTGGTCGGGTTCGCCGGGGTGGCGCTCATCCTGGCAGTCGTGGGCCTATACGGGATGCTTGCCTACTCGGTAACGCAGCGGTCTCGCGAGATGGGGATTCGCATGGCGCTCGGGGCGCGACCGACAGCTGTATTCCGCATGGTCGTTCGACAGGGGATGATGCTGGTGGTTGTGGGGATTGTGTTAGGCGTGATCGGCGCGATCGCGGCGACGCGGCTGTTGGCCGCGCAGCTGTTCGCGGTGACGCCGACTGACCCCGCAGTGTTCGTGGTCGTGGCGACCGCGTTGACGATGGCGGGCCTCGCTGCGTGCATCGTGCCGGCGAGGCGGGCGACAAAGGCAGATCCGATCGCGGCGTTGCGGTTGGAATAACGACCGGGGACGGGGGACGGGCGGCGGGCGGCGGCTTAAATGCGGAACCCTCGGGATGCTATCTCGCGGTGAGATTAGCATCACGAGGGTTGTTGCTTTCACCGTCGCCCGCCGCCCGTCCCCGGCAGTTAGAGTATCTTACGAACGAACCGTCCGTCTCCTCTGGTGCCCGTGAAGAAGACGATTCAGAAGCTGCTGGCCGAGTACGGCACGGTCGCCGTCGTCGTGTACTTCGTCATCTTTTTCGCCGTGCTTGGCGCGTTCTGGCTCGCCATTAGCCTCGGATGGCAGCCGACGAGCGCGGCGGGCAGCGTGGGAACCTTTGCGGCGGCATATATCGCGACGAAGCTCACGCAGCCGCTGCGCATCGCGGCGACGCTCGTGATCACGCCGTTCATCGCGAAACTGTACGAGCGCATGCGAGGTCGGGAATCGGGAATCGGGAATCGGGAATAGAGGGAACCGGTTCCCGTTGTTTACGATTCCCGATTCCCTACTCCGCGCGCAGCGCCGTCATCGGGCTCACGCCCAGCGCGCGGCGGGCAGGGACGATCGCCGCGAGCGCGCCGGCGATGATCAGAACCAACGCGACGAGGACGTAGACGCTCGGGTCATGCGGCCGCTGCTCGAACAGCGCTTCACCGAACTGCGGTGCGGCCAACGCCGCGATGCCAAGGCCGACACCCAACCCGACAAGCAGCTGAAGAACGCCGTCCCGGAGCACGAGCCAGAGGATCGACGCGGGCCGGCTGCCTAACGCGACGCGGATCCCAAGCTCACGGGTGCGCCGACTCACCGAGAATCCGAGCACGCCGACCAGGCCGACGACCGACAGCAATAACGCCGAGAGGCCGAAGAAGGTGAACAGTCCGCCAAACACCTTCTCGCCAGTGCTGGCGTGTGCGAGTGTTGCATCGAGCCGGCCTTCCTGATAAAGCGGCACATCCGGATCGATCTCGGCCACGATGTCGCGCAGCGTCGCCACGAGCGCAGTCGCGTCGCCGCTCGTTCGAGCGCCAACGGCGACATTGGCCCAGTCGGACTGTGCGAGTGGCATGTACACAGCATCGGTGCCCGAATTTCGGTCGCCGTTGCCGCCATCGGTGCCGAGCACCGGCGCCACACCAACGATGGTCGCCCACGCCCCGTTCTCCTTCACGCGAATGCGATGCCCGACCGCGTCTCCGGAGAAGAACCGATCGGCGAACGCCCGATTCACGATCGCCACTAGCGGTCCGCCCGCGCGATCCGCGCGACTGAACGGCCGTCCCTGCAGGAGCGACACACCGAACGTCCGGAAGAACTCCGGTGAGATGGCAACCACTCGACTCCGCGGCACGAGGTCGCGGTTGTCATACCGGGCGCCTTCGATCTCGACCGGTGCGCTCGCCACGCTATTGCCTGGCAGGTGAGACGCCAGCGCGACCGATGTTACCCCAGGCTCGGAAGAAATTCGGGACGCGAGCTCGTCGAACAGGCGTGCGCGCGCGTCCGCATCGGGATATGCGTCCGCGCGGAGCTCGATGCGTCCGGTGGCGACGCGTTCCGGCGCCACGCCCACATAACGGGACGTGATGCTCAACACGCCCTTCACCATGAGCCCCGTGACCACGAGGAGCGCACACGACAGCGCCACCTCCGCGATCACGAGCGCCCGAGTGGCGTGGCCGAGTCGGAACGACGACGAGCCGCGCGTCTGGTCCTTGAGCACGTCACCAACATCGACGCGCGCTGCCTGACGAGCGGGCGCGAGACCTGCCGCCACGGCGGCCAGAACGACGAGTGCCGTTGCGAACGCGAGCACTCGCGTATCGACGTCGACGCGCATCCAGAACGCCAGGTCGAAGCTGAGCGTTGCGTTGAAGACCGCGACGCCGGCGCGCGCCAGCGCTAGGCCAAGGATCCCGCCAGGGATCGCGATGGCTAGTGACTCGACCAGCAGCTGCCGGATGAGACTCGACGGGGACGCACCGAGCGCCATGCGAACGGCGATCTCGCGGCTGCGCGAGATTGCACGCGCAAGTAGCAGGTTCGCGACATTCGCGCACGCAATCACCAGCACGAACGACACGACGATGAGCATGGCGCGGAAGATGACGCGTCCCTTCCGCGGGATCATCTCGTCGTAGAACGGGCGGACGCCGAGTGTTCGCCCTTCATGCGCCTTCGGATCGGCGATCGCGAGTCGACGCCCGATGCTCGCGATCTCGGCGCCGGCCGTCTCACGTGTGGCGGTGCTCCGCAGACGACCGATGACGTTGTAGGCGTTGCTATCCTTTGCGGCCGGCGTCGCACGGAACGCGTCGAGAGCGAGCGGTGTCCACAATTGCTCCTGCAGGGGGAAGCCGAAGCCCTTCGCCATGACGCCGACGACGGTGGTTGGTACGCCGTTGATGCGAATGGTTCGGCCCACCACCGAACGATCTCCAGCATAACGATTCTGCCAGAGCTCGTATCCCAGTATGGCGACGTGCGTAGCACCAGGGCGTTCGTCGTCACTCGTGAACGTTCTTCCGAGGAGCGGCGCAACGCGGAGCACGGCGAACAGGCTTGCGTTCACTCGTCCGGCCGAGAGTCGCTCTGCACGATGATCCGCGTCGCCGAGGTGAATCGACTCGAAGTCATAGGCCGCGATTGCCTCGAAGCTCCGCTGCTGCTCGCGGACCGCAACGATGTCGGCCGCAGGGATGCGCAGGTACTGGTCGCCGGCGTTGCGATCGGTCATGGCGACGTGCATCAGCTGCTCGGGGTGATCCACCGGCAGGTCACGCAGGATGCCTCGCGTGATCGAATACATCGTGGTGGTGGATCCGATGCCAAGGGCAAGGGCCAGCGAGGCGAGGAGGGAGACGCCCGGATTGCTCCTCAGCATTCGAAGCCCATCGCTCAGATCGCTCATCGGGAATCGGGAATCGGGAATAGAAGACCTCGGGTTCCCTCTCTACGCTAGAGAAGCTTCCCGAGGTTTCTCCGATTCCCGATTCCCGATTCCCGATTCCCGATTATCGGATCGGCTGTCCCACCGCGAAATCGTACAGCGTCAGCCGTCGGAGTCGGTAATACGCCACCCAGTACCCGCGCAGGGCATCGATGTACGCGCGGAGGGCACCGTCCCGCTCACTCTGGGCAATGTAGAGATTGTCGATTTGAATCTTGCCCACGAGGTAGCGGTTCTTCGCCACGTCGAAGCGCTTGACCGCGACGGTGTCGGCCTTGGCTGACAAGGCGAGGTTCCGGGCCGCGAGGGCGAGCTGCAGAGCGGCGAAGTGGGCGTCCTCGGCCGCCGCATCCCGACTGGCGCGCGCACTTGCATTGGCGCGATCCTGGTCCGCCTTCGCCGCTTCCACCTGCCCCTTTCGATTACCCCACTGAACGATCGGCATCTGAACCCTCACGCCGTACTGTTGGCGCTGGGCGAGATCCCGATAGGCCGCGTCGAGAACGGGTGCTTCCTGATTGAAGCCGACCGTAGCGGTGACCGTCGCACCGAATCCGTTGTTGAGCTTCGCCTCGGTAAGCGCACGCTTCGCCTGCACCGACTGCAATTCATTGCTCGTGACCAGGCTCTGGTTCTTGAGCGCCTGCTGGACCGCGAGCGCCGTGTCGACCTCGGTGAGTGGCACCTCGGTCGGTGGCATAATCTCGAACGGCGAGTCGGGCGGGAGGCTGAGCAGCCGCTTGAGCGCCGCGGTGGCTTGATCGAAGGCGAGCTTTGCGGCGTCCGTCTGCGCGCGCGCCTGGAGCAGGGCGAGCTCGCTCTGAAGGAGATCGTTCTCGCCGATCTTGCCGACCTCGAACCGGCCCTTGTTCAGGTTGAAGAGCGTGTCGTTGACCGCGACCTTCTCCACTGCGTTGTCGAGGGCGAGTCGAGCCGAGTGCACGTCGAAGAACGCATTGGCGGTTGACAAGGCGACGTCCTCGCGCGCCTCGAGATACTGACGGTCCGCCGTTTCGGCCACCAGGTTCTGCTCACGCGTATCCCACTTGAGGGCGTTAGGCCGAAAAATCTCCTGTCGAAGCCCGACCGTTACGGGCGTCGAATTGTAGGAACGTGGTGTCAGGTCACCAGGCTTGTCCACGCGTTGCAGGCTGGACGAGACGAAGAAGGAACCGCCGGTGATCGGAAGCGATTGCGACAACACCATGCCCAGGTCCGACGTCGTCTGTTGCACCGAACGGAACAGCGTCGACCCGTCTGGCTGATCCACCGGCAGGATGGCCCGCTGGTAGTTAGGCAGCGTGCCGGCGAGGGAGAGCTGCGGCATGAGCCGCGCGTTGAACGCCCGATCCCGCCACCGCGCCGCGTCTCGCGTGTCGAGCACCACCCGCGCCTGCAGCCCCTGCTTCTGCGCCAGCGCGATGACCTGCTGCAGCGTCATGGGCTGCTGTGCCCCGAGCGGCGTCGCGACCACCAGCGCTACCAATCCAATCAGGGCAGTGAAGCTGATGGCTGATGGCTGATGGCTGATGGCACTCAGGCCTGCTCGTCCTGCGTTTATTCGTATCTCAGACATACGACCGGATCCTGTTTCGCCGCACGCCATGCGGGGACGATGCCGAAGACGATGCCAACGGTGATCGAAACGCCGAAGGCGATGAACACGGAGAGTGCTGACACGATCGTGTGGATATTGGCGACGCGTTCGATCGCGAAGCTCAGAATGCCGCCGAGGATGATGCCGGCCACGCCGCCCGCCAGGCTGATGAGCACCGCCTCGCTCAGGAACTGCGCGAGGATGTCTCGCTGACTGGCGCCAACCGCGCGCCTGACGCCGATCTCGCGGATCCGCTCGAGGATCGACGCCAGCATGATGTTCATGATCCCGATCCCGCCGACGATGAGCGAGATCGCCGCGATCGCCGCGAGCACGCCGTTGAAGATGTTCTTCGTGTGCTGCTGTTGTTTCAGGAGCAGCTCCGGGACACTGATCTCGAAGTCGATCACCTGGTTGTGCCGCCGCGAGAGCATGCGCTGCATCACGTCGGCAACCCCGGTGACGTACTTCGCGTCGCTCACGCGCACGATCACGCGATCGAGCTGGTGGTAGTTGAGTCGCTCGGCGCGCTGCTCCGTGTCTTCATTGGCGGCGGTCGCGTTCGCGTCATCGTTGTTCTCGCGCGATGCCTGCTGCACCTCCTGCTCGGTGACGAGCGAGCGATTGCGATAGCGCAGCAACATCGTCGAGAGCGGCACGTACACGTCCATATTCGCATCACGGATGCCGAGCTTCTGCGACGTCTGATCCGAGACCTTGCGGTCCTCGAGCACGCCAACGACCGTGAGCCACACATTGCCGACCTTGATCGGCTTGCCGATCGGCTCCTCGGTGGTGAAGAAGCGCGACTTCACGCCGTGCCCAATGATGGCGACGGGCGCGCCTTCGGCCACCTGGGTCGGTGCGAAGCGCTTGCCCTCGGCCACATTGAGGTTGAAGAGGTCGAGGTAGGTGGTGTCGACGCCCACGACCTTGCCCGTGCGGCGGCGGCCCTCACGGGTGATGAGCGTCTGATAGACAACCTCGCCACTGGCGGTGTTGACGTTAGGCACCACGCCAACGATCGCCTTGGTGTCGCGCTCCGTCAGGCCTGGCGAGAACCTCTTCGGTTCCTTCATGCCCTCATCCTTCGCCTTCTCCTCCTTCTGTTCGACGAGCGGCGTGACGATGACGTTGTTCGACCCGAGGAGCCGCATCTGCTCGAGGATCTCCGCCTCGGCGCCCTTGCCGATGGCCAGCATGGCGATCACCGAGGCCACGCCGAACAGGATGCCGAGCGATGTGAGGGCGGCGCGGAGGGTGTTGTGGCCAACCGCTTCGATGGCCGTCCTGACGCTGAACAGGACGTGCGCGGTCAGCTCGCCACGGACACGTGCGAGATCGCGGACCTTCATGAGGCCACCCTGTGGTCGAGTGGTCAGGACTTCGTGGCGCGCGCCGTAGCCGGAGCCGCGTTAGGCGGCGCTGGCGGCTTCACCGGCACGGGCTTGGCCGTGGACGGTGTATCGGCGGGACCCGGCTGCGGCGGCTGCGGCTTGATCCCGGGCAGCGTCTTGAGCTCCAGCTTGTCATGGTCGGCGGGCGCCGTGAGCAGCACGCGGTCGTCCCGTTCGAGCCCCTTCGCGATGACGATCTCGTTCTCGTTGGCGAGCCCGGTTTCGACCTGCTGCTTCGTGACGCGCGTGCCGTCGCGCTTGTAGACGAACGGCGTGGTCCCATCCACCGCCACCGCTTCGAGCGGCACGTAGAGCGCGTTCTTCACCGTGTTCGTCTCGATCGCGTTCGACGTGGTCATCCCGGGACGCAGCGTCGTGTCGGCCTGGGCGAGCAGGATCTTCACCTCGAACACCTTCGAGTCCGCGTTAGGTCTCTGCTCGCCGACGTTGGCGACCGCGGTGACGGTGCCGGCCAGCTTCTTCGTCGGGTCGGAGTCGAGAGAGACGGTCACCTTCTGCCCGGCGGCGATCTTCCGCACGTCGATCTCGTTCACGTAGCTGAGCGATTCCATCTCGCCGAGATCCGGCAGGGTCGCGACGGTCGGGTCCCATGCGTTGATCTGCGAGCCGACGCCTTTCTTCTTGCCGTTCCACTCCTTGACGTAGATCACCATCCCCGAGCCCGGGGCCTTGATCGTGAAGTTGGCTAACACGTCCTGCACGATCGTGAGCTTGTTCCGCTGGCGCTGCACGTCGGAGCCGACTTCGGCCATCTTCGCGATCGCCTGCTGCGTCTTCGTCACGTAGTTGGTCTTCGCCTGCGCGAGGGCGCGCGTGGCCTTCTCGTAGTCGATTTCGGCCTGGCGCTTGATGCTCGGCGACTCGTAGGCGGCCTGCTCCTTGGCGATGCGCTTCTCCTCGAGCGAGAGCTCCATCGTCTTCATGTCCTCGCGCGCGGTGGCGAGGTTGAGCGTGGAGTCGAGCTGCGCCTGGGTCAGCTGCGCCTCGGCCTTCTGCAGCGCAAGCGAGATCTCGGCGAGCTTGGCGGCGATGCCGGATCGATCGAGCTCGGCGACCACGTCGCCTTCCTTGACGACGGTGCCTTCGGGCACGAGCGACGAGATCTTCGTCTGCCAGATCTCGGCTTGCTGCATGTTCAGCGGGCCCTGGATCTGCACGAACTTCTTGGCCCGCAGCTCGCCGGCGCTGGTCACCACGACGTGGAAATCACCCTTCTTTACGCGCGCAATCACGGCGGAATCGTCCTTCGTGCCTGCAGGAGCGAAGTACCAGGCCGAGACGCCAGTGGCGGCCGCGATGATGGCGAGCAGGGCGACCCAGCGTTTGCGAGGGATCCGGATCATGGGAGGCTCGACTGCTAGGAGTAGCTGAGCGCCCAGAGCTACGGAGGGCGAGCTCTGACGATTACGAGAGTCCCAACCGGACGCAAGCTCCGGCATGGGACGAGGCGAACGGCCCGGATAAGGAACGGGCCTCGTCGCGGTGTCGTTGAGACACGAGAGACTGCCAAATGGTTCTCAGGCCTAAATACCGGCCGGGCTCTGATCCCGGGAGGAGACCAGGCTTGGTCTGGCATCCAAATCAGCCTGGGAAACGGAAACGGCCGGAAACGACTGATCGGGCGGATCGCTCCGAGGCCGGGACGATTCCATTCGCAACGCGCTGATTTGATAGGGGACGGCCCCGGGACGCTCATCTCATGCGGCCCGAGGCTGTTCCCAAGAATTCAGGGCTCGTTGCAAGTGGAGTTTTCCTACAAGCGGAGCGATCCGCAGAATCCGTTGTTTCCGGCCGTTTCCGTTCCCCTTTTTCTGAGTATTGCGGTGGCACCGCAGCCGGTCCAAACGGCGACCATCGTGAACGACTGACTTGATTTTCACCAGCTAGTTGTTAGGTAGGAGCCTGATGGTCCCGTCCACGTCGATGCGGTATCGGTATTTCCCCGCGAGCATGAGCTCCGGAATAGCCGGGCGGCGTTGGAGGACGTGAAAGACGTCCGTGTCCTCGGGGGTATCGCCCGATACCACCGGGTCTCGACTGATCAGCGCGTTCGCAGGGCGGGCGGTTCTCACGCTGTACTCGGTGATCGAGTCGTGCAGTTGGCGCGCCTCGATGATCACGCGGCCGTCACCGGAGACGCGGCACCGCATGTCACTGCCTCGGGGCCACGATCCGGTTGTCGTTGGCGACGGGTAGAGGTACACCAGCCACCACGGGCCGTCATCGGCGGGAATCGCTGTCGCGATGTATGGCCGGCCCTCCGGTCGATGGAAGATGGCGATCGATGCTTCGATTGCCCGCGCGGCGTTCGCGAAGTAGTCGGTATCCGGCTCCGGAGGATCGAATAGGGTCGACGCCCACGTTGCCTGGATCCCGGGCGTCGCGATCTCGGCGATGCGGTATGCGGCGCCGTCGTCGGACAACGTGCCGGACGCCACTTCCCACCGATCGTCGGAGTGTCGGACAATCAACCTTCGGATGCTGTCGACAGGAAATGAAAGCGACGTCATCGCGGCAGCACCGAGCCAGGCGATGCTGTCCCGAACCGCAAGCGCACGCCCTCGCCGCGAAATTGCGGCGAGCGTATCAGTCGACGGGGGAACTGCCGGAACCGTCTCGACGACCCTCGCGGTGGGGTTCGAGGGAACTTCCTTAGCCGCCGGGTTCTCCGGTTTGGATTTCTGGGCAACCGCAGGCTGCCATGCGACCCACGCCAACGCGATTGTCAGCACGCCCTTTCGGACCACAAAAGTCTCCAGGCAATGGCTCCTGGAGACAGACGATTCTCGGCGACGTGGGGTCGCGCAGCGGTCAGTTCGTGGGAGCCTGTCCGAGCTGGACCGGGACCGTTGTGCGCCCGTTCGTCCTGGCTGCGATCGGCATCGCTGTGCCCCTTGTCGGCTGACAGGCGGCGGCGCATCTCTAGCCAGCGTTTCTAATCCCAGGCCCGCGCCATGGCGCGCGCGGCCCGTCGTTCCGACCCGTCACCAACCGAGCAGCCCGATGCGCTATCGAGTCGTAGCAAGACTGTTGTCGGCCGTCGTTCTCGCGAATGCGACTGCGGTCGCTGGGTACGCTCAAGTGAGCGGCGCCACCGTCGGCGCCGCGGCCGGTGCCGCGGCGACGGCCAAGCAGGGCACGCCGAACATGCTGACGTCGGCCGAACGCGCTGGCGGGTGGCGGCTGTTGTTCGATGGTACGACCACGAAGGGCTGGCGCGGCTACAAGTCAGACGCCGTGCCTAACGGCTGGCGCGCCGCGAGCGGGACGCTCACGAAGGACGGCAGCGCCGGTGACATCCTGACCGCCGACCAATTCGGCAACTTCGAGCTCACGCTGGACTGGAAGATCGCGAAGGGCGGTAACGCCGGGATCTTTTACCGCGGGACCGAGGAGTACGACCACATCTACTGGAGTGCGCCGGAGTATCAGCTGCTCGACGACGCCAACGCCCCCGATGGCAAGAGTCGCCTGACGAGCGCTGCGGCGGCATACGCGCTCTACCCATCGCCCTCGGGGATCGTGAAGCCGGCGGGCGAGTGGAACTCGACGCGTATCGTCGTGAACGGCGCGTACGTCGAACATTGGTTGAACGGGCAAAAGGTCGTCCAGTACGCGCTATGGAGTCCGGATTGGGAGGCGAAAGTCAAGGCGAGCAAGTTCAAGGACTGGCCGAACTATGGCCGGGCGAAGAGTGGGTACATCGCCATTCAGGGTGATCACGACGGGGCGCTGGCGCTCCGCAACATCAAGCTCAGGACGCTGCCATGACCACACGGGTGAAGCTCGCGGCCATGATGTTCCTGCAGTACTTCGTCTGGGGCGCATGGTTCGTGACGATGGGGACCTACCTCTCGCAGACGTTGAACTTTTCGGCGCAGGAGGTAGGGCTCGCGTACGGCGCCACCGCGATCGCGGCCGTGGTGTCGCCGTTCTTCGTGGGGATCGTGGCGGATCGATTCTTTGCGACGGAGAAGCTGCTCGCCGTGCTCCACATCATCGGCGCGGCGCTGCTCTATCTGGTCTCCACGCAGACGACCTTCGCGACCTTCTACCCGCTGCTCATTCTGTACGCGCTGTGCTACATGCCGACGCTCAGTCTCACCAACTCCATTTCGTTCCACCACGTCACGGATCCGGCGAAGGAGTTTCCGCTCATCCGCGTGCTTGGCACGATTGGTTGGATCGTCGCCGGCATCATCATCGGGAAGGTGCTCAAGGCGGACGCGCTCGCGCTTCCCATGCGCGTGGCGGCGGTCGGGTCGCTCTTGTTGGGACTCTATTCGCTCGTGCTGCCGCATACGCCGCCCAAGGGAGCTGGCACGAAGTTCAGCGCGCGTGACGCGTTAGGCCTCGACGCGCTGCAGCTGCTCAAGCACAAGGACTTCCTGATCTTCGTCCTTGGCTCGTTCCTCCTCTGCATTCCGCTGCAGTTCTATTACACGTTCGCCAACCCGTTCCTGAACGAGATCGGCGCACCGGAGCCCGCGTTCATCCAGACGTTCGGGCAAATGTCCGAAATCGGTTTCATGCTGCTCCTGCCGTTCGCACTCAAGCGGGCGGGCATTCGCGTGATCATGCTGGTGGGCATGTTGGCCTGGGCGCTCCGCTACTTCGCGTTCAGCCAGGGGAACGCCTCGGATGGCATGTGGCTCATCTACATCGGGATCCTGTTGCACGGCGTCTGTTACGACTTCTTCTTCGTGGCCGGTCAGATCTACACCGATGAGCAGGCGGGAGCGCGGATCCGCGCGGCGGCGCAGGGGTTCATCAACTTCGTCACGAACGGCGTGGGGTATTTCATCGGGGCGTTCGTGTCCGGCACGGTGGTGAACCGGTTCACCACGCCGAATCCGGCGTGTGACGCGGCCGGCGCCGCGGCGCGGACGTGCCTAACGGTGACGCATGACTGGCGGTCGATCTGGATCGTGCCGTCGGTGGGGGCGCTGATCGTGCTGGTGGTATTCGCGATCTTGTTCCGGCCGAGTGGACAGCGAATGGCATCATCGGCGGAGCCGGTAAGGGCGTAGGGCGCGCTCGCCTAACGGCTTGGGTCGTGGCACGAGGCGTGTGAGACGGCAGGCGGCAGAAAACCGCAGACAGCAGACGGCAGGTTGCAGAGGGCAGAGGGGCACGTTCCCTCTGCCGTCTGCTATCTGCCCCTGCCGTCTACCGTCTGCAGTGCTCTAACGTCTGCCGTCTGCAGGTTCACTCGGCGTGTACTGTGACACAGCTTGGAGGCGACACGCGTTTCCTCCGCCGTCTCCTCTTCGTCGCTGAAATACCCGCGACGCGTCCGCCGCGGGACCGCGAATTCTGCCCTGCGTCACGTGCCCGAAAAGATCTACGTCACATACAACTACCTTCCACAGGACCGCGCCCGCGCGCAGCAGATGTTCCTCGAAGCGGGCCTCTTGGATGTCGTCGTCGATTCAACATTGTTGAGCGGCTTCCAGAAGCTCTGCCTCCCGAACGAAGACACGGTCTCGAAGCTCGGCCTCGCGGCACGACTGCAGGCACTGCCTGCGCCCACCGTGCACCGCGTGTTCGAGCCAACCGCACGCGAGCTCTCGGCAGCGCGGCTCCTGCACATGTTCGTGTGGATTCATCACAGCCACGAAGGTCATCCGCGACCCGGCATGACGTACGACGCATCCGGGGCCTGCCCCTCGTGTGGTGACGGTCTTCGGCAGACGTCACCGCTCATGATCACCGGCAGGGAAATTCCCAAGAGCGGTCTGCTTGGATCGATCGATGACGACGTGCTCGTACACGACTCGCTTGCCGAGGAGATGTATGCCGCGGGGTTCACGGGACTCGCGTTCGGCGACGTCGTCGACATGCAGGGACATCAACTGCCATGGCGTCAGCTGCTCATCGAGCATCCGATGCCGCCGATGATCGCGGCGGCACGCGGGCTCGTGCGGGGCCGTAGCGGCACCGAGGCGCCGTGTCCGACCTGCGGGTGCGACGGGTGGTTCGACGCGGCGGCCGAGCCGTTCATTCCCGCGTACGTCGGCGAGAGCGTCGTGCGGCTGCCAGACTTCGCGCGCACGGCCGAGCGATTCGGCACGGGGCAATGGGCCCGGCCGGTGCATGGCAAACGTTCGCTCGCCAGCCGGCGGATCATCGTGCGGCCCGCGGTGTACGCGTTCTTCCGCGCGCGAAAGTTGCGGGGCGTGAGGTTCACGCCCGTGAGCGTCATGTAGCCGGGCTTTTCATACTGATGCCCGATTACGAATGACCCAAGGCCCATGACCGAAAACCGGCCAAACATCTCGTAATGCATGGCCAGTCTCGAGTCACGGGTCATCAGTCATTGGTTTTCAGGCATCCAGCTGAACTGCGCGGCACTGTGGGGGCGGCAGGTGTACCATCGGTAGTTAGGTTTTCTCGTGTTCGCTCCCGATGGAGGACATCCATGCATGCGTCCATTCGCGAAGCCGCTCTGGGCTTCGCTCCTCTTCTCGC
>Ga0070683_100003469_pt1 | contig 12816 bp, 9 predicted proteins | sample KBSC713LmetaG_FD_64662 | JGI IMG/M metagenome (GOLD analysis project Ga0070683, IMG submission 64662) | Corn rhizosphere microbial communities from Kellogg Biological Station, Michigan, USA - KBS C7.1-3L metaG | ecosystem: Host-associated > Plants > Roots > Rhizosphere ...
GCTGGGCGAGTACTGCGGTGACGGCGTCGTCCAGACCGATTACGAGGACTGCGACGACGGCGTGAACATCGGCATGCCCTGCCCGTCGGGCTGCAAGAAGCTGATCGTCAACTGACGGCGCGCGGGACCGGCCCGCACGCGCATCAGTTGGCGGGAAGGATGTTCCAGTCCATGTTCAGCCCCGACGTCGTCGAGGGCCGGCCCTGGATCGCCGCGCCGCTGGCGGTGCTGCCGACGCTGAGGCAGTGGAACGTCTGGTCCGAACAGAGGCGGAAGTAGCCGTCGCCCGTGGGCGACGCGAACCAGCCCTGGAACGCGGCGGTGCTGCCGACGGCGTACTGCTTCACCGGCGGGAGCGACGTCTCGGGCAACGTGGTCGACGCCAGCGACACCATCATGCCGGTGCTCGCGACCTTGAACGAGTAGTAGAAAGGACCGTTCTTCACGATCCGGAACTTGTGCCGCGGCAGGCTCGCGTACGCGATCTGGTCGAACGCCGCGCCGCTGGTGGTGGCGTTCCCGGCGACGTCCATGCAGAGGCCGCTCTGGCGGTTGCACAGCTTGTAGTCCGTCGCGGGGTCGAACTCGCGATAGACCGTGACGACGCGCGACCGCGTGCCGCACTTCGTGAAGCCGTCGGGAACGTCCGGGTTCCCCATCGCGTCGTAGTGCGTGTAGCCCGTGACGCCCACGCAGTTGTCGCGGCAGTACCCGGTGCCCGCGAACGGGTTCTTGTACGGCGAGCCCGTCTGCATCGCGCCCAGGCGGCCGGGGACGATGGCGGAGTTGAAGTCGCTGCCGTTGCAGTAGTTCGCGACCGGCGGGCTGATGAAGATGTTCCCGAAGAACGACCCCTCCTGGTACGGGTAGTCGGTCGTGTAGCCCCAGCCGAGCGCCGGGCTGCTGCCGACCATCCAGAGGGCGATGTGCTGCCCGGTGGTGTTCACGTGCGCCATCATGCAGGCGCTCACCGCCTCCTGGCAGGCGGTGTTGCAGGCGCCGGTCTCCCACTCGGGCGCGAGGCCGATGCTGCCGGCGAACGAGTAGGCGACGCCGGCGTAGGTCTTGTTGATCTTGTGACCGGTCGGAAGCGCGCAGCGCACGAGGTACTCGATCGTCTTGCGTCCGTCGGCCGTGGTGATGAGGCCGTTCGTGACGGAGAGACCGTTCGTGACCGAGAGGCCGTTGGTGACGGAGAGGCCGTTCGTGACCGAGAGGCCGTTGGTGACGGACAGGCCGTTGATGGCGGTCAGACCGTTGGTCGCCATCAGCGCGTCGTCGCTGGCGCCGTTGGTCGTGTCACCGAGGGAGCCCTGACAACCATTGAGTGCGACGAAGCCGAGGCCGGCGGCGGCGATCCAGGCAGACGGATGGTGCTTGTGCATCGGGGGTGTACCCGAGCCAAGCACGATTCGCGCCAGATAAAATCGTAATAGATATGACTAACTTTTATGCTTGAGCAGACCTGGAAGCGTTGCTTCCCAGGCCTTTGTTGTTGCCGAAATCGCAACAGAAACGGGGCGGTGCGCCAGTCACGCAACGCTACGGTTCTTGCCCAACCGCGTGGCGTAGCCGCGCCCGCGCCGACGCGAGATCCAGGTGCGCCTGGACGAGCTGCGAGCGCGCGTTCACGTCGGTCAGCAGGGCGTCGTAGAGCTCGATGACGTTGCCGACGCCGGTCTGGTAGCGGCCCTCGGCGAGGGCGCGCTGGCGCGCCGACGTCTCGACCAGGCGGCGCGCGAAGCGAAGCTCGTCGCGCGCCGCGACCAGCGACGCCTGCGCGGTCACCGCTTCCGATCGCACGGCGTCCACCGTGGCCCGTGCCTGGGCGCGCGCCACGGTGAGCGCGCCTTCGGCCTCGCGCGTCTGCCCGTGGACGAGCAACGGGCTCATGCCCGCTGCCGGATAGCCGAGCGAGATCATCCCGGTCAGGTTCGGCGTCAGCGACCCGAGCTCGCGGCCCGCCCAGGTCGGGCCGATGCTCAGCGTGAGCTGCGGCAGGTACGAACCGCGCGTCGCCGACACCGCGCTCGCCAGACCGCGCACCTGCAGCCGGTATTGCTCCATCTCGGGCCGGCGCGACTCGGCGGCGTCGACCAGCGTGCCCGTCGGCGCGTCTGCGTTTCGATCGTCGTCCGCCTGCAGATCGAAAGCCGAAGGCTCGGGGACCAGCTGCCAGTCGCGCCACCGATCGACGCCCAGCGCGACCTGAAACTGCGCGCGCGCCGCCGTTTGCGCCGCCCGCGCCCGGGCGAGCCCGATCTCCACCTGCGCCTCGGCCGACTCGGCGGTCGCGACGTCGATGCCGGTGCGCAGGCCCTGGTCGTGAAGCGCGCGCGTCTGCGCCAGGTGCGCGCCGTAGGTCTTGAGCGCGTCCTCGGCGACGGCGACCTGTTCGGCCGCCGCGATCACGCTGTAGAACGCGAACGCGACCTGCAACGCGACGTCTTGCGACGCCGCGCGCACGCCGACGTCGGCCGCGGCCGCGAGATCGCCGGCGCTGCGGTATCCGTAGATCGAGCGCCCCCAGTCCCACGCGGTCCAGGCCAGGCCGACGTTCATCAGCCAGAAGCTCTGCATCGTCCAGCTGTTCGGCGGCGCCGTCACGGCTTCGCAGGGGCCCATGCCCGGGTTCCGGCAACTGACCACCACCGGGTTGCCGGCCGCGTCGTTCACGGTCACCGTGCCGGCAGACGCGAACAGCGCGCGCGACTCGGCGGGCGTGACGACCAGGTTCGGCGTCGTCGGCTGGTAGGTGACGCCGGCCTGGACGAACGGCAGCAAGCGCGCGAGCGCCTGCTGCTTCCGCCCGTACGACGCCGTGACCTGGCCGCTGGCCGCTTCGACGTTCGGGTGGTTGGCCCGCGCGATCGCGATGGCGTCCTTCAGCGTGAGCCGCTGCGACGCGGGCGGTTCCGCGTTGGCCCGCCCCGCCCACGCCACGCAGATCGCGGCCGCGATCCCAGGGCCGATCCGCATCGTCAGCCTCCCGTCGCACCCGAGGGGCGTCGGGGTTTCGGGGCGCCGCCGGCCGGGCCGGTCCCGTCGGTCGCGCCGGTCTCGCTGCTCTTGCCGCAGGGCGGGTCGCCGCCCGGCTTCGTGGTGGCCGCGCCCGTCTCCGGCGTCGGCGGCGCCTGCCGTTCGACCGCCTGAACCAGGTCGTTCTCCGCGAGCTCCGAGGGCGGCGCGAGGACGATGCGCTCGCCCGCGTGAAGCCCGTCGACGATCTGGACGGTCTTCCCGTCGTCCAGCCCGGGACGGACCGGGACGAAGTGAATGCGCTCGTCGCGGACGACGCCGACGCTGGGCTTGTGGTTGCGCAGGACGAGGGCGCTCGAATCGATCACGGGCGTGCGCGGCGCGACGAGGCGAAAGGTCGCGTGCACGAACGTGCCCGGGAAGAGGCGGTGCTCGTTCTCCAGCCAGATCTCGCACAGCATCGTGCGCGTCCGCGGATCCAGCGCGCTCGCGCAGCGGCTCACGGGCGCCGCGACGCAGACGTCGGGCTGCTCGTCGACGCGGATCTCGACCGGGTCGCCCGCGTGGACGAACGGCGCGGCGTCCTGCTGAAGGAACACCAGCACGCGCAGGCGGCGCAGATCCGCGACCTCGACGAGGGGCAGGGCGCTCTCGGTCGAGCCGGTCGCGGCCGGGACCAGCGCGCCCGGGTCCACGTAGCGTGCGGTGACGATGCCGGTGAACGGCGCCCGCAGCGTCGCGTAGCCGAGCAGCGCCTTCGTCTGCTTCAGCGTCGCCAGCGACACCTCGTACTGCGCGCGCGCGGTCTCGAAGTCCTGGACCGAGACGAAGTCCTTCTTCACGAGCTGCTGGTAGCGCTCGAAGGTCCGCCGCTTCACCGCCGCGTCAGCCTCGGCGGCCGCGACCTGCTGGTCGACCTCGGGCGACTCCAGCACGCCCAGCACCTGGCCCTCCTTCACGCGGTCGCCCTTGTCGACGCTGATCGACTTCACATAGCCGGCGATCTTCGCGTAGACGGTCGACTGCAGGAACCCGCGGACGTTGCCCGGCAAGGTCACCGCGCGCGACGCGGGCGCGGCGCGCGCTTCGGTCACGAACACGCGCGGCCCGCGATCCAGCTGCTGTTGCCGCTGCGCCGCCTCGCGCCCGAGCGCCCGGTCGTGACGCCAGAACAACAGCACGACGACAATCGCCGTCACGAGCAGGGCGAGGCCGCCGCCCCACACGAAGCCGCGGTGCGCGTGGGCGCCCGGGGGGCGGATCGCGTCCTCGGTCATCCCGATACCGCTCCGGCCGCTGCGCCGCGTGACTCGCGCGCGAACTTCTCGTCCAGCGCGTGCGCCGTCGGCGGCTTCCGCCGCAGGATGACGTAGACGGTCGGCACGACCAGCAGGGTCACCAGCGTCGCCATCAGCAGGCCGCCGATGACGGCCCGCCCGAGCGGCGCGTTCTGCTCGCCGCCCTCGCCCAGCGCGAGCGCCATCGGCAGCATGCCCAGGATCATCGCGAGCGCCGTCATCAGGACCGGCCGCAGCCGCGTCGACGCCGCGTTCAGCGCCGCGTCCAGCGCCGTCAGCTTCGGATCCTCGGCGCGGGACTGGTTGGCGAAGCTGACCAGCAGGATCGAGTTCGACACCGCGATCCCGATCGCCATGATCGCGCCCATGAACGACTCGACGTTCAGCGTGGTGCCCGTGATCGCCAGCATCCAGGCGATCCCCACGAACGCCCCGACCACCGCCACCATGATGATCAGCGGATCCAGCAGGGATTGAAAAAGCACGATCAGCAGCAGGTAGACGAGGGCGATCGCGACGATCAGCCCCAGCCCGAAGCTGACGAAAGATTCGCGCATGCTCTGCGCCTGACCGCGGATGGTGATGCGCGACGTGGCGGGCGACTTCACGTCGTCGACGATCTTCTGGATCTCGCTGGTCGCGCCGCCCAGATCGCGGCCGTGGACCGACGCCTGAACGTCGACGATCGGCTGGACGGTGTAGTGGCTGATCGACGCGCGGTTCCGGGTCGGGACCAGGCGCGCGACGCCGCCCAGGTAAGGCGCGTCCGTCGCCGTGGGGCCCAGCGTGCTGGTGCCCGACGTGGCCGGGTTCGGGTTCGCGCCCGGGGCGGTGGCGCTCGCTTGCACGAGGCCGCCCGCGGGCGTCACCGCCGTGCCCAGCAGATCGTCGACGCTGGCCATCTGCGCGATCGGCGTCTGCGCCGCGACGATGTAGTTCACGCCGTTCTGCGGGTTGACCCAGAAGTTCGGGCTGGAGAGCTGCGACGAGCTGAGCGACGTCAGCACGCTGCCCGCGATGTCGCGGAAGCCGATGTTGCGCTGCATCGCCTGCTGGCGGTTGACCTCCAGCCGCAGCGCCGGGTGGTCGAACACCTGGTTGATGCGCACGTCCTCCGTCCCCGGCACGCGGCGCACCTTCGCGGCGATCGTCCGCGCGACGCCGTAGATGGCGTCCGGGTCCCTGCCTTCGATCTGCACGTCGATCATCGACGAGACGCCGAAGTTGAGGACCTGCGTGACGACGTCGGCGGGCATGAAGTACGTCTGCACGTCGGGGAACCTCTCGCCCAGCTCGCGCCGGATGCGCGTCATGTACTCCTGCGACGGACGGTGCGTCTTCTTCAGCTGCACCAGCACCTCGGCGTCCTGCTCGCCCACGTTGTCGGTCGAGACGAACGCGAGGTTGTAGAACGTCGGGACGCCGATCATGTCGTTGATCATGTCCAGCTCGTCGGCGGGGATGATCCGGCGGATCTCCGCCTCGACGGACGCGACGACGCCCTCGGTGTCCTCGATGCGCGTGCCCACGGGCGCGCGCACGTGCAGGCGCATTTGCCCGGTGTCCACCGACGGGAAGAAGTCGAAGCCCACGATCTTCACCAGCAGCAGGCTGGCCACGCTGAAGATCAGGACGCCCCCGAGGAACAGCCGGCGGCGCGCCAGGCAGGCCGCGAGCAGCCCGTGGTGCGCGCCGCGCAGGCGTTCGAACTGCCGATCGCGCCAGCGGTTGAAGCGCGACTCTCCCTCGTGCTGCGCGCCCAGCAGGCGGCGCGCCAGCGCGGGGACGAGCGTCCGCGACAGCAGGTACGACGCGATCATCGAGAACACGACGGCCAGCGCCAGCGACACGAACAGGTAGCGCGCCGGTCCCTCCAGCATCACGACCGGAAAGAAGACGATGCAGATCGTCAGCGTCGCGGCCAGCGCGGGCACGGCCACCTGGTGCGCGCCGTCCAGGATCGCGACGGTCAGCGGCTTTCCGGTCAGCCGGTTGCGGTGGATGTTCTCGATCTCGACGGTCGCGTCGTCGACCAGCATCCCGACGGCCAGCGCGAGGCCGCCCAGCGTCATCAGGTTCAGCGTCTGTCCGGTCAGGAACAGCCCGATGACGCCGACCAGCAGCGCGACCGGGATCGACGTGCAGACGATGACGACCGAACGCCAACTGCCGAGAAAGAAGAGGATCATCAGCGACACCAGCACCGCCGCGATCACCGCCTCGCGCAGGACGCTGCCGATGGCGGCGCGCACGAACAGCGACTGATCGAAGTCGATGGACAGATCGGCGCCCTTGGGCGCGGACGCCTTGATCGACGGCAGCAGGTTCCGGACCGAGTCGACGACGCTCAGCGTGGACGCGCCGGCCTTGCGCAGGATCGACAGGTACGTCGCGCGCCGCCCGTTGACGTGGACGATGTTGGTCTGCACGGCGAAGCCGTCGTGGACGTGGGCGACGTCGCCGAGCAGCACCGTCATGCCGTTCTCCACCTTCAACGGCATCGCGTTGAAGTCGGGGATCGTCGGCGGCGATGAGTTCATCAGCACGTCGTAGGTGGTGCCCCCGATGCGCGCTTGCCCCGCCGGCAGGATGACGTTGTTGCTCGCGAGCCCGGCCACCACGTCCTGGGCCGACACGCCGCGCGCCTGCATCTGGCGGGGCGCGAGGTCGACCATCACCTGGCGGCTGCGCCCGCCGAACGGCGCGGGCGTCGACAGGCCCGGGATCGTGAACAGGCGCAGCCGGAGGAAGTTCAGCCCGTAGTCGAACAGCTCCTGCTCGCTGAGGCTGTCGCTCTTGATCGTGAGCTGCGCGACCTGAACGTTCGAGGCGTTGTACTGGAGGATCGTCGGCGGCGTGATGCCCGGGGGCATGATGCGCAGGGCCGTGTTGCAGACGGCGTTGATCTGCGCGATGGCCGCGCCGATGTCAGCCCCTTCCTCGAAGTAGACGCGGACGAGGCCGGTGCTGAACAGCGACTGCGATTCGATGCGCGAGATCCCGCCGACCGTCGTCGAGAGGGCGCGCTCGGTGATGAACACGATCCGCTTCTCCATGTCGTCGGCGGAGAGGCCGGGGTAGTTCCAGATGACGCTGACGACCGGGATGTCGATGTTGGGCAGGACGTCCCGCCGCAACTTCGTCAGCGCCAGTCCGGAGAAGAGGACGACCGCCAGCACGGCGACGAGGACCGTGTACGGGCGACGCAGGGCCAGACGGACGATCCACATTCACCCTGTCCCGATTGGTCCTCTGTGCGCCCGAACGACAGTAACGACGCTCCCCGTCGAGGCAAGACCCGCACCGACGGTGCGGCGCACATGGTGGGCGGGCGTCGGCGGAAGTCCTACAGCGCCGCACAGATGGCGCGGTGGGCACCGAAAAATCGAAGCCCTGCCCCTGCGATCGGCACAAAAATAACTCCGAACCGGAATCGATTTTCACCAACCCGGGAATCCTTAATTGCCGATGACCCCCCCTCGCCGGTCCTATAGCGCTTTCTTTGTCTTCAGCTCGTGCCTCGCCGCGCTGGCCTTCGCCGCGTGCGCCGCCTCGGAGCCCGCGGGCGACGAGACGGGCACCGCCGGAACATCCGGCGGCAGCGCGGGAACCACCGGCGGTGGATCGACGGGCGGCACCGGACCGGGCACGGCCGGCACCGTCGGAAACGGCGGCTCGATCGGATCCGGCGAAGGCGGCAGCACCGGATCGGCCGGCGTGAGCGGCTCGGCGGGTTCGGGCCCCGCGGGCGCGAGCGGCGAAGCGGGCCACGGCGGCACGACGGGCACCGCGGGCACGACCGGCGCCGCCGGACGCGGCGGGACGACGGGCACCGCGGGCACGACCGGGGCTGCCGGACGCGGCGGCACGACGGGCACGGCCGGAACGACCGGCCTCGCCGGGCGCGGCGGGACGACGGGAACGGCGGGGACGACCGGCGCCGCCGGGCGCGGCGGGACGACGGGCACCGCGGGCGTGACCGGGACCGCCGGGGCGACGGGCACCGCGGGCACGACCGGCGGGGGCGGCAGCGTCGCGATCGATTGCAACGCGACGCTCCCGAGCGGCGGGACGGCGCACACGTCGTCGAACGCGTCGGGCACCGCCGCCGGCATGAACTGGACGATCTGGACGAACTCCAGCCCCGGGACGATCACGACCTTCAGCGTTCCGGCGTTCAGCGCGTCGTGGAACAACTCCGGCGACTACCTGGCGCGCCTCGGCCTGCAGTGGAACGCCACCAAGACGTACGACGCGCTGGGGACCGTCACCGCCCAGTACGCCTCGAAGAAGACGGGCTCGGGAGGCGGCTATTCGTACATCGGGATGTACGGGTGGTCGGTCTCGCCGTGCGTCGAGTTCTATATCGTCGACGACTCCTTCAACAAGATGCCGGTCAATCCGGGCAACACGACCAACAAGGGTACGGTCACGATCGACGGTGGGCAGTACATCCTGTACACGCGCAACACGAGCGGCACCGGCGGATCGAAGTGCCCCGGCGTCTCCAACTGGGTGCAGTTCTACAGCGTCCGGATGACCGCGCGCACGTGCGGGCAGATCTCGGTGACCGAGCACTTCAAGGCCTGGGCCGCGGCCGGCATGACGCTGGGGAAGATGGACCAGGCGCAGCTCCTCGTCGAGGTCGGCGGCGGCCAGGGCAGCGTGGACTTTCCGGTCGCGAACATGACCCTGCAGGCCCCCTGATTCAGGGCGCCACGAACGTCGCGTTGATCTGAACGCACAACGCCGGGATGTCGTCGGCGGCGTACTGACCGCCGGCGTAGTACCAGAACGTTGTGTCCGAGGAAGCGTTCAGGCGGCAGCCGCCCAGCGCGCCGGCGCGTGGGCACGGCGCGTATGCCAGGCGCGCGGTGGCGTCCTCCCCGAACTGCGCGGTGGAAACGAAGCAGCTGTCGCTGAAGACGTGCCGACTCTCCGCGGTGAGCCCGCTGAGCTCCCAGCAGGTCGTTTGCGCGACGCCCGCGTCCGCGGACCCCGAGATGGTGCACGACGCGACGTCCGAGCGGTCGTCGCAGCCCGCGGCAGCGAGCGCGGCGGCGATGACGAGCGATGGCCCCAGCCGACTCATGATCCCTCCCTCGACCCGCCATTGTCGGCGCGTTCCCTCGAGCGAACAAGTAACGGACTCGGGGGTGGCACGGAGGCGGTGCGCCCCGTACCTTTACGCGCGCAATGCCGCCGGTTTTCACGCGCTACCAGAAGTTCGTCGTCGCCGTTCTCGCGTTCCTGCAGTTCACGATCATCCTCGACTTCATGATCATCAGCCCGCTGGGGGCGCTGCTGCTGCAAGAGCTGCACATCACCACGCGGCAGTTCGGACTTGTCGTGTCGGCCTATGCGTTCGCGGCCGGCGTGTCCGGCCTGCTCGCGGCCGGGTTCGCCGACAGGTTCGATCGCAAGCGGCTGCTGCTCTTCTTCTACGCGGGCTTTCTGCTGGGCACGTTGCTGTGCGGATTGGCGACCAGCTACGCGTTCCTGCTGGGCGCGCGCATCGTGACCGGCATCTTCGGCGGCGTCATCGGGTCGGTCGCCATGGCGATCATCGCCGACCTGTTTCCGCTGGAGGTTCGCGGGCGCGTGATGGGGACGATCCAGACGTCGTTCGCGGCCAGCCAGGTCATGGGGCTGCCGCTGGGCGTGTTCCTGTCGAACCACTGGGGCTGGCACGCCCCCTTCATCATGATCCTGGTGATCGGCGCGCCGGTCGGACTGATCATCGCCGCCCGCCTGCAGCCGATCGTCGAGCACCTGAAGGTGCCGTCGACGCGGAATCCGGTGATGCACCTGGCCGCGACGATCAGCCAGGGGCGCTACCTGCGCACGTTCCTCGCGACCACGATGCTGACGACGGGCGGCTTCATGCTGATGCCGTTCGGCAGCACGTTCACGGTCAACAACCTGGGCATCCCGCTGACGAAGCTTCCCATCATCTATATGGCGACGGGCGTGGTCACGCTGATCGCGGGGCCGCTGCTGGGCAAGGTCGCCGACACCGTCGGGAAGTACAAGCTCTTCGTGATCGGCACGGTGGTGGGCGCGGCGATCGTCGCGGTGTACTGCAACCTCGGGCTGACGCCGCTGGTGATCGTGCTGGCCGTCAACGCGATCCTGTTCGTGGCGATCACGTCGCGCATGATCTCGGCCAGCGCGCTGATCTCGGCGGTGCCGGACCTGGCGGACCGGGGCGCGTTCATGTCGATCAACGCGGCCGTCCAGCAGTTCGCGGGCGGGCTCGCATCGTCGCTGGCGGGGCTGATCGTCGTGCAGACGGCGGACGGCCGGCTGCTGAGGTACGACGTGCTCGGTTACGTGGTGGTGGGCGCGATGGCGGCGACGATCGGACTCATGTATCCGATTCACCGGGCGGTGATGCGCAAGGCGGCGTCAGCGCCGCCAGCCCCTGCGCCGCCGGCGGCCGCGGCGGCTGAATAGCTCGCCGTCTCAGAACTGCGAGAAGAAGCTCCACAGCGTGGCGCCCGAGCTGGGCGCGAACTGGTGGCCGGCCTTGTACTCGCACTCGACCACGGGGAAGCCGGCCTTGCAGCCCTGATACTGCATGCAGCTGCACGGCAGGTACTGCGCGGCGACGCCGTCGCACCAGCTGGGCGTGACCGGCGTCTTGGTCGTCGTGCAGCCGTCGCGGCCGACGAAGACCTGGACGGCTTGTCGGTGAACGGTGAGCAGGCTGTCGTCGGTGCCGACGAACGACATCACCGCCACGGACCGCGTGCTGTTCTCGCAGCCGCCGCTGGTCTGCGTGTTGCCCGCCATCGGCGCGATCGCGCGCTGCTGGCTGTTCGCCGTGCAGGCGAGCGTGAACGAGAACATCGCGCCGAAGCTGAAGCCGGTCGAGAAGATCCGGTTCTGGTCGACGCACAGCTGCGCGCCGAAGCGATCCATCATCGCGTGCGCGAACGCGACATCCTCACCGCCGGCGTTTCCCCAGCCGAGCCCGCTCATGTTCATCTGCGTGAAGTTCTGGCCTTCGGGCGCGACCAGGATCGCCTGGCCGTTGCTCGGCGTCGAAAGCCCGAAGTAGCCCATCTGCGCGATCTGCTGCGCGTTCCCCATCCACGGGTGCCAGCCGAAGATCAGCCGGTAGGGCTTGTTCATGTCGTAGTTGCTCGGGATCGAGAGGATGTACTCGCGCGTCTTGCCGTTGACGTCGATGCTCGCGCGGCCGCTGGTGAGCCCGGCCGGTTTGCCGCAGCCGGCGCTGGGCATGACGTCGGTGCCGCCGCCCGCGCCGCCGCCCATGCCGGCGCCCCCAGTGGTGCCACCACGGCCTGCAGCGCCGCTCGAAGATCCGCCGCTGCCGCCGCGTCCGGCGGCGCCCGTGGTGCCGGCGGCGCCCGTGGTCCCGGCCGACCCCGACGTCCCGGCCGCACCCGCGGGCGATCCGCCGCCGGTCCCCGTCGACGAACCACCCGAACCACCGCAAGACAGGGCGAGCGAAAACGTTGCGACAGCCAGTACGGCCAGACCAGAAGGACGACGCTGAAAAACCATGGGGCCTCCCTTCGACGAGCGCACCATCCCGCGGCCATGAGCCATGGCCGCGGCGTTCGCGGCGATTCTCTCACGAACCGGGAACGAGGGGGCGTCGTCAGCGGCCGGCGGCGCTCAGGCCTTCGACGACGGTCGGGGAGCGCGGTGCCGTGCGCGACGCCGCGAGGAACGCCTGCCGGGCCTCGGGATGTTTGCCCTGCTTGAGCAACGCCCAGCCGAGGCCGGAACGCGCGTCTGCGTCGCTCGGATACTGACCGAGCACGCGACGGTACAACGACTCCGCCTCTGGATAGCGGCCACGGTTGTAGACGGCGAACGCGAGGCGGACGCCGGCCAGGTAGTTCGCCGGATCGAGGTCGAGCGCGGCGCGCGCGCCCTGCTCGACCTCCGCCCACTGCTTCAGCGCGATGAGAGGCAGCAGGCTGCCCACGCGCGCCTCGACGGAGCCCTTCTCGATCGCGATCGCCTGGCGATAGGCGGTCACCGACTCGCCATGTCGGCCGGCCCGATACAGCAGCCAGCCGCGACGCAAGCGCCCGAGGTAGCCGTCCTGTTCTGCGGATGGCAGATCGTTCAGATCGCGGATGGCGTCTGTGAAGCGCCCGGCGGTCTCGTGATCGTAGGACGCCTGATAGGCGCGCGCGGTCTCAGGCGTCAGCGGCGGTGGCTCCGCGGCCGGTTCCACCGCGGGCGTGACCGCGGCGTGCGCGCGGCGGCGCTTCTTGCGGCGCGCCTCCGCCGACGGTGCGGCGACCATCGCCGCAACGAACGCTGCCAGCGCGAAAATGATCGAGGCGCGGCGGCGCACGTTCAAGCCTCGCTGTGGCGCGACGGGGCGGGGTGGATGCGCGTCGGCAGGTGAATGACGCGCGAGACGACCGGTCGCCGCGGCGTCTGCACGACCGGAGACGGCGCGAGGTTCTCGGCATGAATGCGCGGCGCGCCCGCCATGTCGACGTCGACGACCGCCGGCCAGCCTTTCGGGTCCAGGATCGCCAGCGACACC
>Ga0070683_100003471_pt1 | contig 12812 bp, 13 predicted proteins | sample KBSC713LmetaG_FD_64662 | JGI IMG/M metagenome (GOLD analysis project Ga0070683, IMG submission 64662) | Corn rhizosphere microbial communities from Kellogg Biological Station, Michigan, USA - KBS C7.1-3L metaG | ecosystem: Host-associated > Plants > Roots > Rhizosphere ...
AAAGCCATACCCGCCTCATCCGCATCAGCCCGTACATCTATCACCGTCGGGCTTGCTATTGAAGGTAGGGCGGCATGACCGAGGACGCCGGCCTGCTCCCATTCCGACCGGCTGCATGGGACGCGCGCAGGCGCAAGGGGGCGACATGACCATCAGTGACCTGTCGAAGCGTGACGACCGGGCCGAGCGCCCGCCGCGGCCACCGACGGCGCCGATCGCCAACGCCCCGTCCGGCACTCAAGCACCGGATCTGCCCGGCGGGGAACGGCCCGCGGCGACGCCGGACCGCACGCTGCACATGGTCGGCAACGCCCACCTCGATCCGGTCTGGCTGTGGCCGTGGCAGGAGGGCTACCAGGAGGCGCGCGCCACGTTCTGGTCGGCCATCCACCGCCTGGACGAGTACCCGGACTTCGTGTTCACCTGCAACCAGGTCGTGCTGCTGGCCTGGGTCGAGGAGTCTGACCCGGCGCTGTTCGCCCGTATCCGCGAGCGCATCGCCGACGGGCGCTGGCAGATGGTCGGCGGCTGGTGGGTGGAGTCGGACTGCAACCTGCCATCCGGCGAGTCCTTCGTGCGGCAAGGCCTTTACGGGCAGCGGTACCTGCACGAGAAATTCGGCGTCACGGCGACGGTCGGGATGAACGTCGACCCGTTCGGCCACCACGGGATGCTGCCGCAGATTCTGCGTGGCCAGGGCATGCACGCATACTGCTTCCTGCGCCCGGGCCCGCACGAGACGAGCCTCGCCGCGACCGCGTTCTGGTGGGAGTCGGCCGACGGCTCGCGCGTATTGGCCTACCGGATCCCGTTCGAATACTGCAGCCCACCCGGCGACGTCGGCGGTCAGGCCGACAAGTCGCTGGGCGTGCTGGACCACGCGCTCGGCGACCTGATGATCTACTTCGGCGTCGGCAACCACGGTGGCGGGCCCACCCGGGCCAACATCGATTCCATCCACCGGTACGACCGGATGGGCACGTTCGGCCGGATGGTGCTCTCGTCGCCCGGGCGATACTTCGCCGAGCTGGCCGCGAAACTGGGCGAGGACGGCCTGGCCAGGCTGCCGGTGTGGCGCGACGACCTGCAGGTGCACGCGCCCGGGTGCTACTCGGCGCACTCCGGCATCAAGCTGTGGCAGCGCCGCGCGCAGGCGGCGATCCTGTCCGCCGAGCGGTGGGGCGTGGTCGGCTCGACGCTGTTCGGCTTGGACTATCCGTCCGGGGACCTCGGCCGGGCCTGGAAGCAGATCCTGTTCAACCAGTTCCACGACGTCCTGCCCGGCTCGGCGATCGAGACCGCCTACGACGACGCCCGTGACCAACTCGGCGAAGCAGTGGCCATCGCCAAGCGCATCATCGCCCGGACCCACAACGTGATCGCTCGAAATGTCGACATCGCACTCGAGCCGGGAACCCAGCCGGTCCTCGTCTTCAACCCCCACCCCTGGCCGGTGACCGAGCACGTCGAGCTGCAGTACGGCGCGCAGCCGACCGGCGTACACGTGGTCGACGAGAAGGATCGGCTCACCGTCGCGCAGCCGATCCAGTCGGTCGCGGCGACCGACGACCGGAGCCGGGGAGCGACGGTGTTCGAGGCCACCGTGCCGCCGCTGGGCTACCGGCTGTACCGGCTGCGCCCCGGCGCCGCGCCGGTCCCGACGTCGCTGCACGCCTCGGCCACGGTCCTCGAAAACGACCTGCTGCGCGTCGAGCTCGACCCGGCGTCCGGCTGGTTGTCCGCGCTGCTGGACAAGCGGTCGGGCGTCGACGTGCTGGCCGGCGCTCGCGGCGAACACACCCAGATCTGCCAGGATCCGACCGACACCTGGGGGCATCGCGTCGTGTCGTACCGCTGGCCGGGCACGCCGATGTGGGCCAATCGGATCACGCTTCGTGAGGCCGGCCCGCTCCGGGCCCGGCTGCGCGTCGAGCGGACCTGGCACCGGTCGACCGTGGTGGAGGAGTTCGTCCTCGGGCACCGTTCCGACGCGCTCGAGGTGCGGGTCACCATCGACTGGCGCGAGCAGGCGCATCTGCTCAAGCTGTGCTTCCCCACGGCGGTCACCGAGCCGGTGGCCACCTACGAGATCCCGTTCGGCACCATCGAGCAGCCGGTCGACGGCCGGGAGAACGCGGCCCAGTCCTGGGTCGACATCACCGGCCTGGTCGACGGCCGCCCGGCCGGGCTCGCCGTGGTCAACAACGCCAAGCACGGTTACGACGTGTCCCCCGGCAGCCGGAGCGGCGACACGGCGAGCATCGGCATCACCGCCGTGCGCAGTCCCGTCTACTCCTGGCACGACCCGCACGAGCTCGACCCGGACGGCTTCTACTCATACCAGGACCAGGGCGCCCAGTCCTTCCGGTACCTGCTCGTGCCGCACGAGGGCGACTGGCGCGCGGCCGGCCTCTCGCGCCGGGCCGCCGAGCTGGGCTCGCCGGTGCGGGCCATGCTGGAGAGCTTCCACCGCGGTTGCCTGCCCGGACAGCAGAGCTACCTGTCCGACGGCGGCGGCCCGGTGATGGTGACCGCGGTCAAGGGTGGCGAGGACGGCGGCGATTCGCCCAATCTCATCGTGCGGGCCGTCGAGTGCACCGGCCGGGCCGGGCCGGCGCGCATCGAGCTGCCCATGCTGGGCCGCACCATCGAAGCCGACTTCGGCCCGCACCAGATTCGAACCTTCCGCGTACCGGTGGCAGGCGGCCCAGTGGTCGCCGTCGACCTGATCGAATGGGATCTCGCCGAGATCGTGTAAGTAACAGTCGGTTGGGTAGACGAGCGTCCATGAGAACGTGGCCAGCAGCTTTTCTCGCCGCAACTGTGCTTCTGACGACTGCCTGCGGTTCGTCCGGTGACAACGGTGGCAGCAATGCCGCGAACTTCGATCCCAATCCCACCGGCACGTTGAGCGCCTGGGGATTCGACAACGCGGACGACGTCGGCAAGGCCCGGATGGACTACGCGGCGAAGCAGCTCACCGGCGTGAAGATCCAGATGGACCAGACCGGCTTCGACGCGCAGAAGTTCACCACCCGGCTGGCCAGCGGCAACGTGCCCGACGTGGTGCAGATGGACCGCGAATACGTCGCGACCTACGCCGCCCAGGGGCTGATCCAGCCGCTGGAGAAGTGCTTCAGCGCCAACAAGGTCGACCCCAAGGAGCGCTGGTACCCGTCGGTCGTCGGGGACGTGACCTACAAGAACCAGGTCTGGGCGGTGCCGCAGTTCTACCAGCCGCCGGCCATCCTGCTGAACAAGACCGTCATGGACGCCGCCGGCGTGCCGGCCGACGACATCGACCCGTCGCAGCCCGACAAGCTCCTCGCCGCCGTCGCCAAGATGTACAAGTCCAGCGGCGGCGTGCCGACGACGCTGGGGTTCAACCCGCAGGCCACCGGCCAGGCCTACCTATGGATCGTCGGCATGGGCGGCAAACTCGTCGGCGACAACGGCGCGCCGACGCTGGATGACCCGTCCAACGTCTACGGGCTGGAACTGCTCAAGAAGATCACCGATGCCCAGGGCGGCTTCGCCAAGTACAAGAGCTTCACCGACGCGTTCGACGTGTTCGGCGACAAGAACCAGTTCGTCAAGAACCAGGTCGGCGCGGAAGTCGACGCGCAGTGGTACCCCAACGTGCTGTCCCCATACCAGAGCACGCTGAAGCTGGCGGCGGTGCCGTTCAAGGGCAAGGACGGCAAGCCGGTCACCGTGGCGACGGGCTCGTCGTTCGTGATTCCGGCCAAGGCGAAGAACCCCAGTGCCGGCTGCAAGTGGGCGCTGGCCCTGACCGACGAGGGATCATGGGACGCGGCCGGTGCGGCCCGGGCCCAGACGGTGCAGCAGAAGCACTCGATCAACACCGGCCTGTTCACCGGCTCGCCGGCCGCCGACAAGTCGCTCCGCGACAAGTACGTCAAGCCGAGCGGCAACCCCGGCTTCGACCAGGTGATCAGCACCTTCTATGACGTCGTGTCGACCGGCAAGAGCGTCGGCTCGTCGCCCGCCGGTCAGGCCCTCAAGCAGGAGCTGACCAACGCCATCACCGCGGCCCTGCTGGGGCAGAAATCCGCGCAGCAGGCGCTGGCCGACGCCCAGAAGGCGACCATGACCGCCTACAAGAACGTCACAGGCGCCTGATGGCACAGACCACGCTCAAACCGAGGAAGTACAACCGCCGGGAGGCGTTAGCAGGCTATCTGTTCATCTCGCCGTGGATCATCGGCTTCCTGATCTTCACCGCCGGGACCATGGTCTACAGCCTGGTGATCTCATTCAGTCGCTACAACCTGGCGACGAACGTCATGCGGCCGGCGGGGCTCGACAACTACCGAGCCCTGCTGGACGACCCGCGAGTGGCCACGTCGTTGGGCAACACGCTGTTCTACGCGGTCCTGGCCGTGCCGTTGGAGATTTGCTTCGCCCTGTTCCTCGCGCTGCTGCTCGACCGCGCCACCCGGGGTGCGGGCTTCTTCCGCACCGTTTACTACCTGCCCAAGATGACCCCGATGGTCGCCACGGCGTCGATCTTCCTGCTCCTGCTCAACGGGAACAGCGGAGCGATCAATCAAGGCCTCCGGTTCTTCGGCATCCACGGCCCGCAATGGCTGGTCGACCCCGCCTGGATGAAGCCGTCGATCGTGATCATGTCGCTGTGGGGCGTCAGCGGCACGATGGTCATCTTCCTGGCCGCGCTCAAGAACGTCCCCCGCGACCTCTACGAGGTCGCCTCGCTGGACGGCGCCGGTCCGGTGCGCAAGTTCTTCTCGATCACGCTGCCGATGATCTCCGGTGCGATGTTCTTCAACGTGATCATCCTGACGATCTACGCCTTCCAGGTGTTTGATCAGGCCTTCCTGTTGTTCTGGCGGGATCAGAACAACGCCACGTCCGAATCAGCGCTGTTCTACGCGGTCTACCTGTTCCAGCAGGCGTTCCGCGAGTTCAACTTCGGCTTCGCGGCCGCCATGGCCTGGGTGCTCTTCGTCATCCTGCTCGTCCTCAGCATCATCCAGGTCAAGCTCGGCAACCGTTTCGTGTACTACGAGGGAGAGCGGTGATGGCGACCATCGGCCCGAGCACCACGCCCGCAACCGCGCTTCCGTTCGCCGACGCCGCCGCCGTCGCGCCCGCCGAGGCGATTGAGAGGCCCGCCCGGCGCACGATGCGGTGGTCCGTCGGTCAGATCGCGCTGACGGTCCTCCTGGTCTTCTTCGCCGTGCTGTTCCTCTACCCGCTGGTGTGGCTGGTCGCCGCCAGCCTCAAGCCGGCCGGCCAGGTGTTCGACAACGCGCTCATTCCGCACACCTGGCAGTTCAGTAACTACGCCAACGTCTGGGGCGAGTTGCCGCTTCTTCGCTGGATCGTCAACAGCGTGGCGATCGCGTTCATCGCGGCGACGGCGGTCTCGATCTCCAGCTCGGTCGTGGCCTTCGGGTTTGCCTACTTCCGGTTCCCCGGCCGGAACATCCTCTTCGGGCTGGTGCTCGCGACCCTGATGCTGCCCGCCTCGGTGACGATGGTCCCGACGTACCTCATCTGGAAGGAGGCCGGCTTCCTCGGTACCTGGGTACCGCTGTTCGGCGCCAACCTCTTCGGCTCGGCGTTCTACATCTTCCTGCAGCGGCAGTTCTTCCTCGGCCTGCCGCGCGAGCTGTTCGAGGCGGCCCGGATCGACGGCGCCAGCTACTGGCAGCTGTTCTCGCGGATCGCGATGCCGCTGTCCATCCCGTCGTTCGTCATCGTGTTCCTGTTCGAGTTCCAGGCGTCGTGGAACAACTTCCAGGCGGCGCTGATCTACCTCAACAGCGGATCGGTCGACAACTTCACCGCACCGCTCGGCATCGCCTACGCGATGACCAAGTACAGCCCGACGGCCGGCGGACACGCCGACTACCAGTACGTCATGGTCGCCGCGTTGCTGGTGACCCTGCCGATGCTGGTGTTGTTCAGCTTCGGCCAGCGCTACTTCATCGAGGGGGTTGCCACGCAAGGCCGCAAGGGTTGACGCGCGACTTCCGGCTTCTGCTGCTCGGCCAGACGACCAGCCAGCTCGGCACCCAGGTCAGCGGCGTGGCCGTGCCGCTGCTGGCCGTCCTGACGCTCGGCGCGTCGCCGCTGCAACTCGGCTTCGTGAACGCGGCCAGTACGCTCGCGTTCGCCCTGATCGGCTTGCCGGCCGGGGCGTGGGTCGACCGTTGGCGGCGGCGCCCGATCCTGGTGGCCAGCGACCTGAGCCGCACCGCCCTGCTGCTGAGCATCCCGGCCGCCGCGGTGCTCGGCGTCCTGACGCTGGCCCAGCTCATCGTGGTCTCGCTGCTGGCCGGCGCCGCCCGGGTGTTCTTCGACGTCGGCTACCAGAGCTACCTGCCCGCGGTGACCGGCAAGGATCGGCTGCTCAACGCCAACTCGGCGATGGAGACCGTCCGCGCCGGCGGTCAGGTCGTCGGGCCCGGCGCCGGCGGCTGGCTGGTGGCGGTCATCGGGGCGGCCAACGTCCTCCTTGTGCAGGCCGTCACGTTCGCCGTCTCGGCCGTGTCGTTGCTGGCCATCCGGGCGACCGAACCGGAGGTCCCGGCTGCGGCCGGCCGGCCCCGGCTGCGCGCCCAGATCGCCGAGGGACTGCGGCTGGTGGCCGGTACCCCGGTGCTGCGGGCGACCGCGATCACCAGTGCCACCGGCAACCTGGCATTTGCCATCGCATCCGCGGTGAGCATCGTGTTCATGGTCCGGACGCTGCACCTGTCCCCCACAGCCGTCGGCCTCGTGATGGCGCTGGGTTCGTTGACCGTCATGGCCGGCGCCGCGCTCACGCCTTGGCTCGCCCGGACCGTCGGCTCGGCCCGCATCGTCTGGGTCGCGCTCGCCGTGTCCGGCCCGATCGGGCTGCTCACGCCGCTGGCCCAGCCCGGATGGCTGGTGGCGCTGCTGGTGTTCGGCACCGCGGCCGGCGAGCTCGGGCAGATCGTGTACGCCATCACGAACGTCACGCTGCGGCAGCGGCTGTGCCCGGCCCACCTGCTCGGCCGGGTCAACGCGACCATGCGATTCCTCATCATGGGGATGTTCCCCCTGGGCGCACTTCTCGGCGGCCTGCTCGGCCAGGTCATCGGCGTACGGGCGACGCTGTGGGTGTCCGGCGTGCTCATCGCCCTGTCGAGCGTGCCGGTGTACCGGGCGACGAAATCCGGTTGAGCAACCTCCCGCGGTATTGGTGGAGTGGCAGGCGTGACCGCCGAACTGCGGGCCGTCGCCGATGCGTTCGGCCTGGGCCTTCCCGTCGACGCGCCGGCGGCGCTGCCGGGCGGCGGCTCGGCCCGGCGCTGGCGGCTGCGCACCGACCGCGGCATCTGGATGGTCAAGACCTATGCGGAGCCGGCCGACTGGGAACGGCAGCAGATGCGCGATGCCGGCGCCCTGGAGCGGGCCGCATACGCGGCGGGTCTGGCGATGCCCCGCCCGGTTGAGCCGACCGGTACGGCGATCGGCCTGTGGCAACCGGTCGGGTCCGGATACGCCCGGGTGACGGAGTGGGTGGCGGGGACCGCACCGGCGACCAACACCGTGCCACTGGCCCGGTGGCTCGGTCGCACGCTGGCCACGATCGACCGGCTCGGCCTGCCGGCCGACCCTTCGCTCGGGGTGGCCTACACGCTCTACCCGCCGGCCGACTGGCGGCGTTGGCTCGCCGACGCGCGCGCCGCCGGCCTGCTCGAGCGGCGCGAGGCGGCCGACGCAGCGGCGGCCGTGGCCGACCTCACCGCGCTCGTGACGGCGGCCCTCGCGACCCGGCCCACGTTCCAGCTCGGCCATCGCGACGCGAACGCCCGCAACGTCCTGCTGACCGGCCACGGCCCGGTGCTGATCGACTTCGACTCCGCCGGTCCGGAGGTGCCGTGGTGGGGCACGGTGTACCACGCATGGGACCTGGCCCGCGCGGACCTGGCGGTGCTCGCGCCGGCCGTGCTCGACGCATATGCCGAACACGGCGGCCGCCTCGGACCGGCCGACGCGACCGCGTTCGCCGGCGCCGCTCGCGGCGTGCTCGACGGCTTCGCGTTCCACCTGCGGGTGGCGACCGGCGACCGCCCAGTGGACCCGGACCGTCGCGCGGCCGCCGTGCGCAACCTGCCCCTGTACGTCCGCGGGATCCCGGAAATGCCGGGCCTGATCGACGGATGGGTGCGCCTGCTGCCCGGAGATCCACGGCACGCGTGAGCGCCGGCCCCGGATAAGCCAGCCGGCCACGACGTGGCGAACCCGACGCGCATGACTACTGCGTGACGATGAGAGCCACTACCGCGAGGACCAGGCCGGCCGCCTGGTAGGCGACGTAGTCGTTGACGGAACCGCTTTGCACCGCCCGTACCCGTGTGATGAAACGGGCATCGGGGTGCCGCTGCGCGAACCGCAGCACCGGGATCGCGGCGACGACGGTGCCAAACGTCGCGAGCAGCTCGGCCGGGTTGAGGTAGTCGAAGCTCACCGACCGGCCGGCGATCGGCCCGCCACCGGACAGCGCGGCCCGCGCATAGCCGGCGTGGTCGAGCAGCGCACTCGCCGATGGGGTCATCACATGAGCGGTCAGCCACGGCTCGAGCACGCCGAAGGCCAGGCAGCCGACGCCGAGCGCAACCAGCGCGACGAGCATGCCGGGACGCAGCCGCTCGGTCCGCTCGATGGTCCCGGAAGGCCTTGCATAGAGCCGCCAGGCCGCCCGGCCGAGCGCGGCGACGGTGAGGACCTGCGCGAGCACCATCGCCGCCAGCGCCCCGAACTGGTGCGACTCGATGAGCCCTTCGTGAATGAGGCCGACCGAGACATATCCGTTCAGGGGCGGGATTCCCGCGATCGCCACCGCGCCGGCGCCGAACGCGACGCCGAGCCAGCGCATGCGCCGACCGAGCCCGGTCATCTCGGAGAGCTTGGTCGCCCCGGTCGCGTGCACGATCGCGCCGGCGCACAGGAAGAGCAAGGCCTTGAACAGGGCGTGGTTGATCAAATGGTACGTCGTGCCGGCCAGCCCGCTGGCCGTCGCGGTCGCGAGACCCACCGCGAGGACGCCCATCTGCGCGATGGTGTCGTAGGCGAGCAGCCGCTTGAGGTCGTCCTGGAACAGCGCGAAGAACGCCCCGCCGACCGCCGAGATCAGGCCGGCCACCAGCAGCAGGGTCAGCGCCGCGCGGCCGGCTTCCGCGTACACGCTGTAAACGAGCCGGCCGATGGCGACGATGCCGAAGTTCACCATGAGTCCGGAGAACAGCGCCGACACGGGACCGGGCGCGGCGCTGTGCGCGTCGGGCAGCCAGCCGTGGCACGGGACGAGGCCGGCCTTGGTGGCGAAGCCGACGAGCAGCAGCCCGAGCGCGGCCAGCTCGACGATCCCCGGCCGGCCGGCGAGTGCCTGTTGCAACTGGCCCATGTTGAGGGCGCCGCGGTCGGCGTAGAGCAGCGCGGCGGCCATGAAGACGACGAAGCTCGCGACGTTGGTCAGGACCAGCATCTTGAACGCCGCCTCGAGTGCGAGCGGCCGCTCCAGGAAGAACGCGGTCAGCGCGTAGCTGGCCAGCGCGGCCACCTCGAACCAGACGAACAGGTTGACCATGTCGGCGGTGAGCGCGCCGCCGATCAGCCCGGCCAGCAGCAGTTGGAAGAGGCAGCTGAACCAGCCCAGTTCCCGCGGGCCCAGATCGCCCTGCTCGGAGAGCATGAACAGCAGCAGGATCGCGCCGACGACCGCGGTGACCAGCGCGAAGGCCAAGCCCCAGCTGTCGGCTCCGAACGTCACCCCGAGGACGTGCCCGTCGACCGGGCCCCAGCCGCCGAAGTAGTGCACGAGGACATGCCCGCCGAAGACGTAGGGGGCGGCCGCCAGCAGCACTCCGGCCGAGCCGGCCAGCAGGAGGATCGACACGGCCATCGACAGCCGGGCGGACAGCCGGGCCAGCAGCGGCGCGGCCGCCGCTCCGGTGAGCGGCAGCACCACCGGCAACGCCAGCAGCGGCCCGAGCGTGTCGGCGGACACAGCTAGCCGCGTAACTCGCGGATCTCGTCGGCGTCCAGCGTACGATAGTGCTGGGCGAGCCGGACGACGACCGCGAGGGACACGCCAGTGACAGCGACGCCGATGACGATCGCGGTCAGGCAGAAGTTCTGCAGAACAGGGTCGGCGACCTGTTCGGGGCTCTTTCCCGGCGGCATGTCAAGCAGCACGGGCGCGGTGGACCCGGGCCGGTAGGCCAGCGAGAGCAGCAGCACGTACGTCGACGCCTCCATCAGCGACAGGCCCATGACCATCTTGATCAGGTTGCGCCGGGTCAGCAGCGTGAACAGGCCGAGGCAGAACAGCAGCGCGGCGCACAGGTAGTTGGCGACGATCACCGGCACCACTCGTCCCGCATGCCAAGGAGGCCGAACACCGCGATGATGAGCCCGGTGGCAACCTCCACGAACTCGACGACGGAGAACGCCTGCATGGTGCCGCCGCTGAGGATCGTCTCCGGCGCGGCCAGCGGCAGGATGTTGGCCAGGAACGACCCGGCGAGCAGCAGGCCGGCCAGCCCGAGCCCGGCGATGGCCAGCGCGCCGGCCAGCTCGATCGGCTCGACCACGTCCGGGCGCAGGACCGGCTCGACCCGGCGGTAGCCCAGCGACACGTACGCGAGCAGCGCCACCCCGAGCATCGCCGCCCCGGCCGGGAAGCCGCCGCCCGGCGAGTACCCGACGGCCACGAGGTAGAGCCCGGCGATGGTCAGGATCGGCGCGGCGAACCGGACCGAGGCGCGGACCACGACCGTCATCGCCTCGGCCGTCTCCGGTCCGGGCGCCCCGATCGGCGTGCGGTCCGGCGTGTCCGGCGCCGTCTCGGACTCATCACCCCGCTCCTGCTCCTCGGCCCGTTCGGCGACCCGTTCGTCGCGACTGGGCGGGCCGTCAGGCTTGTCGACGGCCGCCTCCTCGCGACGGCCGGCCACCTCCTCGCCGATGAAGCCGCGCCGGGCCTCCCGGGAGCGCGCCACGATCGCGACCCCGACGACGGCGGCGAGCAGCAGGAACGTCTCGCCGAACGTGTCGAAGCCGCGCGTGCCGTAGACGATTTCGCTGACCGGCTCGGTCGTACCCCAGCGGGGCAGCGCGACCTGCATCGCGTAGCGGGCGATGGCCGGCAACGGGCCGGTGCCGCGTGGCAGCGAAAACACCACCACGGCGAGGACCGCCGCGGTCGCCAGCGTGCACACCCAGCCGACAGCCGGCCGGTGGTTACGTTCCTTCATTGCTGCTCTTCGCCGGTACTGCGCGCGCCGGTGTCGCTGCGCACCTTGCCGATCGCGATCAGAAACAGCGTGGGTAGCGCGATCGCGCCGACCACGATTTCGGACTGAGCGTCGTCGGGGGCGCCGAGCACCAGGAACAGCAGGGTCAGCGCGACGCCCATCGCGGACAGCGCCATGACCGCGCCGTTGAGGTTGGGCAGGCGGACCACGAGGACGGCGCTCGCGACGATCAGCGCCAGGCAGGCATAGTCGATGGCCCAGAACATCAGTCCTCCGACTTCTGCTGAGCTTGGTCGACGACCGCGCCGCGCCACATCGGCACGCGCGCCTTGTAGGCGGCCCGCGCGAGCGCGTGTGACGAGATCGGGTTCATCACGAGCAGCAGCACCGCGATAATCAGCGCTCGGCCGGTGTACGGGGTCAGGAACCCCTCGGCCACGACCAGTCCCAGCAGGACCGGGAGCGCCCCCAGCGTGACGTTTTTCGTGGACGCTTGAATCCGCAGGTACACGTCGGGCATGCGCAGGATGCCCAGCGCGCCGCTGACCGAGACGGCCAGCCCCAGCAGGATGAGGATCGTGGCCGCGACCGTCCGGATCGTCATAGCAGCCCCCGCTCGAGATAGCGCGACCACACGATGGTCGCGAGATAGCTGAATGAGGCCAGCCAGATCGCCACGTCCAGGTAGATGGTCCGGTCGGCCCACGCGGCGAACAGCACTACGGCCAGCGTCACCTGAGTGGACATGGTGTTGACCGCGACGATCCGGTCGGAGACGGTGGGGCCGAACGCGACCCGGATCAGCAGCGCCGCGCAAATCGCCAGCTCGGCCAGGCAGGCGGCGCCGTAGACGGTCGTCATGACCGGCTCAGCCGTTCGATGCGGGCCTCGACCGGCCCGTTGATGTCGTGCCGCTGCGCGTCGACGACGTGGTACTGCAGCTCGTCCCGATCCCGGTCGAGGTCGACCAGCTGACTGTCCACAATGACCGAAGTGAGCAGGCCGACCGCGGCGAGTTCGCCGTCGGTCCCGGCCGTGGTCGGCACGACCAGCATGCCGCTGGGCAATGGCAACCGTGGCGTCCAGATCCGCCGGGTCAGCGCGAGGTTCGCGGCGATCATCCGGACCACGACGTGACCGGCGAGCCGGACCAGGCCGACGGCGCGGCGCGGCACGAGGACCTGCCACGGCCCGGCGAGCGGGCCGAGCGGCGCACAGGCGACGGCGGTCAGCGCGGACAGCACCAGCCCGACGACGATGGCCTCACCGCTCGCCGTCCAGCTCAGCACCGTCCACGTCAGGTAAGCCCAGGCGAAGGCGGCCAGCCATCGGCGCACGCCTGCCTAGATGCCCCGCCTTCCGGCCGGTGAAACACACTCACTCCCGCAGGTCGCGGTACTGGGCGATCCTTCCGCCGGCCAGCACCATCTCGATCTGCCGGACCGAGAGGCGGTGGCGAGCCTCGATCGTCTGGTCCCGGTCCAGATTGTGGACCCGGATGACGCCTTCGGCCCGTACCGCCTCATGAAGGTCCTC
>Ga0070683_100003472_pt1 | contig 12811 bp, 11 predicted proteins | sample KBSC713LmetaG_FD_64662 | JGI IMG/M metagenome (GOLD analysis project Ga0070683, IMG submission 64662) | Corn rhizosphere microbial communities from Kellogg Biological Station, Michigan, USA - KBS C7.1-3L metaG | ecosystem: Host-associated > Plants > Roots > Rhizosphere ...
CTGTTCTCCGACGCCGAGACCGAGATCGCGACCAAGGCACCCGTGGCCGTCTTGCAATACGAGGCGTGGGTCGCTCGCTTCGGCGCCAAACCCGACATGCTCGGCAAGACGATCGTCGTCAACGGCACTGCGTTCACCGTCGTCGGCATCACGGCGCCCAAGACGCAGATGCCCCTCGGCGCTCCTGACATCTACTTACCGATCGCGTATTACCCGAACGCCAAGGGACTCGACCGCGGCGTCCGCGGCATTCTGGCTGCCGGCCGGCTCAAGCCCGGCGTCACGATCGCCGCGGCGCAACGCGACCTCTCGGCCATCGCCAAACAGCTCGAGCAGGAATATCCGGCGACCAACGCCGCAACCGGCGCCGAAGTGATATCGCTCAAAGAACAAATGGTGGGGCGCGTTCGTGAGAGTTTGCTCATCATCCTCGGCGCGGTTGCCGTGGTCTTGCTCATCGCGTGCGCCAATGTGGCGAACCTCCAGCTCGCGCGCGGCGCGGCGCGGGGGCGCGAGCTCTCCGTGCGTGCGGCGCTCGGGGCCGGCCGCGGGCGCATCGCGCAGCAGCTGTTGACGGAAAGCGTCGTGTTGTCGGTCATCGGCGGGCTTGCCGGGCTGTTGATCGCCGTCGGTTTGACGAAGGCGCTCGTGACGCTGATCGGTCCGCAGCTCCCTGTGGATCCGGAGGACATTCGGCTCGACATCTCGGTGTTGATGTTCGCGCTCGGCATCTCGGTTGGAACTGGAATTCTGTTTGGTCTCGCACCGGCGTGGCAGGCATCGCGTGCCAATCTCACCGACATGCTTCGCAGCCGCATGAGCGGCGGTCTTGCGAGCGTGATGACGCGCAACACGCTCGTCATCGTCCAACTGTCGTTGTCGCTCGCGCTGCTCGCGTCGGCCGGCTTGCTCACTCGCTCCTTGATGGCATTGCAGCGCGTCGACCCGGGCTTCGACGGCAGCAATCTGCTCACGGCGCAGTTTCGCCTTCCCGCAGCCAAGTACGATTCACCCGAGAAGATCTGGGCGATGTTCGATCGGACCGTCGCGGAACTGCGCTCGATTCCGGGCGTCGAATCGGCCGCACTCGTGCGCGCTTCGCCACTCAGTCAGAATGGCGAGTCCTATTCGATCACCGTTGACGGAAAGCCGCCCGTAAAAGCCGGCGACGCGCCGCAGATGCTCGTCAATAGCGTCACGCCCGGATACTTCACCACGATGCGCATCCCGATCCTGCGCGGGCACGACATCGCGCCAACGGACCGCATGGGGACGCCGGGCGTGATCGTCGTCAACAAGTCGTTCGCCGAGACGACGTGGCCCAACGAGTCGGCGCTGGGTAAACGGATCAGGATCGGGGACGGAGATTGGCTTACGATCATCGGAGTCGTCGGCGACACGAAACACTTCACGTTGAACGAGCAACAACTCTTACAGGGCTACGTGCCGCACGCGCAGCGACCGCAGATCTTCACGAGCATCGTCGTGCGCGCGAAAGGCAACGCGCTCGCGCTCGTCAAACCGGTGCGAGAAGCGATCTGGCGCGTGGACCCCGACCAACCTGTCTGGCGATTCAAGGCGATGCAGCAGGATCTCGACGATGTGGTTGCGTCGAAGAAGTCGATGATGTGGCTGACGGGATTGTTCGCGCTGGTCGCGTTGCTCGTCGCGGCGGTCGGGATTTACGGGGTCCTGAGCTACACGATGTCGCAGCGCACGCAGGAGCTGGGGATCCGCGTCGCGCTCGGCGCCGAGTCGCGTGACGTGCGACGGTTGGTCCTTGGCGAGGGCGCGCGTCTCGTCGGACTTGCGGTGTGCATCGGATTGGTGGTGTCGATCGGAGCCGCGCGGCTGCTGCGAAGTGAGCTCTATGGAGTCGCGCCGAACGATATCGCGACGTTTGGCGCCGTCACGGTGGTGTTGACGGGCGTGGCCATGCTCGCGTGCTACATCCCTGCGCGTCGCGCGAGTCGCGTGGATCCGATGGTGGCGTTGCGGTCGGAGTAGCGGTTGCTGGTAGCTGGTTGCTGGTTGCTGGTTGCTGAGTTGCTGAGTTGCTGAGTTGCTGAGTTGCTGCGCCGTTTGCCGTTGCCAGCAACCAGTGACCAGAAACCAGCCACCAGCTACCAGCTACTCGCCAAACGCCACACCATGCCGTTCCCGGCCGGCCCATGCCGCCACTGCGCCGAGTGTGAATACCGTCACCGCTGTCAGCGCCATCGCCGTGGCATAGGTCATGTGATCGGCGAACACGGCTTCGATGTAGGCGACCGTGCCCGCCACTGCGACGCCGCACTGATACGCAAAGCCCGGGAGAAAGCCGCGGACCGAATCGGGCGCGAGCTCGTTGATGTGCGCCGGAATCACGCCCCACGCGCCCTGCACCATGAACTGCATCGTGAAGCCGCCGAGGATGAGCAGCGGCAGCGTCGGCGCGTAGGCCCAGAGTGGAATGGCGACGATCGCCAAACACAGTGCGATGATGATCGCCTTGCGGCGGCCGATCCGATCGGAGAAATGCCCGAAGATGATTCCGCCGGTGATCGCGCCGACGTTGGCGATCATCGTCACGATCGCGACGCGCTGCGGCGTGAAGCTCCAGTCGCGCTTGAGGAAGGTCGGATACATGTCTTGCGTGCCATGCGAGATGAAATTCATCATCGCCATGAACACGAACAGGTAGAGAAACAATTTCCAGTGCGAGAACACGCCGCGCGCGTACGCCGTCCAGTCCTTGTGCGTATGCCGAGTGCGCTCCCATACCTCCGACTCCGTGACGTTCATCCGAACGTAGAGCGCCAACAGGGCCGGAATGCCGCCGATGAAGAACATCGGCCGCCAGCCCCAGCGTGGGAAGACAAAGAAATAGCAGATCGCCGCGAGCAGATTGCCGCACGCGTAACCCTCTTGCAGCAGTCCGGAGAAGATGCCGCGCCGATTCGCCGGGGCCTTCTCCATGGCGAGTGACGCGCCCACGCCCCACTCGCCGCCCATGCCGATCCCGAAGAGCGCGCGCAGCACCAGGAACGCGGCGTAGCTGTGCACCAACCCGGTCGCGACCTCGACGATCGAGTAGAACACGAGGTCGATCATCAGCGGGATTCGTCGGCCGAAGCGATCGGCCATCAGTCCGAAGATGAATGCGCCGACCGGCCGGAACATGAGCGTCAGCGTCAGCGACAGTGCAATCGCCTTGTCCGGTCGGCCGAACTCCTTCGCGATCGCCGTCAGTGTGTACGTGACGAGAAAGAAGTCGAACGCATCGAGCGTCCAGCCAAGAAAGCTGGCGATGACCGCGGCACGATGTCCGTCGACTTTATGCGTGGTGGAAAACGGCGGCTGCTGTGTCGAGATGCCGGTCGCCATGAGTCTCGCGTGGAACGTTGAGTGAAAAAAACGAACGAGGGTGGCGCCCAAGATGTCGCCTGGGCACCACCCTCGCTAGTTGTGCACGACCGAAAAGCTTACTTGCTCACGCCCTTCCAGTCGACGTGGATGTCGGTGTTGTGATTGATGCGAATGCCGGTGAGTCCGTCGGTCTTCGCGCCCATCAACTCCGACTTCGCGACGCCCTTCACGAGCTTGCCGTTCACGATGAAGTGCACCGAGTCGGGCGCAACGTGAATCATCAACGTGTTCGACGAATGGCCATCCGTCGGATCGTCCTTGTTCACCGCGTCGTTCGGCGTCCACGGAAGAATCTTGTCCATCTTCGACGCGACGTCGCCGTTGCGATGCTGAATGAGGACGCCGCCGTCCATCGGGCGAACCTCGAAGTACAGATAGCTCTGCGTCGAGTCCTGGAGATTGCTTCCGCCGATGAAGATGCCATACGCCTCGTGCTGCATGCTCTTTCGCGCGCCGAATGTCGCCGCGACCGCGTACACGCCCGACCCCATGTCCTTCGGGTTGTAATAGATCGCCGCCGGTCCGGTGGTGAAGTGCAGTCCCGATCCCATCGTCACGACTTTGACCATGTCAGGCGTCGGCTTGGCCGGCGTCGGTCGCCCCGGACGCACGTTCGCCGGATTGTCGATCGGATCGAACCGCATCATCCATCCCGCCGGCAACTGACCGGTGCCCTTCACCTCTTTCGTCGGATCAGCTTTTCCCGCTTGTTGCTGCGCCGCCAATGGCATTGCCATCGCCAACAGTGCGCCCGCCGTGATCAACCTACGCATAGATCCCCCTCGTGAGTGCTCGTGTGATTCGACCGACCACGAATATACGGCGGCTGCCACACAGGGGCAGTCGCGTCCCGCGAACCTCGCCAAACCCAAACAACCGCATTCAATAGCCGGCGGCGTGTCCGTCCTTCCGGGGATCAGACCCCGCGACATAGCCGCGCGTCAACTTGATGATCGCCTGACTTCCACCGAACTGCGACGGCTTCGCGATCGTGATTTCGTGACCTAGCGCACGTAATTGGGCAATGACGCTGTCGGCGATGGCCGGTTCGACGATCACGTTCGTTCCGTTCATGTGGCGGAACCGGCCGGCATCCATCGCTTCCTGCACGTTGTTGCCGAACACGAGCAGGTTGATCAGGAACTGTGCGTGCCCCTGTGCCTGCATCGCGCCACCCATGAGGCCGAAGCTCATCCACGGTTCGTCCCCTGTTCCATCAGGGGCCGACGTCGGTCCCGGCTTCGTTACGAATCCTGGAATGAGCGTATGGAAAGGACGCTTGCCGGGCGCGACCGTGTTCGGGAGGTTCTGGTCCATCGTGAACCCGGCGCCACGATCGTGCAACGCGAACCCGGTGCCTGGCACCACGACGCCCGATCCGAATTCATCGAACAGGCTGTTGATGAACGACACCATGTTGCCGTCTTTGTCAGCGACTGTGAGATATACGGTCTCGCTCGAGGTTCGCGCTGGGCCCGGATCGACATGCACCTGCGCTTTGTGCTCGTCGATGTGACTCCGCCGCTCGGCGATGAAGGCGTCGGACGTCAGATAGCTGACCGGCGCCGTCAGATGATCGGCGTCGCCGACGAACCGCGCGAGGTCCGCGTACGCCAGTTTCTTGGCCTCGATCAAGTGATGGAGATATGGCGCCGAGTTCTGCCCCATCGCCTTGAGGTCGTACGTGTCGAGAATGCGTAGCATCTCGAGCGTTGCGACGCCCTGGTTGTTCGGCGGCAGCTCCCAAATGCGATAGCCCTTGAAGTTCACCGAGATCGGCGTGACCCACGTCGGCTCATTCTTCTTCAGATCGTCGAGCGTGAGAAAGCCGCCGAGCTTCTGCACGTGCGCGATGATGCGCTGTCCGAGCGGTCCGCCGTACAACGCGCCCGGTCCCTCTTTCGCGATCTCTCGCAGCGTGTTGGCGTAGTCGGGATTGTGAAACCAGTCGCCGGCCTTGGGCGTTTGACCGTTCACGAGAAACGTGGCGCGCGCGCCTTCGTCGCCGGCGAGTATGCGCTGCTGCCCCGCCCAATCCCCCGCGATGACAGGCGTGACGACATACCCTTTCTCGGCATACTCGATCGCCGGCTGCACCGCCTGCGCCAACGTGATCGTTCCATACTTCTTGAGCAGCGCGTCCCAACCCGCGAGCGCGCCGGGAACGGTGACCGTCTCGATTCCGCGCGACGGCATTCGCGTCCGTCCGCGCTTGACGAGCTCCTCACGCGTCATCAGGGAGCCGGCGCGCCCGCTCGCGTTGAGCGCGACGAGATGCTTCTCCTTCGCGCTCCACAAGAGCGCGAACATGTCGCCGCCGACGCCGGTCATCATCGGCTCGACGACCGACAGCACCGCCGCCGCGGTGACCGCCGCGTCGATCGCGTTGCCTCCGTGTTGCAGCACGTTGAGCGCGGCCGTGGTGGCCAGCGGCTGACTCGTCGCCGCGACACCATTCGGTGCGTACACTGGGGAACGTCCAGCCATGGTCGGGGCGCGTTGTGCCGAGGTGGAGGTCGTCGAGAAAATCAACGCGGACAATACGAATCCCGTCAAACCTGCAGGTCGCATCGCGAGCTCCGATCGTACGAGTGACGGTGAGGGTCGAGTGGGCTGAATATGGGAGCTACCGCGACGCGGCGCGAATCGGCAGACTCAGCGCAGTCGTTCCCGAGTCTGGGCTCGTCGGGCGCATTCGGCCCCGCCTAGCACTTTGTCCACTCCGCGTAATTCCGTCGATTCCGTGGATTCCGCGGCAAAGCAGTTCGATGCCTCACATCTCCAAATCCTCGATCGTGTCGAAGTCGGCCGGCACGACATCATCGACGTCGACGTAACCGACCTGCTCAGGGGACTGCTCGAAGATCGTTCGAGCGCCGACGTCGCCGCGCAACGCAGCGAGTTGCGGAAATACGCTGCGGTCGAACAGCACCGGATGTCCGCGTTCGCCGCGATACCGCGCCGTGACGATTGGCTTTCCGCTCGATCGCCACTCGTCGACGACCGACCGCACCACCAGCGGGTCGATGCGCGGCTGATCTCCCAGCGCAACAACGATCGCCTCCGCGTCCGCCGGCAGCGACGCGATGCCGCACTTGAGCGAGCTCGATAGCCCCTGCCGCCAGTCCGGGTTCACCACGATCGACGCGTCCACCGTGCGCACCGCGGCGCGAACCGCATCAGCCTCGTGTCCGATGACGATCACCAGCGCATCGGTTGATCGTGCAAGCGCGGCGGCCGCGTGCCACACGAGCGGCGCATTGTCGAACGGCGCGACGAGCTTCTGCGACCCAAATCGCCGCGCCCCGCCGGCCGCGAGCAGTACGCCCGCGATCACGTCGCTCCATGGAGCATGTCGAGCGCGCGATGCATCGTCTCGAGCGGCAGTTGCGCGCAGCGCGCGCGCCCCGGCGGCGGCGCACCTTCGAGCGAGCGATGGATCCACGTGACGTCGACCGATCGCGCATCATCGAGCCGCATGCCGCGCACATGTTCGGTCAACACCGACGCCGACGCGATACACACCGCGCACGCGTCGGCTGTGAAGCCGACGTCGCTGATGACACCGTGGTCAGTGCGCAACTGGACGCGAATGCGATCGCCGCATAATGGATTCGCCCCTTCGGCGCTGGCGTGCGCGTCCGCCAACGGTCCGCGATTGCGCGGACGACGGAAGTGCTCGAGCACCACGGTACGAAACGCCGTCACGCACGCTTTCCACTGCGCACAGCGACGACCTCGGCGAGAATCGACAGCGCGACCTCCGGCGGACTCTTGCCGCCGAGATCGAGACCGATCGGCGTATGGATTCGCCCAAGCTCGTCGTCAGTGAAGCCTTCGTCGCGCAGCAAATCGCGCACGGCCGCGCCCCGCTTCTTGCTGCCCAGCATTCCGATGTAACCGACCGGCGACCGCAACAGCTTCCGCAGCACCGGCAGCTCGTACTTGTAGTCGTGCGCGACGAGCAGCACCGCGACGCGTTGGTTCGGGACGATCTCGCCGACGATGTCCGACGGCATCCCGACGCGAATCTCATCGGCATCCGGGAATCGCTCGGGTGTAGCGTACCGCTCGCGCCCGTCGACGACGACGCTGCGCATCTCGAGCTCGCGCGCCATGCGTGTCAGCGACATCGCGATTTGTCCCGCGCCAACAATCACCAGCGTCATTGGGGGCGCGAGTCGATCGAAGAAGAGCCGACGACCTTCGACGGCGTCGACCCGCGAGCCTCTGTGTAGTGCGTCCGCTGCGATCGTTGCCGCTGCCGCATCGATGGACGAATCGCCGAGCGAGCCGTGGCGCACCCCGGTCTCCGTGACGACGAGCGCCGCGGCACCGCCGTCGAGCGGCGTCACGATCACCGCGGCGTGACCCGACTCGAGCGCGGCGTGCGCGGCCCGATGCGCTGCGGTGATCACATCGTGTCCCTGACGCGGCGCGATTCGATCGAGCAGCACCTCGACCGTCCCGCCGCACGTGAGACCGATCTCGAATGCTTCGTCATCGTCGAGCGAGATCGACAGAAGCCGCCGGCCGCCAGACGCGACGATCTCGTCCGCCGCCTCGATCAGCTGGGCGTCGACACATCCGCCGATCGTCACGCCGCCCACCAGCCGGCCGCTCGCGCCGACAACCATCTTCGCGCCGACCTTCTTCGACGTGCTGCCGCTCGCCGCCACCAACGTCGCCAGCGTTACGGCGGCGTCATCGGACAGCAGATCGAGGTGGTCGACCACATCGTGCGTTGCCATAGTCGTATAGTCTTGTCGAAGATCCTACCGCGCACAATGACGCCGGTCAGTCCGCCGCTGCTTCATCCAGCGCCGCGAGCCATACCGCGCGAATCTCACTCGCCCCGCGTGCACTCGGCTCGATCAGCGAGCGCCGCCAATACCAGCGCTCCGATTCCGGCGCCGAGACGCCGTGTCCGAGAAAGTGCGAATGCACGTCGGCGAGTAGCGTGCGCGGCGTTCCAACAGCGAGCGCCCGGACGTGGTCGTTGAATCGATGAAGGATCTCGATCGGTAGCGGGCCCACGTCGTCGTAGACACCGGGAATGAGGCCGGTCCCGTCGGACGGATCGTACACCGTGGCGAGCATGAGCGTCGAGTTGGAAAAACGACCGCGGATCGTGTCGACCAGAAAGTCGTACGCCTCGGCGATGTCTCGTTCGATTCGCTCGAGGAGCTCGCGGCGCGGACGATTGCCGTACGCGCTGAGGAGGTCGTTGCCGCCAATGGTGAGCGTCACGAGCGTCGGCTCGTCGGTCTCGTCGACTTGCATGAGCTGCTCGCCGAACACATCGCCCACGGTGGCTCCGTCGGACGCGACATTGTGGAGCGAGATGCCGCGATATCGCGAGACCAGATCGTCGCCGGTGTACGCCGGCCAGTGCTCTTCGGAATTCTGATACAGCAGAGACGCCGCTCCGATCGGGGCGACGCCGCCCACGGTCGGCAGCCGCTCGAGCGCGACCGCTACGTCGACTTGTCCGGCGTCGAGCGCCGGATACAAGTCGATCGACATCGAATCGCCGAGCGCGAGGTAGCGAGTGTAAGAATTCACGTGACGCGAGCTAGAACGGAGTCAGGCCGGTACCGCCAACCCTCGTGTCGCGAGGATGCGCCGCACGACGTCGCCAATCTTGTTGTTCGGCGTGCTCGCGCCGGCTGTAACGCCCACGCGAACCGAACCGGCGGGAAGCCAATCGACGAGATCGGCCTCGCTGTGTTTGATTGCCGCCGGGCGATAATGAATCGAGCGCGCATCGGGATCGATGGCGGCCGCCGCTTCGATATGATACGTCGCCACCGCATCGGCACAGAGCGCCGCGAGCGACATCGTGTTGCTCGAGTTGAAGCCGCCGATCACCACCATCACGTCGACACCTTCGTCAATCAGCTCGCGCACGGCGTCCTGCCGTTCCTGGGTCGCGCTGCAAATCGTGTCGAAGCTGCGAAAATCCGATGCGCGCGCGTCGGCGCCCCGCGCGCGCTCGATCGCATCGCCCACTTCAGCGGCGATCGCCAGGGACTCGCGCGCCAGCATCGTCGTCTGGTTCGCGACGCCAACTCGGCGGAGATGCAGCGTCGGATCGAAGCCCGGCGACACCGCACGCGCGAATCGCTCCATCAGGGCATCGGCCGACGACCGTCCCTCGATGAAGTCGCACACGAGACGCGCCTCGTCCATGTTGCGCACGATCAAGTAGTGCCCGTCGGGATATTTGCGAACCTGCGACGCCGTTGCGCGCGTTTCTTCGTGGTAATACTTCCCATGAATCAGCGCAGTGAAGCCGTCGCGCGCGTAGCTCTCGACGCGCTTCCAGACGTTGAGCACCGATCCGCACGTCGTGTCGACGAGCACGCATCCGACTTCACGAAGCGCGGTGAAATCATCGATCGTCACGCCGAACGCGGGCATGAGGACGACGTCGTCGGTCGTCAGCCCGCTAAAGTCGAACGCACCGGTGGGCTCGGGCCGCATGAGAATCTCGACGCCCATGGTCCGCAGGCGGTCGTTCACGTGCGGATTGTGGATGATCTCACCCACGAGAAATACCCGTCGATCGGGGAACTTCCGGCGCGTCTGGTAGGCGTAATCCACCGCACGCTCGACGCCGTAGCAGAACCCGAATTCCTTCGCCAGCCGGATCGTGACGTCCCCAACTGTGAGGGTGAAATCGTGCGACCTCAGCAGGTCGACGATGTCACCGTCATAGTCGGCCGAAAGCTCCTCTTGGACCTCGGACTTGAGCCCGAAACCCTTGCGGAAGTAGGTCGACACGTCGTCCGGCGGCGTCATGGTTGTAAATCTACTCCCGCGCTCGTAGGATGCGCCCATGGCATTGCTCCGTCCTCCCGCGATCGTGAAGGGCGACACGATCGGTGTCGTGTCACCGTCCTACGCGCCGAAATCCGGCTGGCTCCAGCGCGGAGTCCGCGCGCTCGAGCGTGCCGGATTTCCGGTGTTGCTCGATCCCGAGATCGACCGGCCGCCGCGTTTCACGCGCGCCGAAGACAAGCGGCGAGCCGAGAGCCTCATGAACATGTGGGTCAACCCGCAGGTCAAGGCGGTCATCGCCAGCACCGGCGGCTACGGCGCCGTTCGTTTGCTCCCCCATCTCGACCCGGCGGTGTTTTGCAAGCACCCCAAATCGCTGGTGGGCTACTCGGACATCACCGCGCTCCACCTGTGGCTCATGCGGCGCGCGAACCTTCGGTCGTTTCACGGCCCCACGGTCGACGATCTCATTCCGAGCATCCGTGATCCAACCATGGCGTCGCTCATCACCGCGCTCACGACGCCGTGCCCGACCGCCCGCATCGGGCGAGAGCTGTCGCGCGGCGTCGTGTCGGGTCGCGCGACGGGCCGTCTCGTGGGCGGCAATCTGTCGCTCGTCCAGCAGACGATCGGCACCTCCTATCAGGTCGACATGGACGGCGCCATTCTGTTCATCGAGGAGACGCGCGACCCGATGTCCTTCGTCGACGAGCGGCTCGTGCACCTGCGAGCCGCCGGATTGCTCGAGCAAGTCGCGGGCATCGTCTTCGGCCAATTGTCGCTCGATCGGTCGGAAGAAGACGAGTTCGAGGATTTCCTGCTCGACCTCATCTCCGACCTCGACGTGCCGGTGCTCATGGACTTTCCCGCCGGCCACGAGAATCCAAACCTCACGATTCCCTTCGGCACGGAGATCGAGCTCGTGGTCGAAGAGTCGCGCGGCTGGATCACGTATCGCGAAGACGCCCTCACGGCCGCGGTCGAGACTCAGTAGACCGGCGTGATACCCACTCGGCGTTCGTCGGAGTAGAGCTGCGGCGTGAGGAACGGCGCAAGCGCGTACGTCACGAGGATCTCATACGCGCGCTGGCGATCGACGAGGTCGGCGGTGAGAATGCCGACCGCACCCTTGCCGTGCTTCGTGTCGCGCTCGCCCACGAGTTGATCCATCGCATGGCCGAGCTCCGCGCCGTCGCGAATGAGTTGGGCGATTCGGTGCGGGAGCGGCATCGCAAGCGATCCGCCCACGCCTGATCGGCCGTGCGCGTCGACCACGACGGCCCACGCGCACGTGCGCATCTCTCCGTCGGCTTGCTCGACGACACCGCCCTCGATGCCGATCCCGAGCTCCGCGCCCAGTGCGTCGCGCGCGGCCATCGCGCGAGCACGCGCGCCGCGGATGGTCTCCTCGTCGCCGAACGGTTGGTCCGACACGGTCGACGCCACGGCCACCGCGTCGATCCTCGCCCGCGGCGCGAGCGGCGCGATCACGGCGCGCGCGGCGCTCACCTTCACGGGATTCGTCGAGCCGACGGCGACGGACCGAATGGCCGACAACAACGGAAGCGTCTGATCGTCAGGCACGACCAATAAGTATCGATCGGTGATTAATTACGCGAGCAAGCGCGGAAAACATACTCGCGCGCCGCCCCGATCGTTAGATCCGCTCTCGCCGAGCGTGAACCGCGTCACGATTCTTAACGTCGCTTGCTGCGCGCCGCGCCGTGCGATATGCTTGTCGTCCCTTGCTGCCGACGATGCTCTCACTCACTTCTTCTTCCGACTCTGGCACGGCGCCGGCCTTCGCTCCGCCGCGCGCAACGACCGAACGCTCGCCGTTCATCTTCGTCGGCGAACGCTTGTGGCTGGACTTCGTGAATTGCGAGCACTCGCTGCGCCGACTCGACGCCCTCCGCGATTTCGAGACGATGGTCCGCTGGCTCGAGTCCGCGGCACTCCTCGACTTGGAGCGTGCGGCAGGAATTCGCCGGCGCGCGCAGCAACAGCCGGCCGGCGCGGCCGCCGCGCTCATCGACGCGCGCCGCGTGCGCTCGGCGCTCCGCTCGCTCGCCGAACGCGGTCCGATGAACGAACGCATTCGATCCGAGGGACTGATCGAGATCAACCGCGTACTCGGGCGCAGCGCCGGTACGCGCCGCGTCGAGTTGCGCGGCGACGGAACGTTCATCCGCTCGTTCGTGCCTGTGGGCGACGCGTTTGCCGGGTTGGTCATCCCCGTCGTCGAGTCGGCGGCCGATGCGCTCATTCTCGGCGAGCTGCCGCGCGTACGCCGCTGCGCCGATCCGCGCTGCGCCCGCGTGTTCTACGACAACACCAAGAACGGGCGCCGCCGCTGGTGCGACATGTCCACATGCGGCAATCGCGCGAAGGCGGCGCGTCACCGGGAAAAGCTCAAGTCGCATTGAGTCGCCCGGTCGACGTCGTTCGCACGTATCTGGAACTTCGGACCCCCGAGCAGCTGCGACGCGCCGAAGCCGACGATCCGCGCGTCCGCTTCGTGCGCCGCGACGCGATCACGACGGTGCACTATCGGCGGCTGTATAACGAAGTCGGCGCCCGCTGGCACTGGCTCGATCGAAACGCCTGGACGGACGAACAC
>Ga0070683_100003475_pt1 | contig 12809 bp, 12 predicted proteins | sample KBSC713LmetaG_FD_64662 | JGI IMG/M metagenome (GOLD analysis project Ga0070683, IMG submission 64662) | Corn rhizosphere microbial communities from Kellogg Biological Station, Michigan, USA - KBS C7.1-3L metaG | ecosystem: Host-associated > Plants > Roots > Rhizosphere ...
CGCCACCGCCTGATTGCTGCTCGACCAGATGATCGCGCGGTCGGTGAGCGCGTTCCCCGCTCCGTCGAACGCCGTCGCCGTGAGCTGCGTCGTGCTGCCCACCGTCGCGTCGATCCGGTTCGGCAGCAGCACGACGCTCGCGACGGGCGTCTTCGTCACGGTGATCGTGGCGATCCCCGACTTCCCGAGCGCGTTCGCCGCGACCTGCGTGGAGCCCAGCGACAACGCAGTGACGACCCCCGCGGCGGAGACGCTGACGATCCTGGAGTCCTGCACCGTCCAGGTGACGGAGGCGCCCGGGAGGACTGTCCCCGACCCGTCCTTCACCTCCGCTTGCAGGGGCAGTTGTGCGTTGAGCGCGAGCGTCGAGGTGGCCGGGCTCACGACGACCGACGCGACCTGTGGCGTCGCGTCGGGCGCGGTGCTACCGCATGACCAACCAGACAGCGCGACCGCGACGGTCGCCAGCGTCCGTCCGATTCTCGACATGTCGCCACTCCTTCCGCGCTCTGCATCGCATCTCAGCCACCGGGACGCTCGACGTACACCGGCTTCGTGCGATGCGTCCTCGTTCCGTCGCCCAGCTGGCCGTCGCTGTTGTAGCCCCAGCAGAAAGCTTCTCCGGACACCGTCGCGCCACAGGTGTGCGAGCCGAATGCGCGAACGGTGACGAAGGTGTGGCCGCCGGCCACCTTCACCGGCTGCCCGCTGTCCGTGGTCCCGCCATTCCCGAGCTGCCCGTACGTGTTCCGTCCCCAGCACCATGCCTCACCATCAGTCGTGACGGCGCAGGTGTGCACTGCACCAGCGGCAATCGCCACGAAATGCTCGTCGCTCCGCACCCGCACCGGCGTCGAGCGCGGGGACGTGCTCCCGTCGCCAAGCTCGCCGCTCGCGTTCCTTCCCCAACAATAGGCCTCACCGCTGGGCGTCACACCGCAGGTGTGCGCGCTGCCAGCCGTGATCGCCCGGAATTCGATGTTCCCCTGCACGGGCACCGGCTGATGGCGATCGCCGTTCGTCCCGTCTCCGAGCTGACCCGCCGAGTTGTCTCCCCAGCACATCGCCCGCCCACTGTCCGTCAGCCCGCAGGTGAAGTTCCACCCCACATCGAGGCTGCTGAAACGCTGCGGCCCTGCCACGGCCACGGGCGACGACCGGTCGATGGACCCACCGTCGCCGAGCTGTCCATGGGCGTCCGAGCCCCAGCACCACGCGACGCCGTCCAGCTCCAGGCCGCACGTGTGTGCGGCTCCGGCCGCTATTGCGCGAAATGCGTGCCCTGCCGCAGCGCGAACCGGGGAGCTGTGCGCGGCCTGCGTTCGATCACCGAGCTGGCCGTGGTCGTTCTCTCCCCAGCACCACAGCGAGCCCCCACGCGCGATGGCGCAGCTGTGCGAGAGCCCCGGGGCGACCGCCACGAAGCGGAGCTCGGGCCCCACCGCAGCGGGGGTCGCGAGCCGCGTGCTCCCTCCCGTGCCGAGTTGCCCTTCGTCGTTTCCGCCCCAGCAGAACATGCGGCCGTCCACCGACACGAGACAGGTATGGAGCCCGCCCGTCATGATGCTCACACGCGGGCGAGCCGGGGGCGCGATGATCGTCGGTGCCGGGCCGGGAGCCGCCGACGATGACTTCGCGGCCGTCTTCGTGGCCTCGGGCGACCGGGTCGGAGCGGGCCGCGGGACCGATGCCGGAGGACTCGCATCGAGCTGCACGCCGACCGGAGCATCGGACGCATCACTCGGCGTCGCGGAGGTGGACGACGACTCCGACGGCGCGAGCGCCGCCGCAACGGTCAATGAATCGGGGAGCGCCGGCGGGCCCGAGGTACCGAGCGACGCGGAGTCGGGACCAACGCTGGGCGCCGCGACGACGGCCTTGCCGATCTCACCGCTCGACGCCGCCCGCGCGGCGGGCGGTCGAGCGCGCGGCGGAACGTTCGGCCGCCCCTCGACCTGGGTCGCGAGGAATCCGAGGGCGGCGAGCCCCACGATCCCGGCCGCGGCGAGGGTGATCTGGCGTCGCGTGAAGGGGAAGCGCCGCGGCGGCGGCAGCAGCTCCTCCAGCTCACCCGGCGAGAAGTACGCCCCGACGAAGTTCGGCGCCAGCGACGTCGTGCCGACGTCCACCGGCGGCGGCCCCACGGGCTGGAGCGCGGTGGGCTCGGCGGGTGCCGGCGTCGCCGCCTGGCTTCGCGGCGTGACCGCGCCGCGCACGAACCGGATGGTCTCCGTGCTGACCGGCACGTGCGCCTTCGCCGCTCGCGATGGTGCCGCGCCGTCGAGGGCGGCGATCAACTCGTCCATCGACTGCCATCGCGCCGACGGATCCTTCTCGATCGCGCCCGCGATGACGTCGGCGATCTCGTCGGACACGTCGGGGCGGAGATCGCGCACGTCGGGCAGCTCGTGGTGCCGCTGATGGTACAGGACGGCGTACAGGCTCTCGCCCTCCCACGGGCGATGCCCGGTGAACATCTCCCAGGCCACGAGCCCGAGACTGTAGATGTCCCCGCGCCCATCGAGGTCGGTGCCGTCGATCTGCTCCGGCGACATGTACGAGGGCGTCCCGATCGCGACCCCGTGCATCGTCAGCTGCGTATCGCCCGACATCGACCGGGCGACGCCGAAGTCGGCGAGCAACGCGCGTCCGTCCTCGGTGATGAAGATGTTCTCCGGCTTCACGTCGCGATGGATGATCCCCATCACGTGCGCCGCGGAGAGTGCCGACGCCACCTCGCGCAGCACGCGCACGACGAACTCCGGCGCGAGCGGCCGCTCGTCGTGGATCACCTGCTTGAGGGTGCGCCCGTTGACGTGCGTCATCACGAGCGCGATGCCGGCGGCGCCCAGGTCGAGCACGCGGTGCACGCCCACGACGTTCGGATGCGCCAGCGAGGCGACGAAGCGCGCCTCGCGCGCGAAGCGCGCCATCGCCTCCTCGTCCTCGAGGTACTTGGCGCGAATCAGCTTGATCGCGACTTCCGCTCCCGTCGCCCGCTCGCGCGCGAGATACACGATCGCGGTGCCACCGCGACCGATCTCGCCGAGGATCCAGTATTCGGGGTCCAGCGCGGCCAGGCCGGCGGGTACGGGCTCGGTACTCATCGCCGGATGCCGGACGTGTGAGATCGCTGCTGCATCCGCCTCCGGCCGACGCTCAGTGCGCGTGGAAGCGCAGCACGACCTCGCCGAGCTCGATGCGGTCGCCATCGGCGAGCTGGCGCTCGCCGTCCTGGTTCGAGAGCTCCTGGTCGTTCACTACGACGGGGTTCGTCTTCGAGAGGTTGGCGACGGCCCACCGTCCCCCAGAGAAGGCGAGGCGGGCGTGCTGGCGGCTGACCGTGCTGGAATTGAGCGAGATGTGCTGCGGCGACCGCCCCGGATTGCGGCCGAGGATGAGCTGCGGCTGCTGCCCCTGCACCCGGACGAACCGGATCTCCTGGTGGCGGCTGTCGCCGCTGAGGACCTCGAGATGGCCGGGGAGCAGCTGCACCACATCGTCGTTGGGGCGCTGGAAGCGGACCGTCTCACTCGTCGCCGAGACCTGGCTCTCGCCGTCCAGGGTCGTGGGAATCCCGATCGTCCGCTCGTTCGCGCGGGGCGGAACGAGCGTGGTCACCGGAGGCGCGAAGCTCGACACCGGGGCTTGGACCGGGGCCGGGGCCTGGGCCGGGGCCTGACCTGGGGCCTGCGGCATCCCCTGCGCCGACAGCGTCGACTCCCAGGCGATCCCGGAATTCATCGGGAAGACCAGCGGGATCGGGCTGTACGCCGTGCGACGCCCGGCGCGCCACCGCAGGTACGACACGGTAGCCACGACAGCCGCTGCAATCACCACGACGGCGACGACGAAGATCACGAAATGAGCACGGTGAGGGTTGGTCCGTTAGGAAGACTGGCGGCCTCCACCAGAAAGGCAAGAGGTGTTCCCTCGGCCGCTCTCGAATACACCACAAGTCCCCGCGCGATGCGTTCGTCGCATCGGGGTTGCCAGGCAGTCGAGCCCGCCCGAGCGATTGCGGGGCGCGTAGAGGCTCTCCGCCCCGCGATCGGATGCGAAAAGTCGGCCGTCGGACCGGACCGCGCAGGCGAATCGAACGGTCACACCGTGCCGAACAGGTCGATGCTGACCGGCTCGGGGGGCGCCACCGCCTCCTCCACCCGCAGGCGCAACTGTCGAATCGGCGCGACGGATTCGATGCGCTCCATCCTGCAGTGGCCGATCGTCGTTCCGCCGCCGATCCGCTGCCAGCCCTGGCCGCCGTTCCCTTCCAGGGTGTAGCGCGCGACTCGCTGGCCGCGGCCGATGTCCTCGCCGAGCCGCGCGACGACGGGCGCCGCCGCGCCACCGAGCGACCATTCGCCCACGGCGGTGCGCTCGCCGGTACGCCGCCAGCTCGGTCGGGTGAGCGGAATGCGCGACGACCGCATGGCGTCGAGCCGACGATGCATGCCGAGGAGCCGCGTCGCGTCCGTCTCGTGCAGCAATCCGTCGCGGGTGGGAGGGACGTTCAGGAGGAGCTTGGCGTTCCTCCCCACCGAGGTGAAATAGAGCTCGATCAGGTTGTCCTCGGTGCGCACCGCGCTGTCCTGCGCCGGGTGATAGAACCAGCCGGGCCGGATCGACACGTCCACTTCGGCGGGGCGCCAGACGGACCCCAGGGGATTCCCATGCTGGAGCGCGGGGCCGACCGCGTCGTCGCTCTGGCCGGGAAAGCGGACGATCGCCGGGTCGACCGGCGACCAGTTCGGGTCGCCCGCGACCCCACGCTCGTTGCCGCACCAGCGGACGTCCGGTCCCGCATCGGAGAAGATGACGGCACCGGGCTGCAGGCGTCGGACGATCCCCCACACCCGCGGCCAGTCGTAGACCTGGCGGCGGCCGTTCGGACCTTCGCCGTTGGCGCCATCGAACCAGACCTCGGAGATGGTGCCGTAGTTCGTCAGCAGCTCGGTGAGCTGCTTGGCGTAGACGTCGTTGTAGGCCGCCGAATCACCGTAGGTCGGATGGTTCCGGTCCCACGGCGAGAGGTACAGACCGGCACGCAGCCCCTCGGCGCGGCACGCCTCGACGAACTCGCGCACCACGTCGCCCTGACCGCCGCGAAACGGGCTCGCCGCGACGGAATGACGCGTGGTGGCCGTCGGCCAGAGACAGAAGCCGTCGTGGTGCTTCGCCGTGAGGATCAACGCCCGGAAGCCGGCCGCCTTCGCGGTGCGAGCCCACTGTCTCGCGTCGAGTCGAGCCGGGTCGAAGATCGCCGGGTTTTCCTTGCCGTCCCCCCATTCGCGGTCGGTGAAGGTGTTCACGCCGAAGTGGAGGAACATCGCCAGCTCGTCGCGTTGCCAGGCGAGCTGCGCCGAGCTCGGCAGCGCGAGCGCGGCAGATGCGGGGTCTCTCGGGGACAGACTCGGCCCCCCGACACCGGCGCGCGCGGCGGCGATGGAGAGAGCCCCGGTCCGGAGGAAGGTTCGTCGATCCATGGACCGAGGATAGCCCTTCGTCAACGATCCTTCTAGCGGGCGCGTTTCATGTATACCAAATTGAACACAGACGCGGCCTGGAACGCGCGTTCGTGCGGAGTGGTATCTTCAAACCCAGCCCCCGAAGAGGCGGCCTCTCCATGACTGTTCCACGCTCGTTCATCGCCGTCGCTCTCGCGATCGCGATCCCCGGCGGCACCCTGTCCGCGCAGCTGGCCGGCAACGGCTACCTGTTCCACGCGCCGTACGTGACCTTCGACCTGCGCGGCGGCTATTCCGCCGCGAGCGCGGGCAGCGACGTGTTCGACGACGTCACCTCGCAGCTCACGCTGAACAAGCGCGACTTCGGCAGCCTCACCGTCGGCGCCGACGTCGCATTCCGTGTCACGTCGCAGGTGGACCTCACGCTCGACGCCGGCTATTCGCGCTCGAGCCACCAGTCGGAGTTCCGGAACTTCGTCGACAACAACAACCTGCCGATCGAGCAGACGACCACGTTCGAGCGTATCCCACTCACGGCGAACGTCAAAGTCCATCTGGCGCCGACCGGCCGCTCGATCGGCCGCCTCGCCTGGATCCCGAGCCGAGTCGTGCCGTACGTCGGGGGCGGCGTCGGGATGATGAGCTACCGGTTCCGGCAGCAGGGTGACTTCGTCGACTTCAACACGAACGACGTCTTCAACTCCACCTTCGACACGCAGGACGACGGGCGTGACTGGGCGTTCATCCAGCAGGTGATGGCCGGCGTGGACTACAACTTCTCGCCGATGTTCGGCGTGACGCTCGACGCACGATATCTGCACGGCCGCGGTGACCTGGGCACCGCGTTCAGTGGGTACGACAAGATCGATCTCTCCGGGGCCTCCGCCTCGGTCGGCATCTCCGTGAGACTCTAGGCCTCGACCATGAGGACACCTCCGATGAACGTCACGATGAAGCGCTGCGTCGCCGTGCTCGGCATCCTCGTCGTCACGGCGGCCACGGCCGGCGCGCAGCGGGCACCCGTGGGACCGAAGTGGCTCGCCTGGACCGGTTGCTGGACCGCGTCGCCGCCGGGCGAATCCGCGTTCCTGCCCGCGCCGTCGAGGGGACCGGTCGTCTGCATCACGCCATCGTCGTCGGGCGACGCGGCGGACTTCACCACGATCGACAGTGGGAAGGTCGTCTCCACGCAGCGCATCGATGCGAGCGGCGCCGAGGGCCCGGTGGATGCGAGCGGATGCACGGGCGTCCAGCGCGCGAGCTGGTCGGCGGACGAGCGCCGGATCTACCTGCGCTCCTCCTCGACCTGCAATGGCGCGAAGTCGACGACGTCGGCGATCCTCGCGCTCTCGGCGACGGGTGAATGGCTCGACATTCACGACGTGAAGAGCTACGGGAGCGACAACGTGCGCGTCGCGCGCTATCGCGACGCCGGAATCCCCGCCGGGCTGCCGGCGGAGATCGCGAGCATCCTGCGCGACCGCGGCGCGGCAGCCGAGTCGGCGCGCATGGCCGCCGGCGGCGACATAGGCCCGACCGCGGTGATCGAGGCATCACGCGCGGCGGACAGTCTGGTGGTCGCGGCCTGGCTGATGGAGCGCGGCCAGCACTTCAACGTCGATGCGAAGACGCTCGTGCAGCTCGCCCAGGCCGGCGTGCCGGGCGGCGTGACCGACGTGCTCGTCGCGGCCTCGAACCCCGGCGTGTTCCAGTTTGCGCGCGCGCAGCAGCAGGACGAGCAAAACACCACGATCTACACCGACGCAGGCGAGCGCCGGCGCGTGTCGGCGGTGGGCGTGCCTTATGATCCGTGGAGCTGGGGCTACCTCGGCTATGGATATCCGATCGGCTATGGCTACGGCAGCCTCGGATACAGCCGCTATGGTTACGGCAGCTATGGTGGCTATGGCTACGGCGGCTACTACGGTGGCTACGTGCCGCCGATCGTCATCGTGACCAATGGGCAAGCGCAGTCGCGCGGGCAGATGGTCAAGGGGCGCGGCTACACGCAGACGCAGGGCAGCTCGAGCGGCACGGCGTCCGAGCGGCCGCGCAGCACGTACACGCCGCCGCCGCCCTCGTCATCGTCGTCGGGGAGCAGCGCTTCGTCGGGGAGCAGCTCCTCGTCGGGAAGCAGCTCGTCGTCGAGTGGAAGTGGACGGACGGCGAAGCCGCGACCCTGAGCCGAACGGTTCAATCGTAGACCGGATCGTGAAAGGGTGCCGACGATGTCGGCACCCTTTCACGTATGCGGCATCGTACCCGATGGAGGATGAAGACGGCTCGTATGCGATGCGGTGAAATTGCGCCGGCGCTGCGAGCGTCACAGTTTCACACCGTGCATCCCATCCAGATCAACATCGATCCGCATCCGCTCCTGCGGATCGCCGTCTTCTCGACGAGCTTCCCGGTCCCACTCGGGGAGCTGTCGACGCCCCCTGCCCTGAGCGACGCGCTGCGCCTCGATGCGCCCGCCCCGCTCCAGCGCGACGAAGCGGTACGCGGCGCGGTGCGCGACCTGCTCCGGCATGGCGGCTACAAGCCGACCGGGCGCGGGAAGCCGGCGTCGGAGTACCTCGTGCGCGCCGCGACGGAAGGCGCCCTCGGCTCCATCAACGCCGCGGTCGACGCGTGCAACGTGGTCTCGCTGCACAGCGGCTTCCCGATCAGCGTCGTGGACCTGGATCGCGCGACGGCGCCCTTCCGCATTGGCATCGCCGACGAGGGCACGTCGTACGTCTTCAATGCGTCGGGTCAGGAGATCGACGTCACGGGGCTGCTCTGCCTCTTCGACGCGGACGGCGCGTGCGCCAACGCCGTGCGCGACTCGCAGCGCACGAAGACGCGCGCCGAAACGCGGTCGACGCTCGGCGTGGTGTGGGGGTGCGCGGGATTCGAGCAGCGGCTCGCGATCGCGGAGCGGTGGTATCGCGCGCTGCTCGGCACGCTCGGCGCGACGACGACGGATGCGGTGGTCTCTCCGACAGGAGTCGTGGCGTGATCAAGTCGCAGGACGTGATCCAGGGCACGCTGGATCTGATCATCCTGAAGGCGCTCGCGCTGGAATCCGGTCACGGGTGGGGCATCAGTGACCGGATCCGGGAGATGTCCAACGACGTCTTCAAGGTCGGCCAGGGCTCGCTCTATCCGGCCCTGCATCGCTTCGAGGAGCGTGGGTGGGTCACGTCGTACTGGAAGCCCTCGAAGAACAATCGCCTCGCGCGCTACTATCAGCTCACGGCCGCGGGGCGACACGCGCTCGCGCAGGAGATCGAGTCCTGGCGCTTCTATGCGAAGGCGGTGGAAGACGTCATCACGACGGAGTGACGATCACGTGATGCGCGAAGAGCGCGTCACTTCGCCTTGCGGAGGAACCGCTCGAGATCGGCGATGATCTTCTTCTGGTTCTTGAGGATGGCCGCCTGGTTCCGGATGATCTTCATCTGGTTCCCGACGATCGGGCGCAGACGCTGCTGATTGTGGATGATCTTGTTCTGGTTCGCGATGATCGTGCGGTGGCCCGAGAGAATCTTCTGCTGATTCTTGACCGTGGCATGCGCCATGGACACGCTCCAAGTGTGAGATCCGTCATTCGGCGCTGACCAGGCCGAATTTCCAACGGCGTACATTAAACGGAGGTCGCGTCCCGACGGCAAGGTGGTGCGCGCAGATCGCGGGTGCTATCTGCCGTCGGCCACGCGCTGCCAGAACTTCGGCAGATAGCCCGCGCGCGGCAGCCGGCGTGCCTGGTCGTCATCGTCGAGCGCCTCCAGCATCGTCGTCAACGAGATGCCGTGCGTGGGACGGAACACGACGTCGATCACGTCACCGGCGCCGACGTCGCCCTCCTGCACTACGCGCAGGTAGGCGCCCATCCGGCCGACATGCTGGAATCGCTGCGGGAAGCGTGGATCGCCGAGGCGGATGCCGAGCTTGAAGCAGGGCAAGCGGATCTGCGCGACCTCGAGCACGGTCGATCCGACGCTCCACCGCTCGCCGACGAGGGCGTTGGTCAGGTCGATTCCGTCGACGGTGAGGTTCTCGCCGAAGAGCGCCGGCGAAACGTCGACACCCTCGCTCGCGCGCCAGTAGGCGTAGTCCTCGCTCGCATAGGCGTAGACCGCCTTGTCCGGGCCGCCGTGCACGGTGCGATCCGCCTGGTCGTCGCCGACGAAGTTCACGCCGCGAAGCGCGACGCGTCCGGTGACCGGAGATTTCCAGATCGCGGTCGACACCACCTCGCCACGCCATTCGACGTCACGAACGGTGCCGACGTTTACCGAGAGGACGCGAGCAGGGCTGGCCATGCGCGGAAGTTACTCGCGGATCGTCCGTCCCACCCGAGCAGCGACCTTCAGACGACGACGCGAGCGCGCGTCACTTCACGTTGATCCTGACCGATCCGCTCTTGCCACCGTTCTCCGACGTCTGGGCCGTGATGGTCACATTCCCGGAGCGCTTCCCGGTCACGACGCCATTTCCGGACACGGTCGCCGTGTTGGTGTTGGAGCTCGACCAGAAGAAGCTCTGGTTGGTGATGACGTTCCCCTTGCCGTCCGTCGCGGTCGCCGAGAGCTGCATCGTGGACCCCGGCTTGAGCTTCTTCGATGGCGCCGTCACGGTCACGCTCGACGCCGGGCCCGGAGTGACGGTGATCGTCGCTGTCCCCCTCACGCCGTCGACGGTGGCGGTGATCGTTGCGACGCCAACCTTCGAGGTCGTCACGTGGCCGGCATTCACCGCGGCGACGGCGGGATTGTCGCTCGCCCAGGCAGCCGACTTGCCGCCGATCGAGTTGCCCCTGGCATCTCTCGGCGTGGCGGCGAGGTTCCGAGTCTCTCCCGCCTGCAACGAGCTTGTTGCGGGGCTGATGTCGACGCGCGCGACCGTCGGTTGGGAGACACTCGGCGGCGTCGGAGACGGCGGCGTCGGCGGAGAGGGCGGCGGCGTGCTGCTCGCGACGCTGACGGTCGCGATGCCGGATTTCCCGAGCGCATTCGCGGCGATCTTCGAGGTTCCGACGGCCAGCGCGGTGACGACGCCGTCCGCCGAGATACTGACGATCCTGGGGTCCTGCACCGTCCAGGTGACGGCAGCGTCGGGGACGACCGCGCCCGAATCGTCCCGGACCTCGGCCCGCAAGGGAAGCCGTTCGTCGAGCGTGATCGTCGAACTGGCTGGGCTCACCACGATCGCGGCGACCTTCGGTGTCACATCAGGCGCCGTGCTGCCGCACGACCAACTCGACAACGCGACCACCATCATGGCCGCCAGCGTGCGTTCGCTCCCCAACATCTCACCGCTCCTTCAGAGCTGTGCCCGCACCACGGCCGCCAGGACGTTGACGTGCGCTGGCCGCGTGCGTCGCCGGTGGAACCCAGCATACGGAGTGCCGACGCGCTCTCTGACAGAAGCGTTCGCTAATTCACATCGATCGTGACCGATCCACTCACCCCGCTGGTCTGGGCCGTGATCGTCACGACACCCGACCGCTTTCCCGTTACCACGCCACTCCCGGACACCGTCGCGATGCCGAAGTTGGAGGTCGACCAGAGGAAGTTCTGAATCGGCACGGTGTTGCCCTGGTCGTCCATCGCGGTGGCGGTGAGCTGCATGGTCGATTTCACGGCCAGGTTATTCGACGGCGCCGTGACGGTGACCGTCGCCACCGCACCCGGTGTCACGGTAATCTTCGCGGTGCCCTTCACACCGTCGACGGTCGCGGTGATCGTGGCCACACCGGTTTTCGACGTCGTCACGAGCCCGTTGTTCACCGTGGCGACGGCCGAATTGTCGCTCGTCCAGACCACGCCTTTCCCCGTGACCACGTTACCCTTTGGGTCTCTGGGAGTGGCGGTGAGCTGCCGGGACTGACCCGCCTGCAGCGAGACCGATGAAGGGTTGACGTCGACGCGAGCGACGACCTGCGACACGGTCACCGTCGCGTTGCTCGACTTGCCCTCGCTGGCGGCGGTGATGGTCGCCGTCCCAGGCGCAACGCCGGTGACGAGGCCGGATCCGTTCACGCTCGCGACGCCGGGGTTGCTCGTCGTCCAGGCGATCGCCCGATCGGGCATCGCCGCCCCATTGCCGTCCAGCGCCGAGGCCGAGAGCTGAACCGTCGCGTCGACGGCGATGTCGGCCTGATCGGGCTGCAGCCTGACGCTGGCGACGGGCGGCTTGGTCACGGTGATCATCGCGAGGCCGGATTTCCCGAACGCGTTCGCCGCGACCTGCGAGGCGCCGAGGGCCAGCGCCGTGACGACGCCGGTAGCCGAGACGCTGAGAATCTTCGGGTCCTGCACCGTCCACGTCACCGCCGCACCGGGGACGGTGGCCCCCGATCCATCCTGCACCTCTGCCACGAGGGGGAGTTGGGCGTTGAGCACCAGCGTCGAGCTGGCGGGGCTCACCACGATCGTGGCCACCTGCGGCGTCGCGTCGGGCGCCGTACTACCGCACGACCAACTCGCCAACGCTACCGCGGCCATGGTCGTCAGCGTTCGTCCGATTCTGGACATGTCGGCACCCCGGTCGGAGCTCTGTTCGGTCCCGCGCGCTCAAAATCGCGCGAAGCCGGCCGCGCACAAGCGCCCTCAACCGCAGGATACTCGGTGCCGGGGCGTCAGTCCACGACGATCGAGATCGATCCGCTCTTCCCGCCGTTCAGCGACGTCTGCGCCGTGACCGTGACGGCCCCCGGGCGCCTTCCGGTCACGACCCCATTCGCGGACACCGTCGCGGTGGCGTTGTTGGAGCTCGACCAGAGGAAGCTCTGATCGGCAATCGTGTTCCCCTGCTTGTCCTTCGCGGTGGCGCTGAGCTGGAGCGTGGATCTCGCCTTGACGCGATTGGACGGCGCCGTGACCGTGACGGTGGCAACCGCGCCGGGTGTGACGGTGATCGTGGCGATACCGGACTTCCCGAGCGCGTTCGCGGCGATCTGCGACGTCCCAACCGCCAGGGCCGTGACGACGCCGTCCGTCGAGACGCTCACGATTGTCGGGTCCTGCACCGTCCAGGTGACGGCGGCGTTGGGGACGACGGCGCCTGCGTCGTCCCGGACCTCGGCCTGCAGGGGGAGTTGGGCGTCGATCGCGAGCGTCGAGAGCAAGGGGCTCACGACGATCGTCGCCACCTCCGGCGGCGCGTCGGGCGCCGTGCTCCCGGCGCACGACCAGCTCGACAGCGCGACCAGTACCATGCCCGCCAACGTGCATCCGCCCTTCGACATCGCGTCGCTCCCGTGGGTCCTCGCGGTCGGGTCGCCAGGACCTCGGCGTCGACTGGCCGACTGTGCCGCTACGGGACCCGGAGCATACTGAGTGCCGATGGCGTTCT
>Ga0070683_100003477_pt1 | contig 12804 bp, 18 predicted proteins | sample KBSC713LmetaG_FD_64662 | JGI IMG/M metagenome (GOLD analysis project Ga0070683, IMG submission 64662) | Corn rhizosphere microbial communities from Kellogg Biological Station, Michigan, USA - KBS C7.1-3L metaG | ecosystem: Host-associated > Plants > Roots > Rhizosphere ...
GTGGAAACTGACCCGACCTCTAGCAACTTCGGCAAAATTGTTGTGGGCGATACTAAGATGAGCAGATTAGTTGGCGCTATGGCCGACTTCGTTGGTATCTCTTCAAACAATTACGGCGGTAAAACTACATACGATGTAACTGGCGGTTTGAACTCGCTGGTTACTTTATTTGCGCGCCAGACCGAGGGCAAGACCAAGAGCACTGCCACTGGAATTAAAAAGCCGTTTGGCTCTGGTTTTGGCGAAACCTCGCGCTTTGACTCATTCATTGATTTTTTGACTGGCAAAACCGCTCCGCTTGCGCACACTGCGATTGATTATGCTAAAGGGCAAAACTTCGAGGGGCAGAAACCAACACCGCTTAATGAACTCTATGGCCTAACTGTACCAATTAGCGTACAGAACTTTTTGGGCATTGCTGGTGAGCCAAGCACCCTGGTCGATTGGTCTAATAACCCAGGTGTCGAGTTGCAGCAATTCCACGATAAAATTGGCGATGAGAAATTTAAACAGGCAAATGACGACTTTAACAAACGCTATTCGAGAGAGCTTAAAAATTTGCAGTCATCCGTACCACAGTTCAAAAATGTTTCGGCAGACGAACAGCAGAAAGCCGTTACTAAATTGAAAGATAAAATTAAATCCGATATTTTCAAACAATACGGATTTAAATATCAAAAAGCTAAATAATTAAGTAAAATTCAAACGAGAATGAATATACTCAAAGTTCGCATTGTAGGGTATGGTTGGGTAGGCAAAGCTATGCATCAGCTTTTTCCTGATGCCTCAATTCATGACCCCATTTTAGGCTATGAAAGCACTGACAAGGCTGACATAGCTTTTATTTGTGTCCCAACACCAAATTTAAAATCTGGTGCGCTCGATGGTTCTATTGTCGAGCAAGCAGTTGCAGAAGCCAAAGAAGATTTTATAATTATCCGTTCCACTGTGATGCCTGGCACGACAGACATGCTCATGCAAAAGTATGGGAAAAATATTGTCTTCCAGCCAGAGTATTTAGGTGAGACGACCAATCATCCATTTACTGACCAGCACGCCAGGCCATTTATGATTTTAGGCGGCCAGGTGGACGACACTTTTAAAGCAGTCCAAATTTATCAGCATGCATATAACGCCAATGTTAAAATTCGCCAATGCACCGCGCTCGAAGCGGAAGTTATTAAGCTCTCTGAAAATCGCGCCATTGCTTTCAAAGTTGCGCAGTGTCAGGAACTCTATGATGCTTGTATGGCCGCAGGGGTTAATTACTATACTGTTCGAGATGCAGTTTATGGGGATGACCCGCGCTTTAATTTGTGGTGGACTTTCGTATTTCCTGACGCGCGTGGTTTCAATTCGAAGTGTATACCAAAAGACATCTATGGCTGGGCGGCCTGGGCAGAGTCCAACGGCTACAACCCAGAATTAACATTAACAATGCTCAAAATCAATGACGGACTTATCAATCATAATTCCAAGTAGGCAAGGGCCATACTTGCAGCAAACAATCGATGACTTACTCGCAAAGGCTGAAACCAATGTCGAGGTCATTGTAATTTTAGATGGCTGGTGGCCGAACCCGATGCTTAACGAAGACCCTCGCCTGCGCATCATTCACCAGGGAACGCAGCACAATAACCCAGGCATGCGCGCTGCTATTAATCGCGGTGTTGCTTTAGCCAAAGGTAAATTTGTAATGAAGACTGACGAGCATTGTTTGTTCGACCAGGGATATGATAGAAAGCTAATTGCTGATTGCCAAGATGATTGGCTGGTCGTACCGCGCCGCTACCGCCTCGACCCAGACGAATGGCAAGTTATAAAGGATGGGCGGCCGCCGATTGATTATATGAGCATCGATTACCCTTACCAGCGCCCAAATGATAAAACTTGTGGCTTGCATGGCGCAGAAGACAGACAGCGCGGCCGAGACCGCAAAGACATCGAAGTCGATGACCTGATGACAATGCAGGGCTCGTGCTGGTTTATTCCAAAGGCTTATTTCGACAAACTTTTTCCTAACGGCATGGATGAAGCAAATTATGGGCCATTTACCCAAGAGGCGCAGGAACTTTCGAACACAGTTTGGCTCTCTGGCGGCCGCGTAGTGGTAAATAAAAAAACCTGGTATGCGCACATGCACAAAGGTAAAAAGGGTAAGGGCTATGGTTTCTCAAATCAGCAGTACGAGGAACACATGAAAGGTACTGAAAAAGGACGGTTGTACTGCATTAATTATTGGCTCAATACGAAAGATTTTAAGTATGACTTCGAGTGGCTGTTGCAAAAGTTTTGGCCTGTCCCAAGCTGGCCAGAAAATTGGAAAGAGCGCTTGCCAGAAGACTACAAAAATTCTTACGAGTATTTGAGAGATAAATAGGAGGACTCATGATAATCGGAAACGGCGACATTGCAGGTGTTCTCCCTGACCGCGAGAATAGATTATTTTTCGCATCAGGTGTGAGCAACAGTAAGGAAACCAGGCGCAGTGAGTACGAGCGCGAAAAAAAGCTCTTGCTCGAACAAGACACATATCGCCACATTGTTTACTTTAGTTCTTTAGCAGTTTTTTATTCAGACACTCTCTACGCGCAACACAAACGGCGTATGGAAAATCTGATTAAAAAAAGGTTCAAGCACTACACCATCATTCGCATTGGCAACATTACCTGGGGCAGAAATCCCAACACCATCATCAACTTTTTTAAGAATAAGTTGGCGCTGGGTGAGGATTTGGAAATTCGCGATGTCTACCGCTATGTGGTCGACCAAGAGGAATTTCTATACTGGGTAAATGCGGCTTGTGCGGTTGAGTGGAGTTCAGAGGTAAACATACCTGGCAGGCGCATGAAAGTCGCGCAAATCGTTGACGAAATAAAAGCTGGGTTGCTGTAAAAAGCGCCCAGCCATTCTCTATGAAAATTTTAAAAGATAAAAACCGAATAGACTTAGCAAAACTCTTTCACGGCCGAGGCGTGGAAGTTGGCGTTGAGCAGGGCATTTTTTCAGAGCAAATCTGTCTCAATGCGCCAGTGCTCAAACTCTACTGTGTAGATGCCTGGAAGCCTTACCGCGCTTACCGAGACCATACCAGCGTAGGAAAGCTCGAACGCTTTTATTGGCGTACTCGCAAGCGTTTGCACAAATACGGATGCAGAGTCATTAGAGAAACCAGTGTCGATGCTGCTAAAGGTTTTACAGACGGCTCACTAGATTTTGTCTACATCGATGCAAACCATGCTTACGAATTTGTCATGAAAGATTTAAAGATTTGGTGGCCGAAGTTAAAGCCAGGCGGCATTATGGCTGGCCATGACTATCTCGATTTGCCAGAGCGCAAACAATTCTACGATGTCATTGGCGCGGTAAATGATTTTGTAAAAGAAAATAACATCGAAGACCTGACAATTTTTGCCGCAGAAGAGCACCCCAGCTTTATGTTTAAGAAGACACTATGAAGATTGCCGTTATAACAGCAAATATGGGAAATTTCGACAAGCAAGTAGACCCTGTGCCACAGTCTCTACCTTTTGCTTTTTTCCGCGTTACAGACCATGACTTTCCACTTCGAGACCGCGCCATGACACCCAGGTTGCAAGCGCGCATCCCTAAAATGTTTGGTTGGCAGATGTTCCCAGGCTACGACATTTATATTTGGGTAGATAGTTCGTGCCAGCTCTCACATCCCGACTCGGTTAAATGGTTTTGGGAACAGATGGGTTACGAAAAAGACATGGCAGTTTTCAAACACCCGAACCGCAAAACAGTACAGGAAGAGGCTGACTATATTAAGCAGCGCTTGGCTAAAAATTGTCCCTATATTACGCCGCGCTATAAAAATGAATTAATCGATGAACAGCTAAAAGAAATTGACCCTAGTGCGCAGCTCTATGCTTCCACAGCATTTATTTATAGAAACATCCCAGTAGTACAGAAAGCTCTAAAAGAGTGGTGGTATCACACTTCGAGATTTCACATAGTAGACCAACTCTCAATGCCATTCGCGCTTCGAGAGATAGAAAAAACCGAAATCCCACAAAGTTATTTAAAAATTCCTTACTTAAAATATGTCAGAAAATAAACCAACAATAATTTTTTATACCGCTAACCATGTCCCGACCCAGTTCGGGGCTTTGATACGCGCTAACCTTAACAGCATTTCTATACTGAAAGATTTACCAATTATAAGCGTGTCCCAAAAGCCGTTGCCGCCTGGTTGCTTCGAGAACCACGAAGACATTGTAGTCGGGGAAATTGGCCGCTCCCACCTGAACATTTACCGCCAAGCACTCATTGGCGCTAAAGCTGCAAAGACAAAATTTATTGCAATGGCAGAGGATGATATTTTATACGCCCCTGACCATTTTACTTATCATGTCCCAAGTGCAGGAAAGTTTGCTTACAACCTGAATATTTGGAGTATCTATACCTGGCAGCAAGAGGCAATTTTTTCGTATAAAGACCGCAGGAATTTACACAGCTTAATTTGCGAGAGAGAATTATTTATCGAAGCTATGGAAGAGCGTTTTAAAAAGTGGCCAGACGACAAACGCATCAACATTGCTAACTGGGCTGAACCTGGCAAATACGAAAAGAACCTGGGCGTTAAAACTCGCGAGACCGAACCCTTTTACTCGGACATTGCAAACATTGCTTTTTCACATCCCACAGCCCTCTCATTCGAGGGTTTGGGTATTAGAAAAAAACTTGGTAACATTAAAGCAACGGCAATACCGCATTGGGGTACGGCCGAAAAAGTAATAAAACTCTATGTTTGAAAAACAAGAATATGATTTAAGCATTTTAATCCCTGCTCGTAATGAGGAATTTTTAGCGCCCACAGTCAAAAATATTTTGGAAAATATCGAAGCTCGAACTGAAATCATAGTCGGTTTGGACGGCGAATGGGCTGTCCCATCTATCATAGACGACCCACGAGTTACGATTGTTTACTATCCAAAATCCATTGGCCAGCGCGCCATGACCAACCAGCTCTGCAAACTTTCCAATGCCAAATATGTAGCCAAAGTGGATGCGCATACTTGTTATAAAAAAGGTTTTGATAGAGTGCTTTTAGATGCAATGAAAGGCCACGATGACTGGACTGTTGTACCAGTTATGAAAAACTTGCATGCCTTTGACTGGGTTTGTAAAAAGTGCGGCAACAGATGGTATCAAGCACCGACCCCAAAGCATTGCGTAGCTGACTACAATGACTCTAAAATTTTAAATAAAAATTGCGATAGCACAGAGTTTGAAAGAGAAATTGTTTTTGCACCGCGCAAAAGAACACCGCGCGCTAAATCCTATAAGTTCGATATAACTTTACACTTCCAGTATTTTAGCGAGTACCAAGCCAGGCCAGAATTTAAACAGATGGGCGACCATTTGAGCGAGTCCATGTCTTTACAAGGCTCATTCTTCATGCTGACCAGAGAAAAATATTGGGAACTAAATATTTGCGATGAGAAGCATGGCTCATGGGGTCAACAGGGCGTAGAGGTTGCTATGAAAACTTGGCTGTCAGGCGGCAAGGTAATTTGTGTGCATGACACCTGGTATGCTCACATGTTTAGAACCCAGGGCGGCGACTTTGGTTTTCCTTACGAAATTTCTGGCCGCGCAATGGACAAGGCGCGCAACTATTCGAGAGATATTTGGCTTAACAACAAATTTGAAAAACAAATCTACCCGTTATCTTGGGTATTGGAAAAGTTTAAGCCGCTGCTTTCAACTGCCCCAGACCGCTACAAAGATTGGCATGACGAAGACCCAGAAAGCAAAGTTAAATTAGCCGAGGTTATAAAAGCTGGCGAAGAATTTTACGCCAGGCAGCAGAACCCAAAACCAACTGGCGGTTTGACCAAAGGAATTATTTATTACACAGACAACCAGCTAAAAATGAGCATTGCCAGAGGGGTTAGGAAAGAACTACTTAAGGCAGGGCTGCCAATCGTCTCTAGCTCGCTAAAACCGCTCGATTTTGGCACTAATATCCATGTCCGCGAACAAAGGGGCTACTTGACCATGTTTAAGCAAATCCTGGCCTGTTTAGAGGCATCTACGGCCGATATTATTTACTTCTGTGAGCATGATGTTTTATACCCTGTTTCACACTTCGAATTTACGCCGAGCGACCCCAACACTTTCTATTACAACATAAATGTGTGGAAATTAAGGGAAGATGGACTCGCTTTAAAAGTGAACGAGTGCCGCCAAGTTTCTGGCATCGCCGTTTACCGCGAAACTGCCCTCAAACACTACCGCGAAAGAGTAGCGTATACCGAAAAAAATGGCTATAATAGGAACATGGGGTTTGAACCTGGTACGCATAAGCGTATCGACTGGGGTACTCAATTCAGTTCAGAGAATTTTGCATCTGCTATCCCTCTCGTAGATATCAGGCACGACCATAACTTGACTCCCAATCGTTGGAGTCCCGATGAGTTCAGAAACAAAAAAAATACAGAGGGTTGGACAGAAGCTCGCGAAATTCCTGGCTGGGGCGATACCCAGGAAATTTTGAAATTAATAAAATAAAAATTATGGCAGAGGAAAATCAAAACGCAGCCATAAGTAAAGACTTGTCGGATATTAAAAGTAGTCTGGCAGTCAATACTAATGAGACAGCCAACATCAAATCGGCTGTTGGCGAGATTAAGTCCGACATCAAAGAACTTAAAGATAATACCTCTCATCGCGTAGATTTATTAGAGGGCGAAAAAGCCAGCAAGGATGAAGTGCATCGAATGAAAGCCGAAGCTGACGATATCCACGCTGACCACGAAGAGCGCATCAGAGGAATTGAGGGTAGGGTATGGAAAGCTATTGGTGCGCTGGCCATTTTGCAGATTATAATTTTACCCGTTGTTTTATATTTATTTTTCAAACTATTAAGTAAAACTTAAGGAGTTTATATGGAAAATCATGGTGTAATTTCAGGGAAAAAGAAAACTGACTGGATTGCTGGTACTATTCCCTGGGTAAATCGAAACCCATCTGGCAACTGGCACGACTTTCTTGTGAAAGGCGAGCGCCAATATTTCCAGGGCTTCGATACAATGGCCTGCGTATCATTCGCGACCAACAATGTTTGTGAAATTCAAATTAAGCAACAGACTGGCCAAGAGGTCAATTTCTCTGACCGCTTCTTAGCCAAAATGTCTGGGACTACCAACCAGGGCAACTGGGTTTATATTGTTTTAGATACCTGGCGAAAAATTGGTGTGGTCAATGAAGATGAATGGCCAAAGCCACCAGAACCTACAACTTTCCAAGCCTACTACGGCGACATTCCGCAGTTCATTATCGACCGCGCAAAATCGCAGTCTACCGACCTTTATGACTTGCAGTATGAGTACATTAATGACCACTCACCAGCGAACATTCAAAAGCAGTTACAGCATGCGCCGCTTCTTATCACAATTCCTGGCCACGAAATTACTGGCATCGTGCTTTCGGCCGACAATAAGCAGCTCACAGTTTTGGATGACTACGAATTTAACCAAGACCCTGCTAACCCATTTGTAAGAAAAATTAACTTGGCAGATGTAACCGACATTTACAAAGCGGTGCTCACTGTCAAAAAAGGACTTCGTATGGAAATTTTAAAGGTTACTGGCGAAGCGACTCTCGTAGTCAAAAACGCCGCAGGCAAGTATTGGGATATTGCTACTGACCCAGCAAACTACCCAATGGTCGCTCGCATGTTGGGCATTGCAGAAAACAGCAGCTATGGGTCAGTTACTCGCGCCGAGGTTAATGCAAATTACGGCGGTCAGCTCAAGGCTACATTAGCCTGGGTAGAAAAATAAAGGTCGATAAATTAAACAAAGGAAATTTTTTATGGACTTTGGAAATATTGACCCAATGGCTTATGCCGCTTTAACTTTTGCCATTGTTGGTCTCGTGCAGTTTGTGCGCCTCATCATCAAGCGTGATTTCGAGGGCGCGATTGTAGTCGCGGTGTCAGCATTAGCAGGTGCATTGTTTGCGCCGTTTGCTGCTAAAGAATTTGGTGGCCACATTGGGTGGTTTACTGGTTTCTTAGTAGGTCTGAACGCATCAGGCTTAATCACTACCACTACTCGTTTGGGTGGAAATAAATAAGATAAAACCCTGCATCAGCAATGGTGCAGGGTTTAGTTTTTTGCGCAGAGGCCAAAATCGTCTCTGGCGTTGGCGCAACTTGGGTCAAAATAAACTCAAGCCAGAGTTGGCGAATTATCTCTCGTAGTTCGCCTCTCTGCGCAAGAAACTGTTAGAATATCGGCAAGGAGGACAGAAAATGTTTTGCTGTAAGTGTAATCTCTCTTTCGGCTCAGCCGAGAAACGAGTAACCCTGAACCCGAATAAAGAAATGCATGAGAGTTGCTGGCGACAGCATCTTCGAGAAATCGAAAGACATGCAGCAGAGCCAAACCGCAAGCCGCAGTTCGTGCGACCACATCATAAACCTATTAACGCGCAACGACTGCACTAGCGGTGGACGAGTTTGGGGAACTCGCTTAACAAAATCCCCGCCACTTCTATAAGCTCTCTACGAGGGCTTTTATTTTTTTAACAGTTGGCTCCCAGTTGGTGCAAGCAGATGCACAATAGTAACCACGCAGCGACTCGATGGTTGGCCGCTTTGGATAGAGCTGAATAAAATAATTATCCATGTAAGCAATCGCTTCTTCCTGCGATGCAAATTTTCTAATGTGGCCAGACTGCATCATGCCCCAGAAATTATAAGGTGAGGTGTTTGGGGCTTTGGTACATCCGTACTGTTCGATGTGGCAGATGCCAATAAGCAAAGACCAAAATTCGCTTTGGGCGATTTGGTCAGAGTAGTTGGCAAGTGGTGAGCCAATGGAAACTAAATACGCTTTTAGTTTCTCTGGGTCGGCTTTGGTATTGCTTTTAAGATTGATGCCAGTTGTGCGCGCTTTTTGTTTCGGAGTTGGCGCAGGCGGTGGCGTAGGTGTAGGTGTTTCAATAGGTTCATTATTTTGTTGTTCAACCACTGCTGCTTGAGCATGTGGCGGTTCGACTTCAACATATGTATTTTCTGCTGCGGTTTTAATGCTACCAAACACCATTAGTAATAACATGATTACGACCACCAAAACCCACAACAACTTTTTAATATGCTTTTTTATATATTTCTCACTAGCTAACGCAAGTGCATCTTATCCCTCATACCCCCTATCACTATTGTTAGTTAATAATCTCTCTATATTATATCAACTAGACGGCATAATGGGGATAGAAAAACAATACTTTTGTCAAGGTGGGCGTATATAAGGCTAAAAGATATCCACAAGCCAGTTCTTGACAATAGCGACTAGCTGGTATATTATATTAATATAAAGGTCGAAGAGAAAATAATTAATAAAGGTAAAACAAATGAAAAATTTTATCGGGTTAGTAATTTTCGGGGTTGTGATGGTAGGCGCACTCTGGTACGGATTGAATAAAACAATCGATAACCGATGCGACTATTACAGAACTCTCGACATGACCCCAGCAATGCATCAACTGTGCGACCCTCAAAATTAATCGGAACTCATATGGACTATTCAGCAGACTACAATAATTTACCATTAAGTTTCTTCGACAATGAAGAGGCAGAAAAAGAAAACGACAATGACCAAGAATAAAAAAAAGCAGGTCAAAAAAACTACTAAAAAAACTGTACCGAAAAAAGTAGTCAGACAAGCACCGAGGCAGGTGCAAGGCGCAATGGCTATCATCCCTTATGAACAAATTGCAAAACCAGAAATGCACAAAGGGAAATATAATTTAGTTCCTACAAAATTCAACAACACACAGATAATGGCAATCATCGCCCCAACGCCAAAAAATATTATCAAGAGCAGACCAGGCAAGGGTGGTGGAAATTGGGACTACATCCCAGGCTGGTGGTTTAAGAAAAAGCTCAACTATGTTTTCGGATTTGATGGTTGGTCTACACAGATAGATGGTGAGCGTATCGATGGAAACTTTATAACAGTCAAAGGTCGATTGATTATTCACAATACCAAAAATGCAGAGCCGTTGGTTACGAAGACAGATTTTGGTGGCGCTGAAATAAAGTTTAAAAAAGGCACAAAGGATTTCTTGGATTTAGGTAACGACTTCAAAGCCGCGCAGACTGACTTAATAAAACGCTGCTGCGTACAACTCGGATTTGCGATGGATATTTACGGAAAAGGTGAGTCGCAAGAAATGGGTCAGGCAGTAGAGCCAGAACCACAAGCCCCTGCACCAGCGCCAGCCAAAGGCGACAAAGTTGTAGATGCCGAAGTAACCTATGTACCAGAACACATCGAATGTTGGCACGATGCAGAACCAGTTACCAAAGCAGAAGCAGAATTTAGCAAAAAGATTTACGGCGTTCCTCTCTGCCGCAAATGTCAGGATTTAGCAAAGCGAGGGGTTATAACAATAAAAAAATAATATGAGACCAGAACCAATCATTACAAAATTGTACAAAGGCAAGGTTGAGATTAAATTTTTCCCAGACACTCATATTTATATGGTGAGTGTAAACGGCGAAAGACCAGTGCGCAAAACAGGTAGCACATCATTTATTGGCATTATGGACAAGTCTAAGGCGCTCGGTAGTTGGCAGCAAGGTATGACTCTTGACTTCTTGCTCGAAGCGTTGGCCAATGGAATTAAGTTGGACGAAGACAAATGTATCGAAGCAGTAATACAGCATGAACTTTATTTGGAAAAAGCTGTCGACATCGGACACGAAATTCACGCCTGGGCAGAAAGTTTTATCAGACACGAATTGAAGCAGCCAGGATTTGAGGATTTGCCAGAAATCCCAAATTTCCCAGAAGCAGTTACAGGAGTCAATGCTTTCATGGACTGGCGCAAAAAGCACAAAGTTAAGTTTCTGACCACAGAGTCGATGGTATATTCGCTTGAGCACGATTATATTGGCACAGAGGATGTTACTTTTGAGGCAGACGGCAAATTGTGCGATGCTGACTTTAAGAGCTCTAATGGGCTATATAACAGCGTTAGGATGCAAACTGCCAGCTATGCCAAAGCTCGCATGGAAATGGGCGGTAAAAAGAGCCAGGGTCGTTGGGCTATCCGTTTCTCGAAGTACAACGAAGAAGAGTACATTAAACGCGAGACTCGCAAAAAGCAAATTCGCAGATTTATTGCAGAATTTCAGGGCAAAGAGTATAAGGAATATCCGATTAAGCCGTACACTGTTTTTGAGGCAAAATTCTTGGATGATGATAAATCTTTCCTAGAGCGAGACTTCGCAGCATTTCTAAATGCTAAAGGGCTATTCCAGTGGAACAAGCAGACTGACCCATTCATCGTAGGCGAAAACTGGTAAGATATACACATACTATCCACAGCTTTGCTAGATTTTCTGTGGACAGTATGATAGTATTAAATTACTATGTTCAACCGAAATCTATACCTACAATCTAGGGCTAAAAAATTCAAGGAAATGGGCATCTGCCCCAACTGCACCAAAAATAAGGCAGCCCCAGGTAAAACATGTTGTGAAGACTGCTTAATTGAAAAAAGAATAAACAACTTTGGAAAGTCTAAACATAATGACCCTAAAATTTTTAAGGAATTACTTATAAAACAAAAGGGTAAATGTGCTATCTGTAAAAAGCCGATGAAGCGCATTTGTTTAGACCATAGCCATAAAAGTTACAAAATAAGAGGTTTACTCTGCAATGCTTGTAATAGCGGTCTGGGTTACTTCCAAGACAGCCCAAAATTGTTAATGAGCGCCGCAAGGTACTTGAAACTAAAACTATATGCCACCAAAAATTGAAGAACAAGGATTTTGGTATCAAATTCCAAAAGAAATTGTAGATAGCGGTAACTTGGTAAAAGCTGTTCTTTATGGCGTAATAGCTTCTGTGGCAAGAACCTCTGGCGTATGTTTTGCCACTAACAAATATCTACTAGAAAAAATAGGTAGAAAAGACAATGAGGTTATAAGTCAGAACCTTACTGAATTAGTAAATGATGGTTGGTTAGTGGTCGAATATGTTAAGGATACTAGGCATATTTATCTAGGCCCATTAGCTGAAAAGTTGAGAGTAGGGCTACGGAAAAAACCGCATACCTCAACGGATGAAACCGCAGACATACCTACGGAAAAAACCGCACATAATAAGATAAGTATTAAACAAACTAATTTAACTAGAGGTAATACCCCAGGGGAAATTGCAAAAGAGTTTTTTGAGCTACCAGAAAGACAGAACCAAATCGTTGAAATGTTGGTTGCTAAAGGCGCGCCACAGCAGATGGCCGAGTTTGAAGTAAAAAAATTCATAGGTTACTGGACTGAATTAAACAAATCAGGTAAAAAACAGCGCTGGGAAACGGAAAAGTTTTTTGAACTTAACCGCCGCCTGGCCACCTGGTTTAGAAATAAAATTAATTGGGATAATCAAAAAGTCCCAGAGAAAAAAGGCATCACGATATGATGAGCCGTATTAAAAATATTTTGCAGCGCGAGGCTAAAAAGCTAAGGATGCAGGCCGCGCGGAAACGCAAAGAAGCAGAAACATTAGAAATTGAAGCTAAAAAACTAGAGGAAAAAGCAAACGAAGATGACTAATGAAATAACCAAAAACTTGATGTGTATTCAAATGCGCTCTGGCGTAGAAATTTGGATGGAACAAGAGCGCGCAGAAAAGTTGCAGGTTGTTTTACAAGAAATCACTGGCTCGAAGTTTATAAGGTTCGATGACCAAACCATCAATACAGCAGATGTCGTTGGCGTATTCAGCGCCGCGAACATGGCTGACCACACACGCCGCA
>Ga0070683_100003480_pt1 | contig 12801 bp, 13 predicted proteins | sample KBSC713LmetaG_FD_64662 | JGI IMG/M metagenome (GOLD analysis project Ga0070683, IMG submission 64662) | Corn rhizosphere microbial communities from Kellogg Biological Station, Michigan, USA - KBS C7.1-3L metaG | ecosystem: Host-associated > Plants > Roots > Rhizosphere ...
CGGAGCGAACGCGCCACCATCCGCAACGAAGGTGAAGCCGGTCAGGTGCATTCGGCGGAAGTACGACCGTGCGCTGCACGTCACGGTGTCGCCTCGCGTCACTGGAACACCGGGCATTGGACTTCCGGCGATCCCGTGCGCGGGATCCCCAGCGCTTAACGGCCCGCAGACGACAGTGATTCGCGGAGGCGATACTCTGATGTGTCGCGATGCAGAATCCGACTTTCGGTTGATAGTCCCCCACACCTTGATTGTCCCGGACTTCACTGGCGTGTGGACGCACGGATTCGGCTTCTTCTTGGGCGCATCGCACGATCCCTCGATCGGCGGCCGCGATGGCGATCGGCGGTGCGCTCGTGCATGGTGTAACAAAGAGCGTCGGCGCGGCCGCTGATGCGCTCAGCGGTGCGACGGATGTCTCCGAGGGAGCAATCGAGTCAGGCGTCAAAGGGGCGAATGCCGAAATACGTGCGCAGCAGGCTCTCCGAGTCGCCTCGAACGCGGGCGACGAGCTTACGAAGCTCTACCAGGAGCACGGGCTCAAGGATCTCTCGAACCAGTCGACGACGGCGAACACAAGCACCGCGACGACGACGCCTATGGCCCCGCAGGCCGAAGAACCCGCCCACGATTTCCGATCCCTCATCGCGAAGTCGCCGACGGAGATTCGAAACATCGCTGATGAAGCGACGGCTCGAGATAAGAATCTTCTTACGGACCTGTTCGGCGACGACGACGCGAAGCGGTACGCTGGGGCACAGCGCACGGTGAATAGCAGCCAAGGGCATCTCGACGCCGAGCGCTATGACGCGGCGAACAAGACAATCCAGGATCTCGAAGGAAAGCTCAGCAACGCGCAGCGGGATCGACTCTTCGGCATTGGGCAGAAAGGACTCGCGCCGGATGAACTCCGCGAAGCGGCACGCATCGCGGAGGAACACTCGCCGGCAAACCTCGCGGACTGGGATCAGCCGGAACTCGAGTCGACCGTCGGCCGCGAACTCACGACGGGCGCTCCACATCAGGACATCGTGAGCGCGCTTCGGCTTCGCGGCGCGGTGGATGAGCTGCAGCGTCGTCAGCCCAACAAACCACTCGAGGAAATCGTGCTCGACGGGCTCCGGCAACGCGTGTCACGCGGTCACGCGAGTCCCGGTGATGCACTGGATCTCGTGCGCGCTCGTATGGGCGACCTGCGTAGGGCGGGACTCTTCTCCGAGTCGACGTCGCGGATCGAACCCGGCGCCACCGAACGCCCGGTCCCCCATCGTCCAACACCAGGGAACCAGCCGCGCGGCGTCTTGCCAGGCTCTGAACGGAAGATATCGACGTCCGAGGAAGCGACGGCGACCGTCGACAGGGCCAAGGCAGGAATGACGCATGACGACGACGGCGTCGAGCGATTCCAAGAGGCACGGACGCCGAGCGGATCCCGTCGACCCGTCGGTCGCGTCTCGACCGATGGACTCATTCGCGAGCTGGCGGATCTCGAGCCGAAACGGGTGAATGCCGAGCAGCGCGCGCAGTATCGATACTCGATCGACGAGAACCTGCATTCCACCAACGACGGGCGCATGGTCGCCTCCGCCGATCGTCGGAAGGGTCGAACGAGCGAGCAGGCCAAGGCGCTGCAGAATCTGACGGACTATTCGAGAATTCTGAACGAAGTCCATGCGGAGCTCGAGCAGCGCGGGCTCTCATCGGGGGATGTGTTCGAGCGAGTCACGGAGCAACTCGCCGAGCGCGAGGGCATGAAGACCGACGAGCCGCGCGGCGGCGCGTACGACGACGAGGAGGCGGTTCGCGACGAGCATGGCGCGGTCCTGTTCGAACCGGCACACGAAGGCGCCGATCTCTTTGGCCACTCGACGGAGAGCGAAGCCTCGCAGGGATCGATGTTCTCGGAGAAGGCCGGGACGGAAAGCTCCCGCACACTGAAGGAAGCCGAATCGGCGGCGCGCGCGGAGCTTGACCGGCTGAAGACGATGCAACCGCTCCTGAAGGATGCCGCGGCGAAGCAGCGGGCGAGTGGACGCATCGCGCAGCTCGAACGATTAGTGAATCGTGATAAGGCAATTGCGCCCGAGGAACTCGCCACGCGCGCCGGCGCGGAGGAGCACCTCGAAGAGGAGGCCGGACCGACCCAAGGGCTCTCTTCTCGCCGGCGGCGCCTGGAACCCCGCTCGGCAACCGAATCAAACAACTCACCGGCCAATCCACGTCGACCGCATCACCGCAGGCGGTCAAGTCGCTCGCGACCATCAGCCGCAATCTCGCGTCGATGGTCGACGTTCCGCTTCGGCAAGGCCGGTTTCTCGCCGGACCGCGCCGAGCGCGGGGTGCGTTCTTCACCAAGGCGGAGGTCGCGCGCCTCATTCGCTTCGATCACCTCGACACCGCCGCGCACGAGATCGGGCACTACATCTCGCTCGAGCACCTGCGCAATCCGACCATGCGCGGCGCGGCCGGCCGTGGCGCGCCGACCCTCCCGACGACCGCCGCGCGCGAGCTCGTGAAGATGGGAAAGGATCTCTACGGCTCGAGGAAGCCCGCTGGCGGCTACGGCGAAGAAGGCATCGCGCAATGGGCGCGATTCTACGTGACGGATCCGGCACGCCTCGCGAAGGATGCACCGACGTTCGCGTCGTGGGTCGAGCAGAACGTCTTCCCGAAGGTGCCAGCACTCAAAGCGGCGCTCGATCAAGCGCAACGCGATTTCGCGGACTACCAGGCGGCGCCGGCGACCGCACGGTTTGACGCGATGATCGACGTCAAGCCGCCCAACCGATTCGTCGAGTCTGTGCGAAGGATGACCGACGGACGAAGGCTCGCAACGGCGATGGTAGATGACCTGCACGAGATTCGGCGCGCCGTCGAAGACCTCGGCACACAGACGTCGCCGGACAAGAACGCCTACACCTTCGCACGCCTCTCGCGCGGGAGCGCGGGGATTGCCGAGGAAATGGTCGAGCGCGGGATTATCAATCCACGCTCCGGACAACGCGCGACGCGAGGCATCGCTCACATTCTGCGAGAGCTCCAACCGGAGGACCTCCAACCGTTCCGCCGATACCTGATGGCGGAGCGCACGCTCGAGGTCGCGGGCCGTGGCGTCGACACGGGATTCTCGATCGCGGACGCGAAGGACATCGTCGGCCGAACGCCTGCGCACCTCAGGCGGCTCGGGGAAGAGGTGTGGAAGATCAGCAACGCGCTGATCGACTATCGCGAGGCGAAGGGCCTTCTCACGCCTGAAGAAGCGAAGGAGATCAAAGAGAAGAACCAAAAGCGCGTCGCGATGTACGTCCGCTTCGAGGACAACGAAACCGCCGCGTCGAGAGGGATTGGTCGAGGCTTCGGACGGAACTCGAGCGGGTTGCAGGCGATCAAAGGTTCGGCGCGGACCAAGATCGATCCGCTCGAGTCGATGATTACCGATGTCTACAAGACGGTGAAGCAGTCCCACTCGGCCGAAGTGTTGAGCGCACTGGTCGAGCATGCGGAGGCGACCCAAGGCGGCGGCCGCGTCGTTGAGGTCCTTAGCGAAGTTCCCAAGGATCACGTCGCGGTTCGTCTCGATGACAACGTCGTCGCGCAGCTGCAGCAGATGGGATTCATTCCGCCGAACGGTGGCCTCGGACCGCACACAGGGCTCATCGAGTCGTTCTCCGATGCGACGACGCCCGGCGCGAGAGAAGCAAAGGATCTCGTGCGGCCGCTCGTGATCAACGGCAAGCGAAAGTGGATCCAAATCAACGACGCTCGGCTCTACGACGCGTTGGAGGGACTCGGAACGCCGGAGCTCAAGGGAGTCATGCGCCTCCTATCGGCGCCGACGCGCGTCCTGCGCACCGGAGCCACCCTGACGCTCGAGTTCATCGGCCGGAATCCGGTACGTGATGCGTGGACGGCATCGATCCGCTCGCAAGCGGGCTTCCGCCTGCCTGGTGTCGATCTCGCGCGAGGGCTTTTTCACGTGCTCAAGCAGGATGAGATGTATCAGCGGTGGCGGATGTCCGGGGCGGACAACGCGGCAATGCTCGGGCTCGATCGCGCGGCGACGAAGCGGCATCTCGACGAGATCATCAAATCACCAGGTGCACGAGTGGCCGGCTGGGTGCTCCATCCTGTCGATCGACTCCGGATGGTTTCGTCGCTCTTGGAGAACGCGACGCGCGTCGGCGAGTACAGGGCGGTCGAGCGGGCAGCCCTCGCGCGCGGTGGGACAGCGAAATCCGCGATGACCGAAGCGAGTTTAGCGTCTCGTGATGTGACCGTCGATTTCGCTCGCGCTGGTCAACAGGCACGCGTGGCGAACCAGTTGATGGCGTTTTTCAATGCGAACATCCAAGGCGTCGCGAATCTCGCGGCGGACCTGAAGACGCGACCTGCGGTCGTCTTGCCGCGAATTCTCGCGACGATCACGATTCCATCGATCGCGCTCAACCTGTTGGCGTGGAAACGCCGCCTAGAGTCTGGCGACACGCAGGGCGCGGCCGCGTACCTCGAGGCGCACCGCTCTGTAATTGCCTCGGTGGCGACGAAGGCAGAAGCAGGCAATCCGGGAGCGCTCCGAATCGCGTACGAGCTGATTCAGAAAGAACAGCGGAACTCGGCGAAGGTTCAAAGAATGCTGATTCCCCCGCAACGCAAACAGGAACTCAATAAGGACGCCGCCACGCGTGCCGGCGCAGCGGCACGGGCACTCAGGAGGCCGCAGTGGGGGCCGTTGCTCGTCCGACCGCCAGAGAGGCGGCGAGCTCTCGGCCGCGGGTTCGGACGAGAGCAGGAGGCGGTATGAGGGTAAATCAGAGGTCCGCCTCGCGCCAAGCGGTATCGTTCGTCAGAAAACGCTTACGACGAAACCCTGAAGGACTGGACAGTCGGACCAGATTTGCACATCGTCTTTTCCGATGCCGCCGATCGACACCTACAGCTTTCAGTTTTCGGGCATGGAAGACGATGAGCTCGAATTTGCCCATCAGCGCTACGTTCGCGCTTCTCGAGCTGCTCGCAGGCAATGGTTCATGATTTGGATTATCAATCGAACGATCGCGGCCGCGGCGATCGCGGCATTCTTTGCCGTCGCCGCGGGGATCGGGAAGATCGTCGACCTGGCCGCTGGCCGTGGGACTGTTGGTGTCTGGCTGTTCGCCATTCTACTGTGCGCTGAACTTTGGGCTTTCGGCTCTCAACTGTCGCGTGCACGTGTCGTCCGACGCACGGCGGATGAACACGCCGCCCGAGATGAGTACGAGTGCCTCGTTGAGGCGACCCAGTACGCTGCGCACCTTCTGCGAGAGCGGACCTCAGGGAAAGCCGTGGCTCCTCAGAGACTCTAGACTAGTTAGTTCCGATGAACATCACGAAGTCTGACCTCGCAACAGCCCTGGCGCACGGAAGCGTCGGCGCCATTCCAATCGTAGGGTCGCTCGCATCGGAAGTGCTCGGCCTCGTGATCCCGAACAGACGCCTCGACCGAATTGAGGCGCTTCTCAATGAACTCTCTCAGCAATTGGGCAACCGCTCGGCGGACGACGTCCAAGCACGATTCAACAGTCCCGAGTTCGCCGACGTTCTCGAGGACGCGATCGGGCAATCAGCCCGCGCTCTGTCGCAGGAACGTATTCATCGGATCGCTGCGCTGTTAAAGAACAGTCTGACCGATGAAGAACTGCGCCACCTTCAGGACAAACGGGTTCTCGACTTGCTCGCGGAACTCAACGACGCAGAGCTGATCATTCTACAGTCCTACTCGCGGGAAGCGCGGTTCGATCCCGACTGGCTGAACAACAACGCGGCGGTCATCAATCCAACGCCTTCGTACTTCGGTGCGTCTCAAAGCGAGCGCGATGAAGCGACGCTCCAGGAACAGTTCCGCGAGCACCTTCGGCAGCTCGGTCTATTGTCCGCAACGATTTCACCGTCGAGCAAGCCGGGAGGAATTCCGCAGTTTGATGATCGAACGGGATTGCCGAAGACGTCTGGCTATGAGCTCACAAGCCTTGGACTCTTGCTCCTTCGTCGAATCGATGTTCTCGGCCCAACCGAGTTCTGAAGGGCGCTCGAGCGGCACCGCCGCATAGGTTTTGGACGTGGCGACCCCCGCGACGTCAGCCGCGCGGCGCGATTTCCAAAGCCTTCAGCTTCCTCGATCTCTGTCCTTCGCGAAGGTCGTCCAGGCGCATTCGTGTTCGCCCGTCGACCGGTCATTGTTTAGGGGAGCGACACGGTGGAGAACAAAGCGTCGACCATCACGGTGTAGCGTCACGTGAACCATCCTTTCCCAACACTCGTGAAAAACAGCAGGTTCTCCGCCGAAAAAATACTTTGGGCAAGCGGCCTCCTTGCTAAGGCAACCGAGCTTGCGAGCGACCGCTGGGACAACCCTCTCTGGGATGCCGTCACAGAAATCGGCGCGTGGCGGTCAGCTCACCAGTACCCGGTCAATTTCATTCAGGGGGTTCTAACCGATTGCGCGACTGCCATCAGCCCTCAATGTCTGGTGGCATCTCGCCTAAAACGTTTCAGAACCATCGCTGAGAAATGTTCTCGTCTTCCGCGGGGCGTCACGCTCTGGGACATGCAGGACGTCGGTGGGCTGCGCGTGGTCTTGGATACACCAGGGCAGGTATTTGCGCTTGAGCAAAGACTCATCGATGATCCGCCCGCTCGGTTCAAGTTCGAGTGGCGCAACGACTATATCACGAAACCAAAGACGTCCGGCTATCGCTCTCTGCACCGGATCTACTCTTATGTCGCCGAAAATGACCGCGATGGTCCGCTTCATGGACTACGAATCGAAATCCAAATCCGCACGCGACTCCAACACGCGTGGGCGACGTCGAATGAAATTGTTGGAACGTTTCGGCGCGAAGATTTGAAATCAGGGCGGGGTAACCCTGATTGGCTACGCTACTTTGCCCTAGCTGCATCCGTATTGGCGCGACTTGAGCGCGTCGCGCCGGGGGCAAACGTGCCGCAGGAGCATGCGGCGCTGGATGCCGAGCTTGCGGATCTGGACCATAGACTCAAGGCATTCGAGAAAATCTTCGCGTACAGTAATGTCCCAAGAACTACAGGAAATCCTTCGGCACTTATCAATGAAGTGGGCCCTGGCTTTGCGGTCATGTCGTTCAATCTTCCGAAACGCGAGTTCCATGTCACCGCGTATACGCCGGATTTGTTTGCGGACGCGGACGCGGACTATCGAGCGAAAGAAAACGCGCACGCCAATGATCCCGGATTTGACGTCGTCTTGGTGTTCCTGGAAAACATGGCCCTATTGACGGAGTCGTATCCGAATTATTTCGCCGACACGAAACAGTTCCTAGCCGCCGTGTACAGAAGGCCGGAGCGGTCTCAATGAGCACGCCTTTTCGGCTGAAGCATGGTGTGAAGTCGAAAGAGCTGGACGACCCGCATTATGGCTTCTGTTTCCCGACCCAACTCGCCGCCTGCCCTGCCGCGACTGGATTCCGAATTCGATGATTGACTGAGAGCTCGCGGAGTGTGGCCATAGACTCCTGGCGATCCGCCGCCGTTTGCTGCGAATTTCTGCTAAGGCCGGCCGCGTCTTGGATCAATGCCTGAACAGCATCCAAGGCACTCATGTCCGGAGCCTCGGCTGCGCGCGCAACGAACGCAAGCGCGCGGGATCGGTCCGCTGTCGACAGCGTTAATGCTAACGCCCGTGCGCGGATCGCTCGCACGGGCGCGTCGCGGTATGCTCGCTCGAGGCGAGAGGATGCCCCGGGGTACGGCTCTCCTGACACCGAGGCACTCGATTCTAACTGAGATGAACCCGCCCTGCCCAAGACTTCCAGCGCCCGCACTGCCGCACCGTAGTTGGCGGAATCGCTGACCGAACCGGGCTCCGCGCGATTTGCGAGCACCCGATTGATGAGTGCGTCCGCGAGGGCGTCTCGCTGACTTGCTGCGAATTTTCCAGACTCGTTACGCAATACCGAGACGAGAAGCCGCTTGTCGGCTATGGCCTGCGCCGTCTGCGCCAGAATTCGCGACATTGAGGAATCAGAATTGACTTGCCGCGCTGGGACTTGTGAAAAAGCCATTTGCGATGCGGCGGCGAGAAGTACGAGAGAAAGGCGCATGATTTAGCACGCTGAGGCTAGGGAGTCTGCTGCGTTGAGCGGACGCGACCACCAACTCCAATTGGACGGATCAAACGACCAAACGGAGTACGATGTCTTGGCACCTCCATCGAGTGCCTTCGATTCGTTAAACACGGCGGTGCTCGCATCGTTTAGCCCATTGGGAGAGTACCATGTGTTCGACAACGCTGTTCCGGAATCCTTGCCGACGACCCTTTCCACGATGGTCTTCGGATCAATGATGGTATCGAGTTTCGCGATGGCCACGATCGCGTGGCAACGCTCGTCCTCGTGACGCGGGAGTAGGGAGCGCCGCCATCCTGATGCGAGCGGATCGAGGAGGACCTGCTTCTTCGCATTTCCAAAGACTCAAACGCGGATTGGTCGGATTTCAACGGATTCGTCGGATGACGGAACGACAGGAAATTGCCGCTCCGGATGTAGCAGTATCCGATCTAATCCGCGTTCAATCCGCGTTTGGCGCAGTTGCTGGATTTACGACGTGGAAAGCAGATCCTCCCGCTCCCTGTCGGTCGCTGCAGGATGACGACGTGCTCCCGGAGGGTCGCTGCAGGATGACAACGGGCTCGCTCTGCTCGCATCAGGATGACAGCGGCGCCCTGGCTGCATGATGACCCCGGGGAACTCTTTCGTCGTTTCGCTTGTTGACTGACCACGATGACTCGACCACCGACTCTTCGCGTTGCGCGACCGACAAACCAACTCTCGCAGATCGCTCGCATGTACTGCGAAGGACTGGAATGCTCGGTTCTCGCGAGCTTCACGGATCATGACGGCTTCGACGGAACAATCGTCGGACGGCCGGGCGAAGCCTACCATCTCGAGTTCACAAGGCGGCGTGGACGTGGCACGACCGAAACGCCCGACGGCGATCATCTCTTGGTCTTTTACGAGCCGGATAGCGAGCGTTGGGAGGATTGCTGTTCACGCCTCGTTCGCGCCGGATTTCGGGTTGTCAGATCCGTGAATCCGTTCTGGGATCGACAAGGTCGAACGTTCGAGGACCTCGATGGATATCGCATCGTCGTCCAGAACTCCGAATGGCGTCCCGAGACCATATCTCGGCGCGAATGACAGAATCATCGGCACGACGAGTAGACCGGCGACAATTCATCCAAACATCGACGTCGCTCGTGGCGACGGCGCTGGTGCCGGATCTCGGACAGTGGCGGACCCAGTCTGCCGAGCGAATTCGCGCCGTCGCATTCGATGGGTTCGCGATCTTCGACGCGACGACCGTGATCGGCGTCGCCGAAACCATCGTCCCTGGTCGAGGCCGTGAGATCGTGACGGCGTGGAGAACGCAACTCTTCCAGTATCAGTGGTTGAGAACACTCGGAAACCGCTACATCGATTTCGAGCGAACAGCTGTCGATGCGCTCGACTTCGTCATCAAGGCGAACAAGCTGTCAATGAGCGGAGCAGACCGGGATCGGCTTCTCCTCGCACAGTTCTCGCTGACGCCGTGGGCGGACGCGCGTCCGGCAATCGATGAGCTGCGCGACGCCGGAGTGAGGCTAGCGTTTCTTTCGAACATTACGGAGCGAGTGCTCGACGATGGCGCGCGGCGTGCCGGATTTCGCGACCAATTCGAGTTCGTGCTCAGCACCGATCGCGTTCGCGCCGCAAAGCCTGATCCTCGCGCCTACCGCATGGCGGTCGATGCGTTCGGTCTTCCGCCAAATCAGATCGCCTTCGTGGCGTTCGCAGGGTGGGACGCCGCCGGTGCGAGCTGGTTCGGCTATCCGACGCTCTGGCACAATCGCGGTTCGGCTCCCGCCGAGAATCTCGATACGTCTCCTGATCTGGTGCGCGCCTCTCTCGCCGAGATTGTCGCGTTCGTGAAGCAGGCTCGGTAGCGCTGGTCGAAAGGCGTGTCGTTGGAACCATTTCGCGCGCTCGCCAGTTCCGATCGCGCCATGGACCACATCGATGTCTCCCAGCTTGTACCCGTCGCCGACTTCGAGACAGAAGCGCTCGAGTTTCTTCCGAACGTCGCGCGCTACGCCCGTCTGCTCACCAGAGATCAGGCGGACGCGGACGATCTCACGCAGGACACATTCCTCCGGGCGTATGAGAAGTGGTCGACGTACCGACCGGGAACCGACTGTCGCAAATGGCTATTCACGATCTGTCGCAACTTGTATTTGCGAAATCGCGACAGAGCGAAGCGCTTCGTTTCTGAAGAGGACGCAACCTCGGAGCTGCGCGCCACGGGAGAGCTCTACGAGCGCGCCGCGGCGAACGGCCTCAAGAATCTGTTCGATCACATCGATATCGGCCCGGCATTGAAGCGCAGCATCGGGGAATTGCTTCCCGAATACCGAGAAGCGGTTCTACTCGTAGACATCGAGGATTACACGTACGAAGAAGCGGCAAGCACTGTCGGAGTTCCGATCGGGACGATTCGATCCCGGCTATTTCGTGCGCGGCGCCGGCTCCAACAATCCTTGCTCGAACACGCGCGCGATCTTGGATTTTCATTGGCGGCAGAAACGTCATCCGCACACGAGGAGGTGGCTTCATGACGATACCAGAAGGCGCTTTCATGTCGTGCCAGCACGTCGTTCGGCAGCTGTGGGACTATCTCGACAACGAGCTCGATGACGACGTCCGCCGAAGAGTCCGCGAACACTTGGACATCTGCGCGCACTGCCGCGAGCACTTCACCTTCGAGGGTGCATTCCTGCGCGCGGTCGCGTCGCATCTGGATGACGCCGCGGACACGGCAACGCTTCGCGCGCGGATCGTCGGCGCGCTCAACCTCGAAGGATATCGCTCGAGCTAGTCCTTCTGCATTCCTTGCGCGCGAAGGCTTGCCATGATCTGCGAGCGCAGCGCCTCGTAGTTCTCATCGCCGCGACGGAGACGGCCGACCGCGTTCAAGAAACTCTCTTCGAAGCGGTAGTGTGAGCTGCAGTCATTGCACCACGCGAGATGGGCGACAATCTGAGCGCGTTCATCTTCCGCGACACGGCCGTCGAGGTAGTCCCAGAGACGCGCCACGACGTGCATGCAATCGAGTCCGGGCGGCGATGCAGCGCCGGTGTTCGCGTCCGTCATCGGACCTCTTTGTGGGAGTCTTGCACGGTTGCAAAGCCCGCGTCGCGCGCGTGCTGGATGAGCGCGTCCTGCAGGAGACGGCGCGCTCGGTACAAACGCGAGCGAACGGTTCCAATAGGGACTTCCAGGGACAACGCAACCTCTTCATAGGACATACCGTCGACGTCGACGAGCTGGACGACGACGCGATACGGCTCGGAAAGGGCGGCGATCGCGTCGCGAATCGCCGATCCGAGCTCCATCTGCTCGAACATCCGATCGATCCCTTCCCCGCGCGCGACGTTATGCGCGCGTACCGCGGCGATCGTCTCGAGGTCGGCATCATCACCCACGCCCTGCACGACGTCCTCACGCACAACGCGTGTGCGATAGACGTTGCGACAGATCGTGATCAACCAACGACGGCAATCGGTTCCTGGCATGTACGAGCTCCAGAACCGATACGCGCGGAGAAAGGTTTCCTGCGCGAGATCGTCGCCGTCGGCGTCGCTCCCCGCAAGAACGCGCGCGAATCGCGTCACCTCCGGCAACCAGGTGAGCGCTTCGCTCGCAAAGCGTGCGTCGCGGGCCACAGCGGTCTCGTTCGCAGCGTCAGTCATCGCATTGAATCTTCGCCGCGGCGAAGAAAACGGGCAAGCCGCTTGGAACTCTTTTGCGTCTTCCTGGTTCTCCCTGCACCCGGGCACGACAACAACCTCGCAACGAACGGCGCAACGCGCGCCATGACCTTCATTGGCATTGGAGAATTCTCATATGCGTAACACGATCCTCGTCGGTATCGCCGCGCTTGGCATGGCGGCGTGCAGTGATTCGACGTCGCCGACTCAGAGAGCTGTTGGCTCCGCACGCCCGAGCGCCGATCGCAACAGCGGCGCGCCGGGTGCGGTATTCACACAAACGAATGCCGTCGCCGGCAACTCAGTCGTCGCCTTCGCTCGCGCCGAAGATGGCTCGCTTTCCTATGCCGGTACGTTCGCGACCGGCGGCAACGGCATCGGAGGCACGAACGATCCGCTGACCTCGCAGTACTCGCTGATTCTGAGCGACAACGCAAAGCTGTTGTTCGTCGTCAACGCCGGCAGCAACAGCATCTCGACGTTCCGCGTCGACGGCGCGAACCTGTCACTCGTCGGCACGACGGGCTCCGGCGGCTATCTGCCGACGAGCCTCGCGATCGCGCATCAGACGCTCTACGTCCTCAACGCCAATTCCAACAAGGTGTCCGGATTCGATATTGCGGAGGATGGCTCTCTCTCGCCGAACGCGCAGGCGTCGTCGACACTCAGCGCCGGCGCCGCAGGCGGCGCCGCCGTCCGTGCAAGCCGAGATGGCCAGTGGCTCGTCGTCACCGAGAAGGCCAGCAGGACGATCGACGTCTTCCCGGTCAGTGGAAACGGCGCGCTTGGCTCGCCGGTCCGCAGCGCGTCGAGCGGCGTAACACCCTTTGGCTTCGACTTCGTCGAAGGCAGTCAGATCGCCGTGTCCGAAGCCGGCAGCGCGGCGGCTTCGCTATATGACATCTCGAGTGACGGCAGCTTGAACGTCGAGAGCGCATCGGTATCGACGCACGGACAGGCCGCGCCATGCTGGCTGATTGTGACGA